>Ga0272447_1000404_pt1 | contig 32961 bp, 21 predicted proteins | sample YNPCB0133_FD_194589 | JGI IMG/M metagenome (GOLD analysis project Ga0272447, IMG submission 194589) | Hot spring microbial mat communities from Yellowstone National Park, WY, United States - YNP-CB-013-3 | ecosystem: Environmental > Aquatic > Thermal springs > Hot (42-90C) > Sediment | place... | reverse complement strand
AGCCAGCGTGCGCCTCCCGCCAGCGCAGCGAGCGCGCTGGGGACGAGTCCGTGGCCGTAGGCATTCGCCTTGAGGACGGCGAGGAGCTCGACATCGGGCGGGAGAAAGCGGACTAGCGTCCGGGCATTCGTCGCCAGCTGGTCCAGATCGATGATCGCATGGAGCCCGGCTCGTGCACAGGACAGTCGCGCGGGCCAGTCGCCCTGCTCGGTCGCCGCGGGGAGCGCGGAGGCATCGTGCTGATTGGGATCCCCGAGACCGGGGTCGCGTTGCGTTCCCATCCCTTCCCCCGGAGTGGCCGGCAACTAGTATGCCCCAGCAGCAACGGGTGGGGAGAGACGAGAGCGCTCGTCTTTTCCGAACATCGGGGAGGGTGACTCGCTCGTGCTGCCCCGCGTGGTGCGCGCGTTCCCTGGGACGAGATTGCGTGGCGAGCACCGCGCTGCTGACCGCTGGTGTCGATGATTCTGGTGTCACGGTCATCATCGCGCGGCGAGCTCTGCTGGCCCGGCCGGGCCGGCGGGTCAGGCACCGCCTGACCCCTACCGGACGAAGGGCACACCGCCGAACCGTGGTGTGCATGCGGCCTACCGGGGATACCCGCCCCAACCTGTGTAGGGGCGAGGCGCTGCCTCGCCCGCCGCGCCACTGGCGCGGCAAACACCCGTGACATGCATCGACCACCTCGCCGACCGACCCACCACCATGCCCATCGCCTCACCACGGGGTTCCCGGCCCTACGGGCCGGACGGGTCAGGCACCGCCTGACCCCTACAACATGGGGGATCACCCACCACCCCCTGGCCTACCGATCCCACCGCCAGCATGCTGCCCCAACTGTGTAGGGGCGAGGCGCTGCCTCGCCCGCCGCGCCTCTGGCGCGGCAACATCCGTGCCGGCAACCATCCCGGGGGGATTGCGCACGCCACCGTGGGCACCCGGTCGCGCCGCCGGTTCCGGCCCAGCCGGGCCGGCGGGTCAGGCGTCGCCGCCTGGAAAATCCGCCCACCTTGGAGGGGCGAGGCGCCGCGTCGCGTGCCGCACCTCAGTGGCGCGGCAAATGGGAAGGCACATATTGGACGACGCGGATCAGTGCGCCGCGCAGCCGCCGCATCATCGTCTTCCCGGCCGCGTTCTCGGGGTCCCCACGGGGTCGGTGACCGTGCGGGGCGAAAACCACCGGGTCATTCCCCGAGCCGGCTTCACCCGGCTGCCGGACGGCGCCTCTCGGCGGCGAATCTGCTTCGGCCCGCTGCGCGGGGTGATGCCCCCTCGCAGCCCCCTTCAGGGGGCTTGTGGATTCAGCCCGGGGCTTCAGCCCCGGGCGCACTCCAGTGACGGTGGTGATTGCCGGCCCTTGCGGGCCGGCGGGTCAGGCATCGCCTGACCCCTACAAGACGCGGATCGGTTGCCGCCCATCCGTGCAGGCATAGGCCACACCGGGGATGCACTGACCGCCTCGTCGGGGCGAGGCGCTGCCTCGCCCGCCGCGCCACCGGCGCGGCAAACACCCGTGGCATGCATCGCCCGGTTCGACGATCCTGCTGGCATCGTCACCATCGCCCCACCGGAGGTTTGCCGGCCTTACCAGGCCAGTGGGTCAGGCACCGCCTGACCCCTACCAAACGGGGGATCACGCACCACCCATCCGCGCAGGCATAGGCCACACCGGGGACGCTCCGCCCCACCTGTGTAGGGGCGAGGCGCTGCCTCGCCCGCCGCGCCGCTGGCGCGGCAACCCCCGTGGCAACACCCATCCTCTCGGCCATTGCGCACGCTACCGTGGACATCCGGCCGCACCGCCAGTTCTGGCCCTGCGAGCCGGCGGGCCAGTTAGCGCCTGACCCCTACAACGTGGGGTGTGTGCTGCCCCTCGCGTGTCGATCCCACCAGGCGCACGCACGCGGTCTGGCCATCGGACTCAAGAACGACGCCGAGCAGGCGGCGGAACTCGTCGGCGATTTCGACTGGATCCTCGTCGAAAGCTGTCTCGCCGAAGGGTGGTGCGGACTCACCGCTCCGTTCCGGCGAGCGGGCAAGCCGGTCTTCGCCATCGAGTATGTCGAGCGAGGAATGACCGAAGCCCGGGTGTGTCGGGAGGCCCGGCGCTTCGGCCTGAGCGCGCAACTGAAGCGGCGCGAGCTCGATGCCTGGTCGCGACCCTGCTGGCGAGTGCGCGCTCAGACGATCGGTCGATAGGCGTCCGGATCGAGCGGTACCTCGATGACGAACGGCAACCCGGCCTCGTTGGCGGCGAGCGCTTGGCGGGCGGCCGCGGCGAGTTCGTCGGGAGTCCGGGCCACCGTGCCAGCGCAGCCGCAGGCCTGCGCGACGAGCACGCTGTCGATCGGCTCGAAGTCGACGCCGTAGCGTGGCAGACCGCGGTTTTCCTGGCCGATGCGGATCAGCGAGTAGGAGCGATCGGCGATGACCAGGACGATGACTGGTGCGCCGATGCGCCGGGCGGTCTCCAGTTCCTGGCAGACCATGGAGAATCCGCCGTCGCCGAGTACCGCCAGCACCGGCGCAGCCGGCCGCGCCAGCTTGGCCCCGATCGCCGCAGCGAGTCCGTACCCCATGCCGGACAAGCCGTTCGACATCCAGAACGTCTCCGGGTGACGGCTCGGCCAGAACTGCCCGAAGAGATACTTGTGCGACCCCACGTCGGTCGTCACGATCGTCTCGGCCGGGAGGACTGCGGCCAGCGCCTCGACGATGCGCACTGGGGCGAGTCCCTGAGCTGGTGCGCGGCTCTTCCCAGCGGCGATGGCGGCCCGCTCCGCCTGGACCTCCTGAAACGGGCGCTCCCACCGGCGCGGCGGGGCCAGTTCGCCGAGCGCGGCGAGGAGCGCATGGTGGTCGACCAGGAGGAGGTCGCGTCGCGGGAGCAGGCCTGTCGCCTGGGCCGATTCCAGGACCCAGAGCACCGGACGGTGAGCGTGCCAGGTCTTGTCCACTTCCACCGGATCGAAGCCGAACCCGACGAGGAGGTCGGCCTGCTGGACGGCTTCGACCATGAGGTCGTCGATCGCCATCCCACCGACGACGCCGACGAAATCGATGGCCGGGTCGCGTTCGTCCACCAGCCCCTTCGCCTTGGGCGTCACGGCGACCGGGAGATGCCACGCGGCCAGCCAGCGCCGCAAGCCGGGCGCGTTTTCCGGACGCACGCCCAGACCGATCACGACGAGTGGTCGCTCGGCCTCGGCCAGGCGACGCGCCAATTCCTCGGCAGCGACCCGGGCGTCCTGCGCTGTCGCCGCCGGTCGGAGGGCGAGCGACTCCTCGTGCAGGATGCAGGCTGGTCGCACGGCATCCTCGGCGGAAAGAGTGAGGTAACTCGGCCCCAGTGGCTCGCGCGTACAGGCGATGAGGGCACGCCGGACCGGGCGGTGCGGGTCGAGCGGCGTGACCGCCTCCACATGCTTGGTGACAGGACGGTAGATATCGTGGAGGGGGAGTCGCTGGTGGGTGTGACTGGGTGGCCAGCTGGCGGGCAGGTCGGCGGTGATGGCGAGGAGCGGTTCGCGGTCGAGCCAGGCATTGCTGACGGCGAGCAGGAGGTTGGCGGCGCCGGGTCCCAGGGTGGCGACCGCGACGCCAGCGGTGCGGCGGAGCTTGCCGTAGACGCCGGCGGCGATGCCGGCCACTGCCTCATGCCGGCAGAGGGTGAAGGCGATCCCCGCTCGCCGCAGCGCGTCGATGAGCGCCAGCACCTCTCCACCAGGAAGCCCGAAGGCGCGGTCCACCCCAGCTGTTCGCAGTTCCTGGGCGACGACTTCGGCGACAGTCGCCATCGCGCTGCTCCTTCCCGCGGTCCGGTCGACGGCAGTGTAGGGGATGGGGGTGCCGGAGAGCAAGCGATGGGACGGGATCCGGGCTGCCTCGCTCGTCACCGCGCAGTGGGGTCGCTCGACCGGCCGGTTCGGCCATCGGCGGCGCGCCCGGTGCGGGCGGTGGTCAGGGGCTGTCCAGCTCGCTCGCGGTGGTCGGGCCGCTGAGCGTCACCGTGGCGCCGAGGCGTAGACCGCGGGCTGCGCCATCGGCGAAGCGTGCGCTGCGCACGACGATGTTCCAGTGGTTGGGAGCATGGACGCCATCGAACCCGACCACCTCGCCGATCTCCTCCCCGGCTACGGAGCAGCGCGCACCCACGGCGACGATGCCCCCGATCGGGAAGCGAACGAAGCCGAGGTAGGCGGCCCGGGCGACCCGTTGCCCCGGTCGAGCGTCCGGTTGGTCGGTCACGCAGAGTTCGGCGATGGCACCATCGGGGAAGGCTCGCGAGCCGAACGGTTCCAGTTCCAGGTTGCGGTCGGGGAAGCTGACGGCCAAGACGGCGACCAATTCGCCGACCAACGGTCGGACCGCGGCGAACGGTCGCTCCTGAACGATACCCCGGGCATACGGCTCCTGATCGTGCGTCATCCTGCTCACCTCCTGCTCGTCGCTGGCGACTCGCCGGACGTATGATGGCGCAGGTGCAGCGCGCACGGCGCACGAGGATACACGAGGATAGAGGAGAGGACGAGGAAGCAGCGAGATGTTCGGGCAGGCGCGCCATGTCCTCCAGGTTTGGGATTACCACCACGGCCAGTCGACGCGCATCGTCGTCGCGGGTTGCCCACCGCTCCGCGGCCGGACGATCCGGGAGAAACAGGCGGACCTGGCGACCCGCTACGATCACTTGCGTGCCCTGATCGTGCGGGAGCCGCGCGGTCACCGTAACCTGTTGGGCGCCTTTCTCACCGAGCCGGAGCGACCGGAGAGTCAGGCTGGCGTCATCTTCGTCCATCCCGATGGGTACTTCGATGCCTGCGGCGACTCGACGTTCAGTGTGGCGGTCGCGTTGGTGGAGAGCGGGCTGGTGCCGCGGACGACCGACGATGGTGAGCAGGAACTGGTGCTCGATACCGTGCTCGGCCCGGTCCCGGTGCGCGTCACGCTGCGCGGTGGGCGAGTGGTGGCGGCGACTATGGCCAGTGGCCCCTCCTACGCGCTCGGGTCAGCGCGCCTGGAGACCGAGCTGGGCACCGTGCCAGTGACGCTCGCTTGGGGCGGCCTGCTGTACGCGTTCGCCGATGCGACGGCGCTCGGTCTGCAACTGGGTGCCGAGCTTACGCCCGCGACGCGCGAGCGCCTGCTCGACGTGGGGACGATGCTCTGGCAGGCGGCGCGGGCGCAGCTGCGTGCTGACGTGCCCGGCCTAGCGCAGGGGCGAGCGGTGGATCTGGTCACGCTGGTGCAGGAGCTGGATGAGGACGGTCGACCGCTTCCGGCCGGTTCGACGGCGCAACCGGCGGGAGCGCGCGTCGCCAACTTCTACGCGCCGCGCACCATGGGACGCACCCCCTCGGGCACGGGAACGGCGGCACGCGTGGCAGCGCTGGTTGCGAGTGGGCGATTGCCGCTCGGTGCGTCCTACTTCCACGAGAGCCCGGTGGGGTTGCGCTTTACCGCGCGACCGGTGCGGCGCGAGGGGGAGGCGGTCCACAGCGAGATCAGCACGATGTCCTACTGCATGGGGATCGCGACGCTCGTCCTGCGCGACGACGACCCCTTCCCGACCGGCTTCCTGCTGTAGCACGGGCAACTGGCTGTCGCTGTCCCGGCACGCTGACCGGGTGAACTGCCCTGCCGGTGTGCGGTGGACCGGGCCAGCCGGCGCCCTCCCCACGAATCATCCACCGCTCGGCTGCGCGGCGGTCGGCTCTGCCTTCGAGGGTGGTGTCGCGGAAGAGAGGGTGCGTTGCCGGGTGCGTCCCGCAAGGAGGGCAACGAGCCAGGTCACTCGCAGCCCGAACCGGTGCGTCGCTGTTTTCTCTCCGACGGCCAGTGGGCCACGCTCCGTCGTGCCGGGAGGCGCGCGACCCGCGAGCTCCTCGGGTAGCGGTGTCGGCGTGCTGAGCCGGCGTGCGAGGGCCGTGGAGGGCGAGCGGTAGCCGACACGTGGTACTGGACAAGAGCGCCGGACTGGTGTAGGCTCCAAGACGACAACGGAGCGCCGCAAAGGCGGCGAAGAGGAGAGTACCCAGCGGGAGCGGTCCAGCGAGCCGCGGGTGGTGGAAAGGCGGCCCGTTACTGCTGGGGAAGAAGGCCTCGGAGCTGCGTCCCGAGCCGCGCGACTCAGCGCGGGGTAGGCGACGACGGTGGCCCCCGTTACCGGGCCGCACTCGGTGCGTACCGAGTGCGTGAGGCCGCGACCCGCGAGGGCGCGGCGAAGCGGGGTGGTACCGCGAGACGGCACCGCTCGCCCCCGCCAGGGCGAGCGGTTTTCGTTTGCGAGGAGCGATCTCGTCGATGGAGCGAGTGGTCGAGCACCAGGATCGAACCCAGGGAGAACGCCGGGGTGACCGGGTGATCGGTCGGGTCGCGTCCACGCCTGCCTGCTCGGCCAACTCGCTGCCCCTCTTTCCGGTGCGTCATTCCCCTGCTGAGCGAGGAACCAGCGCGCTCGTCCTGGCGCTCGTCCGCCAGGGACGCTGCCTCGCGACCCACGGTGCCCAGCCGGACAAACGCGGGACGAAACGCTCGGCCTGAGCGCGTTCTGGTCCCATCGGTGTCCGGTCGGTTGCAGTGGTGTCGGAGGTCAGTCGTGGAGCGCGTGCGTGTTGGACTCGTCTATGGACTTTTGCGAGCGGAAGAGCGGCTTTTGATCGCAGCGCTGGAGCAGCGCGGGGCGGTGGTCGAGCGGATCGTCGACCGGCAGCTGCGGCTCGAGCTGACCAGCCCACCGCCGCGCTACGACGTGGTGGTGGAACGCTCGGTCAGCCAGCAACGGGGACTCCACGTGGCCAGCGTCTTTGCGGCGTGGGGGATCCCGGTCGTCAACCCACCGCGCCTCTTGGAACTGTGCAACGACAAGCTGCGCACGACGGCGCTGCTCGCTGCGGCTGGGGTCCCGCAGCCGCGGGTGATGGTGGCCTTCAGCCCAGAAGAAGCGCTGGAGGCAGCCGAGGAACTGGGGTACCCGGTGGTGATCAAGCCGCCGTTGGGATCCTGGGGGCGGCTCCTGGCGCGCGTGCACAGTCAGCGAGCGGCCGCGGAACTGCTGCGGCACAAGCGGATGCTCGGCGGTTTTCATCACGGGACGCTCTACGTCCAGGAGTGGGTCCCCAAGCCGGGACGGGACATCCGCGCCTTCGTCGTCGGCGAGGAGACGATCTGCGCCATCTACCGTACCTCCGACCACTGGGTCACCAACACGGCGCGTGGTGGTCGTGCCTCCAACTGCCCGGTGACACCGGAACTGGCTGACCTGTGCGGGCGGGTCGCGCGGGCGCTGGGTGGCGGCGTCCTGGCCGTCGACGTGCTGGAGCATCCCGAGCGCGGCCTCCTGGTCAACGAGGTCAACGCGACGATGGAGTTCCGCAACTCGATCGCGCCGACCGGGGTCGATATTCCTGGGCGGGTTGCCGATTACGTGCTGGCGATAGCGCGAGCCGAGCAGCCGCTCTCGCTGGCGGCGGCATCCTGAGCGGTCGCGCGACCCACCAGTACGCCCACCCTCCGCGCTGAGCCTCCGGTCGGCCGGAGCGGCCGTCACACGGTACCCAGTCTCCTGGCGAGCGTCGAGCTGGCTTTCGCCTTGCCTCGGTCGATCGAACTGCCTGTCTCGTTGACCCTGTCGCCGTACGGAAGAGCGGATACTCTGCCGAACGGACGGTTGCGGGCGCGACCGGATCGTGCCATGCTCGCATCGGAATCGCGTGGTGGAAGCGAGGGGGTAGGGCGATGGACGAGCCGATGCAACCGCCAGTGCTCGGCCCGGCGCGCCAGGTGGACATCGAGACGGCGGGCTGGATCGCGCTGGCGCTGGAAGCGATCTTCGGCTACTTCGGCATCCTCGGTGTCGGTCACGCCTATGCCGGTCGGTTTGGGCGAGCGATCGGGCTCCTGGTCGGCTGGTTGGTGGTGTTAGTGCTGCTCGGGGCGCTGACCGGTCTCACTTTCGGTGTGGCCGCCTGCCTCGTCCTGCCGATCTGGGTAGCGGTTCCGGTCATCTCCGGTCTCCTGGCGCGACGGACGGTGCTGGCCGAAGGGCGCACCGGGAGCTGGACTGCGGTCTTCGGCTTGGCTGGGGTGGGCTGTCTGGGGGTGCTGACGTTGATTTGTCTCGTGCTCGCGCTCGTCGGGGGGCTCGGCGCGCTGAGCAGCGCGGTGAGCGGGTGACCGGTCGGGCGCCTGGCGACCGGCGTGCACGGCGCGGATCGATTGCCGCGCCGGTGGCGCGGCGGGCGAGGCAGCGCCTCGCCCCGACACGGGTGGGGTTGAGCGTCCCCGGTGTGGCGCCTGCCTGCACGGATCGGCGGTGCGTGAACCCCGTGTGGTAGGGGTCAGGCAGTGCCTGACCCGCCGGCCCGGCAGGGCCGGGAACCCTGTGGTGAGGCGATGGGCGCGGTGCCGGGTCGGTCGGCGAGGTGGCCGATGCATGCTACCGGGTTTGCCGCGCCCATGGCGCGGCGGGCGAGGCAGCGCCTCGCCCCTACATGCCTTGGTAGCGCGTCACCGGTGCAACCTGTGCGTGCGATGGTGGCGAATCCCTCCCCCGCCCTGTAGGGGTCAGGCGGTGCCTGACCCGCCGGCCCAGGGGGCCGGGGAATGACACCGTCGCCGGGGTACGGATGGAGATCACGGCGGGGGTGGGCGCCAGCCGTCCGCCCGGGGCTGAAGCCTCGGGCTGAATCCCCAAGCCCCCTGAAGGGGGCTGGACCGGCCGAGGCCGCGCGGCCAGGCTTGGGCGCGAGATGGCAGCTGGCTTCAGCCGGCTTGGAGACTGAGCCTGGCCGTGTTCACCCCACGTGGTCGGCGACCGCGTGGGGGCCCTGGGAAGGCGGCCGGGCGGACGATGATGCGGCGGCCCTGCTGATCACGGTGCTGCATCGCGGAATGGATGGTAATCGGGTTTGCCGCGCCTGGTGGCGCGGCGGGCGAGGCGCTGCCTCGCCCCTACAGGGTGGGACGTCGCATCGGCGGTGTGACCGATACCGGCCATGGGTCGGTGCCACGCGTCATGTGTAGGGGTCAGGCGGTGCCTGACCCGCCGGCCCGGTGGGCCGGGGAATGGCACCGTCGCCCGGGTACGGATGGAGATCACGGCGGGGGTGGGCGCTAGCCGTGCGCCCGGGGCTGAAGCCCCGGGCTGAATCCCCAAGCCCCCTGAAGGGGGCTGGACCGGCCGAGGCCGCGCGGCTACGCTGGGGCGCCAGATGGTAGCCGGCTTCAGCTGGCTTGGGGACTGAGCCCGGCCGTTCACGGCCGGGCGATCGTGGAGAGGGCCGCTCGGCTGATCTGCGATGCGTGTCGTGCGAGACGTGTCGGCCACGCGGAATCGCCGCGCCCGCGGCGCGGCGGGCGAGGCAGCGCCTCGCCCCGACACAGATGGGGCAGCAGGCTGCCGGTGGGGTCGGTAGGCGAGGGGGTGGTGCGGGACCCTGCGTCGGGGGTCAGCTGGCTGCCCCTCATGCGCTGATCGGGCCGAACACCTCCGGATAGCGGCGGAACTGCTCCAGCCAGGGCTCGTCGTAACGCAGGACGATCACGCGGTAGCCATGAGCCTGGAGCGCACGCCGCTGGCGCTCGTCGAGCGATTGGACCGTCGTCCCATCATGGATCGGCCCGTCGATGAACACCAGCACGTTCGGTGCGTAGAAAAAGTCGGCCCGGCAGCGCGGTTCCTCGATGAGCGTCTGCGCGTCGTCGGGCAAGCGGAGGCGCCGGCTCGCCAGTGCCTCGAGAAACGCGCGCTCGAGCGACGACTCGCAGCGGGCCAGCAGCTTGGCCAGCTGCTCCTCGTACGGCACGCCGTCCGTGCGCCGCTCGACCGTGCAGGCAGCGAGCTCCCGAAGCAGGTGCTGCACGGCAAAGCGGTCGAGGTACCGCGCCAGGCGTGCCGAGCTGTAGGTGAGCAAGCATTCCGAGCAGGCAGCATCGCAGTCCGGTCGCGCGGTCTCGGGTTCGAAGTGACAGAGGCGCAACGCCTCGCGGGCCACCAGCGCGAGCGCATCCGGTTCCTCGACCAGCCGGCGGAGAACGCCGAGCCCACCCTCGGCTACCTCGATGAAGAGGAGCGCGAGCTGCTCGCCGCTCCCCACTTCTTCCATGCCGATCTCCATCTCCTCCAGCTGGAACGCCTGGCCGAGCCCGCGGTGGAGCGCCACGCTGAGCGTGATGCGGCGGACCGGATCGTCGCGGAGTTCCGGGTCGAGCAGTCGGACGAGCAGGAGGTTGCGTGTCTCCTGGACTGCGAGCGCGAGCCGGGCGAGATCGCGCTTGGGTGCCGCGGGGGAGCGTTTTGAGCGGCTGGACTCCTCTTCGCTCCGCACCTCGCCGGTCGCGAGGTCGACGACGAAGTCCTGCGAGCGGCTGGCTCGCCAGCCGCGATTGAGGATGAGCAGCGTCGCGGCTGGTGCGTAGCGCAAGGCGAGGAGCGGCCGGCCGTCCGCCGTCCGTACGTCGGCATCGACGAGGCGCGCTCCGCTTTCGATGGCAGCGAAGCGGAACGCGACCTGGCGGGCATAGCCACGCAGCTGGCGCTCTTCTTCGTTGCAGGTGATCCGCTCGCGCCGCTCGAGGCGCACGTTCGGCATCTCGAGGTACTTGACGATCTCGGCGCTGGTTCCAGCGAGTTCCGCGCCGCAGTTGGGGCAGCGGTCCGCGTTCAGCTCGTTCCAGGCAGCGCAGTGGCGGCAGAGCTTGCGGGTGACCACCCGTTGCTCGAGCGACCCCGCCCCGATGGGGCTGATGAATCGGGCGAACTGCCATTTGGCCCCTTCATGGTAGACGGTGTTGCCGGGGGCGAACTCGGTGACCGCCAGATGACGCGGACGGGCGATGAACTCGCCCTCGCCCCGCGGCACCCAGGCGCGGACCGGGAGCGACGGGAAGTTGTAGCCGGGCAGGAACTCCTCGGTCGCCAGGTAGCGGTAGGGATAGAAGTCGCTCTCTTCGCGCGCGACGTCGTTCTGGAGGAGCAGGTTGCGCTGCCGCAACGCCTCGTCTTGCTGACGTCTCGCTTCGTCCTGCGTGGTCCGGTCACGGGCGGTTCGGAGGAGCTTTTGGGCTTTTTCGAGCTGCTCGGTCGCGGCGCGGAAGAGCTCGCGCCAGCGGTCGAACGCCCGGTCGAAGCGCTCGGGTGCCGAATCGAGTAGTTGTTCGATCCAGCGGTCAGAGAACCAGCCGGTCCGAGCCAGTTCCTGCTGGTCGAGTGGCGTGAGGATGCGCTCGAAGCGTCGCTGCAGCCGCTGCCGCTGGGCCGGATTGAGCTGGAGCTGCTCGCGTACCGTGTCCTGCAGTGGGTAATCGGGATCGCGCTCGATGTCGAGCACCGACTCGACCGAGTCGCGCAGGGCGACGCCGGTCTCGGAGAGCCACTCCGCCAGCATGTGCGTGCGGAGGAGCGTCTCGTTGGCCAGATCGAGCCGCGGGGCGCGGACCGCACCGGCGACCATCTCCTCGCGATGGCGGAAGAAGTACTGGTCGTGCCCGTGGAGCGCGCCGCAGAAGTTGAGGATGAGCCCCGGCTGGCCCTGCCGACCAGCCCGCCCGCTGCGCTGGGCATAGTTGGCTGGCGTGGGCGGGACGTTGCGCAGGTGGACGAGGTCGAGGTCGGCGATGTCGATGCCCAGTTCCATCGTCGGTGAGCAGACGAGGTAGGGGAGTCGGCGGCCGAGCGTGGGGTCGCGCTGGTCGTCCTCCGTCCAGCGGAAGCGGCGCTCGCGGCGGACCCGCTCGCCGGACGCGACCACCTGGGCGGTATGCTCGCGTGCCTCCAGTGCGGCCAGTTCGCGGGCTGCCTCCCGGTAGAAGCGCTGGAAGAAGGCGTTGGCTCGGCGTTCGTCCTCGCTGAGCTGCCCCCGTTCGCGGACCAGGTCGACGACCGGGGTGCCGTTGCCGAGCGTCCAGCGAAGGGCGGTGTGCCGGAGGCGCACGGCGAGCGAGCCGTCGCTGCGCAGCTGGTGCGTGACGAGCCCGTAGCTGGCCAGCCGCTCGAGCAGCGCCGGGATCAGCAGCGAATAGGTCTCGGGATCCAGATGGAGTCTTCGGGTCAGGAAACGACCGAGCTGGGTCCCTTGGGCGAGGCTGCGGACGTCCTCGTCGCCCTCGCTCGGCGCGGGCCAGACGAACGTCGTGGCGCGGCGCAAGCTGCTGGTGCTCGAGTCGAGTCCCCAGAAGTCGTTGAGATTGGACTGGGCGCGCTCGCGGAGGCGGCGTTGAAGGTCCTCGTCGGCCAGGAGAGGAGCATCGATCGCCAGCTCGCGGCGAAAGTGGTCGAGTATGGCGCGCAGGATCAGCTCGCGGCGAGCCGGATCGAGCGCCGAGAAGACGGGAACGTCACGCCAGGCGTCCTCGTCGGCGGCGAGTTCGGGGAGTCCCAGGTAGTCGATGCGGAGCAGGCCGACGTCCTCCAGATTCGGCAACGCGACACGCCAGCCGCGCCGGAGGTCCTCGTAGAGCCGGTATGCGGTGAGGTCGCGGAAGCAGTCGCGCGTGACGAGAGCAGCCGGTGAGTGCTCGCGCAGCCCGCGCTGGACTGCGATGTCGTCGAGGGAGAGTCCCATGTGCCGAACGACCGCCTCGGCGACTTCCTCGGCGGCGAGCGGCGAGCGTTCGCGGAGCGCGGCGTACAGAGCGGAGCGCAGCACCGCCACGTGGACGAAATCGTTGAAATGCCCGGCCTGGAGCGAGGCGTCCTGGCGGCTATCGGTGAAGGTGAGCAGTTTGTCGCGGCCGCCGAGTGCGCGGGCGTGGCGCAAGAGCGAGACCGCCAGCACCGTCGTTGCCGAGCTGCGTCCCTCGCTGGCCAGGTAAGTCAGTCGCTGGTACTCTCCCTCGCGGACACCGTACCAAGTGCCGCACTGCAGGCAGAGCCAGAACCGCTCGGTCTCGAGCCAGGCGGGCAAAGCACCCTCGGCCTCGCCTTCGGCCAGCCGCCCGTCGGGGAAAACCCAGACCGGTCGCGGGATGCGGTCGCGCCAAGGGTCTCGGAGCCGGCCGCGCGCATCGCGCCAGTCATCGGGGAGCCGCTCCTCCGACCAATCGGGCACGGCTTCGGCGAGGACGAGATAGCCGGGGACTACATCGGCGTCGTCCAGCGGCGAGCCGGGCGGGTAGGGCTCGAGGCGGTCGTCACGGACCAGCACGCGGTAGTACTCCTGACCGCAAACGCGGCAGAAGGCGAGCGGCAGGCGCAGGTGCTCGCCGCTGGCGCGCGGCTCGGTCGCGAAGCGGCGCTGGCTGGCTGGTTCGAGCGTGGCGTAGAGCGCGTGGCTTTGGGAGATGAACTGGTGAAGCTTGAGCGCGAAGAGCGGTTGCCCGGTGGCATCGCGCCGGCGGCTCCCGAGTTCCAGGAGTTCCTGGAGCCGGGCGCGGCAGGTCTCGGGAGCCAGGCCGGTCGCCGCGGCGAGGTCGCGGGCGACCGCGCTCAGGGATCGGGGAGTGCGCCGGCGGAAGGTCCCGTCCGGCTCGCGCTGGACTCCCAGGGCGTGCTCCAGCCAGCGGGCGAGCGGGTGTTCCCGCAGCGCGTCCGGATCCTCGGGCAAGGGGCGCGCGATGGCCTGCGCCAGTTCGTCCGGGCTGGGCAGCGGTCCCACCGTGATCGGCTCCAGCGTCTCCTCGACGATGTCTTCCGGCGCGATCGGGTGGCCGAAGAAGCGGGAGGCGAAATCGGCCACCACCTGACGCCGTTCGGCTGCGGTGGCCTCGCGGTGGGCGACCAGCGTGGCACTGGTGCCGACGTGGACGACCGCGGGACGGTCCAGTCGGGCGCGGAGACGGCGGACGAGGAGCGCGACATCGGCGCCCTGGCGACCGCGGTAGGTGTGGAGCTCGTCGAAAACGAGGAAGAAGGGGACGCGGGCGTCCGGTCGAGGTGCGACGAGCGGTGCGTCCTCGGGGCGGTCGAGCAGGAGTTCGGCCATGACGTAGTTGGTGAGGAGGAGATGGGGTGGATCGCGGCGGATCGCCTCGCGTTCCTCGTTGGGCGTCTCCCCAGTGTAGCGGGCGAAACGGAGCGGGAAGGGTCTCCCGGTCCGTTCCTGGTAGCGTTTCTGCAACTCCTCGAGGTGGTGGTACTGCGAGTTGACGAGGGCGTTCATCGGGTAGACGACCAGGGCGATGGGGCCGGGCTCATCGGGGTGCCGAGCGACCAGGTCGACGATGGGGATGAAGTAGCAGTAGCTCTTGCCGGAGCCGGTGCCGGAGGTGACGACGACACTGCGCCCCTGCCGGAGGGCGCGGATAGCCTGGACCTGGTGGGTGTAGAGGTGGATCGGCTGGCCCCCGGAGCGACGGAAGATCTGGGCGGTGATGGGATGGAGCAGTCCCTCCGCGGCGAGCTGGTCGATCGTCGCCTCGCGGCGGTAGGCGGGGGAAAGCTGGACGAGCGGCTCGGGCCAGAGGTGTTGCTCGTCGAGGAGGAGGTGGTGGATCTCGGCCTGGATACGCGGGTCGCGGGCGATGACGAAGGCGCGGATGAAGTCCTGGTAGTCCTCCATGACGCGGCGGTGGAGCTCGAAGACGGACATTTGGCCTCCCCGGTGCGTCAGAACGGGTGACGGCACGGTTCTCGATGAGGATGATCACCGGTGAACGGGAACACTGGTCTTCCCCTGCCGGTTCGCTGGGGGAAGTATAGTGGCTAGTCGGGGCAGGTGGGAGTGCGTGGGCTCACGAGGCTGGCGACTTCGTCAGCGTCTGCCGCGTGGTCAAGTAGTGCGCGACATGTTGTTGCTTCGGCGGGTGGTGGGCTCGATCCTTGTGAACCGTGTGGTTCTCATCGAGGGTCTTGCTGATGGAATGGCTCCCGTGCAGCCAGATATTCGGCCGGACGGAGGATGAGTACGCCGGCGATGGACGTACCGAAGAGATGTCCGAAGTGCTGCCGGTCGCCGGTGAGCAGGTGCGTGCAGCGAGCAGCGACTGCTGCGAGAAGAATCGGCCTATCTTTTGTCGGGATTTGGCTGATCGAGAGGTCGGAGGGGTTTTTCGGCTTTGCGGGTGTTCCGATCAGACGAACCCGTTCGAGGAGCTGTTCGAGTCGCTCGCGCTGTTCGGATGTCGCGAGGTTGCGTCGCGCCTCGGCGACGGCGTACCAGGAGGTCACCAGTTCGGTATCGGGGAGGTCCCACAAGCGCAGGAGACCACTGTCTGCCCGATAGGCAGCCGAGAAGAGGACGTTGGCATCCAGGAAGAGCCGGTCCACCTCAGCGGGAAGGTGGCTCGACTCCGAGCGATGCGGGATCGAGCCCGAGTTCCTGGCGGACGGCGGCAGCAGCCCGGGCGTAGTCCTCCCGGTCGACCGCGTTTTCCAGGAGGAAGCGGGCTCGGCGCGTGCGACCGTAGCGTTCGACGGGCACACGGATCAGGAGGCCCTGATCGGTTGCCTCGGCGGTGACGAGCGTGCCAGGAGCGATGCCGAGCCACTGGCGCAGTGCCAGTGGCAAGAGGAGCGTGCCTTGGGTGGTGACGCGGAGACGATAGGGCTTCCGGAGGGCTCGCTGGGTGCGCTGGCTCTGCGTGCGGATCTTTGCGGACGGCATTGCTGACTTCCTTCCACTGACTGTCCGCCGGTCGAGTCAAACCGAGTATAGCGTGACAGCGATATCGTGCTAGTGGTTCTACTATGCGATCGTCATTATACGGGAGTCAAGCTCTGGATGGTTGACAACAGTTGATAGCGTATCTTCGTGCGAAGTTCTTCCTGAAGCGCGCAAACGCGGAATGGCCTATTGGTGCGAGACAGACTTGCTATTGCACGCTCATAGAAACGCATCGACCGACCTGCGGGGACGCCGGAGAAATCATACCTCCTGAAGCGGTTCATTTATAGTCGACGGATGCTGCCAGGTGGCCACTGGCTTGATCAAGTGGAAAAGCGGGTTGGGCGTTGTTGGACGTCTTGAGTGCACGAAGTTGCTTTGCCAGCATCTCAAACCTTTTCCATCCATCGCTAGAAGCGTCGTATCCTAGCTGGCTTGCAACGAAACGAGCAATGAGGGGCTTGCCACTGTGTGCCTCGATCTGGAAAGTGTCTTTTGCTTTTTGTTCTAACTGCTCGTATTGGACGCCGAAGTACTGTCTCATGCATGACTCGAAGTTGCCGCCGAATACAGCGAACCGTGTTTCAACAAGAAATTCGGTCGTCTCAAGCACGTTTTGAGCACAGCAATCATAGCCGATGGTTGTAAGAATATCGCAGCGCTTCCTAGCTTTTGGATCGTCACTTTTATCATTATCGAATGCGACGTAGCACGGGATACCGAAGGCCGTGAAAAACCGCCACCAGGGCGCCAGTTTTCCCTTCCCGTGGACCGGGATGATCGCAATACCTTCCTGATTCGTGTTTAGTCCTACTTTTTGTAGATAAATCGGCAAGGCTAATGCCTCAGTTGCTCCCTCGACCAGAAAGACTATGCGGGCAAACATTCCTGAAAGAATTTCTTCAGTAGCAGATGCAGAGTAGTAATCTAGAATATTATCCTCTTTCGCTCTGTTAGCACCTTTTATCTTGCAGTATCTTGTTAATATCTCCTTGCTAAGTTGAACAACGCGAGTTTTTCCGCTCTGCTTGTATACTCGAACCCACCCTTCGAGTCCTAGAATGTCCAAGAAGGCTGGACTGTGGGTTGTGATGATGACTTGCACGCCCGCTTTAGCCAAGTCCCGTAACTTCTCGGCTACCCAGCGTTGCGCAAGTGGGTGGAGATGGGCCTCAGGTTCCTCGATCACGAGTAGTACCTTGTTAGCCTCATACACGGATGATGCGTACGCGTAGGCAAGGCAAATAGCGAGAATCTGTTCCTGCCCCGTACCAAGTTCTTCAAAACTCCTTTCCTGATGGCTTTCAGTCAGTACGGCTCGAAGCGAACGAAAATAGTTTTTCTCATCTAAGAGTAATTTGAATGATAAATCAAATTCTGTAATCTCCTTGAAGGAGTCCAGTTCTTGTCTTAACTTCGTTTCAAAGGTAGCGTATGTGGGTATCTGCAATAGGAGCCTATTTAGCTGTTCTTCTATCTTGGCAATTTGCTCTCTCAGTTCAGGCTTCTGTGCTACAACACGATGAAGTTGGGATGAGAGTCTTGAAAGAAGCGTCGATCCCGAGGTATTCTTTATCTGATTCTCAATTTGTCTTTCGGCACCGATGAATAGACAAATAATCTTCTCCCTAGGGTCGGTCTCAGGGTCTATCACGCTTGAGTCATCAGGTGTCCGTACTTGGAACTCCAGTTGCCTTGGCCGACTGCGCGGGTATAAGCCTATTTCCAATGTAGTACTGTCTGTGTCTTCCAATGTGACAGATAAGGTAACAGACAGCCCAGCAGCTTGTGTTGAGGCACTTCTACCGTGTACCTCATGCGATTCAAGTGTATAGGACTTGTATCTGCGTTCTCCGAGAAGAACCTCGAGCGCTCTCACGATATTGGATTTTCCAGCGTTGTTCTCTCCGATAAGTACTAGTGGCATATTCTCCGGAAAGCGAATCTCGATCGGCTCGCTGATCGAGCGGTAGCCCGCGATCTTTAGCCTTTGCACGCGAATCATGCTTCATCCCCCTGCGACTACACACCGAGCCTTGCTGAAAAGTCCCCTTCGCGGGTGGTTGCGTCGGGCGTTAGAGCTGTACGTACAGGAGTATAGGAGTCCGTGCGAGTATTGGCAAGTTGTAGATAAGTAGCTCTCGGCATGCATGGCGATCGGAGCGCTGATCGGTAGGCGGTTCTGCCGCCTCAGAGGTGTGACTTGGATCCATTCCTTCGTGATAAGTGGAGTAGGGTGGGGAAGACTCGCCGGGGGCTGGGCTTTGAGGAGCACCTGCCAAACTGATCGGACTGGTTGATGCGATGAGTGCCGACGATGGTGTCTGTCCTCTGTTTGTGCAGTGGGTTGGGGTCGGAGTGAATGGCCGGTTTCGTCTCACGACAGGCGCGTTGGGAGTCAACGGCACACCGTGTACTTGTTCCGCGTCAGGGTGGCTCGGAACGGGTGGTCGTTCCTCTGGCACCAGGAGGAGTGCGCCTCGATGAGTTCGACGACTCGCTCCATGATGGCGATCAGTTCCTGTGGGGGGCGAATGTCGAGGACGAGGAAGGCGACGTGCTGGTGTCGTTGGCGATCCCGAAAGTGCTGGTCGCACGTCAGGACGATCAGCGCTTCGCGTGCCGCCACGGCGACGACGGCGTCGTCCGGAGAGCCCGGTGGGAGGAGTTCGGTGAGCGACACGACCCGATGCCCGCGTCTCTCGAGCCAATCAGCGAGTGGCTTCGGCGCGCTTTCGTCCCGCAGGAAAGCGAGGACGTGCGGAGAGCCAGCTGTGCGCTGCATGCTCAAGCAACGCCTGCCGATGTCCACTGCCGAGCCGCGTCGATATCGCGGCGCGTGAGCGAGGGGAAGAGGGCGAGGATCTCGTCAGGCGAGCGACCTTCTTCGATCATCCGTCGAACGAGCGCGACCGGTATGCGTGTCTCGTCGAAAACTGGTTGGGCGTGCACGACTCCGCGGTGGCGAACGATGCGGCCGCTCGCTTCTGGCGCGCGTCGTCCGAGTACCTCGGCTTTCCGAGCGATATCGGCCTCGATCGCTGCGAGGTCGAGATGCGCTGCCGTCTGTTCAGGGTGCGCTCCTGCCCGGGTCACCTGGTCGACTGCATCACTGAAGAATACCCGGCGTCCACTGACGGAGAACCGCACGGCCGAGAGAGGGAGGTCTCGATGGCGCCGGAGCCACTCGGTCACTCGACGGAGTTCACGCGGTGCGACGTGGTGCCGGTCACGCAGAAGAACGAGCGCACGGAGCGTGACGAGGTCGCGGAAGGTATAGACCGTTGGCCTTCCGTTCTGATCCCAGGCCGTCTCCGACTGGAAGAGCCCCGATCGCTCCCAGCGTCGGAGACGATCTGGCCGTATTTGCGCTAATCGAGCTGCCTGCTCTCGTGTGTAGTAGCGGGGAAGACCCATGATTCGATCTGACTCCCTGCATGTGTCTCGTCACGTCATCAGTATCGGCGCTCCTCTGTCGTCCGTCAAGTGCCCGAACTGAACCCCAGCGCGGTACCTCGCTTCCTCAGTCCGACGTAGCGGGAAGCGAGGCACCGGTCTCGATCGGTCAAGACTCGAGGGCTTTTGCCGAAAAGGCCTACCACTCGTTCCTGCCGTCGGCCTTCTCGAGACGACGACTCCGGCTAGTGAACTGAATGATTTCGGTTCTGTGTGGCAGGGAGCGTGTCGTGTTAGAAAACTCGGCTCGTTGAGCCGCGAGAATCTCTTCGGCCAAGCGTGGGGTGATCCCTACCGCTCGAGCGAGCTTCTCGGTAGCGATCGGCTTGCCGTAGACGAGCTCTGCCATTTGCGTCAGCAGGCGCGGCTTTTCGACCGGAACGTCCAAAGGTTCCTCGGTCCGCCACCCCAAGGTAGTCAGTTTTCGGAAAGACCGCTCATACGAGCGCTTTGGGATCATTCGAAGTTCGTGTGCTCGAACGAGCAAGCTCTGCAACGAGACCCCCCACCGCTGTTTGAGCGGAAGAAGGGCTTCCACGTCAGAAAACGCCGGAAATTCGTCTCGGAAGCGGTCTTCTGGAAGCAAGAACTCTGCCGCGAAACGATTGGCCTGCTGTTCGAATTCATCGAGCGCAATCCGTTGGTTAGGGTGCAGGACGAGATGACCCAGCTCGTGGGCGATCGTAAAGCGGAGGCGATCTCCCGGCAAATTCGGGGCGACGACGATAACCGGAAGCTCGGTTGGCTTGCCGGCCCAGGTACTGAAGCCGTCAAAATCTCGTTCCGGCCTCGCGATGGGGAGTCGTAAGACGAGCACACCTCCTCGCTCGAGTGTTCGTGTCAGGTGCTTGATCGGCGTATCTGGTTCTAGCCCTAAACTGGTGCGCGTTCTCCGCGCTGCCTCTTCAGGTGAGACGCCAGTGAGGCGAGGGATGCGCATCGAGATCCCTTCGATGAACTGCAACAGATGCAATGCCAGTTCGAACACGATCTGCGCCGACCGATAAATCTCCCTATATGCCTTTGCTGGCAACGATCTGCGTCGGCGAAAGAAGAGCGATCCTTCGGGGAAAGGTATGGTTTCCCTCGAAAAGAAAGAAACCGGGAACCCGGTCGCGAGGGCGATGGATTGCAGCACTGACCCGCTCGGTTGCGTAAGCCCCGCCTCGTACTGCGCGACGGTCGGTTGTTTGATGCCCGCCCGCCGTGCCAACTCCGACTGGCTCAGTCCGCGAAATTCTCGGGCTTGCCGGATCCGCTCGCCTAGGATCCACATCGTTCACTCGCTCCCTGCGGCGAGTTCGTCGATGTCCCTCCGCAGGCGAATCGGAAGGTCCTCTTCCTCTTCCGGCAAAGTCGCTGCAACCGCACCAGTACTTTCGTACACTGGAATGCGCCAGCGGACGCTCTTGGGGTCCATAGGCGAACGGGGGCACACGAGCCACAGGCTAAGAAGCTGACCTTCTTCGTCGGCATCCCACAGGAAGGCAACGTTGATTTCGCCCTCATCAGCGAGGCCGAGGCTGAGCTGGTTGTAAAACTCTCGCCGTCTCTGTGACACGCCAGGCGGTGGAAGCATACCATTAGGGGCTCGCCAAACCCGTATCCGATAGGAGCGCCATCGCAGCTCGATGCCTGAGTTGTTGAGCCTGTCGACCAGCAACTCGGCACCACGCTGTTGGAGTTCAGCTGATGATTTGCGGAGCGATGTCATTGCGAAGTACCTGACCAAATGACAGAAGAGGTCGTCGTCACTCCGCTTTCCCTTGAAAAACCGCGCTGCCTCCGCGGCGCCGAACTTCAGTGCTGCGCGACAGCGTTCGAGCACGCAGTCGAGTTCTCGTCGGGCTGTTTCGGCATCGACCATCATTCCTCCTTTGTATCTGCCTATAATATAGCGATCTGTACGTACAGATGCAAACGGAGGGACCTGCGACTAGCCAGTTCTGACCCACCGATCTGCCGCGGCCTCGCTCCACCGAGCATGCAAGAGCAAAGGCGAGAGGATGAGAAGCGCGCTGTCACAGCGGGCAAAGCTCAGCCTGCGCCACCTCTTTTCCCCTGCCCCGGTGGTGGGGCGAGGGGGGAGCGGTAGGGCTCGCCGAGCGTCTGGGCGGCGACCAGCGCGTCGTAGGCGGTCAGCACTAGGCGCGCGGTACGGTAGTCGCCGAAGGCTTTCTGCTCGTTGGCGCGCAGCACCGGGAAGGTGCCGAGGACGAACTCGACCTGACTGCGGGTGAGACCGTAGAGGAGGAAAAAGGCGGCATCCAGCTCGGCCCGCAGCTGCGCCCGCCGTTCCGGCTCCCAGCGGAAGGGCGGGCTGGAGTCCCCGAGGTCGCGGGCGGCCGGGGCGAGGTCCCAGGCGGTGTAGACCAGCTCCAGGACGCGCGGGGCGATCCACTCGGCCAGCGTCAGCCCGGGATGCCAAGGGCAGGGGCGGGCGTAGACCGCGGGCGGGAGGACGGGGAGTTGCTTCGTGATATGGAACGTGAGATGCGTTCCCCCCGCCTTCAGGCGCGTGATGAAATCGAGGACGAGTGCATCGAGGTTGGCAACGAGACCGAGGATGAGCTGTCCATCCTCGATCGACGGCAGGAGCAGAACAAACGTGTGCCCCACCCCGACGCGCGGGATGAGGCTGGCGATGACGGTACGCTCGTCCGTCGAGCGGGCGATATCCCGCCAGCCGAGGAGCCAGGGGTGCGACCAGCCCTTGCGGGCCAGGCGCGCTTCCACTTCGGCCTCCGCTACCCAGTAGCGCGGTAGGACGACCAGCGCTGGGTCCTGCTTGGCCTGCAGGGTCAGCGCGACCGCGTCGTCGTCCCCGCGGGGAGCGTGCTCCAGCCAGGGCGGGCCGCCTGTTTCGGGCGCCCCCTCCCAGCGCCCCGGCCCGCCGTAGCTGGCCCAGCGGTGGTCGAACTGGTGGAGGAGCTTGGCCTCGTAGAGCGGCAAGTACCGCTCCTCCCCGCGCGCGAACACGTTCCCGCGCAGGGCGAACCCGGCTCGCGCGAGCTGCTCACGCGTGCGGAAGAGGCTGGAGTCGTTGGCCATGTCGAACATGCGCCAGAACGCGACGCCCCACGGGTTCCCGTCTGGGTCGTCCTCGCGCACCAGGACGGGGACGCGCCGGTAGATGGCGCGGGCCAGCTCCGCCTCGTCGGCCGAGCGGAAGACCGGGCAGGTGCCGGTGTTGGGGTTGAGGAGCCAAAAGTCTTTCGGCATCAGAGCGAAGCAGCGCGTCTCGTCGCGCAGCTCTTCGGGCCGCTCGAGGAAGAAGGCGAAGCGGGCCGGCTCCGGATGCTCGCGCTGGGTCAGCGTCAGCAGGCAGAACTTCATCCGGCTGTCTACCGCGGGAAAGAGCTTCTGTCGATTCTCGAAGTCGAACAGGCTGACCAGGGCGCGCTCCTGGACGAGCGCCTGGAACAGCACTTTGGTGGTGTCGTCGCTGGCGACGTTGCTCGGCACGACCAGCCCGGCGCGGCCACCGGCGGCCAGGAGTTGCCAGGCCAGCTCGGTGAACACCTGGTAGGTGTTGAGGTCGCCGCGTCCGCCGAGCGGGAAACGGCCGCTCTCCCGGCAGAAGTGGCTCACCTGCTGGGCCTGCCGCAGGGCGGCGCGATAGGCGGCGGCGAGCCGGGGGTTGCGCTCCGGAAGGGTGTCGATGAGCCGCTTGCGCTCGGCCGCGGTGCGGGCCCTGGCGATTTCCGGGTCGCGCGCGGCGAAGAACTCTTCCTCCTGGAGCTTCACCCGTTCCCACGGCGGGTTGCCGAGGACGACGTCGAAGCCGCCGGCGGCGAAGACGTCGGGGAACTCGAGCGGCCAGTGGAAGAAGAGGAGTTCGTGGGCGAGCGCCTGCGCAGCGGCCAGGGGGCGGGGATCGGTCAGCCGGCCGACCAGCGCGCGCCGCAGGTGGTCAGTGGTGGGGACGGCAGCGCCGTCGCGGAGGTCGGCGAAGAAGGCGGCCGTCCAGAGGTCGCAGGCGTCGCGCAGGCGGCGCATCCGCTCGTCATCCTGGAGCTCGGCGTAGGCCTGTTCCTTGGCCAGCCGCTCCGCGACCGTCCGCTCCGGCATCCGTTCGAGTTCTTCGGTCAGGAGGCCGAGGTCGAAGACCGCCTCGTCGAGCGGGACAACCTCGCTTCCCAGCGTCAGCTGGCCTTGCCGCTCCTTGCGGTTGCGGGTGCGGATCGTGCGGGCGGCCCGCTTCTCGTCAGGGTCGCTGCGCTCGTAGGCCTCGTCAGGGATCCCCTCGCGCAGCTGGGTGATCTCGAGGACGCCGACGAGCGAGTCGCCGCACTTGATGCGGTGGTCGAGGAAGGTGAGCGGGCGATCGGGGAGATGTCCCTCGATCCAGAGCGCGACCTTGCAGAGCTCCACGGCGAGCGGGTTCTTGTCGACGCCGTAGAGGCAGTGGGCGACGACGTCGCGCAGGGCCTCGCGCACCCGCTCGGGGGCGGGCTCTTCCTCGCCGGTGCGCACGCGGGCCAGTTCGCGCGCCAAGCGCCGGGCAGCGGCCAGCAGGAAGTGGCCGGAGCCAGCGGCTGGGTCGCAGACGTTGAGGGAGAGGATGGCCTGCTCGCGCTCCTCCCGGGTCTTCTTGTCGCGCAGGCGGGCCGCCAGCACCGGCTCGAGCGCGCTGGCCACCAGCGCCTGGACGAGGCCGGGCGGGGTGTAGTAGGAGCCGGTCGACTTGCGTTCCGTCCCGGGGGCGAAGGTGAAGGGCTCCTCGGCGGTGAGGTCGAGCACGGCGGTGTGGTCGAGCAGGCTCTCGTAGACCGAGCCGAGTTCCTCGACGTCGAGCGCGGCGTAGTTGACGCGGCGGAGCGTGCCGCGCTCGTCCGGGACGAGGGAGAGGGCGGCGATGGCAGCGAGGAGGTCGCGGTTGGCGAGTTGCCAGCTCTCGAAGGGAGCGAGGCCGAAGAGTTCGCCGTCGAGGACGGGGAGGTCGAGCAGGGTGGCCAGGGGACGACCATCGGGGAGGTGGTCGCTGCCGCGCAGGAGCTGGAAGAGGGCCACGAGGCCTGCCCAGAGGTCAGCGTGGTCGTCGGCGGCGCGGGATTCAAGGGCGAGCCGACGCAGCCGTTCGATGGAGTAGCCCTGCCGGTAGAGGTCGTTGCCGCCCAGGAGCCCACGCTCTTCGGTCACCAGCAGGAAAAGGAAGCGGTAGACCAGCCGGAGCAGGAGCTCGTAGTAGGCGGTGGGGGTGAGCTGGCCAGTGGCGACCTCCTCGCGCAGCGTGCGGTTGGCCGGGTGGCGGAGGAAGCCGTTGCCGAGCGTGTGGAGGGCCTGCTCCACGCCGTCGCGCAGGCGGTCGCGGGCGCGGGCCCCCTGCTCGCGAGCCTGCTGGTGGTACTGCTCCAGGAGGCAGTCGGTGGCATCGGCGATCCCGGTCGGCAGGCGGGTGCGGTGGAGCAGGCGGTAGAGGAGGACGAAGTCAGCGAAGCGCTCGCCGGCGAAGATGGCGGCGAGGTCGAACTCGAGATAGGTCTCGGTGCGCAGGTTGGGGGAGGCGCGGAGGAGACGGAGGACGAGGCCGTTGGTGACGATCCCCCAGAGGTGGTCGGAGCGGTCGAGGAACTCCTGGACGAGGGCGTGCGGGGAGAGGCGCGGGCGACCGGAGGGATCGACGCGGCCGAGTTCCTGGCGGGCGCCGGCGATGTGGAGGGGCGGGGCGTCCTCCTGGGGGCCGGCGCGGTGGGAGATGGCGTAGGTGCGGCCCTCCAGGTCGTAGGCGCGGGGATTGCGTTCCACGTCGTAGCCGAGCTGCGCCAGGAGGGGGATGACCCAGAGATCGCGGGTGACGGAGGTGGCGCGATCGCCGGGGTCGAGGCGCTCGAGGCGGCGCTGGAACATGCTCCAGAGGTGGAGGGCATCGCGGTAGGCCTCAGCCAGGTCGTCGCGGAGCGCGCGCTCGTCGGCGAAGCCGAAGTCGCGGGGGCGCTGACCGGGCAGCGTGGTGGGATCGCTGCGCAGGGTCTCGAGGAGGTCGGGGGAGAAGAGGGCGCCGACGAGACGGACGGCGCGGGCGCGCGAGTCGGCGATGGTGGGAGGGGGAGGAGCAACGGTGAGAGCCATGGGTCGTCCTCTCCAGCGGCGGCTGCGAGCCGAGCGATGGTGTCGTCGGGGTGGTTGTACCAGAGCGAGCGGAGGGAGGGAAGGGGGGCGAGGCGCTGCCTCGCCTCTACGAGGTGGTCGATGCGCCCCCGGTGTGGCCTATGCCTGCACGGATGGGCGGTGCGTGAACCCCGTTGGGTAGGGGTCAGGCGGTGCCTCACCCGCCGGCCCGCCAGGGCCGGGGAATGACACCGTCGCCGGGGTACGGATGCAGATCACGGCGGGGGTGGGCGCTAGCCGTGCGCCCGGGGCTGAAGCCCCGGGCTGAATCCCCCAGCCCCCTGAAGGGGGCTGTGAGGCGCCCAGGCGCCCGAGTCGATCGGCTGGGTGCAGGCGCCGGTGGGATCAGCCGGCTTCAGCCGGCTTGGGGACCGAGCCCGGCCGTTCACGGCCGGGCGATCGTGGAGACGGCCGCTCGGCTGATCCGCGCTGCGTGTCGTGCGAGACGTGTCGGCCACGCGGAATCGCCGCGCCGGTGGCGCGGGCGGGCGAGGCAGCGCCTCGCCCCTACAGGGGTTGCGTCGCGTCTGCCCGGTCCGGGGCATGCCTGCACGGGTGGGTGACCTCCCCGTTGCGTAGGGGTCAGGTGGTGCCTGACCCGCCGGCCCGGCCGGGCCGGGGAATGGCACCGTCGCCCGGGTACGGATGGAGATCACGGCGGGGGTGGGCGCCATCCGTGCGCCCGGGGCTGAAGCCCCGGGCTGAATCCCCAAGCCCCCTGAAGGGGGCTGTGAGGCGCCCAGGCGCCCGAGTCGATCGGCTGGGTGCAGGCGCCGGTGGGATCAGCCGGCTTCAGCCGGCTTGGGGACCGAGCCCGGCCGTTCACGGCCGGGCGATCGTGGAGACGGCCGCTCTGCTGATCCGCGCTGCGTGTCGTGCGAGACGTGTCGGCCACGCGGAATCGCCGCGCCCATGGCGCGGGCGGGCGAGGCAGCGCCTCGCCCCTACAGGGGTGGGGCGGCAGGCTGGCGGTGGGATCGGTAGGTCAGGGGATGGTGCGTGATCCCCCGTGTTGTAGGGGTCAGGCGGTGCCTGACCCGCCGGCCCGTGAGGGCCGGGACGTGCGGCGCGGCCGGATGTCCACGCTGCTGTGCGGAATGGTCGCGGTGGCAGTTGCCGCGGCAGATTTTGCCGCGCCCATGGCGCGGGCGGGCGAGGCAGCGCCTCGCCCCTACAGGGGTGGGGTGCCGCATCACCGATCGGGGATTTTGGCGCCATGGTACGGCGGGATCGGCCCGGTCCGGTAGGGGTCAGGCGGTGCCTGACCCGCCGGCCCGTGAGGGCCGGCAATCACCGGGTGAGGCGATGGGCGCGTGTGCGCGACGGTCGGCGGGCTCGGCCGCTGTCGGTCAGCGCTTCGGCTGGAGGACGACGAAGGCGATGAGGTCGGGTGGCCACAGCGGCTCGACCGTCAGGCTGCGTCGGCGCTCGCCGGCGGCAGCGAGCACCTGCCGGTGGGCCCCGGCGAGTTCGGCGGCCCGCTGGGCCAGGAGCTCGGCGAGCGGCCCGCTCGGCTCGGTGCGCGCGAGGGACTCGGCCAGTGGCTCGAGCGCTGTCGCGGCCAGTTCGCGGCGCTCGGTCAGCGGGATGTCGTCCTCCGGGCGCGCCTGGTCGAGCAGCCGGCGGGCCTCGGCCGGGGCCAGCCAGCGCTCGCCGAAGAGGTCGCAGCCGGTGACCAGGACGTCTTCCAGGACCGCCTCGGGTCGGTCTGGGCGGCGCAGGAGGAAGCGAGTCCGCAGCAGGGCGAGCGTGGCGACCTGGCTGACCAGCCTGCTGCGCAGGACGGCAGCCCGGGCGACGATGGGCTCAGCGGGGCGCTCGAAGGCGATTTCGAAGAGGTAGCGGGCGAGGCCGACGGTGAAGGGGTGGTTGCGACCCACCCACTCGCTGCCCGGTGGGTGGGGGACGGTGAAGGCCAGCTGCCAGGCCCGGCGCCGATCGCTCGGTAGGAGGAGGCGGATCGGTTCCGGTACGGTGTCGGGCCGGCTGGTCTGGAGCACCAGGGTGCCGTCCGGTCGTGCGTCCACGGCCAGACCGAGCCGCTGGCTGGCGCCCGCGACGAAGGCGCGGACAGTCTCCTCGTCGCCGAGGACCGCGTCGCAGCTCGCCAGGTGCTGGGTGACCACCTGCGGGTCGAGCGCGTGCTGGGCGAAGCGGGTGCGACGCCGCTGCTCGCGCTCGGTATCGGCGTCCCAGCGGGAGAGGAGCTGCTCGGTGGGGTCGGGGCCGATCGGGAGCGCCAGTTGGGCCTGGCGCGGCCTCTCGAAGAGGCGGTGGACGAGGAGTTCGGCCAGCCAGCCTTCGTCTTCCGGGACGGGGACATGGATGCCGAGCTGGCGACGGATCCGGTCGGCCTTGCGGATCAGGATGTCGATCACCTCGGCATCGACCGGGTTGTCGCGCCCGTAGAGGCGGACGGCAGTGACGCGCTCGCAGGGCTGACCGAAGCGGTCGACGCGGCCTTCGCGCTGCTCGAGGCGGTTGGGATTCCAGGGGAGGTCGTAGTGGAGGACGGCATCGAACAGTTCCTGCAGGTTGACGCCTTCGCTCAGGCAGTCGGTCGCGACCAGGACGCGGCGTGGAGCCTGCTGGAGCGCCCGGACGCGCTCGCGCCGCTGCTGGTCGTCGATGCGGCCGGTGAGGCACTCGACGACGAGGTCGCGGTCGGTCGGCTCGAGGGCCTGGCGGAGGCGCTCGGCGACGTATTCGGCGGTGTCGACGAAGACGCACCAGATGACGGGAGCGGAGCCGCGGTCGAGGAGCTGGCGGACGGCCTCCAGGCAGGCCTGGAGCTTGGTATCGCTGGCTGGATCGGCCTCGATCGCTCTGGCCTGGCGAGCCAGCTCGCGCAGGCGGCGGCGCGCGGTCTCGCTCAGCGCGAGCGTGTGGGTCGTGGCCAGTTCCAGGCGCTGGCTGGGTATCTCATCGCTGGGGCGGAACTCGGTCGGTTCGAGGCCGAGCAGCTCGGCCGGCTCGAAGCTGTTCTCGCCCAGTTCGGTGGCGAGCGCGAGCTCCTCCGGCTCTTCGGCCTGGGGAATTTCGCGGCGAGCGAGTGCCTCGGCTCCGGCGCGGGGACTGGACATGACACAGCGGAGGAGAGTGAGGGCGGCCCACCACTGGAAGCGGCGCTCCCGGTCGGGAAGCTGGCGGCTCTCCTCGATCAGTCGACGGCAGAAGTCGAAGGTGTCCTGGAAGAGCGCGCGGTAGGCGTCGGAGAGGGCGTAGGTGCGCTCGATCGCGTCGCGCACGGGGTAGAGCTGACTGGCCTCCGGCCACTGGCGGCTGATATCGGCGCGGGTGCGCTGGACGACGTGGCGAGCGAGGCGTTCGGTGCGGGCGCGGTCGAGCTGGTCGAGGTCCCAGTCCTCGAAGTCGGTATGGAGCAGGCCGAGGAGGCGCTGGAAGGCGCGTTGGATGCCGGAATGCGGCGTCGCGGTGAGCAGGATGAGGTGCCGGCGTTGGTCGCTGGCCAGTTCGCGGACGAGCCGGTAGCGGAGGTGGCGCGGGTCGCGCTCGGCGGTGGTGGCGGGGACGACGCCGTGCGCCTCGTCGACGATGACGAGATCGGGCGGCTCGGCGAGGAAGGGCTCGCGGTTGGGCGGCAGCTTGAGATAGTCGATCGAGGCGACGATGACCGGGTAGTGGCGGAAGAGCGAGCGACCGGGCGGGAGGGTGCGCTCGAGCGCAGCGACGCTGTGCGGGGCGAGGACGACCGGGTCGAGGTGGAACTTCTCGCGGAGCTCGCTCGCCCATTGCTCGGTGAGCGGGGGCGGGCAGAGGACGGCGAGGCGGCGGATCTCGCCGGTGTCCCAGAGTTCGCGGGCGATGAGGCCGGCCTCGATCGTCTTGCCGACGCCGACGTCGTCAGCGATGAGGAGGCGGACGGGATCGAGGCGGAGGGCCATGAGCAAGGGGACGAGCTGGTAGGGGCGAGGACGGACCGAGATGCGGCCGAGCGAGCGGAGGGGAGCAGCTCCCTCGCGGAGGAGCAGGCGAGCGGCTTGACCGAGGAGGCGCACGGCTTCGGCGTCGGTGAGCTGGGTGGGGTCGGGGAGCGGGAACCGGTCGGCCTCCAGCCGCTCGCTGGGGAGCGAGTAGGCGAGGAGGTCGGCGAGCTGGCGGTGGACAGGAAGCGCGTCCTCGCTGGTGCCGGTGAGGGGGCGGAGGAGGACGATCGCCTCGTCGTCGCTGGGGAGGACGACCCAGCGGCGGTGACGGAAACGGACGATCGAGCCTGGCCTGACCGACATGCTGATCTCCTTCGTCGGACTCTCCGGCGGGGAGGATGACGGAGAGGTTGCGCACGGTCAAGAGGGTGGACGGTCGGGCGAGTGGCTATGCGGCTCGTCCCGGGCGGCGATAGCCGGGCTGTCCCGACTGGAGGGACAGCCGACCCAGGTGAACCGGCGAGACCACAGCGGGCTAGGCGGATTCGACCATAGCGTTCGGCGCTCGCATGCCGTATCCCGTGTCTCGAACGGCGTGCGAGGAGGGACGGCAATGACCCAGGGAACAGCGGGACGGAGACCCAGACACAGCGCAGCGCCGCAGTGTCGGCTGGTCCAGCAGTGGCTCGGTCGGCGGCTCGCGATCGCAGCGACGGTGTTGGCCTTCGCGCTGGCAGCGATGCCGGTGCTGGCCGGGCCGGCGGGACTGAGCGGGTCGGCTGGAGGGTTCGGTCGGGCGGTGCGGCAGGTGCTCGAGCCGAAAGGGAACGGGACAACAGACGCTTCCCCGGCAGCGCGTGCGACCGAGTCGACGCCAAGCGATGGTGGCGGAACGCTGCTCAGCGCGTTGGACGAGAACGGCAGCCCGGTCGCCGAGGCGACCGAGCAGCCGTCAGCGGAGGCCGACCCGTCACCGACCGCCGAGCCGACCGAGATCGCCGAGCCGACGGTGACGCCGGATCCGGTGGATGCCGCTGAACCGACCGAGACCGTGGAACCCTCGGCGATGCCCGAGCCGACCGAAACTGCTCCGCCGGTGCGGGAGGTGGCGCGGGACAACCACGGCGCGGCCGTGTCGGAGGTCGCCCGGTCGAACGACGGTGAGGGGAATCACGGCGAAGCGGTGCACGCGGTCGCGCGAGACAATCACGGTCGTGCGGTCTCCGAGGCGGCGAAGGACAAGACTGCGGCCGACGAGGAGAAGCCCGTTCCCGAGGTGGCGCGCGACAACCACGGTGCACCGGTCCGCGAAGCAGCCGGTGGTGGAGCTGGTGAGGAGCGACGCGCCGGACGCGGTCCCCAGCGGTAGCGGGACCAGCCCGGTCGGTGTGCGGCTCGGGAGGCGCCGGAGCACGCTCATCGGGGCATGCGGTGGCAGTTCAGGTTGCCGTGCCATAGGCGCGGGCGAGGCAGCGCATCGCCCCGACACCGGTCGGGTGGGCATTTCCGGTAGGGCACCGGCGCGCCACGGTTCGGCGGTGCACCGGCCGCCCTGTAGGGGTCAGGCGGTGCCTGACCCGCCGGCCCGGTGGGCCGGCAATGCATGCCGAGATGACCGTTCTGCGGTGTGCAATGGCCGCGGATCGATCTCCGACCGGCCATTGCCGGGCCTGCGGCCCGGCGGGCGAAGCAGCGCCTCGCCCCGACGAGGTGGTCGATGCATCCCCGGTGCGATGCCTGCCTGCACGGATGGGCGGTGCGTGATCCCCCGTCTTGTAGGGGTCAGGCGGTGCCTGACCCGCCGGCCCGCGAGGGCCGGGAACCCCGTGGTGAGGCGATGGGCGCGGTGGCGGGTCGGTCGGCGAGGTGGCCGATGCATGCTACCGGGTTTGCCGCGCCCATGGCGCGGCGGGCGAGGCAGCGCCTCGCCCCTACATGCCGTGCTGGCGCGTCACCGGTGCAACCTGTGCGTGCGATGGTGGCGGATCCCTCCCCCGTCCGGTAGGGGTCAGGCGGTGCCTGACCCGCCGGCCCGGCAGGGCCGGGGAATGACACCGTCACCGGGGTACGGATGGAGATCACGGCGGGAGTGGGCGCTAGCCGTGCGCCCGGGGATTCAGCCCCGGGCTGAATCCCCAAGCCCCCTGAAGGGGGCTGTGAGGCGCCCAGGCGCCCGAGTCGATCGGCTGGGTGCAGGCGCCGTTGGGATCAGCCGGCTTCAGCCGGCTTGGGGACTGAGCCCGGCCGTTCACGGCCGGGCGATCGTGGATACAGCCGCTCTGCTGATCCGCGCTGCGTGTCGTGCGAGACGTGTCGGCCACGCGGAATCGCCGCGCCGGTGGTGCGGCGGGCGAGGCAGCGCCTCGCCCCTCCAAAGGGGGACACACCAGCGGCTGAGGCTACCCTCATCCCCGTGGCTCCCTCGTGCGCACGGCATGGGAGCGGGGGCGTTGCGGAGCGGCGGGGGTACGGGGTGGTTCGGGTTCAGGCACCACCTGACTGCTGAGCCCGATCGGTTGAGGGCGTCCCGGGTCGTGGGGTCTGAGGCTTGGCCCGGATTCATCGGGAACCGCGGCCCGGAAACCGGCTACCGTGCTCTCGAGCGCGTCCACCGGCTTCGGTGCCGGCCGCGCGCAGCTGGTCGGATGGTAGGGGAAGAGAGCAGGTAACGGGCGGATCGGTGAACGAGGACGTGCCGACCTCCGTTACAATAGCGGAAGCGAGAGGGAGTGCACGCATGGCGTTCACGGTCGAGGACTTCCAAGATCTGGTGCGCCTGCTCGCTCAGCATCCGGAATGGCGGAGCGAGTTGCGCCGGTTGCTGCTGAGCGAGGAGCTGCTGACGGTACCCGAGCGGCTGGCCCGCGTCGAGCGGCTGTTGGCTGAGTTGGTGCAGCGTGACGAGGAACGCTCCCGCCAATTGGCGGGGTTGATCGAGGCGGTGCGCGAGAACACCCGGCAGATCGCCGAGCTGCGGGAGACGGTGGCGGAGCACTCGCGGCAGATCGCTGAGCTGCGGGAGACGGTGGCGGAGCACTCGCGGCAGATCGCTGAGCTGCGGGAGACGGTGGCGGAGCACTCGCGGCAGATCGCTGAGCTGCGGGAGACGGTGGCGGAGCACTCGCGGCAGATCGCCGAGCTGCGGGAGACGGTGGCGGAGCACTCGCGGCAGATCGCTGAGCTGCGGGAGACGGTGGTGGAGCACTCGCGGCAGATCGCCGAGCTGCGGGAGACGGTGCGCGAGAACACCCGGCAGATTGCTGAGCAAACGCGGCAGATCGAAGGGCTCCGCGAGACGGTGCTTCTTCTCGCCCAGCGGCTGGATACGGTGGCTGGCCGCACGGACATGGCGCTCGGCGAGCTCCTCGAGCTGCGGGCCGAGCGCCGGCTCAGCTCCTGGCTGGGGCGGTTCCTGCGCGGCCTGCGCGTCCGCCCGCCCGGTGAGTGGGAGCGCCAGTTCCGGCCCCTGCTCAGTCCGGCAGCGTTCGATCGATTGCTCGATGCCGACCTGCTGGCTCGCGGACGGCTCACGCTCGACGGGCAACGGGAAGTCTGGTTGGCCATCGAGGTCTCGCGGGTGATCGATGCCGAGGATGTGGCTCGTGCCCAGGAATGGGCTCAGCTCCTCCGCGAGGTAGGGCTCGTCGCGGTACCGGTCGTGCTGGGAGCGGCCCTGACCGGGGAGGCGCGGGAGGCGGTGGAGCGCGAGCGGGTGCTCTTCGTCGAAGCGACGCTCCAGCGGGTGTGGGTTCACGGGTGGGAGGCAGTCCGCGAGCGGTGGGTCGCCTGAGGAAGACCGTCCGAACGGTCGGTCAGCAGAGCGGGGGTATCGCTCCCGCTCCGCGTTCGCGTGGGTGGTGATGGCGGGCCGGGGCGAGCCGCGCGACGACTGGTGCAGGTGGTGGCTCGTCACTGCCAGCGGAAGCGCCGGGTCGCAATGGCGAGCGAGCCAGTGGTCCAGGCGGCGA
>Ga0272447_1000403_pt1 | contig 33076 bp, 18 predicted proteins | sample YNPCB0133_FD_194589 | JGI IMG/M metagenome (GOLD analysis project Ga0272447, IMG submission 194589) | Hot spring microbial mat communities from Yellowstone National Park, WY, United States - YNP-CB-013-3 | ecosystem: Environmental > Aquatic > Thermal springs > Hot (42-90C) > Sediment | place... | reverse complement strand
AGGGAACGAACAGATCAAAAGCGACCTTTTCGCCGTTTGGAGTGGTCCAGACCTCGGTGATAAATCCATGCCGAATCGCCGTTTCCTGGGCCGAGGGTGATTGAGTCAAACCGCTCGTCACAAGCAGGCTCAAGCTCAGACTCAGCGAGGAGCAGAAATTCGCCGGGCGCAGCATGGCAGGCTTCCTTTTTGATCATAAGCGTTGGGAATTATTGTAATAACCGGACACCGCTGGCCAAGCCCTGTAACAGAAGTCTGTCAGTGGCCTACCCCCTTCAGGAGCCGTTTTTATGGCCTGTTTGCTACAATCCGCTCAGATTAACGTGATGCAACTTCGGCGGGGCCAGGGTGGGCAGAATCGTAAACGCCACTCCGAAATTGTTGGTCAGCGGGTTATACGTCAGCCCGAGACTCACTCTCAAGTCGGTGCCCGTGCGGGTAATGATAAACGATTGGCCGAGGTTTTGACTGATTCCGAAATCATATGTGCTGGAGAAAGTAACGCTCCATTTCGGGCTGAGTTGGTAAGTAGCACTCCCGATGACGGCGTCGCTGCCGATGGGATCAAGCAAGCGGTAACCGAGATAAAACGACATGTGCTCACCGCGGTCGAGAAACAGGCCGATGCTGAACATCCGCGCTCCATCTCCGTAAGGCTCCACCCAGGCATTACTTACCAGCGTAGTGCGATCCCCGACGTGCCAGGTGTAGTCATATTCGAGGAAAGCAAAGCTGTGGCCGAAATTGTCGCGGCTGGCATCGGGAAAGTAAGTGGCTCGCACGTTCAGGCTCATCCAATCTACGATGTGTTGCTGGCCGGGAAAACCACGTTTGGTCTGCCAGCGTTGATCCACACCGAATCGCAAAAACTGCACGTCATCCAGCGTCTCCGGGCTATACTCGTAGCCCCGGCGAAGCGCGTACAGTTGCGGATCGAAAAACGGAGAACTCGCCAGGAAAAATTCTCGAGAACCCGGCGGAAAAAAGGTGAGGAAGTAAGTTCGCAAGTCGCGGCGCGCCTGGTCGGTGGCGTCGTCGTCCAGGCGATCGAGCAGAATCAACTCACGAAAATTGCGGTCCGAACGCACGTAGCGATAATCTGTCCAGAAAAGCAGTTTATGGGCAATTCCGTTGACATTGAACAGCAGGCTGCTGGCTTCGGGATAAATGCGGCTCAACGGTAAACTCGCCCGCACCCCGCCTCCGGCGTAAAAGCGAGCGGTGCCATCAGGGTCCGTCATGGTTTCTTCATACCAGGTTGTATTGAGCAGCCCGTAGGGCACAACTTTCACCGCACCCAGCTGGAAAGGCCAATCCAACTCATTCCACCAATCGAGTCGGGCCAGTTCGCGGCGACCGCTATGCGGAAAGTCGGGCGAAGGTGGGAGTGGCCGGAAACGCAGAAATTCTCCAGGAATCGGTATCAGCGGATAACCGACTGGAATATCGTCGCTGGGCGAAAAAATGGCGTAGCCTGCACTGGCCCGAGAAAACCAGGTCAAGGTTTGGAAAAAGTCCTGGCCCAGGATGTAAAAATCACCGCGGGGTAGCCACGCTGTCTCGTTTACCCAGCCGCGTAAGTGAGGTTGAACCAGCAAACTGGCCGCCAGGTCATCACGCTGCCACTTCAGATAAGCGAAGGTCTCCTGGTTGATGCCTTCGTCAAATTCACGCTTGAAGAACTGTTCCAGAAAATTGCGGTCGCTGAGCCAGGAAAATTGGCCCAGAAAGGTCCAGTCCTCTCCCAGTTCCTGGCGATGGCGAAACGTATCCCGTCCCCGCCAGGGAGTGGGTGGGGCGAAAGTCCGGATACCTCCGAGTCGATCCGTACCGGAATCGTAGATGTGCCAGACCCGCATTTCAGTTTCGTACTTGCCCGGGATGCCGAAGAGGTTTTCGCCTCGGCTGGCCAGGGTGGTTCCCAGAGCGGGACCCCGTTCCGACAGATAGTCGGTTTCCAGATCCCAGCGAGTGTTCTTAGGTCGCTCTCCGCCCAGAAGTTCGAAAATGTCCCAATCCAGCATCAAGCCGAAACCAAAGACCCGATCGGCTCGAACGCGAATACGGTCAAGAGGCCCCAGGGGATCACGGAGGTCGCCTTCCACGTGGGGCCAGTAGAAGAACGGCACACCTTCCAGCCAGAGCGAAAAGTCATCGGCAGTGCCGAAAAGTTGCGTCTCGGTTCGCACCTGACCGGTTTGGGGATCGATTTCGACCCGTCCAAATAAACCACGTTCCGGGACCTCTCGCAGTTGAAGTGTAGCCAGCCTAGCTCGTGCTTCGACTCCGGGATCGGAGGGCAGTCGGCTGGCGGAAACTTTCGCATCGTCCGCCTCAAACAAATCAGCACTTACCTGACGAATTTCCGTGGCCCGCAGGTACACCGGTAAAGGCAGACGCGGTTCGGGGATTACCAATTGGGCCTGGCGCAAGACCGCAACATTGCGCTGAAAGTCAAAATAAGCCTGTTCCGCTTGCAGAAGCCGGGTTTTGCCCACCAGCGGTCCGCGAGCGGGAGTATGGCGAATTTCCACGTGGCCTTCCAGATAAACTTCGTAACGTTCATCCGTGGTTCGGCCGATTTGCAAGTCGGAGAGCAAGCGCTCGCCGCCGACGTTTCGGCTCCAGATCACCGCGCGTTCGGTGCTAATGTCCAGGGTTCCTTCGGCATCTTCTACGTAGATTACCACTCCGCCTAGGACCACAGTAGCGTATTCGGATGCGCCGCTGGGAAACGTTTCGTGGGAAAACGGGCTGGTTCCCCGGGGAGCGATGCGAATGCTCCGCAGCCGGTTCGCACCTGCACGTGGCAGGAGAGTCCCCGGACTGGATGGGCCCGGCGTTGAAGGCTTTTGTGGTGGACTGGCCGCAGGTTTCTCCGCTGGAGGCACTTCCGGTTTCGCTGGGGGCTCTGGTTGGGCAGGTTTGGCGGGTAGAGCGAAATTAGGTGGCTGAACGGGTGGCGTTTCCGGCACGGGCGGCGTTTGCCAGGCAGCTAAGGCTCGGCGGTACAGGGGATCCGTTGCCGCCGAACGCTTTTCCATTTGCTGATTCTGCAACCGGAACTCAGCGCGGGTTTGCAGGTCAAAAAGCACGGTTTTCGCGGTCTGGGCGTTAGCTCCCTCGCCCAGACGAACTTCTTCACCGTATCCCCACAGCCGCAGCGGTTGACCACGACGTGCCTGCGAACCATTCATCCAAACTACGGCTTCCCGAATCCGTAAACGCAGCAAACCTTGCTCCAGCAAAACGTTACCGCGGGCCAGAAGGATGTCCAGGTTGCCATCGCTCCAGCCGATGATCTGATCGGCACTCAGGCGGATCGGCAGCGTGATATCTTCGCCAGCGGTACTGACGCGCATGGGTACAGATTCCTGCGCGAGCAGCAGCCACGCGAAACTGCCTACGCCGGCCCAGAGTGCGATTACCCAGATTCCCCGCGGAACCAATGCCCCTCCTCGTCACGTTCCCAGCCCGGCTACGCACTGGCGCCGTGATAGCCGCTAATTCATCCTTGACCTGGGCCGTTGCATAGCCCCTGACCCGTCGCTGTCAAGGGCAATCCAGCTAAGCTAGCGAACTTTTCACGCATTTTGCCGGCCCGAACGTGAACTCCAACCACTCTCACCTGGAGAAACACTGGCCCGCGGTAGCGCGTCCGAACAGGCCCGCCAAGCCGAACGCGAACTCCTGCAACTTGTGCCTGGAAAGACCTTTGAAAAATAAGGGCATTTCTAACGTCCGCAACCCCTGCCTGCCAACACAATAACCGTCCAGGAGATACTGGCCTGGTTAGCTACTGGGAACAAGAACGTACACGATTAGTGAGCACCGTCCTCGAACTGCTATAAGACCCACTGGTCCTTTACATTGCCGCCACCGTTAATAGTTAGTTAACCCCTGCCTCATCCAGCTCATGGGCAACTGTATTAGCAAAAGGTGGAATGCCTGGTTCAAGCGCAGTCCGATCCGCGTATTTACAATGGTTTGTCCTCGGAGTTTCGAGAATTACCTTGGCAGGAAGCATGACACCTAAGCCAGCACCTCACCACTCTCCTGGGGCCTATTCACTAATAGCGCATTTCGATGCCAACGTTGATTCCTTGTGCCCAGAAATCACCGTCGCGGAATCGGAACGCTGGTCGAGCTGGGCCAACCAGCACACCGCCGGGCGGCAGTTGCGATGGGTTGACCTGACGATCTATAACGTTACCTGGTCGTACCACGTTCGTCCAGCCCAGGAATGTATAGCCAACATAAACCTTGATATAGGGTGTGATATAGTAGCCAAGATTAACACCGAATTCCGGCACGACACTGAAAGTGTCGCGGTGGTAGCGCCCCATATTGGTCGGCAAGGCCAGTAACCCACCCGGACCGCTCACGGTACCAACTCCCGGGGTCGTAATGGTCGTTTGACCATTTATGAAAACCGTCTGGGTCGTGTTGCCGAAGGCCACTTTAGCTCGGCCATCAATAAACCATCCTCCCCATCGTAATTCGCCTCGGATTCCGATCTGACCGCCGTTGAACGAATTGCGTGCTGCGAACATATCGTCAATCAAAAATCTCGTACCTGCGGGGACATTGTCACTATCTTCTGGAACTAGTAAGTCCTCATGGATACTTAGATTCTCCCGCAATTGCAAATAACGATAGCCAAACAGAAAATCAAGGTTATATTGTTTATGCCATTCAGGATTGACACCATAGAGCCAGCTTCGTACTAGATTGAGTTCAAACCCGATCAGGCGAGTGCGAAAGGAAACGTCCGCCTGCCCGGACAAGGGGATTAGCCCTGGCAAAGCCGGATTAGCAATTAGCTCAGAATCTTCCTGGCCGGTTTGAGCATTGAAGAACGGCCGAGCCAGAATGGGAATGCCGCCGGAACTGAATAAATCATGGCGCGTTTCCTCGCCAAGGAAGAAGAAAGTGCTTTCCAGTGCCCAGACTCTGCACGGATCAAACCACCATCCTAATGTAAACCTGCCTCCAGAAAAAGCATCGTGATCCAGGCTATTGCCTAATAAAACTTGAGTACTCGGCCGCCCTAAGATACCTAAATCCTGGGTATTGCCCGTGGTAATCAGCGCGGGTACCGGCATGGATTTCACCCACCAGGCCAGATATTCTAAGTCCGAATAAAGGACATAGGGGGCGCCGCGATAATCAGCAGGTGGGCAATTAGCCCATCCCCAGGTCCAGCCAGCGTTACAACTTTCAGGGGCCGTACAATTAGGAGGACAGACAGGCGAGCATGGATCACAAATCAAGGTACTCGGTAAACAAATATTGCTCGGTTCACTGCAAGTGCTTGACGCACAGATATCTGGAACCGGTTGGCACATTGCTGGTGCCGGTACAGTGAGCGTCGGTATCGCCGTAACCGGATGATGAGGCCAGGGATGTGAGGCATAAGGCCAAAACGTGGCCGGTTGCACGTTATCGCTTTCCTGCACACTTCCACGCAGTGTACTGGTATCGCTGTTAGAGGACCTGGTAGAACTGCGCCGAGGAACACCCAGGACAGCGGGAGGACTCGTATCTGTCTCAGGATTAGACGGCTTAGCTTTTCGCGGAATTCCTAAAGTTGCTCGAGGCAGGGGCTGTGCCGGGCCGCCATCAGGGTGTTGAGCACGGTAGGATGTTTCCTCAGCCGTTAGCACACCGGTTGTTAGGAGGCTGATAGTGCTAAAGATTATCATGCACCAGCGGCCACTAAGTCGCATACGCAGGACCTCGCGATTGGATTGCCGGTATAGGTTCTAGAGGCTGAGTTCCGGGCACGAAGCCAGCTTTCTATCGCCTGCGTGACCCGAGAAAGTTCCTCTTGCTGGGAAACGATGGTGGATTACCACTCGGTTTAATGGGCAGCACTTCCCCAAAGTTATAATTCGTCCCATTTTGTCCAGAGCTTACCTTGATATTGCTTATAAGATTGGTGCCTGTGCGTTGTCCGCCGAGAGAACCGATGGTAATGGTTCCTTCGTCATATCCGTTAGGTTGCACTTGATAGATAGCATAGACGCCAGGCCTGAGGTTGCGGAATATATAGCTGCCATCAGAAGCACTCTTGGTCGTCAATCGAACGGATTGACCCAAATCGTTAGTACCGGTAAGGATCAGGGTAACACCGGCCAGACCCCGATCGTTTGCGTCCCGAACACCATTGTGATTGTTGTCAAGATAAACATAACCTCCTAGTGACGCCGGTAGCAATTCTCCGAACAGATAATTCGTTGCTTGGCTGCCCGGCTGAAGTTTCAAGCCCGTAAAGAGATCATTTTGCCAGTAACCCCCGAGAACGCCGAATGTGTCCTTGCCATCTAAATATCCGCCGGGTTGCACCTCGTAAATGGCATAGGTTCCGGGAGCTAGGTTGTCGAAAAGGAACCGACCGGCAGCATCGGTCTTTTGTTCGATTTCAACGTAATTGCCACGATAGTCGGTGCCCGTGAGGATAATTTTGACATCACTTATACCGCGTTCATTGGAGTCCCACCTGCCGTTATTGTTAGCATCGTGGTACACGCCTCCGCCAAGGCGTCCAGGTGTAACGAGAGCGAAGCTATATCCTGTAGCAGACGTACCGCTATTAAGCACTATCTGCCCGACACCATTTGCGGCTAATACTCCACCCGCAGTCCCTACCTGGGTTTCACCATCCAGATAACCAGGGGGCTGAACCTTGCTAATCGTATATGTTCCTGGCCGCAGATTGGTAAATGCGAAGGTACCGTCCGCGAGGGTGGTCGTGCTTAGTTGTACGTTGTTGCCGAGGTCGTCGGTTCCTGAGAGCCTTATGGTGACGCCACTAACACCACTTTCTCCGCTATCGCGTATGCCGTTCAAGTTCGCATCCAGGAAAACATATCCTTGCAAGCTAGTGGGTAAAACCTCGCCGAAATTATAGTTGCCATAGGTGGTTCCCTGGCCGAGCGAGATAAGCGAGACGGAGTCGTTTCCCAGAATTCCGAGGCTTTGTGCACTGAGACCGTCCAGAGGAGCGATAGTATCACGACCATCTAAGTATTGTTGCGGTTGGATTTGCTGCAAGTTGTACGAGCCTGGACGTAAATTGGTGAAGCGATAGAAACCATCGGAACCGGTGAGCACCTGGAGTTGCACCCTCTGTCCGAGATCGTTGATGCCGGTAAGCTGAATTGTAACGCCGGCAATACCCTGTTCGCCTGCATCCCGAAAGCCGTTCGCATTGAGGTCATGGTAAACAAAGCCCTGGATGTTAGAAGGTTGAATTTCGGCAAAATTGTTTTCGAGACTATCCTGGTTGCCGAGTGCGATGGTGATTATGTCTGTGCCAACGGTGCCTGGAATGATCGTGCCACCCTGCGACTCTAAACCATCTAAGTAACCCGAAGGTTGTTGTAGCTGACGAATCGTATAGGTACCTGGTCGCAAGGCATTGCTGGGAATATAGCGATAACGGATAGTTATATCCGCACCCGCGGTAGCGTTAATCTGGGCTAAGAGGTTCCCTCCATTGGCTGAGGAAGTAGTTCGTCCTACAGCGGTCAGGGTAACGGTACCAGTACCGACCCATGAACTAAGTATGTTCGGATCGGTGAGCGTAATCGTTCGGGAACCGCTAACCGTGCGGGGTCCCAAAGTGGTACCACTTGTGCCAGCGAAGTCGCTATTACCATCATAAGGGCCTGCATTATAGCTTACATTATCGCTGGCAGTAGTTACCGTGGCATTTAGTCCCGGACCTGTGACGGTCAAGCTTCCGGAAAATGTGGCACTGACAGTAGCTGGAGAAGGATCAAGGTTTTCTACCTGGATAGTACTGGTTACGCGGCCTTGTATGACAATATCAACAGCAACCAATCTACCGAGGCTGGGATCAAATTGAGAAACGTTCTGCGAGACAGATGTATTTGTTCTCGTATCGCTGAATGTTAAAGTTCGAGAAAAGACTTGCTCGATTTGTGGTATGGTTTGGTCTCGGTCGAAGAGATAATAGCCGTTTGGGCCCGATACGGTTGTGGCGATTACTTGGTTAGCAGAGTTTCGCAGTTCGAGTGTGATTCCGGCCAGGCCTGGTTCACCCAGTTCCCGGAGACCATTGTTGTTAAGGTCGTGAAATACGTAACCGCTTATGTTCGCTGGCAGGTTTCGCGGTTCTAGAGATTCCAAGCGCGGTGTGAAACTTTGTTGCCGAGGCTTACTAGTTAAGGACTTGCTGACTCGACGATTGAGCCAGCGTAAGAACTTGACCAGCATTAAAGCTCCTCCCTGATTCTGGAAGCTATTCCATGCTTTTAGAGCGCTTCGGCAACTCACTTGTCTACCTAGAGCGATTCGCGCGGCTCGGTTTTCTGCCGAACCTATTAGCTGTGGCAAGGCCGGAAACACCGGCGCCTTCCTTACGTGCGTCATACAAGGAGGGTGGTGATACCGGTTGTGAGGGGTTTAGCGGCTATATCGTATGGAGTACAGAAGAATGGCCAGGTCAACCGAACTTGCAGCGGTCGAATAACAGGGCAATTATTGATCAGAAGCCGGCGGAACTTGGCCAGTTACCGGACTAATCAAGCAATTCTGGTGGTAATCCTTCGGGCCAGGTGTGTTGTGGGGAATAACCTAGTTGACGGGCCGGTGTGAGGTCTAATATCTCATAGCGATGCGGACGACTGGTTACAAAGGCAACGTAATAGCGAGCAGGAAGCGAACAAGTGGCAGCGATCCGGAAAAATTGGCCGACGTCGGCAGGGCTTAGATAAACTTGTTGAGCCCAGTCTGTGCGGCGAATCTCCTCAACTTGCTCCTTAGTTCGCGGGCACCAGCCAAGACGGGCCACGACCACTTCCATACCAGCACTTTCCGCTAAGGCTCGACCAGCAGCTTCCAGGAAAACTTTAGTTGCTGCATACCATCCGCGGGGGGTAACGGGATCGGTGGTGCGAATCGGAAAAGGACCGCGCTCACGCTGATACCACACAACTTGACCAGTGCTGGCAAGCAGAAGTCGCCTGACACCTGCCAAGCGTGCCGCTTCCAGAACCTCGAAAGTGCCAATAATGTTCGGATGAAACAACTCGCTGACCGGCTCGGCCACGTCATCGGGTGTCGCTGCCAGATGGATGACGACCCGCACGTGTTGCATGGCGTGGCGGACGGCCGCACGGTCGGTTATGTCGGCAACAACGTAGTCAGAAAGCCCGTAAGTGGGTAGCCGATCTAGGCCGCGCACTCGCTGACCGTGAGCCAAGAGCTCGTTTACCACCGCCCGGCCAATGCGACCCGCAGAGCCGGTAACCAGTACCAGCTCTGGTGTATCCGGCGCTGTTGTCATGCGAGGTCTCCTCGAATTTGAAGACCAAAGCCACAGTTAGGCGATCGATCCTGCACAGTGAGAAGGATAGTTGACCCGTGGCCTCCCATTGTAACTTTTGCAATAACTTTGAGCGATTTTACAAATTCTGTGGCCAGGGAAAAAGGTTCGGCACTATCGGAGAAGCATTAAATAAACCAAAGTTTTGTTGCGGGCTGAGGTAATTTCGGCCGTTGAGCCGCGACGATTTGCTGCAAAGGAGCGGTTTGCTGGCACGCTATCTGCACACGACAGGGCCGAGTAGAAGGGAGAGGCCCATGTCTTTCCGCGAACGCCAATTATTGCGCTTACGCGAGCTATTACAGCAACTACTTCAGCTACAAGAGCAATTAGAATGGTGCCAGGATGAGCGCACTAACGCGTATTTAGCGGACAGTATTTTGCGCGACCTGGAGCAGTGTCGCCGTATCTGTCTTTCGCTCAAGTTGCCGGAGCGCATTCCCCTGGCCAATTGAATGCTGGTACAGTCCATTTCGACTAAGCCTGAAGAGGCGGTTTTCAGTCAGGCGTTTGTTGATGCCTCGCCTCGTTGACTTAGCCAGGCTGCGGTGGTTATTTCAACTCCATATCCCCAATCCGTTGATGCTACGGCTCGGAGAAGGGGTGCGCGAAGTTAACGATATGGCATGACAAGCCAAGCTGGTGCCTCCGGAGATTCGCTACAACCGTTATTGTTTCTCCCAGTTGCCCCGCCTGGTTCGTCGCTAGCGCAGTTAGATCAGGTTTGCTCGGAACAACGCACCGTAAATCGTGGCGTGCGGCCAGCGCTCCTGATCATAGCGAAGTAAATCCGAGGCCGATAAACCACGGCGGATAAGGGGGACTACAAGGCGGCAAGTAGCGTCAAGCGATAGGCGCCGCTTCTGGGTGCAGGCTGTTCCCGGCCCGACCCGCTGATCCTCTTGGGAGCGGCCTGTCCTGCTGATGCCACAAGGAGGCTAGACGATGAGATTCCGTCGGATTGCGCTGTTGCTGTGGGCTTTGGTAGCACTGACGGCTGCCGAGCGGTCTTTCGCACAAGAGCTGGGAGCAGCACAAGTCTTACCAGCGGTTGCGACCGAGGACCAGACCCAGACGCATTCCTTTGCCTCGTACCGCTTGCAGACACGTACCTGCTACAGGCTCGTTTACGACACCGTCTTGGAAAAACGCTGGCATACTTGCTACCAAACCGTCGAAGAAACGGTGATGAAACCGGTAACCCGCACGGTTTACAAGGAAGAAACACGCACCTGTTATAAAACCGTGTACGAGACCCAGTACAAGCCGGTGGAGGTGATTTGCTATAAGCCCGTTTACGAAACTCAGTACCGGGAGTGCCGCTATACGGTGTGCAAGCCGGTTTACACCACCACGATGAAAACGGTGGTAGAAACCGTTTGCAAGCCAGTGCAGGAAACGGTGCTGCGGGAATGCCGCTATACCGTATGCAAACCGGTTATGGAGCAACACTGCCATGATGTTACCTACCAGGTCTGCCATCAGGTGATGGAACAGCATGTCCGAGAATGTCAGCGCGTGGTCTGCCGTCCTGTGCAGGAAACGGTGATGAAAGAATGCGTGTACACTGTTTGCAAGCCGGTCATGGAGACGGTCGAGCGCGAGGTATGCGTCACCGTGTGCAAGCCGGTAGAAGAGACGCGAATGGTGGAATGCGTCCGTCGCGTTTGCAAACCGGTGTGCGAGATGAAAACAGTCACGCGCGTGGTTTACGAAGAAGAAATCCGCACCATGTGTGTGCCGGGTCGCAAACACTATCGGCTCGTTTGGGAACCTAGCTGCTGCTACGTGGATCCCTGCACCGGTCAGACCTGCTTCAAACTTGGCGGTCCGCGCTGGATAGTTTGCCAGGAACCGGATCGGGTAATTTGCTGCAAAGTGCGCGTGCCCAAGACGATTTGTGAGCAGGTGCCGTGTGTCCGCTACGTGGAAGAATGCATCGTCGAAAAGGTACCGGTAAAAGTGTGCCGCATGGTACCGACGACGGAAGTGCGAAAGGTGCCGGTCACCGTTTGCCGCATGGTGCAGGAAGTGTGCAAGCGCCAGGTGCCGGTTACCGTTTGCCGTATGGTACAGGAAGTGGTGACCGAGAAAGTACCCTACACCATCTGCCGACAAGCGATGGGTGCCTGGGTTGATGAAAAGGGGGTTGGTCATCCGTGCCCTGTGCCCGGAGCAAAATTCGTGGAAGGCGCTCATGTGAAACGGCAAGTGTGCCAGACCGTATGCAAGATGGTCGCGGAAGAGCGTGTGGAAAAGGTGCCGGTTACCGTTTGCCGCATGGTGCAGGAGCAGGTCACCCGCCAGGTCCCGGTAACCACTTGCCAGATGGTGCAGCAAGAGTGTGTGAAGCTCGTGCCAGTGACGGTCTGCAAGATGGTGCAGGAGAAGGTGACCCGCCATGTGCCGGTCTGCGTGGCCAAACAAGTACCGTATCAAGTCGTCTGCCGCGTGCCGGTCTGCGTTACCGAGTGCGTGCCGGTGAAAGTGTGCAAGCGTGTGCCGGTGAGAGTGTGCGAAGAAGTCCCGGTGGTTCGCTGCCGGTGGGTGCCAGTAACTATTACGGAGTGCGTACCGTGTCCGCCTGCGGCAGTATGCCCGTCTGTGTGTGAGAGTCCTGGCTTGCTGCGACGTCTGCTCCACCATCGCTTCTGCTGCGAGCCGGCCTGCCGTGAAGTTTGCCCGCGAGCTCCGATTAGCTGCCCGTTGAGCGCCTGCCCGCAGGCTGAGCATAAAGCCGGTCTGTGTGTGACAAGTGGGGCATGCCAGACTATTTGCCCGGCTGAATGCGGTTTGCGGTGCGGTTCGCTGGCCCGGTGTCTGGCGAGCCGGGTCCGCTGCGAACCGGCTTGTGTGGACACTTGCCCCAGCCCGTGCATGCCCCGCTGCAGCTTGCTGAGCCGCTTGCTTGCTCGCTTGTGCTGCCACCACGTGGCATGTGAACCGGCATGCACGCCGGTGAGCGAGCCAGGCAAGCCGGAGACCGTGCCGGTGCTTCCGAAAGAAAAAGCTACTCAGTCGGAATAAAGGCACCCTTTCGGAGCCGCACACTGGACGGGGCAATCGCACATCACAAACGCCACAGCAGTTGACGCTCAATATGTCTCCTGACTGCCGCCAGCTACCGACAACCTAAACGTCGCTACAACCAGGCGGCTGAATCGCAACAGCGGGGATCGGGAACCCACCGATCCCCGTTGCTTTTTTCGCGGTAGGCGTGAGGTCAACCGGTCAGTTGCTCGATAGCACCAGCAACCCTGGTCTCAAACTGCGGTAAGTATGACACGATAGACTGGTGTTCTGCCAGTCGGACAGATCTGTGGTTTGCACCGCTAGGCATATAGACCCGAAACTCTTCAACGGACTGGAACGACTGCCGTCGTGGTCAACGTGCAAAACAGGAACCGCTAACGCGCAGTTCGCCGTCATTGTCTCCAACGAAGTTGCTTGGAACAGCGGGTACATCCGGAACATCAACGAATATCGCCGGGTGAGCCGCAGGAAGCCAAGCTATGCTGGCTAGTTGGCGTTGCGCTACCATGATTTGCCGGGCGTCGCCGAGTTGCCCGAAGCTTGTTGTTATGGTCAGTGTGCAGTTGAGGCATAAACTTTTGTGTGCCGGAAAGTTTGATGCTTGTGGCAAGAGCTTGATCGTGTCCAGGCGAGAATCGCACCTGACGGAAAGGGGCGAAAAGTCAGCCAGGGCCCGCCGTCATCAAACCGGAGATCTCGCTTGACAAAACGGGTAAATAGATCGGAGGAACGCATGCGTGTTGCTGCGGCTGTGCTATTTGGTCTCGTGAGTGTCCTGTGTGCATGGATGGGGGCGGTTGAGCCGATCGGGAAGCCTGACAAACCGATTGGCCCCCTTTCGCCGAAAGAAGCGCTTGCCAGTTTTCGGCTGGTTCCGGGTTTTCGCATCGAGCTGGTTGCGGCAGAACCGGACGTAATTGACCCGGTAGCCATGACGTTTGACGAAGATGGCCGGCTGTTTGTCGTGGAGATGCCTGGCTATCCAAATGGCGGTGTGGGGACGGGCAAGCCTGTCATTGCCGGTCGCGTGCGCTTGCTCGAAGACCGAGACGGAGACGGTTACTTCGAAACAAGCCGGATTTTTGTGGACGATTTACGGTTTCCCACGGGAATCTGTGTTTACCGAGGCGGACTGATCATCGCTAACGCGCCGGATTTGGTATATTGCCGCGACACGGATGGTGATGGGCGAGCAGACCAGCGGAGCGTGCTTTACACCGGCTTTGGGCTTCGCAACATTCAGCAGCTGGCAAACAGTTTGCAGTTTCACTTCGATAACTGGATTTACGGCTGTAACGCAGCTGCTGATTCGGAAATACGCGCGGTGCAGGACCTGCATGGCAAGGCCGTGTCGAATCCTGCAAACATTCCCCTGCATGCTCGACACTTTCGATTTCGCCCTGAAAAGCCGGGACAATTCGAGCCTGCATCCGGTGGTGGCCAATATGGGCTAACCGCCGATGATTACGGGCAGTGGTTCACATGCACCAACAGCCAGCATATCCGCCACATCGTTTTGCCAGAGCGTTATCTTAGCCGCAATCCCTACCTTCGCGTGCAAACGGTAACCATAGACATCCCGGATGGCACAGAGGAGCATACCGCGGCAGCGAAATTGTTTCGCATCAGCCCATTCGAACCGTGGCGTCTGGAACGGACGCAAATGCGCCGGGAAGGGCCCGAGGCCAAGCGGTTTGCCAAGACCGAACTGGTACCCGGGGGCTATGTGACATCTGCGTGCGGCATTCTGATAGAGCGGGGCGGAAGATTTCCGCCGCCGCACGCCGGATGCGCTTACGTATGCGATCCAGCAAACAACGTCATTCATCGAGATGTGCTCGTGCCGGCCGGTCCGACGTTCATAGCGCGGCGACTAGACCGCGATTGCGAATTCCTTGCCTCGGTGGATACCTGGTTTCGGCCTGTGTTTTTGTGTCAGGGGCCCGATGGAGCCATTTACGTCGCTGACTTTTATCGCGAGGTCATCGAGACTCCGTTGTCGCTACCGGAGGAAATTAAGCGACGTTACAACCTGGAGAGCCGTGGTCGGGGTCGCATCTGGCGAATTGTGCCGCAGGATGGACGTCGGTTGCCGCCACCGCGTTTGAGCCGGGCCAGTAGTGCCGAACTGGTGGCTCTGCTGGAGCACGAGAATGCCTGGCACCGGCTTACAGCCCAGCGGTTGTTACTGGAAAGAAAGCCGGGGCCGGAAATTCGTCCGGCGTTAATGCAATTAGCCAGGCGCAGTGCCAGAGACGTGGGCCGCATTCACGCACTGTGGACGCTTGAAGGGCTTGGTTTGCTGGAAACCGAGGACGTTCTGACCGCGTTACGGGATGATTCGCCTCGTGTGCGCGAACAGGCACTGGTGCTGGCGGAGCCGTTTTTGCAACGCCAGGATGCAGCAATCTCCCGACAGGTCTTGTCCATGGTCAGCGACGGGTCAGATCGAGTCCGGTTCCAGCTGGCTTTCGCTCTTGGCTATATCCGGGACCCTGGAGCGGCGGAAGCGCTAACGCAACTGCTACGTCGGGAAGGTGCCAATCGCTGGATGCAGATGGCAATACTCAGCTCCGCTTTGCCCCATGCCTTTCGGTTGCTCGAACTGCTGGCGGAGGATGAGAAAATCCCGGCGGACATACTGGTAACGCTCGTAAGCATGGTTGCGGGTAATTCGCAACCTCAGGCAGTGGAGCGGGTCTTCCTCCGTCTTTTGAAGAATCCCCAACAGCCCACCGCGCAGCAACTGCAATTGCTGTCGAGCCTGGCTCAGGGTTTTGCGCGACAGGGCAAAAGCCTGGAAAGGTTTTTCCCTGCCGATTCCCGAGCTGGCCAGCAATTGAACTCCTGGTTCCGCACTGCGGCAGAGGTTGCTCTGGATTCCGCTCGACCGATGGGGATGCGCGTAGCTGCGGTTCGAGTGCTGGGCTATCGTGAACCCACGGAGGCAATGGCCGTCCTTCGTCAGTTGTTAGCACCACAGCAGCCGCCGGAACTTCAGCTTGCCGCAGTGCAGTCCCTGGCCCAGGTCAATAGCCCCCAGGTCGTGGATGTGCTGCTGGAGCACTGGGGCAGTTTTAGCCCCACCATTCGACGAGCCGCTCAGGAAGCGTTTTTCGCTCGTTCGGAGCGATTGCCCAGGTTGCTCCAGGCCGTGGAAACCGGCACCATTCGGCCGCAGGACTTAGACCTCGTTTATCGGCAGCAGTTATTGCAGCATCCTGACCCAGCAATTCGCAACCGCGCTCAAAAACTGCTGGCACAATCGGGGCAAGAAGACCGCCAGAAGGTAGTGGCGCAATATCGAGTCGCACTGCAATTGACTGGCCAGGCCGAGCGCGGCCGCGAACTTTTCGCTAAACACTGCGCTATTTGTCATCGGCTCGGACAGGTCGGCACGGAAGTCGGGCCGGACTTGCTTTCCGCATTGAAGACCAAAACGCCGGAAGGATTGCTCCTGGATATTCTCGATCCCAGCCGAGAAGTGGACAGTCGCTATCTCAATTACCTGGTCGCCGACCGTTCCGGCAGAGTGTACAGCGGCATAATTGCCGCGGAAACAGCTACCGCCATTACATTGCGACGAGCAGAAGGCATGCAGGATACGCTACTTCGCAGTGAAATCGAGCAAATCCAATCTACGGGCAAATCGCTGATGCCGGATGGGTTTGAAAAACAACTCACGCCTCAGGATCTCGCCGATCTTATCGCCTGGCTCCAGCAGATGGCCAGGTAGGAAGAAACTGACCATACACATCCGTTGGGAATCAGAAAGCCGCGACGAAGCGTATTTACTCAGCCAGCACAATTGCCAGTTTGGTGGCGGTGTATTAGACCAAGCACCGGCTCTGCACGGATGGGAGTGTCCCTCCTGGTTTCTGCGAATAACCATGCTGATTGATACAGCCATGTTTGCGTGAGGCTTTGTATCGGCGTGGAATACCGTTGCTGTCGGCAGTCCACGCGAAAAAATGCAACATTTTTTCTGTGGCTCAGCTGGGATGATGGTCGAAAAAGTGAGCGAGCGGTCGGAGCGAAATGGCCAGCCAGTGCTACGGTTGTATCAAGGAGAACCTGACTATGCCGAGCGCACAACCGCTACGCACACGACTATGGAAAAAGCCTGGCTGGTCCGCATTGGCAATACCCATCCTGGCAATAGCAGGGTGGGCGCAGGAACCAGCACGACTGGCAATTCCCGCAGAAGCTTCCCCGGATGATAATGCACCCAGCCGGGAGGTAGTTGCTGTCGAGGCTTCGAAGGCCGAAGAGTTGACGCTGGAAAGAGCCATCGAGTTAGCCCTGCAACGACAGCCGAATATAGCTGCGGCTCAGGCGAGCCTGCATGCGGCACAGATTCAGTTCCAATCGGCTCATTCCCCGTTCGCTATCCTCACTGGGCCCCAGATTATTTACCGTCGGCAGCAGGCAACGCACGGTCTGGCTATCGCCCAGGAGGGCTTAACACAGGCTAAATTGGAAACCATCCAGGCGGTTACCCGGAACTACCTTTCCTATTTATATGCCCGGGAGCAAACCGGCATAGCTGATGAGACGGTGCGTAGTTTAGGTGTGATGGCTCAGCTGGCTAAAAAACTGGTGGACGCCGGTAGCCGCGAAGTAACCACTTCCGACCTGGAGCGAATTAGCACCTATGAACTTATCGCCCGAACACGATTAGCGCGAGCTCGATTAGGAGCCGAGCAGGCCCGGGCAGCCTTGCGCGAGGCCGTGGGGCTTTCTGAACATGAGCCTATTAACGTAGCCGCTGTCAGTCTTGCTGATTACTACGACTCGGTCACTAAACACATGCGCGAACATAAGCTCACCATATCCTGTGATAAGGCGGTCGAGCTTGCTCTGGCCAATCGTCCCGAAGCTCTCCAATCGCACTTGTTAGCAGAAGTGGTCGCCCTGGAGATTAAGGCTCAAGGTCTAACCTGGCGCACCAATGCCTTGACTTTTGCTGCGCGTTCGGACATTCATTCCAAGACTTTACCGGCCACAATCTTAGACCCCGATTATCGCCCGGGGCCGATTGCTCCTGAGATGCCTGCGGTATTATCCGGTACTCGCAGTGCCCGTCAGTCGCGTACCGAGGCACTATATCACCGAGCACTGGCGGGGGCCGAGAAAGTGGAACATTTGATTGCATTAGAAGTCCGTGTTCTATGCTCACGGTTGCACGAGCTGGAAGAGCAAGTTCGCCTATTACGGCAGGCAGTACAGCAAGCCGGGAAATTGCGCAAGGACGCCGAAAAAGCTTACGCTGCCGATCAGCTTAGTACCGAAAAAATGCTGACCGCCCAACTGTTAGATGCGCAAACCCGCGCCGACCTCAATGAGGCACTCTACAACTATTGCATCACCCTGGCCGCATTGCAGCGTGCTACTGCTGGTAAGCTCTGGGAAGCCCTTGTACCTGCACAGTAGAGGCTGGAATTCACACCCTGCGCCACTGCAAAACGATACGAAAACGTCGTGCCTGGCTAAGTTATGGCGGGGACGGTGCTGATTTACTCTGAATAAGCTGGGAGAGATAACGTATGGTACAACGCGTCAATCAAGCTGCATGGGGTCTTGCATTTGTTACTTTTTTGCTCAGCAGTCTGCTATCGGCCCGCGGCGCCGAGAAGGAAGGTAAGAGTCGCTTGGCCCGTATAGGACTGAGCCAGGCCTTGTTCCGGGGTACTGATAGCCGACTCATGCTCGCACTCATGCAGCCGCTCAGCGAGTTATTTTCCAGTCAAACCGGGGTAGTTTGCGAGTTTACCATTTTGGCTGACCCAGCGGAGATCGGCCGCGACCTGGACTCCGGACAATTGCAATTCGGCATTATGCACGGAATTGATTATGCCTGGATCCGTAATCAATATCCTGACGTCCGACCTTTGCTATTGTGCTCCAACGGCACAATTGCCTTGAAGGCCTATATTCTGGTCCGTCAGGACTCGCCATACCGCAATATCAGCGACCTCAAGGGAAAAACTATTGCCTTTCCGAAACGGAATCTGAATCATTGTTACCTCTATACACACAAGGTGATTGTCGAGGCAGGGGAGTTACCAGCGGCGTTTTTTGGACCCTCGCCAGAGCCCGCAAATATAGATCAAGCCCTGGATTGGGTCTTCGAGGGCAAAGCAGCCTGCACGGTGGTGGATGGCGTGAGCCTGGAAACCTATCAACAGCGCAAGCCCGGCCGGGCTAAAGCGCTGCGTATTTTGCGAGAATCCAACTACTACCCCACCGCAGCAGTACTCTATTGCCCGAAAAAGCTATCGGACGATGTTCGGGAGAAGGTTTATCTCGGGCTTAGTACAGCCCACGAGCGAGTGGCTGGTCGGCAATTACTAACCTTATGGCGACTAAGTGCTTTTGTGCCACCGCCACCAGAATACGAGCGACTCCTGGTAAGCGTTCTCAAGGATCACCCGCGTCCAATTATCCCAGCGGCATTTATTGCGGAATCCAGCTCCGCGGGTCAGTGAACTCAAAACTTAGGCGCCAGAATTTTTGCCCGGATTGATATTTAGAGGGTGCATTAGGCAGGATCATTATTAAACGATGCCACCATAGCTGTGTTGCAGACAGTATTCACCAAACTCAAAGTAGTGCGCCGCGAAGAAAACTCCCCAATGGGTTTAGGTAAATGCGCTGGGCGAGTATCTTCAGGGGGCTCGCACACGGGCATCTAGTACTTTTTCCAGGCGGTTTACGATCTTTTGATGGACTTTCGCTACCTCTTTGTCCGTGAGTGTTCGGTCATCTGCCTGATAGGTCAGGGTCCAGGCCAGGCTTTTCTTTCCAGCCGGTATATTAGGGCCGCGATAGACGTCGAAAAGCCGCACTTCTCTCAGTAAGGGAGCGCCTGCGAGTTGAATTTCCCGGCGAACCGCCTCAGCCGGTACATGTTCATCCACAATCAATGCGAGGTCCTGCCGCACAGGAGGGAAGGGTGAGACGCCTTGGCAGGTAAATCGTTGCGGGATCAAGGGCAGGAGCAGTTCCAGATCCAGTTCGGCGACGTAAATATCTCGCCGGCCAAGTTGGTAAAAGTCGTTTAGAGCGGGATGTAATTGACCGGCGTAACCGAGAAGGACAGGGTTGCCCCTTGTTGCCGGAGCTTCGGAAGAAGTAGAGCTTGAAGCAGGGAGGGTTCCTTGCCATACCAGCGCGGCAGAGCGTCCGGGGTGCAACCAGGGTTGCTGCGACGGTTGCCAGGTTACACTTGCGGTACCGTGCTCAGCATCGCCCAGATGCAGGGCCTGGAACAGTCCATCCAACACTCCTTTGAGGTCGAAAAAGTCCTGCGCGGGTAGCCCGTCCTGGTGCTGCCAGAACTCAGGCCAGCGCGGACCGGTCAGAAGCAGGGCCAGGTGGCGGCGTTCGTCGGGAAACTTTTCGTTAGGCTGGGGAAGGTAAACCAGGCCTAGCTCGAATAACCGCAACCGGTCGTGTTGGCGCAGGTTGTGTGCGGCGATTTCCAAAATCCCGGTTAACAAACATCGGCGCAGCACCGAGCGGTCTGGATGAATCGGGTTGAGCAGGCGGACGTGTTCAACATCACCTCCGACTAGAGGTCGCTCTCGCTCTGCAGAAGTGAGTGCGTATGTAATGACCTCCTGGCAACCGAGAGCCACCAGCGCATCGCGCAAACGTTCTTCCAATAGCCAGTCCCGCCGCGTCTGATAGCTGGGTAAACGTTCGTCAGGCAAGGTGGGCGGAATCCGCTGATAGCCGTAAATGCGAACGATTTCCTCGACGAGATCCGCTGGGCCATGCTGTATGTCGAGTCGGTGCCGCGGTACGGTAACGCTCAGGGCGTCGGTTGCGGCTTCTTCAACGCGGAATTCAAGGCTTCTCAGAATACGGACAATTTCATGACGGGGAATAGCGGCTCCTACGAGGCGGTTTACATAATCCAGAGGGAGAAGAATGGTCTGATCTGGTGGACGTGCGGGATAAACATCCACTAGAGGGGAACAGGCTCGACCCTGGGCCAGCTGCAAAATAAGCTGGGCAGCACGGTATGCAGCCGGTTCTACGATATCGGGATGCAAACCGCGACTAAAGCGGAGACTGGCTTCGCTGGGCAAATCGAAATGCCTGGCCGTTCGACGAATACTCACCGCATGGAAATTGGCCGACTCCAGCAGCACCGATTGCGTTTCGTTGGTAACTTCTGTTTCCTGACCACCCATGACACCGGCCAGAGCAATAGGGCCGACCAGATCGGCAATCACCAGATGCTCGGGAGATAATTCGCGGTTCTGGCCGTCCAGCGTAATCAATCTTTCGCCTGGTCGGGCAGGGCGGACGATGATTTCCGGAGTTGGCCCGCCCACCCGGTCGCGGAGTTTTTCGTAGTCGAAAGCATGCAGAGGTTGGCCCCATTCGAGCATGACGTAATTAGTAACGTCCACGAGATTGTTGATAGGTCGCATTCCGGCCAGCTGCAGGCGAATTTGCATCCACGCCGGCGACGGTCGCACGGTTACCTCTTTGATGACCAGAGCAGCATAACGAGCACACAGGCTGGAATCCTCGATCCGCACACGGACTCGTTCTGCGCCAGCGCTGGTTGCTTGATTGCCGCGATGGATCGAGGGATAACGTAATTCCTGGCCAGTCAGAGCAGCCACTTCGCGGGCCACTCCGATCACCGACAGGCAGCGGGCCATGCTTGGCAGAACATCAAATTCCAGCACTACGTCGCCGAGGTACTCCGCCAGAGGCATTCCGACCGGCGCGTCCGGATCGAGGATGAGGATTCCTTCGTGGTCGTCGGCGATACCCAGTTCGCGTGCCGAACAGACCATGCCTTCGCTCAGCACGCCGCGAATTCGTGCCGGTTTCAACTGCCGTAACACACGCTCTTCCGAATAACCGTCAATGAGCACAGCCCCAACCAGCGCCAGCACCACTTTCAGTCCACGGTCGCCAGGCTTCAGATTACTGGCTCCGGTCACGACCGTGATGGTGCCTTTGCCGTAATCCAAATCCACCAAAAGCAACCGGTCGGCGTCGGGATGTTTGCGTACTTCGAGGATTTCCGCAACCAGGACCTTGTCGTCATCCCAAACCGGGCCCATTTGCTGCGGAGGTAAGCGCAACCCTTCGGGCACGGGCAAGCCGACCGTGCGTATGCCTGTTACTTCGAGCCCAGCCAGGGTCAATCGTTCGGCCAGTTCGGCCACTGGTAAACTGACGTTGACGTATTCTCGTAGCCAGCGCAGCGGCACTTTCATTGGCACACTCCTGATGCTCTGGTATCGGCCATTATCGCCAGGAAAACTATTATCGGCGACCGATCAAAACTGTTCGAGAAACCGCAAATCATTGCTCCAGAATAGCCGGATATCGTGAATGGCGTATTTGAGCATAGCCATGCGTTGTGGGCCCATACCGAAGGCGAAACCTTGAAACCGTTCCGGATCGTAACCCCCGTTGCGCAGTACCACGGGATGCACCATCCCTGCTCCCAGAATTTCCAGCCAGCCAGTACCTTTGCACAGGGAACAACCGCCTGCCGTTTGGCCAGCCGTTTTCGGACTCCTGCCAGTACCGCCACAGAGAATACAATCCACATCTACCTCAATGCTTGGTTCAGTGAACGGGAAATAGCTGTTGCGGATGCGGATGCGGCGATCCTCGCCGAAGAATCGTCGGGCGAAGGTACTCAGGGTGCCTATGAGATCGGCCAGACTTATGCGTTCACCAATGGCCAGCCCTTCGACCTGCTGGAACTGGATTTCACTGCGGGCGGTGATTTGCTCGTAGCGGTAGCACATGCCGGGCAAAACCACGCGAATCGGTTGGGGACAATACCGACGCATGACGTGAATCTGGCCAGGCGAGGTATGCGTGCGCAGCAATATTCCGGGCGTGGTGGTGTGAAAGGTGTCCCACAGGTCTCGGGCTGGGTGATGCGGGGGCATGTTGAGCAACTCGAAGTTGGTGAGGTCGTCTTCAACTTCCCGGCTCCTGTACACCTGAAAACCCAGTTCAGCGAAAATGGCAAGGATGTCCCGCATCACCTGGGTGGCGGGATGCAACCTGCCGCGTAAGACCGGGCGCCCGGGCAGAGTAACATCCAGCGCCTCCGCGGCCAGGCTGCGAGCGATTTCTTGCTGGTGAAGTTCCTGTTTTTTGCGTTCATAGGCCGCCAGCAAGGTTTCCTTGAGTTCGTTCACTTGCTGGCCGTATCGTGGTCGCTCCGCGGCGGATAACTGACCGATGCGTTTCAAGGCTTGCGTAAGCAAACCATTTTTGCCCAGGTACTGGCTATTCCAGTGCCGCAATCCGCTTTCGTCCTGAACAGCGGACAATTCTTGCAGAGCCTGCTGCCGGAGTTGCTCCAGTTCCATAAAACCGTTACCCCTTCGCTCAGGGCAACGAGGATACCTACCCCGCCGGAGGCCCAGCCGGGTTAGCGCCCGGCAAATACGGACGTGCGAGATTGACCAGCTCGTCAAAAGCGGCCGGGTCGTTGATGGCCAGTTCTGCGAGCGACTTACGATCCAGGTCTATGCGGGCTCGTTGCAGAGCGGCCAGAAATGTCGAATATTTGAGTCCGCGTGCCCGGCAGGCAGCGTTAATGCGGAGAATCCACAATCGCCGGAACATCCGCTTTCGTTGCCGGCGGTCGCGGTAAGCATAAACGCCCGCACGGATGGCAGTAATCAGGGCCTGCTTCAGCAGATTCTTACGCCCCAAAAAATAGCCCTTGGTTTTCTTGCGCAGGCGTCGCCGAAAGCGAGTCGTCGTCTTACCACTTCGCGCCCGTACCATGATCAATCACTCCCGTTAGCGTGTGTTTTTCCGTGGACAGTTCCTACACATTTGCCGGCTCAAGCCAGGGACGAAATGAGTCCGAAGACCAATGATAGCACGGTCAGTCAATCGCTGCGGCAATCTTGGGAGCGATAGCACCTTCCACCGGAACCAAAGGTCGGCGGAGCTGCCGTTTGCGCTTGCTGCGTTTGTGGCTGAGCAAGTGCCGGCGGCCGCATTTCTGCCGCATTACCTTGCCCGTAGCGGTGACCTTGAACCGTTTTTTCGCACCCTTGTGAGTTTTCTGCTTCGGCATTTTAGTCCTCAGTGCAGCATGGTTTCAGTCGGTCCCGGCACAATTCATCCAGGCCCATCGGATCGCGTATCCGTAAAAATTCAGCGCTTTTCCGGCGGGCAGCCTGGATTATATACCACCCGTCTGGCCAGGAGTTCGCCGGGAAGCAACTATTATACACGCCCTGCAACGATTGTCCCGCCGTCAACTTTTAGGAGCGAGCATGGCCACCAGGCGCCGCCCTTCGAGGAGAGGCTGGCGTTCCAGTTTCGCGAGGTCCTGCACTTTTTCCAGCACGTGTTGCAAGACCCGCTGGCCTTCCTCGACGTGTTGCATTTCCCGGCCACGAAACTGAACGGTTACCTGCACTTTGTCGTGATGCTCGAGGAATCGGCGTATCTGGTTAATTTTCGTTTCAATATCGTGCTCACCGGTTTTTGGCCGCAAGCGAACTTCCTTGAGCTTGGGCTGGTGCTGTTTGGCTTTGGACTGTTTCCGCGAAAGCTCATACTTGTACTTGCCGTAATCCATGATCCGGCAAACGGGAGGGCGTTCGAAGGGCGCCACTTCCACGAGATCCAAACCGGCTTCGCGTGCCCGTTTCAACGCCTCCGAGGTCGGCACGATGCCCAGTGATTCACCATTGACTCCAATCAAGCGAATAGGGCTGACGCGAATTTGCTCGTTAACCCGCAGACCCCGTTCCGGACCCGGACGCGACGCGCGTGGTGTGGAAATACCTGACCCTCCTGCTCTTAGCCTTACTGAAAGACCAATTCACCTATAGCCTGCTGGCTCGTCGTTTCTTTCGACCAGTTTCCCTTCCTTGGGAGAGTTGGCGTGCAGCCCGCCATCAGCCACTGGATGCCGGCTTCATACCGGATATCCCTGGCTTTGTTTGTGAGCGGAAAAATCCTACTACTATCTAATAACGGGCGAATGACTTGTGGTCAACGGTTTTTGGCCGATTTTTTCGGATTGTTCTCCATGCTGGCCTGGCGACGCTCCCTGAACACTCGCGGAAGGATTATTGTGGTGGGTGATTGTCCGGTTGACCGTCAAATTCCAGCTGTGGCCGGTAGTTTCTTTCCGCCAGAGCGAGAACGGAAACAGCAATGCCTGCGGTAGAAATCCACGGCGAATCGTCCGGAGCTCGTCCACCAGGTAAAAGGCCTCGGGGTCGTGTTTTTCCACAAGTTGACCGGCTTCGTCCAGCCTGGCCCGAGGCAAAACGCTCAAAAGAAGTTGCACAGGCCCCATGAGACCTTGTCCGGATAAACAGGTAACACCAAAACCGGCTGAGCGAAACGCCTGCACCAGCGGCGCAGCATCTTTACGAGTGATAATTTGCACCACCACATAGCCCAGCGCCATCCAGTTTTCGACGCACACTCCCAGGTAGTTCCCTGTTGCGAAGCCCGCGACGAAGGCCAGGAAATAAACCGGCACATGCAAGTTTTGCATCACCTGCCCGATAGCCAGCAGCCACAGGCTGATTTCCACCAATCCCAGCACCGGCGCCAAGACGCGCTGGTGTCGCGAGATCAAAATCGTGCGGACCGTGCTCAGGGTGACCACACAGGTTTCCGCCAGAAAGATACCCGCGGCAATCGTTGCCATTTGCAGCCAATCCATGGCAGGTGCTCCCTTAGCTGGTGGACGGTCTGCTTATCGCTGAAGCCGGAATCTGCTGCGTGCGCCAAGCTTGCAGGCAGCTACGCACAGATGGTCCAGGCTGCCGGCACAAGCTGCGGCATGGTTTGCTTTCAGTGATAGGCCCACTTTTATAAAGGCCGCCCGAACTGTTGCACAAGGCCAATTCATTGGAGCATTCCTGAAGAACTGCATGACATTCTCCCAGGAGAAACTCAAAACTGGATCGTGGTTTGGTGTGCAAGGAACCGATGGAAGCTACGGCCATTGTGTCAGCTGGATTTGACCGGCTTGCCAGGGGGCACAATCATGCGTCAACCGACGGGCAATTGCCGGTGTGCTTCCTTTCCCAGCATCAGGGCCATATCCAGTTTCCCACAATGATGCTGTTCCGCTCCTGGTAACGGAATGCAAGGGGACAGGGTTTTGAACGACCGGGCCAGCACACCGCAGCACGCCGGGTAATCGGTAGCGATTTGCCGTACTGCCATATCCGGCCGCACAGGCAATGCTCCGGTATGCAGTGAGGAGTTCTTCATACCCGCGGGCCTCCATGTCCTCCGTGAGATGTACACAATCGCGTTATCTGGGAACAGAGGGCTTTCTATGACCTGTGGGCAATCATTTCCTTCCCCGATAGGACCGGCTTCTCGTCACGGCACTTGGCGAAAAAAGATGATGACTTCGGCGATGACTACACCCCGCCAGGATTGCCTTGTCGTCATGGCACGCCGGACGGACGTTTTCCATAACTTCTGGAAACGCCTTCCGCTCCCCAAGGCGATTAGGTTACCGCGACGGTCGTGTTCTTCTTCAGTTCAGCGACCAGCAAACGCAGGAACGGTTCGGCGTCCGTGACTATGCCTACCGTTTGAATGCTGCCGCGATCCATGAGTTTGGTCACCGCAGCCGGGTTGATGTCCACGCAAACGACGCGAATCCAGGCCGGCAACAGGTTGCCCACGGCGATGGAATGCAGCAGCGTCGCCACCATCAGGCACATGCCAACGTTCCCCTGGTGAATGTAATGCCGCATGGCGTCCTGAGCGGCGAGGACATCGGTGATAACTTCCGGCAGCGGGCCATCGTCGCGGATGCTACCAGCCAGCACGAAGGGAACTCGATGCCGAACGCATTCATACATGATGCCGCTGCGGAGCACACCTTTTTCCACCGCTGCGGCGATGCCACCGAGTCGGCGAATGGTGTTGATGGCTCGCAAGTGATGCTCGTGTCCTTCTTCCGCGGGCAAACCGCGTTCCAGATAGACACCCAGGCTGGTACCGAACAACGCCTGTTCAATGTCGTGAGCAGCCAGGGCATTGCCGGCGAACAGGATATTCAGAAAACCCATGCGAATGAGCTCGCTGACGTGTTCCACGCCGCCGGTGTGAACGACGGCCGGACCGAGCACGGCGAGAATATTTTGCCCGGCGGCCCGCGTGCGTAACATCTGCGCTGCCACTTCCCGGACGGTTACCGTCTTGGGTTTCTCGCTGCTCACCGCGCTGGACATGAACTCGAATAAATGTTGCCGACGCTCCTGGCCGACTGGAAACACACGGATTCCTTCGTGGCCGACCACGATACGGTCACCACGCTTGACATGCGCCATGGCGATGGTGCGGGCTCGCCGGGCTTCCGGTTCCACCAGTATGCCGCAATCCATTTCCATGTTTTCGACCTCGACCCACTGCCCGCCCAGGCGAACCTGTGTGCGGTAGTTGGTCGTGCTGTAGAAACCTTCCGGAAATGCTCCGTCCATGTCCGCCGGGACGTACTGGCAATCTCGCTGCACGACCGGCGTGGCCCCGTGGTCGTGGATACTTTCGAGGATGTCCCGGAGCAGCTCCGCCGTCGGCGCGCGAATCTCGATTCGGGCATAGCTGGGGTCCTGCTGCCGCTGACCGACGCGGATTTCTTTCAGCACATATTGCCCGCCCCGCGTCAGGATTTCATCAAGCACCTTCGGCAACAGCAGCGAGTCAATGATATGCCCCTGCAATTCCACCTCTTCCAGGAACGGCAATTCCTTGCCTGGACTGCTGAGCGTGTGCATAGTGCTCCTCGCTGATGGTGAGCATGCCAGTTCGCCCTTATGTTATTCATCGCTATGCGCTGGGATCATGGCACCCTTCCGCCCAGTTATTGTTGCAGCCTGGCTTCAGAGAGAGACCGCTGGGGGGAATCTCTCGAATTGCTCGCAGTTCATCACCGGCAAAACGGTTGTGCCTTGGAACAAGTCTTCGGTAACCCGGAAACTTTTTCGGCGGATGAACGGCAGGGCACGGCAAAACTTTGTTTCAAGCCTTGGGCGCAACGCTGGTCGGCTAATGACGCTGTTCTGCTATTCCAACGCAAAGATACAGGCAGACACCGCCGGCCGAGGCAGAAACCGTTGTTACTTTCGGAATACTTGTTCGTCTTAATTGGGGGTACTACACCTGTCCAGTGGCTTTGCGGAATTGAAGCCCCTTGCAATTTTGCCAGGGGGCGGCAGAATGGTGTATAGGCAGGCGATCTGGTATGCGATCTGTGCCGAGACCCTTTGGCGGCGACACGATTGAAGCGAATAGCCATTCGGGTGTCGCATAACAGCAAGGCTGGTAAGTACCGTGGAATAAAATTGCATCAACCAGACGAGACGCACAGTGACGTTCCCCCGCCAGCAGCAAGGCTGGTGAATAACGTGGAATAAAATGGCATTCTGCGACAGGAGTCCAGGCGATGGTAAGGCGGCGACTGGTCATTATTGCAACCGTGCTCAGCGGACTGTTTTTGTCCTGGGTTTCGTTGATGCTTCTGGTAGGTGAAGGCTGGAGAGGTGTGGCGCTGGCGCAAGTTCGCGCTACAAGTCCCACACAGCCAGGGCCCGAGACCAGTATTGCTGAGCGCGTGCGGTTACCCCGCGATCGCAATGCCGAACGCAAACTCGAAGAGGCTCAGCGGTTGATCAAGGAACAGCAATGGCGACAAGCAGTGGACTTGTTGCAGGGCATGCTCGATGAGAAAGAAGACAAATTCCTCCAGGATAACCGCGGGCGCTGGGCCAGCGTGCGCTCGGAAGCCAACCGTCTGCTGGCCAGCATGGGCGAGGAGGGGTTGCAGCATTACGAGCAGTATTACGGTGCTCAGGCACGTGCAGCTCTGCGGGCCGCACTTCAGGCTGGCGATCCGCAAAAAATTGCCGAAGTGGCCATGCGCTATCTCCACACCGAAGCCGGGGCAGAAGCTCTGGCCGCCCTGGGTACGATTCAGCTCGACCAGGGAAGTCCGGTGATGGCAGCCTTGTATTTCGAGCGGTTGTTGGGGCGTCCAGGCGGATGGGATCGCCTGCCGACATTGACACTGGTCAAGGCAGCTTTCGCACTGGAGCGAGCCGGGCAAACGAACCTGGCCGAGCGGGTCTGGCGGGAGTTGCAACGTCGGGATTGGCGACGCGATGTGCCGGAACCCCTGGCCCGTTTGGAGCCACAGCAGTTGCGGCAACTGGCCAGCGCCAGCAACCGGGTGCAGCGCGAGCGATTTGATTGGCCTGTCTTCGGCGGGGATGCTCTGCATACGGCAATAAGCGAAGGGGCGGCACCGTTTCTCGAAAAGGTCCACGAGCTGCCCACTTACAAGGAGTCAGCTACCCGTAGCGAAATCGAGACCGCAGTGCGCAACTTACAGTCGAGGCGAATGGCTGTGTTGCCAGGTGGATTGCCTATCAGTGTTGGCGAACTGGTCATTTGCCGCACCACCTATGGAATTCAGGCAGTTCGTATTCGTACCGGAGAAATTCAATGGACCTCCAGTTATGAGGACAACCTCGACAATGTTTTGAGCACGCGGCGTACTGCCGATTATGTGGCCCTGTTGCAGCAATACCGTAGTTTTGCGCCGATGGCTTTCGTGTACAACGGGCTTCTGGGCACGCTCAGCACCGACCATGAGCGAGTCTATGCTGTGGAAGATACGCCGCTACCGCCTGCGTTCTCGCGACGTCAACCGAACGTCTTTCCGCCAGGTGCGGCGCCATTGCCGATGGGAACGTGGTCGTTGGGGAACAATCTCTCGGCATTCGATCTCCGCGGTGGTCGGTGCATCTGGATGCTCGAAGGCAGTAAAAGCGCTCCGAACTCTCCCTGGGCGGAGACGTTTTTCCTCGGCCCGCCGTTGCCGCTGGGCGGGAAACTGTACGTGCTGGCCGAATGCAATGGCGAAATTCGGCTGATCTGTCTCGACCCGCAAAATGGGGCCGTGCAGTGGATGCAGCCGTTGTGCTATGTCGAAAGAAAAATCCAGGAGGACCCGGAGCGGCGAATGGAGGCCTGCCATCTGGCCTACAGCGACGGCATTCTTGTGTGCCCTACCAACGCTGGCGTAGTGCTGGGAGTGGACCTCCTGACCCGCACGTTGGTCTGGGCACGACCTTACGAAAGTACCGATTTTGACGCCGCTGTGCCGAGACCGGGTCGGATAGTCATCGGGCCGGGCAATCCGCGCTACAACTGGCTCGACCGTCGCTGGTTCTATCCCGCACCAATGATTGCGGACGAGAAAGTTGTGTTTACGGCAGCCGATAGCAACGCGATCTACTGCGTCAATTTGCAGGATGGCAACCTGGCCTGGAATCCGTTACCGCGGGAGCAAAACGACCTGTACGTGGCCGGAATTTACCACGGGCGAATTGTGGTCGTGAGCCGTGATAGCGTGCGTGCGATTCGTCTGACAGACGGTGAGCAGGTGTGGCGAACCACCTTGCCTCCTACTACCGAAGGCCCCGGTGGCCGGGGTATCGCCAATGCTACCACCTATTTTCTGCCCACCCGCAATGGCGCGGTAGTAGCCCTCAGCCTGCAAGACGGCGCCATTCTTGGAATCATCGAAGCGCAGAACAAGGAACCTATTGGCAACTTGCTTTTCCACGACGGTTACGTAGTGGCTCAAGGGCTAACCAGCCTGGTAGTGTATCCGCAGCTTGAGGTGCGCAAGGCGGAAATTGCGAAAGCCCTCGAGAAGAATCCGAACGATCCGGAAGCGTTGACGGAGCTCGGCACGCTGCGGATTCACTGGGGCGAACTCGACAAGGCCTGTGATGATTTTCGCCGCGCCCTGAAGCAACCTGACATCTCGTATGCGACCCGCCGTCGAGCCCAGCGGAAACTTTTCGAGGCGCTCTCGATTCAGCTCCAGCGCGATTTCAATACCTACGAGAAAAATCTGCAGGAATACGAACAGTTACTGCAGATCCCGGCTCCGGATGGTGAAACAGAATCGGCCCGGGTAGCACGGGAGCAGGAAGAACGACAGCGACGGGCGCAGTACTGGCATCTGGTAGCCCGTGGCCGGGAAAACCAGGGACGCTTGCGGGAGGCTTTCCAGGCGTACTTAGAGTTCGCCAAACTTGGCTCCCAGGAATATGTCCTGCTTCCGCAGGATGGCTCGGTTCGCGTGATTCCGGAGTTGTATGCGGAAGCCAAACTGAGTGCACTGCTGCAGCGGCCGTCATCGCCGCAACAGCGGCAGGAATTGGCGACGCTGGTTCGGCAGGAATGGGAGCAGGTGCGTGCGTCGCCGAATCGTGAAAACTTGCGTCGTTTCGTCAGCTTGTTCGGAATGGCGAGCGATTTAGCCGCGGAAGCGCGTTTGCTGCTGGCAGAGCAGTGCCTGGCTGCCGGTGAGAACGTGGAAGCGGAAATGGTTCTCCTGCCTCTGCTCACCCATTCGAATCCTCAGTTCGCCGCCTCCGGACTGGAAGCGCTGGCCCGGCTGCATGCACGTCTGGGCAAGATGCAGGACGCCATTTTCTATTACCGAAAACTGGCCGAGCGTTATCCGGAAATACGTCTGCCCGGCGGGAAATCGGGTCGGCAACTGTTCGAGGAACTGGCGACGGATAAACGTTTCCTGCCGTACCTCGATACAGGAAATCGAACCTGGCTGCCGAGCCGACAGCAGATCGGCCAACCCCGCGTGGAGAGTGGCACCTTCCCGCAGCAAACGCAGGTGTGGCTGAGCACGCAAGGTGACCTGCTGCCACCATCGCGTCAGTATAGCCTGGCGATTAACGTGAACGTCTTTCCGCAACAACTACGCATCTTGAGCCGAACAACGGGGGACGATGATGCGGCAGTGCTGCGCACCCTGCCGCTGGAGCAACCGCCGGTAAATTATCATTTCCAGTTTGGCGGAACCAACTCACCGCCGGAAGTTCCGTGTCGGGTGGTGGGGCATTATGCCTTCTTCGTGTGGGGTATCTACTTGTACGCCCTTGACCTGGAGCGGAAGACGTTTGCGTGGAAAGTCAGTCTGGTGGGAGAAACTTATCCCTGGCCTCAAGGGATGCAGCCGAGTATTTTCTGGGACCAGTCCGTCGCCAGCTGGGTGCTCAATTACCCTGACGGTACGAGGGAGCGTATCAACGGGCAATTCGTGGCGACCCCCGGCTTTGTTGCCTATTTCAGCCGCGATCGCGGCCTGGTGGTTGCTGAGCCTACCTCCGGGAAAATCCGTTGGGAAAAACGGCTGGCAGTGGACGGAGCCTGGTTATTTGGGGACGACCAGGCTTTGTTTATTGCCTATAGTCCGCCTGGACGCGAAGGCAACCACCATTCAGCAAAGCCGAACGCCAAGCCCATGGTGCTGTCCACGCGGACTGGAGAAGTGCTGCCCGTACCAGATTTCCTACCAGCCTGGACACGCTGCGAGAGAGTGCTTGGCCGACATCTGTTGCTCCGCGAAACCGGGGAAGATCAGCGAGAAGATTGGCGGCTTTACGATCCCTTGACCGGTCAAAACGTCTGGACAAAACGGCTGCGGAACGTGACTCGCCGCTATACCTCGTTTGTTCCCAATACGGTAGCTTTGAGCCTGCTCGTTCCAAAACAGGGCTCGGATGCCGACGCCGGTGTGCTGGCTCCCCATTTGCTGGTGCTGGATGTTTTGACCGGCAATCAGGTATTGCTGGCTGCACTACCCGAACAGTTCCCGGAGCAGGTCGAGGCAATACTGCTCGCTGACGACTACAACTTCTATCTTGTGTGCAACAAGAACAATCGCCAGAACGTGGGAGCCGGTGTGAATATTGCTTTAGCAAACGGCGTTCAAATACTCGCCTATGGTAACCTCTTGCGAAGCGTGTTTGTCGAGGGTCCGGTAGTCGCATTCGATCGCGGTCAGGAAAAAGTTCGCTGGCAATGCGAACTGCCTCCCCAGCTGCTTATCCTGGACCGTTTCGAGGAATCGCCTTTGATCCTGTGTGCCAGCTGGCAACGTGTGCCCCTGGACAATCAAAATCGGCGGTTCATAGACCGGACGATGGTGCATGGCATAGACAAACGCAATGGCCAGGTTTACGAATGCGAGACAGCCATGCGAAGCCAGATTCACCAGGTTCGGCTCGATCGAGCCAGGGGGCTGGTGGAGCTGGTAGCGGCGAATTTCCGCGTGGTGTTCGACGTAGCTGACCCCTTGGAAACTCCGGGCGGCAAATCGGGTCAATCACCGGCAAACGGTTCTGCTCCCGCTGCAAAACAACAACTGCCGGGAAATGTTCCTGCTCAGCCGGTGCCTCCGGCAGCGGTTCCGATTCAGCGAATTATCGTTCCCGTGCAGCCAGTTCCGTTGCAGCCGGTGCCAGTCAATCCGGTTCAGCAACTGCCTGTACAACCGCTGCCCAAAAACGCAATCCCGCAACCTGTGCCCAATCAGGCCGTTCCCGTTCAGCCAGCGCCCGCAGTGCCAGCCCAAGCACTACCGCTGCCAGCACAGCGGGTTCCAGTCATTCCCGATCAGCCAGTCGCAAAGCCGAAGGACTTGCCGGAAGCGAAGCCAGCACCTGCCGAGAACAAAAATGTCGAAGTCGCCAAACCGCAACCTGTCGAGATACGGATTCGTGCAGTGCCAGCGCCTGTAATACCCCAGGAACGTTTGAAGCAGCTTGAGCAAATCCGCCTTTTGCAGGAGAAACTTCAGCAGCAAAT
>Ga0272447_1000399_pt1 | contig 33350 bp, 50 predicted proteins | sample YNPCB0133_FD_194589 | JGI IMG/M metagenome (GOLD analysis project Ga0272447, IMG submission 194589) | Hot spring microbial mat communities from Yellowstone National Park, WY, United States - YNP-CB-013-3 | ecosystem: Environmental > Aquatic > Thermal springs > Hot (42-90C) > Sediment | place... | reverse complement strand
AGACCGTTATGAAGTGCTTTCGTAACCTCGAAAAACCGGCTGTCACCCGCGATGACGAGCCAGTCGACCAACAGTCCGAGAGCGATTTCCAACGCGACACTCGAGCGCAACAATTCCGAGACGCCACCGCCATATGGTGTCGCATTGATGTGCGCCACCCGAAGCCCACGCAATCGATTACCGAGACGGATCAGTTCATCGATTTGCTCGGTCGGCACAACCTCCCGATAACCATACCCCACGCATACCCCAGCGGCCAGGGACGCTCTCGCAAGGAAGGAGGGTGTTCCCATGGCCACGGTCCGACGACGCAAGAACGGCCTCTACGAAGCTCGGCTGCAAGCTGACGGCCGGCGCTACAGCGTCTACGGCCGGACGGAACGTGAAGCCTTAGCGAAGCTGGCCGAGCTGGAGCGCAAGCTGGCCATCGACCAGGCGCCACCGCCAGGGAAGCTGACGGTCCGGGAGCTATGCGAACGTTGGCTCGAGACTGAACGCAAGCGCTGGAAGCCACGCACAGCTTACGACTACCGGTGGCACTTGGAACGCTACGTTTACCCTGTCATCGGCCAGGTGCGACTGGCGAAACTCACTCCGGACCGCCTGCAGCGGCTGCTCGATTCCACCCCTGGCCGAGCGGCCAACTCGGTCTACAGGATTTTGCACCGCTGCTTCAGTGTGGCCGTCCGCTGGCGCTATCTCGCTCAAAACCCCTGCAGCCAAATCGTCCCACCCGCTTACCGACCCAAGCCGGTCGAGTTACCCGATGCCGATGCCTTGGCCAAGTTGTTCTGGCATTGCCTGGAGAGCGACGACGACTACGCTCCGCTGATAGGGTTGACCCTCCTCACCGGACTGCGGTTGGGGGAAGTGCGAGCACTCCGTTGGGACGACGTTGGCCTCGAAACTGGCCGCATCAACGTCTTCCGCTCGACCCAGAAGGTCGGCAGCCAGTGGGTGACGACGGAACCCAAGACCAAGGCAGGCCGGCGGGTCGTCTTTGTCGGCGAATTGGGAATACGGCTCCTCAAGCGGCAGAAGGCGGTGGTGGCCAGGCGGAAGCTCCAGGCTGGCACCCGTTGGCAGGAGAACGGGTTGGTGTTCCCCGGGACGGCCGGCCAACCACTGTCGGCTGACCGGGTGAACGCTGCCGTACGGCGACTCTGCAAGGCGGCTGGTGTTCCCCGGCTCACTTTTCACCAGCTTCGGCACGGCTCGGCGTCCTTGAGCCTGCTGGCTGGTGTCGCTTTGCCGGACCTGAGCCGGCGATTGGGACATTCTGATGTCTCGATTACGACCCGCATCTACGCTCATGCCATCGGAGACGGCAAGCGGGTCGCCGAGGCCATCGAGCGGGTGCTGGGTGGGTGAGCCATGGCCAGGTGGTGCACGGCCAGGGGACCACCGATTGTGGTGCGACCCCGAAACGGACCGGGATGTGATGGCCGAGGATTCCGGTAGGAGGTTCGAGATGCATCGTCAACCGTTGGCCGACGGCCCCAACCATTGGGGCGATGAGCAACGGGGTATGCGGCTGAGTGACCTACCACAGGATGACGTCGTCGAGTTGTTCCATGTGGCATCGATGCATTTTGCGGCGCTGGACTATGCAGATGCGTGGCTGCTCGCCGTAGCGGGTGATGCGGTCGGACGTCAGGACTGGGGGCTGGCTCGAACCTGCCTCGAGTTGTTCGAGCGACGACGGATTTTCTGCACGCTCGAGGCGTGCATCTTGGCCAGCCTCTGGACTGCTCTGCCGACAGTGGCCGTGGAGCTGAGCGACGAGGACGTGAGCGAACTCATCGAGGAAGGGGTGCAGCAATGCGACGACAAGCGCTGACTGACGGAACTGGCCGCTGGTTCGACTTGGACAAGGCTGAACGGTTCGAGGTGGCGACGTTCTGGGACGGCCGGAACCGTATCTCGTTGGCCACCGGGTCACAATGGGACCACGAGTGCCTCTACCGGACGGTCAGTGGCCGCTGGATCAAGCACTGGTGGTCGCAGTGGCAAGGGACGGTCGACCGTTGGGAAGAAATCTCCGAGGCCGAGGCGGCCGCCTGGCTGGTCCGGAACGAGTGGGACCCGGAGGAGGCCGGACTGGGGGAGCAGGTCCGAGGCCTCGAGCTGTGAGCTTGGCCTGGTGAGGCCGACCGGTTCCCCAGGCCGGCGCTGGTGTCAGGTACACTTGTAAAGACGGCGTACGGACACGGCGACGCCGGGGGCCGTCACCCCCGGCGTCCGCAGAAAGGAGGGACTTTGAAGTGTCCAGCAACATCATACCACGACAGCTTCCCCCGACGCTCCGGGAGCTGCAGCGGGTGGCGAAAAGCGCCGAAACCAAAGCGCCGACGCTGGTCGAGGCGCTCTCGGGCGGCCCGCTCCGGCAGTTTCTCAGCGAGCAGGTAGGAGCTGGCCGCTTGCGAGCGCATATCGCTGCATTGGTAGAGGATTACCAACAGGCCTTCCAGCAAGCCTTAGCGTCGTTGCGTAAGGTCATTGCCGTCTCAGAATTGTTCCCGGCCGGGACGTTTGTTGGCGACGTGCTCCTGCTGCTCGACAGGGAGAAGACCGACGAAGAGCGATACCAAGCAGCTCGGCGACTGGCAACGGTGCACCTAGCTTGGCGCTTCGTCTATTGTGCCACTCCGGGTCTGCTGCAGCGGTGGAACCGGGTGCGGCCGGCATACGAGGCGTATTGCCGGGAGCATGGGTTAGCGTTCGGCGAAGCGTGGGAGCAACTGACAGTGCCGCTCATCTGCGTCCTAACGTTGAGCCTCCCGAAAGGGTTAACGCTCGGCGAGCTGTGGTGGCACCTGGCTCGGGAACTGCGGAAGGCGGTCGAGCGTGAGCTTCTTGGCCGGACGGCCAACCAGCATGACCCGCTCGACCAGCTCGGGGTGGCCGATGCGATGGTCCCGGACGAGGTTGCAGACATCCGGCTCGACGTCTGGTGGGCTCTCCAGCAGCTCGACCCCGACGACCGAGCACTGTTGGTCGAGATCTATGCCCATGAGCGACCCTACCGAGACTTGGCCACCAAATACGGAGTGAGCGAGCGGACACTCCGCCGGCGGGTTGCGAACGCTCTGGTCCGGCTGCAGGCCGCATTGTCGACCTAGCTGTCACAAATCGCCTCGTTCAGGGGGAATATATATGGACGGACGGTAGAGCCCCGGCCAGCAGGCCGGGGCTCGAGCATTGTCGGGGGTGGCCATGCTGCTCGTGAAGGTTGTCCGAGTGTGGCCTGACCGGCCGGAGGCCGAGCCGGTCGTGGCGACAGCTGACCCGGTGATTGCTCGGGAGGTGTTGCGAATGATTCGTGAACGGTTGACCCGTGAGGAGGTGCGAGATGAGTCCGTGACCAGGATATCCGCTCGCAGTCGAACCGATGACTGAGCCGGCCGAGTGCTCGCACCACTCGACCGGCTCCAAGGAAAGGAGGAGAAAGTGCCGACGTCAGTATCCGTCAGCCCACCATTCGCCGTCCAGTGGCGTAAAGCTGGCCGGCTCATCACTCTGGGGAAAGTTTTCCGCCAGGCGGACGGCAGCTTGGCCCTGGGGGTGCCGTATGCCGGCCGACGGTTCTGCACGCCGTCTCTCCCTGTGGCCGTCTACCGGTTTCTGCTCGGCCTTGGCGTGGAGGACTGGATCATCCGGTTCGACCAGCGCCAGAAGGCCTATCGGATCCGCTTGGAGGCGATCGGCCGACTAGGCCGCCTCACCGACGACGATGAATTGAGTGTGCCGTTGAGCTTTTTCGAACCCATTGCGTTCCCGCAATGGCCGTATGCGACCCGGACCGTCCTGGTCCGCTGATGACCGACGACAAACCAGCGGCCAAGGGGTAACCCCTTGGCCGCCAACCGAACAAGGAGGTGTGCAAATGACGACTGCTGATATCTTACGCCAAAGAGCCGCAGAATACCTGGCCTGGGGATTGCCGCCAGTTCCCATCTTCAAGGGAAAGCCGACGACCCCCTGGCAGGTCTATCGGCACCGCCTACCGACGACCCAAGAAATCGAGCAGTGGCGATGGGAAGCGGCAGACGGTTTAGGACTGGTCCTAGGACACCCAAACCCGCACGGCAAGTACTGGTGGGTTTGGGACGTCGAAACTCCGCACCGGGGACAGGTCGAACTCTGGTTAGATGAGAACTATCCCGGCTGGCGAGAAGGACTGATTGCTCAAAGTCAGCGTAACGGTCTCCACATCTATTGCCTGAGCCAGCAACCGGTTCGTACCCAGAAACATCCTTTCGGCGACATCAAAGCTGTCGGTTCCCTGATCTTCGCTCCACCGACCCGGCGGTTCAAGCCTGACGCCACCAGCGATTACGTGTGGTTGGCGTTCAACCCGGAAGAGGCCTTGCAGCTCGAGCCGAGTGACCTACCCTGGTCGGACGCTCCAGCCGAGAACGGCCACCAGCAGGAACCATCGCTGGCCGAGACACTCAAAACCACTATCCCGGTGGGTAACCGCCATAACACCATGGTCCGGGTCGCCGGCTGGCTCCGGGGTGTCGGTCAACTCGAACCGGACGAAATCTTGACCGTCCTCCGGCAAATGAACCGGCGTTGTGAAGAGCCGTTACCTGACCAGGAGCTGGTGGAGATCGCCAAGTCGACCAGCAAGTGGCCGGCGGACCCCACGCTGGTCGTGGTCAACGGGAAGAAGGACGAATTCATTTCTCCCACTATAGAGCGTGGTGTGGGAGAAACGAATTCTACCCCCGACAGCTGGCTACCGGTCCCCATCAGCGAACTCGGTACCGACACGACCACCACCGAGTGGCTCTGGGAAGGGTTCCTGGCCAGGGGTCACGTGACCGACTTCGTTGGTTTTTGGAAATCCGGCAAGTCGACGCTCCTCGCCGCCCTGCTCCAGCGAATGGAACACGGCGGCGAGTTGGCCGGCCGGGCAGTGCGACCAGGCAAGGCGCTGGTGGTCACGGAAGAGCCCAAAGCGAAGTGGGTCGAGCGACGAGAAGCGCTGGACTTGGGGGACCACGTCCACGTCATCAGCCGGCCATTCCCCAAGCGGCCGAACCACGCCGAGTGGCACGCCTTCACCAGTCACATCACCAGGCTGGTCGCCGAGCACGGCTACGACCTGGTGGCCTTCGACAGCCTGCCGAACTTATGGAGCGTGGTTGACGAAAACAACGCCGCAGAAGTCATCTCGGCGCTCTTGCCTCTCCAAGCAATCGCCTCCGCTGGTTGTGCCGTCCTGTTTCTCCGTCATCCCCGCAAGTCCGACGGCGGCCAAGCGACAGCTGGCCGGGGGAGTGGAGCGATAGCCGGCTTCGTGGACATCATCGTCGAGATGCGGCGCTACGACCCTGAGCAGCAACAGGATACCCGGCGGGTGCTGAGTGTCTACAGCCGGTACGAGCCGTTCGAAGTCGTCGTCCGGTGGAACGGCGGTGGCGAGTACGAGACGTTGGGGTCACCGGCAGCCTATTCCGCCGAGGCTCAGCGGGAACGGTTGCTGGAAGCCTTGGTCGAACTGGGCAACGGTGCGACGACTGCTGACTTGGCCAGGGTCGTTGACCTACCCCATGCCACCGTCTCGAGGCGACTAGACGAACTCGCAGCAACCGGCCGGGTAACCAGGACAGGTACCGGGAAGAAGGGTGACCCGTATCGCTGGTCACTGGCCAACGGTGGTGACGACCCGGACGGCGACGATTTCGTTTCTCCCACTAATACGCCTACGGTGGGAGAAATGAAATCGGACGAAAAACATCACATTCCGCATCACGAAGCCCAAAATGGCGAACACGGTTCGGTCGATTTCTTTTCTCCCACTAATACGCCTATAGTGGGAGAAACGAAAACGGACGAAAAACATCACACTTGGCTTCCCGAAGCCAAAAATGGCGGACACACCCCGGACGGTGACGTTTTCTTTTCTCCCACTATAGCACCTATAGTGGGAGAAACGAAAACGGACGGAAAACCCGAAAATCTGCATCAGAACTGCAAAAAGGCGTTACACACCCCGGTTGACCACACCAGCGGGACCAGTGACGAACCCGAAAATCCGCATCAGAACTGCAAAAAGGCGTTACACACCTGTGTGGTGTGTGGCCAGGCTATCCTGCAGGTGAGTGGCCAGGCTACCCTCTACTGCAGCACGGCTTGCAGGGTAAAGGCCTACCGTCAGCGGCGGTCGTCAGCGGACACACCTGGTCGGATCGAACCGGAACCCCTGGCTGTGGAGTGGACAACGTTAACGTTAACCCCCTTTATGAGCGTTAACGTTAACGAACCCCGCCACCGGCAGAGTGCTCCTGGCCGAGTCACCCCAGGAAGCCTGGCCACGGAGACGAACGGCCACCCGCCTGACCCGGGGACCTGTCTCGATTGCCATCAACCGATTACCGCCGAAGGGTTTCAGTATCGCTGTCCGGCGTGTCTGAAGGCCAGGTACGACAGGCTGGGACGGGAATACCCGGAGAAGCTAGTCCGTTGGTTGGAGGCGCACACCGTCCAGAAAGGGGGACATCGAGATGGCAAGCTGGAAGCACGCTGAAAGGCAAATCGCCAAGCGACTCGGCGGCCGCCGGGTCCCGGTCACCGGTCGAGCTGGCCAGCCGGATATCGCTCACCCGTGGCTCTCGCTCGAGGTGAAGCACCGTCGGCGGCTCCCGCAGTGGCTCACCATGGCCTTGGCACAGGCAGAGCAGGCAGCGGCTCCTGGCCAGCTCCCGCTGGTCGTGCTGCACGAGGCTGGGACACGGTACGGCCAATCCCTGGTGCTGCTCCGCCTGGCTGGTTTCGAGGAGTGGTTCGGCTCGATATTCCAGAACGAGACAAGGGGGGGATGGAAATGACCGAGAATAGCCTGACCCGGCGACAACTGAGGTTCGTTGCAGCGTTGATGGAGAGCAAGTCGGTCAGTGAGGCAGCTCGCCGGTGCGGAATCGGCGAGAAGACTGGTCGCCGGTATCTCCGGTCACCGGCCGTCCAGGCCGCCATCCGGGAGGCCAACCGGGAGTTGTTGGAGTCGTTGACCCGCCGTCTCCGCCAACTCGGCCAAGAGGCTGCCGAGACGCTGGCGGCGGCGATGCAGGCCGGGGATGCCAGCTGGTCAGCCAGAATTAAGGCGGCGGATAGCGTGCTTGGCCACCTGTTGCGGGTGAGCGAGTTGCTCGATTTGGAAGAGCGGGTCGCTGCGCTCGAGCAAGCCGTGGGAAAGGAGCGGCCATGAGCATCCGGCGACGACTACAGGCGCTGGAACGCCAGGTCCAGCAACCCAGTTACCGCTTGGTCATCACCATACTCGACGAAGAAGGCCGCAAGTGGAAGTTCACCGACGATGGCGGCCTGGTGCCGGTCATGCCAGGCGAACTGGACGGAGCCAGGGTCATCCGTTTGGACCTCGAGGACGACGAGTCGTGAGCTGTTGGCCTGGTCGGGGTAGGAGCATGACTCCCCGATTCGTTTCTCCACGCTCTCGTTCTTATGGGGAGAAAACGAATGCACCGGAAAACACCCCGCCAGGCGCACGAGGAGGCTCTAGGAGCGACGTTCTGGTCGACCCCAGTAGGGGAATAGCGGACCCCCTTGACAGTGGCCGTAGGAGGCGATAGGCTGGGGTTCAGGAAGGACGGTACGTTACCAAGAGAGCGTCCCGGCCGCTGGTGGTGCAGCGCCGGGACATGGCCAGGTCAGGTGAGGTCTGACCCGGCGACTCTAAGTGTAGCCGACCAGACACCCCTGCTGGCCATGCCGCCGGCGGGGTGTTGCGGTTTTCAGGGGTGTTATGCTGCCGTACCCCAGTTCCGCTGGCGTACCCCACTTGTACCCCACGGTACACCAGCCTGGTGTGGTGCCAGGTGTCGGTCCACCGCCATATGGTGTCGCATTGATGTGCGCCACCCGAAGCCCACGCAATCGATTACCGAGACGGATCAGTTCATCGATTTGCTCGGTCGGCACAACCTCCCGATATGACTCGATCGTGACCGGAGCGAGTCGCACACGGTGCAGCATCGCTCAGAGCCCTTCACGCGAACGGACTCGTCGTTCTGCCTCGCTCTGCAACTGGGCCAGTCGCTGACTCAGCCGTACCGGATACCGTTCCACCGGCCTCAGTGAGCGCATCCATTCTGGGAACCGCTGCATCTCCTCCCGATGGTGAGCCCGCGCCTGCCCGAGCGTCGATGTTTCGACGATTTCACCGTCTCGCATCACTGGGCGTAACAACGGTATCCAGTCGGGACCTGGGGCTGGTTCGTCACGCAGCGCGATCAGGTCCTCGACATAACGACCATCTGCGCCCACGCGACGCCAGACCTGCTTCGCACCGACCAGCGTTCGCTTACCGGTACTCAATTTGAGCACCGGCTGCCCTTCATACTCGACCAGTTTATAGGCCATGTCAGCGAGAGGGGCATCCGCGGACGTTCCCAACCGGGAGCCTACCCCATAGCCATCGATCGGAGCCCTCTTCGCTTCCAATTCAGCGATCTCGTACTCGTCGAGTCCCCCACTGGCGAAAATCTGGATATCCCGGAATCCCGCACGATCGAGAATCTCGCGAACCGCGCGACTCAGCTCAGCCAGATCCCCACTGTCCAAACGGACAGCTCGGACACGGCGTCCCTCCTGCGCGAGTTCGCGTGCGACGATGATGGCATGTTCGGCTCCGCGCAATGTGTCGTAGGTATCGATGAGAAGTATCGGATCACCAGGATAGGTGCGGGCGAAAGCTCGGAACGCATCCAGTTCGGACGGGAACGACTCGATGTACGAGTGAGCGACCGTGCCGCTGACCGGGATACCATACCGTTCACCGGCTAAGACATTGCTCGTTGCAGCAAACCCGGCTAGATAGGCTGCTCGCGCTGCAGTCAATCCAGCATCCAGACTCGGTGTTCGTCGCAAGCCGAAATCAACTAGTGTCTTGCCGGGAGCGACCAGAACACAACGAGCAGCTTTTGTTGCGACGAGCGTCGCATAGTGAACGGAATTCAACACCAGCGTCTCGATGATCTGCGCCTGATCGATCGGCGCCTCCACCTCCAGGATCGGCTCGTCAGGGAAGACGACGGTTCCCTCCTGTACTGCCCAGATATCGCCTCGAAAACGAAAGTGCACAAGCGAGTCGACGAAGCTGCGCCGTAATCCCGGAAGAGTCGCCAAGAAGCGGAGCGCCTCCTCTTCGAAACGAAGCTCGACGAGACGCTCCAATAATTCGGCGATTCCGGCAGCCACGAGGAAGTGACGATTCTCGGGAAACTTGCGCACGAAAAGGCTGAACACCGCTCGGCCAGCATGACCCAGCGTGTGATAGCTCGACGCCATGGTCAATTCATAGAGATCGGTCGAAAGGGCGACTTCGAGGCGCGTCGGACTCATCTTGCCCCCGATCGCACAGCAAACCTACGCTTCCAGGTCCTGCCGGCGCTCGCGGAGAAGATCGGCCAGGAACTGGCGACTGGCCTCGATGATCCGCGGAACCCGCTCGACTGGTACCCCTTCCGCGAGCGCGATTTGTTCGTCCGACCAGCCATCGACCTTCAAGAGGAAGATCTCGCGCCAGCTTTCGGGTAGACGCTCCAGTGCCTCGTCCAGAATCTGTTGCGTTTCCTCCGCGAGGACAACGTCTTCGGGAATGTCAGCGGTCGGATCAGCTAAAACATCGATGAGGCGGACAACTTGGTCGGGCCATTCATCCCCCTGATATCCGACCGGCTCTTCGAGTGATCGCTCGTGCTCGAGCCGGCGTCGCTCCTGCTCGACGAGTTGGCGCACCACCCGGCGAGCTGTCCGCCGAAGCCATCGGTAGAGTCCGCGCTCAGGCGCCTCACGCCAATGCTGGATCGCTCGGAGGAGCACTGCATCGGTCACATCCTGTTCATCGAGGACACCCGACGGAATGACCCCGAAAGCGACGAAGCGGCCAATTTCTCGTCGCACGAATCGCCGCAATGGCCGGTACTGTTCGGCGAGCTGCTGAGCCAGCCATTCCCGTCGCGACACACTTTCCAGTCCACGATCCTGCTGAGCGATGGTCTCGAGATGCTCGCGCAGCCGAGCGAGCAATCGATGTCGTTCCGTGTCCATCCATCCTGTCGTACTCATCGCTCACGCTCCGGCGTCGATTCTTCCCCTTCACTGGCACTTTCCTCTTCGACCGGTGCGATCGGCGGCCGTGCCAAGCCCGGGTGGATACGCGCTCGGCGGATGAAGGGCTCATTCCGCCACTTCGCCAGTTGTCGATCCAGCTCATCGTACAGGTCATCAAAAGCATCCCGCAGGGCCTGTGCCGGATTTTGCCCCTCTCCCTTCGCCACGATGTCTGGCCCAGGGATCCGAAGATGCAACTTGGCAACGTAGGTATCGCTCCGCTGCAAATGCTCGACCGTGATATCGAGCAACTTGAGGTCGTCCTCCAAGTCAGCGAGCTTCTTCTCCAAGACCCGTATTTCCCGCTCGACGATGTGGTTCACCTTGTCCTGACTCACGCCCAGATCGTGATAACGGATACGCATCGTCTGTCCCTCCCGTGTCACTCCCCAGCAGAAACGGGGCATGCATCGTGCCACACAGCATACCTGATCGCCGTATCGACTTGCCCATCTTCACGCGTCATCCGCTTTGCGGTATCCTATGAACGGTATCAGCTGGTTGGCAGCCAGTGCAGAGGGAGGGAAGGTGCCATGAGCATCACAGCGTGGAATCCCTGGCGCGAACTCGAGACGATGCGCGAACGGGTCGACCGCCTGTTCAGTGAACTCGCTCGTTGGCGAGGGGGCGAAGAACTCGGTATTCCTGTCGATTTGCAGGAGACCGACGACGCACTCATCTTGCGGGCCTCGCTCCCCGGTTTTCGCCCGGAAGATATTTCAGTGGAAATTCGCCAAGGCGTCCTCACTATTCGAGCTGAAACGAAGGAAGAGCGCGAAGAGACAAAGGGAACCTGGCACATCCGCGAACGACGCGTCGGTAGTACCTATCGGGCGATCACGCTCCCGGTTCCAGTTCGGGAAGACGAAGCACAGGCTACTTATCAGCACGGCGTACTCGAAATCCGGATCCCGAAGGCAGAGGCAGCCGAGCGTCGTCGTATTCCTGTCCAGGTTCGTTCCTGAAGCCCCCAGACGCTTCCGTACCAGGGCGACCCCGCTCCTGCGATCCAGGCGGGGTCGCCTGTTTCTCCGTTCGGTTCAATAGCGAGTTCGGCCTTCTGGAATCACATCTTCACCGACGCAGCTCAAACAGTGCCCGAGAACCTGGAGGACCTGACCTCGCGGTGCACCTTCGCGATAGACCGTCACACCCTTGCAACCCAACTCATGCGCGAGCAGGAATGCTCGGCGGACGTCATCGCGTGTTGCCTCGTACGGGAGATTGATCGTCTTGCTGACGGCGTTCTCGACGTGGCGCTGCACCGCGGCCTGCACTCTGATATGCTCTTCCGGGCTGATTTCTGTCGCAACACGGAAGAGTCGCCGGAGCTCCTCCGGCAAATCGGTGCGATGACCGATCCGTCCAGTGACTTCGATCTCGTGGATCAGTGCTGGATCGTACTTCCCGATCCGACTCAGTTCGCGCAAGAGGAGCGGATGCGGCTCGACTATGCCCACGAACTCGCCGACGTGACGGTACGCCAGCGCATACAGTGGCTCGATCCCGCTACTGCATCCAGCGATGATGCTGATGCTTCCCGTCGGCGCGACAGTCGTGACGGTGGCATTGCGTCGTGGTGGTTCCCCACGAGCAGCATAACGGCTGATCGGAAAATTCGGAAACGGTCCGCGCTCCTCCGCCAATCGACGACTCGCCTCGACCGCGGCAGCCTGCACCAAACCCATCACTCGATCAGCCACCGCAACGGATTCGTCCGACCCATACGGAATGCGGAGTGCCAACAGGAGGTCAGCGAACCCCATGATGCCGAGTCCCACTTTTCGATTCGCCCGACAGATCGTCTCGATTTCCACCTTCGGGTAACGGGATACCTCCACCATATTGTCCAGGAAACGAAGAGCCAGCCGAGCTGACTCCTGCAGACCTGCTTCGTCCAGAAAAGCTCGATCACCGCGTTCGACAATGAACGCGCGCAAATTCAAGGACCCGAGAACGCACGCTTCCCATGGATGCAGGGGTACTTCTCCGCAAGGGTTGGTCGCTTCCAACGGTCCGAGCGCCGGCACCGCGTTATCGCGCTGGATTCGGTCGTAAAAGAGTAGGCCAGGATCACCGACCTCCCATGCTGCGTCGACCATGGCATCGAACAACTCACCAGCATTCGCTTGCGCGAAGGGAAGTCCCGTTCGAGGATTGATCAAAGCGATCTCGCGTCGCTCGATGGCTGCCCGCAGAAAGTCATCGGTTACCAGAACGGAAAAATTGAAGCGCGAGAAGAGAGCGGGATTCCGTTTGGCATCGATGAACTCGCGCACGTCAGGATGGTCACAGCGCAAGACGGCCATGTTCGCTCCGCCACGAACACTTTCGGTCGCGATCACGTCACTCGCGACATCGAAAATGCGAATGAAGGAAACCGCTCCCGACGACGGGCGGCGAGTCGAACGCACAAGGTCGCCGCGCGGTCGAAGATGAGAAAAGGAAAATCCTGTCCCGCCACCGGTCTGCTGAATCTTTGCAGCATCCCGCACCGCCCCGAAGATTCCATCCAGGGAATCAGGAACCGGTATGACGAAACAGGCGAAGAGTTGCCCGAGCTGCGTTCCCGCGTTGATCAGTGCTGGAGTATTAGGAAGAAAGCGCAGGGTCGTCATCAGTTCGTAGAACTTTTCGGCAATCTCCGCACTGCGTGGGCCTCGCGGAAAGGCATCCTCTGCAGCAGCGACCGCTCGTGCGACGCGCCAAAAAAGCTCTTCCTCGGTCTCGATGATCCGGCCCTCTTCGTCCCGACGGAGATAGCGGAGGCGAAGCAACGATCGAGCAGAATCGCTCAACTCCAGCGGCATCCGTTCACCTCCTCGCTGCATGTCGCACGTATCATGCCACCAGGGGTTCATGGCCCCCAAACCCGTTTCGCGTCTCTGTGTGCTCCATGTTGTCTGCCAGGACGGGTCGTCATAACGCCCGGCAGCAGATCGCGACAAAGTGACTAGGATATCCGACAGAAAGGGGATCCTGTGAAAGTAACCGTACTAGGCGGCAGTGCCGCTGCCCCCAATCCGGGACAAGGTTGCAGCGGATATCTTCTCGAGTGCGGAAGAACGAGCCTGCTCGTCGATTGCGGTCCCGGGATCTTACCGTCATTGCTCCGCTACCGACGCTTGGACAATCTCGATGCAATCGTGCTTTCACATCTCCATCAGGATCACGTGTTGGACATCGTTCCCATGCGGTACGCGCTGAAATACGCACCCGCGTTGCACCGGCGCCGCATACCACTCTGGGTACCACCGGGAGGATCGCTCTTTCTCCAACGCCTGGCTCAGGTTCTGGCGCTCGGCAGCGAAGCTGCTGATTCCTTCTTCGCCGAAACGTTCGAGATCGCCGAATTCGATCCCCAGTCCGTGCTCGAAGTCCCCGGCTGGGAAATCCGTTTCCATCCGACCCGGCACTGGATCCCATGTTGGGCTCTACGCGTTACGTGCCCCCACGCAACGGTCGTCTATACAGCCGATACCGGATGGGACGACACGCTCCCATCGTTTGCCCACGGAGCTGACTTACTGATCGCAGAAGCGACCTTGCCAGTCGAGAGCGAACCTGATGCACGAAGCGGTCATCTGACCGCATCGGATGCAGCAGTGCTTGCAGCGCTTGCTGATGTGCACATGCTCCTCTTGACACACTATTGGGAACCGTTGGATGAGGCAAATACTCGGGCACTCGTCCATCGATCGTTTTCTGGTTCGGTACTGATCGCTCGAACTGGTTTGATCGTCGATCTCGGGCCGAAAGGAGAGATGCAGTGACAGCACCGCGCTCCGTGCCCGGCTTCTCTCTCGGTCACTGGACGCATCCCTCGGGACGGACCGGCTGTACGGTGATCCTCGCCGAGCGTCCCGCGCTCGCTGCTTGCGATGTTCGGGGTGGTGCGCCAGGAACACGCGAAACCGAACTCATGAGGCCCGGTAGTCTCGTCCGCCACGTCGACGCGGTCTTGCTGACAGGTGGCAGCGCATTTGGGCTGGCGGCTGCCGAGGGCGTCGTCCGGTGGCTACACGAGCACGGTCGCGGCTTTCCGACCGAGGTCGCACCCGTGCCGATCGTTGCCGCTGCCGTCCTCTACGACCTGACAGGTCCGGAAGTATTCTTTGCCGATGCGAGCGCTGGTTACGCAGCGTGTGCTGCTGCGATTCCGGAGGGCTGGTACTCGGGACGCTTGGGAGCAGGTGCCGGAGCGACCGTGGGGAAATTGCTCGGCCGTGCCCATGCCAGTCCCACCGGGCTCGGGAGTGCACTCCTCCGAGTCGGAGCGCACGTCATCGGTGCCTTGGCCGCAGTCAATGCGATCGGTGAGATCGTCGACCCGGCGACTGGAGTAACCCGTGCCGGTATCCGCAGTCAGGACGGTACCTGGCTCGAAAGTCGCAGGCTGATCCTGTCCGGTCATTCACCGGCCTCGGGACTCGGTACGAACACGACACTCGTCGTCGTTGCCACGGACCATCCGATCGACCATGACGCCCTCTTCCGCATGACTGTCGCCGCCCATGATGCGATCGCTCGAACCATTCGACCTGCGCACACGATCTACGATGGTGATACGGTTTTCGTACTCGCGAGTGCGGAGACAAACAAGCTCGATCCAGCGGAAGTCCTGCGCATTTGCACGGCGACCGAAATTGTTGTCGAACAGGCGATTCTGGCTAGTATCCCGCAATGATGGAGAGAGCGGTCTCGCAAACGGCACCGGGTGCTAGACTAGTAGAGGTACCAAAGATGACCCGGAGCAGCCTTCCGATGGAAATTCTCGTTTCAACAGGTTCACTGCCGTGGCTTCCTCTGTCCGCTCGTTTGCAGCTGATTCGCGAGGCAGGTGCTGACGGTGCCGAACTGCTTCTCCAGCGCCGTCCTCGCGAGCGGGAGGCTGAAACGATTCGGGAGATCAGCCGAGAGAGCGGTCTGCCGGTTCGTACCCTCCATTCGCTGCTTCGCTTGCGCTCCGTATCACCCGATATCCAAGCAGTGGATGTTGAGAGTTCAGCCCGGCTCGCTGCCGAACTCCCTCGATGCTCGATCCTCGTCGTCCATCCTCCGATCGGCGCAGAACGCGAACAGTGGACGACAGTTATGAGGCGAATCGAGCGTTCACGCCCAGAGCATCTTCGGATCGGTCTCGAAACTCCGGGACAGCATCGGCGAGGCCAACGACCTGCTCCGTTCGACAATTTGGAGTTTCTCGTGCGCTACGCGGAGGAATGGGATCTCGGCATTGTATTCGATACTGCACACGCAGCGAGCCTCGGATGGGATTTGCAAGCAGCCCTCGCACTTTGCTTGCCTCGACTCGTCAACGTCCACCTGAGCGATGCCAGTGACCGCGAATGGTGGATCGGTTTCCTCAACTCGATCGTCCGCGACCATCGCTGTCCGGGGGACGGAATCTTGCCCTTGCGTCAGCTTCTCCAATTTCTCCGCGACCAGGGATACCGCGGTTTCGTCACGCTCGAGCTGAGTCCGCTCGCGCTTTTCTCTCTTCGTCGCGGCTCGATCGTTCGTGTGCTCCAGAAAGCGATCGCCTTCGTCTGCGAAGCCATCGGAGAGCCGGCACCTGGCCGATCATCTCCCGGTCGCGAACCACCAACGGGAAGACGCTGAGGTTGCTCACCCCAGCGTTCCCCGTCACCGACGTCGACGAGGCACTTTTCCAGTAGTCTATCGCTTCGTGTACTGCGGTGCCTTGCGCGCCCGCTTGAGTCCCGGCTTCATCCGCTCCTTGACGCGCGGATCGCGCGTGAGCAACCCAGCACGCTTCAGGACGGGTCGCAGTTCGGGATTGAAGCGGAGAAGCGCTCGCGCAACGCCGTGACGTACGGCACCAGCTTGCCCGGAGATCCCTCCCCCAACGACCCGTGCACGAATGTCGAAGTGGTCCTGCAATCCCGTCAGTCGCAGAGGCTCGGTGATCATCACGCGATAAAGCAGGCGATTGCCGAAGTACTGGGAAGCCGGTCGACCGTTGATGAGAATTTGTCCGCTGCCAGGATAAAGACGAACCCGCGCCACAGCAGTCTTTCGTCGACCGAGCCCGTAGTAATACTGCGGTTTGGTACCGGTCGGCTGCGATGCGCGCGCCGTTTCGACCACGATTCTCACGCTCCTCTCGTCGTCCTATCAGCCCTCCAAATGGAGGATTTCCGGCTTTTGAGCCCCGTGCGGATGATTGGGCCCCGCGTACACCTTGAGTTTACGGAACAGCTGACGGCCCATCGGCCCCTTCGGCAACATGCGCCGTACGGCGAGCTCGATCGGTCGTGTCGGATGCTTCGCGATCATGTCTCGGAAGCTGATCAACTTGAGCCCGCCCGGATACTGCGAATGTCGCCAGTAGACTTTGTCGCGCTCCTTCGTTCCAGCCAGACGCACCTTTTCCGCATTGATGACGATCACGAAGTCGCCCACGTCGGCATGCGGTGTGTACTGTGGCTTGTGCTTGCCGCGGAGGATCGCCGCGATTTGACTCGCCAGGCGACCGAGTCGCTTTCCTTCCGCGTCGACAACCCACCACTTCCGCTCGACTTCTCCTGGTTTGGCCATATAGGTTCGCTGCAGGTAACGTCGCTTTTTCGCTTTCACCGTCATCGTTCATCCCTCGCTCTCGGAGGCATCACCCACGACTCTCTTCGTCTGCCCGCGAAGCGGGCGTGGCCAATGCAATGTCTTCAGGATAGCGAACTCTCCACAGGACGAGGCCACCCGGCGGCGCGGGTGGTGGTGCTGCTCGTCGATCGCAGCGCTCGAGCAGCTCGGAGATCCAGCTCGGTTCCGCCGCACCGGTCCCCACCCGCACCAACGCTGAGACCATCGTACGCACCATTTGGGGTAAGAAACCATTGGCACGGACTCGAAATTCGACGATCTGCGCGCCCGTACCGACTGGCTCCACCACCGGGCTGAGCAGATGCCATTCTGCCATCGTGATTGTCCGGACGCGGGGAGTTGTCGCTTTGGGTCCTCCGAGGCCGTGCCCGGCAAACGAGCGAAAGTCATGGCTTCCCAGAAAAAACTGAGCCGCTTCCTGCATCGCCCGAAGGTCGAGTAGCCCGGCAAATCGCCAGACGAAGCGCCGCAGGAAAAGCGGCGGTTGTTCTCCTTGCCAGATACGGTAACGATACTCGCGGTCGACAGCCCCGCGTCGCGCGTGGAAACCGGCCGGCATGCGAGCCACCCGGTAGACCACCACATCCTCCGGCAACCATGCTTGGAGCGCTCGCGCCAGTGTCGCCTCGTCATGGCGCCAGCACAGATCGAAGCTCGCCACTTGGCCAACCGCGTGCACACCCGCATCCGTGCGACCAGCCAAAGCAACGCGAACCGGCTCACCAGCCAGCCGCGCCAAGGCCTCCTCCAAGACTCCCTGTACGGTGCGCAGCCCCGGCTGGCGCTGGGAACCACTGAACGCAGTACCCTCGTACCCGAAGTCGAGCCGATAGCGTTGGCGCACCATACAGCGGTCATCGCATGCATCAGGCGACGAACTCGATCAGCGCCAAGGGGGCGCCATCACCGCGTCGTTGACCGATCCGGTAGATGCGTGTATAGCCACCCGGCTGTCCGACGAACCGTGGCGCGATGACGTCGAAGAGTTTCGCCACGGCACGCTGGTCACCCAGTTGCGCCCACGCGAGCCGGCGATGGTGATCGGTATCCTCACGAGCCAACGTCACCAGTCGCTCGACGATCGGTTGGATCGTCTTGGCCTTGGCCAACGTTGTCGTCATCCGTTCATGAAGGATCAAGGATACCGCTAGATTCCGGAATAGGTTTTTCCGCGGATTGGTTCGACGCCCGAACTTCCGCCCTGCTTTCCGATGACGCACGCTCAGTCCTCCTCACCTTCTCCAGCACCGACCCCGACCTCGGGGACCGCACCGGAGAAAAGCGGCCCCTCGGTGTAGCCGTTCTCCTGCAAGCGTTCCCGGAGTTCCTGAAGCGCACGCGGACCGAAGTTCCTGATTCCGAGGAGCTGGTCGGGTCGCATCGCCAGGACTTGGCCCACCCGCTCGATGCCCCGTGCACGAAGGGCATTGAGTACGCGTTGGGATAGCCCGATCTCCGAGAGGAGTCGCGTATCGTCGACGTGCGCGACGCTCCATTCCTCCACCGGTTCCTCAGCGCCCTCGCTTTCGAACTCAGCGATCCATCGAGCATGCTGGACGAGAATGCGGGCAGCCTCCACCAGCGCTTTCGCTGGCTCGACTGTTCCGTCGGTGACGATCTCCAGGATCAGCCGGTCGTAATCCGTCGCGCCCCCGACCCGCGTGTGCTCCACGACGTAGTTCACCTTGAGGGTAGGCGTGAAGATGGCATCGATCGGTATTTCACCGATCGAGCGAATCTCCTGCGCCTCTGCTGGCAGGTAACCGCGTCCACGCCCGATCCAGAGATCCATTTCCAGGCGCGCCTGATCGTTGTCGAGGGTGGCGATGACATGATCAGGATTCACCACCTCGACCTCAGCTGGCCAGTCCACATCACCTGCTCGCACGACGCCCTCACCCTGGGCGAAGAGGGTCGCGCGTGTCTCGCGGAACTCAGTAACCGCTCGCAGGCGCACACCCTTGAGATTGAGCACGATCTCCGTGACGTCCTCCCGGACCCCTTCGATCGTCGAAAATTCATGCCACACGCCAGCGATACGGATACGTGTAATCGCCGCCCCCGGCAAGGAGCGCAACAGAATGCGCCGGAGCGCATTGCCGAGCGTCGTCCCATAACCGGGTTCCAACGGCTCGACGACGAACCGTCCGTAGGTCGGTCCGGCGTGGGTTTGAATGACTCGCGGTCGCGCAAAGTCGAGCACGAATCTCGCCTCCCCGAGCGTCCGATTTCTCTAACGTTCAGCGCCGGCTGTAGTATTCGACGACGAGCTGCGTGTTCACCGGCGGGATATCGATCTCGTCCCGCGTCGGGAGACGAAGCACGCGGCCACTCATCGTCTCCAAGTCACGGCTTAGCCACGCTGGTACAGCCTTGTTCTTGGCCGTCTCCTCCAGTACCTTGAAGTACTCACGGCGTCGACTCTCCGGGCGTACCGCGATGATATCGCCAGGTCGCACCTGATAGGACGGAATGTCCGTCTTCCGCCCATTGACGAGAAAATGTCCGTGGCGAACCAGCTGGCGAGCCTGGCGGCGCGAGTCGGCAAATCCCAGTCGGTACACCACATTGTCGAGCCGCGACTCGAGGATCTGTAGCAGGTTGTCACCCGTCAACCCCGGTCGACGCTCCGCTTCGTCGAAGTGTCGCCGGAATTGCCGTTCCAAAATCCCGTAGACTCTCTTCAGCTTCTGTTTCTCGCGCAGCTGCAACGCGAACTCCGATGGTCGGCGCGCTGCTCGCTGCGTTGGTCCATGCTGCCCCGGCGGATAGTTCTTGTTGGGGTGGCGCTTGACGATCGGGCACTTGGGCCCGAAACAACGCTCACCTTTGAGATAGAGCTTGACCCCTTCCCGCCGGCACAGACGGCAAACTGGTCCGATGTATCGCCCCATCGATCCTCCTTCGTTGCACGATCATCGCACTACGTGCGTCGGCGCTTGGGTGGCCGGCACCCGTTATGGGGAACCGGCGTGATGTCGGTAATGGACATGACTTGTAGGCCTGCGGCAGCGAGCGCTCGGATCGCCATTTCCCGGCCCGCACCGGCCCCCTTGACGTACACGTCGACTTGCCGCATGCCGTGTTCCATCGCCTTACGCGCTGCATTCTCAGCGGCCACTTGGGCGGCATACGGCGTGCTCTTGCGCGTTCCCTTGAAGCCACTCGATCCTGCGCTCGACCATGCGACGACGTTCCCATTGGGATCCGTCAAGGTGACGATCGTGTTATTGAAGGTGGCATGAATATAGGCACGACCGCGCGGTATGTTCTTCCGTTCGCGTCGTCGTGGTCGAGCTGCACCACCGCGCGCTGCGCCTCGTCGCCGATCAGCCATCGCCCGCTGGCCCCTTTCCGAACCTGCCGCTCACGATCCAGCCTGCTTACCCTTCTTCTTCACACCGATCCGCGGCCGTGGCCCTTTCCGCGTGCGCGCGTTCGTCCGCGTGCGCTGGCCACGAACCGGAAGTCCCATGCGATGGCGAAGACCACGATAACAACCGATATCGATCAACCGCTTGATGTTCATGGCCACCTGACGACGGAGGTCCCCCTCCACGACCATCTCCTTCTCGATGATGTCGCGGAGGCGCTGGACTTCGTCATCCGTGAGATCACGCACCTTGGTCCACGGATCGATGCCCGTGCGCTCCAAAATCTTCCGCGCCGTCGTCCAGCCGATGCCGTAGATCAGGGTCAAGGCGTACTCGATTCGCTTGTCACGCGGCAGATCGACACCAGCGATGCGCGCCATCGTTCCCCCTCATCCCTGTCGCTGCTTGTGCTTGGGGTTCTCGCAGATCACTCGCACGATGCCATGCCGCCGGATGATCCGGCACTTCGCACAGCGCCGCTTGACCGATGCTGAGACCTTCATGCTGTCACCATCTCCCTTCTCACAAACGTTCTTCTTCGCGGGTCGGTCCCCGAAGTCGATAGGTGATCCGCCCCCGCGTCAAGTCGTACGGCGAAAGCTCGACACGGACCCGGTCACCGGGCAGAATACGGATGAAATGCATCCGCAAGCGCCCGGATACATGCGCGAGCACTTCGTAGCCATTGTCCAGTTGCACCCGAAACATCGCGTTCGGCAACGCCTCGGTGACCGTCCCTTCGACTTCGATGACGTCCTTCTTCGGCACAAGACACCCCACTCACGCGCGATCGCTCGCACGCATCACAAACACGAAATATACCACAGTCGATTAAGGCTGGGTGAGCACCATCGGTCCATCATCACGCACCCAGACCGTATGCTCGAAATGCGCTGCCAGACGACCATCCAACGTCACGACCGTCCAACCGTCGCGTAAGACGCGCGTCTTGCCGCTCCCGGCAGCGAGCATCGGCTCGATCGCCAGCGTCATGCCTGACCGGAGGAGCACACCCTCGCCTGGCTGGCCGTCGTTCGGTACGGACGGCTCTTCATGGAGCGCCCGCCCTACCCCGTGCCCCGCATAGCCTTCGATCACAGCGAATCCCGCGCGCCGGATCACAGCGGCGATCGCTGCACCGATGTCACCGACATGCTTACCCGGCCGCGCCTGCGCGAATCCGGCCCAGAAAGCCTCTTCGGCAACCGCAACGAGTTGTTCAGCTACGCGATTTCCCCGTCCCACGACCACGCTGATCGCTGCATCAGCGCACAACCCATGCCACTCGACGCCCACGTCGAGCTTCAGGAGATCCCCATCGCGGAGAACTCGTCGCCCCGGGATCCCATGTAAAACCTGCTCGTTGACTGACGTGCAGATATGCGCCGGAAAACCACGGTAACCGAGAAACGCGGAGCGTCCACCTTCCCGAGCCATCACTGCCGCTGCCAAGCGATCGAGGTCACCCGTCGTCACCCCCGGTCGCACGTTCTCCCGCAGTTCCTCGAGAACAAGGGCGACGATTTGCCCAGCATGTCGCATAGCGTCGATTTCGCGCAGCGACTTCAGGACGATCGGCATGGGTTGTGCGCGAGTCGTGATTCCAGCGTAACGAGGAGATCGTGCGTCACCACATCGATCGGCCGATTCCCGTCGATGTCGATGACCAAATCCCGAGCACGGTAGTAGTCCAGCAGCGGTGCCGTCTGTTGCTCGTACGTTTCGAGACGTCGCGCGATGGCTTCCGGCGTATCGTCGCTGCGTTGCATGAGCGCTCCACCACAGCGATCGCAAATGCCGGCGACTCGTGGTGGCGAGAAGCGCACGTGATAGGTTGCTCCACACGTTGGACAGATCAGACGACCACTCAGCCGCTCGATAAGCACCTCGCGCGGTACCACCAAGTGCACCACCGCAGCGATGACGTCACCTCGCTCCGTCAGAACGCGATCAAGTGCTTCCGCCTGTGCGAGATTCCGTGGATAACCATCGAGGAGCGCACCGCGATACTGATCGCCCTGCTCCCGTTCGAGTTCATCGAGCCGAGCCAACAACACGCGCAACGTCAATTCATCCGGAACCAGCGCGCCACGTTCATAATAGCTGCGAACCTCGCGTGCCAGTTCGTCGTCACGCGTCATCAACTGCCGGAAGAGGTCACCAGTTGCAACATGCACCAATCGCAAAAGCGGAGCGACACGCGCTGCCTGCGTGCCCTTCCCTGACCCCTGGGGACCGATCACGATGACGTGACAGCGTCCAGCCACCCGTTCCCCCTACCGGATGAACCCTTCGTAATTGCGCATGAGGAGCTGCGCTTCCAACTGTCGCATCGTATCGATCGCCACACCAACGACGATCAGGAGCGACGTGGAACTGAGAAAAAGCACCGTCACCCCAGTGATCTTTGCAACGATGTACGGAAGGACCGCCACAACTCCCAAAAACAGCGCACCGATCAACGTGATGCGCATGAGCACCTTGGTCAAGTATTCATCAGTTGCGCGTCCAGGTCGAATTCCCGGTATGAAAGCACCTTGGCGCTGAAGCGTTTCGGCGATGTTCTGCTGCTGGAAGAGGATCATCGTGTAAAAATAGGTGAACGCCACGACCATGACGAAGTAAGCGATCTGATACGGCAGGCTGTTGGGATCGAACACCCGCGCGATCCCGTTCGCGACATCACGTAACCAGGTGATCTCGGAGGTTGCCAGGAAGTTGGCGATCATGCCCGGCAACAACAAGATACTGATGGCGAAAATCAGCGGAATCATGCCAGCGGAGTTGACTTTGAGTGGAATATAGGTCATCCCTCCGCCGTAGACGCGCCCCCGCCGGACCCGTCGCGCATGCTGCACCGGGATGCGTCGCTGCCCTTCCGTGATCAGGACGATCCCAACGATGATCAGGAGACCGATCGCCAAAAAGGCGACCGTGCCGATCAGGTTTTCGGACAGTGTGCCGCCGGTTACGAGGCGGGCCACGGAGCTGGGGAGTTGCGCAACGATTCCACCCAAGATGATGATCGAGACGCCATTGCCGATACCATTTTCGGTGATCAGCTCACCGAGCCAGACGAGAAACACCGTTCCTGCCGTCAGCGTGAGAAGAAGCGCCAAACTCCGCAGCCAGGTCGCACTGTCGAAGAGTCCGAAATCGCGCAGCACTCCCTCGCTGCTCATCAGTGCGGCATGCCCGTACGCCTGGAGCAGGGCCAACGGCACGGTCAGCCAGTGCGTGTACTGGTTGATCTTCGCTCGACCGAGCGCCCCCTCTTTGGAGAGTTCGGTCAAACGCGGGATCACCGGTGTCAGGAGCTGCATCACGATCGAAGCAGTGATGTACGGGTAAACTCCGAGAGCGACGATCGAAAAGTTCGTCAGTGTACTACCAGAAAAGAGATTGAGCACGCCCAGGAACTGGTTCGTCTCCAGCAACTGCTTCAGAGCCTGCTGATCCACGCCGGGAACCGGAATAGTCGCCACAAAACGAAAAATGATGAGAATTCCCAGCGTGAAGAGCAATTTGCGCCGAAGATCAGGAAGCTTGAAGGCACTGACGAGTGCTTCGAGCATCAGCTGATGACCTCCACCGTACCACCAGCGGCAAGAATCTTCTGCCGAGCGCTCTCCGAGAAGGCATGGGCTTGGACGTGAAGCGGACGCGTCACGTCACCGTCACCGAGAATCTTGACTGGCGCGCCGTTCTCGCGCACGAGACGGAAGGAGCGCAGGACGTCCGGCGTAATCACTCCTTCATAGGGCAGCTCGTTCAGGCGACCGACGTTGACCACCTCGTACACGATCTTGAACGGATTCTTGAAACCACGCATGCGGCCGAGACGCAGGTACAGTGGGTTCTGGCCGCCTTCGAAGCCGGGACGTACCTTGCTGCGCGCCTTTTGCCCCTTGGTTCCTCGGCCTGCCGTCTTCCCCTTCCCCGCAGCGATCCCGCGTCCCACACGGGTCTTCGGTCGTCGTGATCCTGGAGCTGGTTTCAGCTCATGCAACTTCATCCCGTTCCTCCGCTCACTCCGAGGAAGCTCCCTCGAGTTCCTCTACTCGCACGAGGTGCTGAACTTTCGCGATCATCCCCCGTATCGTGGGTGTATCCGGGTGCTCGACACGCTGGTGCAGCTTGCGCAGTCCGAGTGAGCGCAACGTCTCCCGCTGCTCGCGTCGATAGCCGATCGCGCTCTTGACGTACGTAATGCACAATCGCTTACTGGCCATCGCTCTCCACCCGCTTCCGTCGACCACGCAGTACTCGTTCGACTGGGAGTCCTCGGCGCGCCGCAACTTCTTCCGGCGATTCCAGTTGGCTGAGCGCCAAGAGCGCAGCCTGAGTCACATTGACGGGGTTGTTGCTCCCGTGCGTCTTGGCAATGAGATCCTTGATCCCTGCCGCCTCCGCTACCGCGCGAACGCCGGCACCCGCGATCACTCCGGTTCCCGGCGCGGCTGGCTTCATCAGTACCCGCGTCGCCTTGAATTTGACCTCCACCTCGTGCGGGATAGTCGTCCGATCGAGTGGAACCTCGATCAGATGCTTCTTGGCATTTTCGACCGCCTTGCGGATCGAGTCGGGAACTTCCGTCGCCTTGCCGATCCCGACTCCGACATGCCCTTGGCCATCTCCGACCACTACCACGCTCCGGAAGTGGAAACGCCGTCCTCCCTGCACCACCTTTGCCACGCGGGCGATCTGGATGACACGCTCGCGAAGCTCGCCGAGACGGCTCGCATCGACCCGTCGTACCTCTTTCAAAACCGGCATCGTTACCCACGCCCCTCGATCAGAACTGCAATCCGGCAGCACGGGCACCGTCAGCGAGCGCCTTCACACGCCCATGGTACTTGTAGCCACCACGGTCGAAGACCACCCGAGTGATCCCTTTGGCCAGTGCGCGCTCGCCGACCACTTGCCCAACGATTCGCGCCTCCTCGATTTTGGGGTGCGGATCAGGGAATCGCTCCCGCACCTCTTTCTCGAGCGTCGAAGCAGCGACCAGCGTGTGTCCACGCGTATCGTCGATAATCTGTGCGTAAATATGTTTGTTGCTCCGGAAGACGTTGAGGCGCGGCCGCTCGGGAGTGCCGAATACCTTGGCACGAACCCGCAGATGCCGCCTCTTGCGCGGCGATAACCGTCGCTTGAACTGAAAGCGCATCGTTTCCCTCCACCGTGACGCCCGCTACTCGATCCCCGTCCTATGGCGTTTTCGAGTAGCCCACTGAACGCCCGAGGCTACTTCTTACCCTTGGTCTTACCGGTCTTACCAGCCTTGCGTCGGATTACCTCACCCGCGTACCGGATGCCTTTACCCTGATAGGGTTCCGGAGGACGAACCCGCCGGATCTGCGCGGCGACCTCGCCGACTAACTGCTTGTCGATACCGACGACACCGATACGCGTCGGTGATTCCACGATAAAGCTGATACCCGGCGGTGGATCGATCCGTACCGGGTGTGAGTACCCGACGGTAAGCACCAGCGTCTTTCCCTCGAGGGCAGCACGATAACCGACACCATGAATCTCGAGATCTTTTCGGAATCCCTCAGTTACACCCTGTACCATATTGGCAATCAAGGTACGGTACAGTCCGTGGAGCTGCTTGAAAAAACGTTCATCGGATGGGCGCTGAACCTGCACGACACCGTTTTCCCGCTGGACGATCATCTTCGGGTGAAGGCGCAGCTCCAGCTGTCCCTTCGGTCCAGTCACGCGGACGACATTGTCCGGGGTGAGCTCGACCTGGACTCCTGCTGGAATCGGAATGGGTCGCTTACCGATGCGAGACATTGGTCGCCTCCTATCTCAGAACACCGTACAGATGACCTCGCCACCGATGCCGCGGCGGCGCGCCTCCGCATCGGTCATCACGCCTTGCGACGTCGTCAGGATGGCGATCCCCAGCCCACCCTTGACGCGCGGGATCTCGTCTTTGCCGACGTAGATCCGCAGCCCGGGCTTCGAAACCCGCTTGATTTCGCGAATGACCGGTCGCTTGTCCGGTGTGAACTTGAGACGGATCCGCAAAATGGGCCGCGGCGAAGCCGGTTCGACCGCATAGTCGGCGATGTAGCCCTCTTCTTTGAGGATCCGTGCGATCTCGACCAGCATCGTCGATGCTGGCATGGTCGCTTCTGCCTTCCGGCCCATTCCAGCATTGCGGATGCGCGTCAACATGTCTCCGATCGGATCTGTGATGGTCATGACGCTCATGCCCCGCTTTCTCTCACCCGCACACTACCAACTCGCCTTCTTTACGCCGGGCAGCTTACCCATCGAGGCGAGTTGCCGGAAACAGATGCGGCACAAACCGAACTTCCGCATGTACGCTCTGGGACGCCCACACAATTTGCAGCGGTTGCGGTGCCGCACCGCGTACTTTGGTGTCTTGAGCGATGCAACGATCTTCGCCTTGCGTGCCATTGTCTTCTCGCTCTCTTCGGTCAATCACGAAACGGCATACCCAGCAGCTCCAACAAGCGCCTGGCCTCGCGATCGGTTCGCGCGGTCGTCACGATCGTGACCTCGAGCCCGCGCACCTTGTCGATCTTGTCGTAGTCGACCTCAGGAAAGACCAGTTGCTCGCGGAGCCCGAGCGTGTAGTTCCCCCTGCCGTCGAACGACTTGGGAGAGACACCGCGAAAATCGCGGATTCGTGGCAGCGCGATTGCGATCAACCGATCGAGAAAATCCCACATGCGATTGCCGCGCAAGGTGACCATTACGCCGATCGGCATACCCTTCCGCAGGCGGAAGGCGGCGATCGACTTTCGGGCTCGTGTCACCACTGGACGCTGCCCGGTGATCGCTGCGAGGTCGTTCATCGCATGGTCGATCGCCTTCTGATTCGAGACAGCCTCGCCCAAGCCGATATTGAGCACGATCTTTTCGAGGCGCGGCACGGCTAAGCGGTGCGGGTAGCCGAACTCTTCCATCAGCGTCGGCACCACCTCTTCCCGGTACAACCGCTTCAACCGTGGCTCGACTCGTTCATGCACCTCAGCCGTCATCGCTCATTCGCCTTCACTTCGTTCGCCGATGAAGAGCAGGCTTTTCGATCACCTGCTGGCACTTCTTGCAATAGCGCACCTTCTCGCCCGTCTCCGTGAAACGGAAACCCACCCGCGTGGGCTTTCCGCAGTGCGGGCAGATGAGCATGACCTTCGAAACATGGATCGGCGCTTCCATCTCGATGATGCCTGCCTGCCGCACTCCCGGAATCGCCCGCTGGTGCTTTTTGACGATGTTGACACCCTCGACGATGACGCGATCTTCCCGCGGAAGATTCTGGCGCACGCGACCGCGCGCTCCCCGATCCTTCCCGCGGATCACGATCACTTCATCGCCGGTCACGATCTTCTCTGCCATACCTGGCACCCCTCACCACACTTCCGGCGCCAGTGAGATGATGCGCATGTAGTGCTTCTCACGCAGTTCCCGCGCGACCGGTCCGAAGATTCGTGTCCCCCGGGGCTGCCCCTGCGGAGTCACCAGCACCGCTGCGTTGTCATCGAACTTGATATACGATCCGTCCTTGCGCCGATATTCTTTCTTCGTCCGGACGATGACCGCGTACACGACGTCACCTTTCTTGACTGCCGCATTCGGCTCAGCTTTTTTCACCGATGCAACAATCAAGTCTCCCACGGTTCCGTAGCGGTGCTTGGAGCCCCCGAGAACGCGAATGCACATGATCTCCTTGGCGCCGGTATTATCAGCGACGACCAGCTTCGAGAGTGGCTGGATCATGCCTCCACCTCACCCTCTCGCTCGCGCTCCTCGATGAGCTCCGCCTGAACTTCCGGTGTCGCCCGCTCCAGAATCTGGCGAACAACCCACCGCTTCAACTTGCTGATCGGCCTCGTCTCTTCGATCAGAACGAGATCCCCGATCCGGCACAAGTTGTATTCGTCGTGGGCGTAGAACTTGCTCGTGCGGCGCACTGTCTTCTTGTAGAGCGGATGGCGCCGCCAGTAATCGACCGCCACGACGACAGTCTTATCCATTTTATCCGAGACGACACGTCCAACCTTGGTCAAACGCCGCTTCTGCCGCTGCGGTTGGGTCGCTCCCGGTTCACGAGTCTCACCCGTGTGGCCGTCCACTCGGCATCACCCCTTTCGCTGCTGCTGCGCAAGCTGTTCTCGACGCTTCCGCCGCTCGCGCCTGGTCAATTTCGGTGGCGGAAGCAGCCCCTGTTCTGCCAAACGAGCCCGCTCCCGTTCACTGAGGATCGTCAAGATGCGCGCGATATCCTTCCGCGCCTTGCGAATCGCCGCCGTATCTTTCAGCTGGCCCAGTGCCGCGGCAAACCGGAGGTCGCGCACCTGGTTGCGCAACTCGTCCAGCTTCTGCCGCAGCTGATCGTCCGTCAGGGCACGGAGCTCCGCCGGTTTCATGATGCCTCCTCCTCAGCCGCTTCACCGGGGCGCTCGCGCTTGACGATCCGGCAACGGCACGGCAACTTGTGAATCGCCCGGGTCAGCGCCTCCAGCGCGAGTTCCTCACGGACGCCAGCGAGCTCGAACAGGATGCGACCCGGCTTGACGACATCCATCCAGTATTCTGGGTTACCCTTTCCACTCCCCATTCGTGTCTCAGCCGGCTTTTTGGTGACCGGCTTGTCGGGGAAAACACGAATCCAGACTTTTCCGCCGCGGCGCACAGCATTGGTGATCGCACGCCGTGCCGCCTCGATCTGCTGCGCCGTCACCCATGCTGGCTCCAAAGCCTGGATCCCATAATCGCCGAAAGCGAGGGTGTTTCCTCGCCAGGCGATTCCCTTCGTGCGATAACGGTGTTGCTTGCGGTGCTGTACTCGACGTGGCATCAACATCGGTCGAGCTCCCTCGTCTACTCAGCGACGACACCCGCCGCGATCGGCGGACGAGCTTCTGGCAGGACATCACCGTGATAGATCCATACTTTGACGCCGATCTGTCCATAGATCGTCGGGGCATGAACGACCGCATAGTCGATGTTCGCGCGGATCGTATTGAGCGGTACCCGACCCACGATCTCCCAGACCATGCGCTTCATCTCGGCACCACCCAACCGACCCTTGACGCGAATTTTGACCCCTTTGGCCCCGGCCCGCATCGCGGCCGCAGCCGCATGCTTCATCGCACGCCGATAGGAGACTCGCCGCGTGATCTGCTCCGCAATGCTTTCCGCCACCAAACGCGCATCGAGTTCCGGCTTGCGGATCTCCTGAATATTGAGATGGACCTTCTTCCCGATGCGCGACTCCAAGAGTTGGCGCAGCCGCTCGACATTTGCGCCTTGCTTCCCGATCACCACTCCAGGCTTTGCGGTATGGATCGTGACATCGACGCGATTGACCGCCCGCTGGATCTCGATGCGGGAGATTCCAGCCCGCGGTAACTCACGATGTACTAACTCCCGAATGTCGAGATCCTCGTGCAGTTGCTCGCGGTACTGCCGATCTTTCTCGGCGAACCATTTCGATTCCCAATCATGAACGATCCCGAGACGAAAGCCGATCGGGTTGACTTTCCTACCCACGCGGCGCTCCCTTCTCCGGCAACTCGTCGAGAATGACCGTAATGTGCGACGTGCGGCGCCACTTGCGACCGACGCGTCCGCGCGCGTGGGGCTGCCAGCGCTTGTACCGCGGTCCCTCGTCCACATAGATGCGCTTCACGTACAGGCGATCCGGATCGAGGTCGTAATTGTGCTCGGCATTGGCTGCTGCCGAGCGGAGCAGTTTCAACGCGATCGGTGCTGTCTTCTGCGGCAGCACCTGTAGGACCGCCAGTGCGTCGCGCAGCGGCTTACCGCGAATCACGTCGATGACCATTCGTGCCTTCTGCGGCGATACCCGCACCTCGCGCACCATGGCTCGGACTTCCATCGCACGCTCCTCTTCACCTTATCGACGCCGGGTCGTCCGCTCGGCGTCCTTGCCATGACCGCGATACGTCCGGGTCGGTGCGAATTCCCCGAGCTTGTGCCCCACCATCTGCTCGGTGATGTAGATCGGCACGTGCCGGCGACCATCGTGTACGGCGATGGTGTGGCCGACCATCTCGGGGAAAATCGTGCAATCCCGAGCCCACGTGCGGATGACCCGGCGCTCTCCTGTCCGGTTGAGCTCGTCGATCTTCTTCTTGAGTTTGGGATCGATGTACGGTCCCTTTTTCGACGATCGACCCATCGTTCATCCTCCTCGCCGGCTAGGCCTCATAGCGCCGCCGGATGATGAAGCGGTCCGATTTCTTGTTCCGGCGCGTGCGCTTGCCGAGCGCCGGCTTACCCCACGGAGTCTTGGGCGGCATGCCCCGCGGTGCTTTCCCTTCACCACCACCATGCGGGTGATCGCGCGGCGTCATCGCGGAGCCACGCACCACTGGTCGCCAGCCCATATGGCGCTTGCGTCCAGCTTTGCCGATGCTCACGTTCTGGTGGTCCAAGTTCCCGACCTGCCCGATGGTTGCCATGCAGTCGGCATGAACCATACGGATCTCACCCGAGGGCAAGCGCAGGTGCACATAGTTATCGATCTTCGCGACAACCTGCGCCACCGCACCGGCCGCTCGCACCAGTTGACCTCCCCGCCCGGGATAGAGTTCGACATTGTGCACCTGGGTACCGAGCGGAATCTCCCGCAGCGGGAGCGCATTCCCGACCCTGATGGGTGCCCCTGGACCGGACTGGACAATATCACCCACTTTCAGCCCCAAGGGAGCGAGAATATAACGCTTCTCGCCGTCAGCGTAGTGAAGAAGCGCGATGAATGCCGTCCGGTTCGGATCGTACTCGATCGCTGCCACCTTAGCCGGAATGCCCCACTTATCGCGGCGGAAGTCGATGATCCGATAGAAGCGCTTGTTCCCACCGCCGCGATGTCGCGTCGTGATCACACCGCGGTTGTTCCGCCCGGCGTGCTTCTTGAGTGGCTCGATGAGCGACTTCTCCGGCTCTTCCTTTGTGATCTCCTCGTAGGTGAGCACCGACATATTGCGGCGCCCGGGTGTCGTTGGTTTGTAGACTTTGATCGGCATCGCCGCACCTCAGTTCCGTCACAACTGGCTGAAGAGGTCGATCGTGTAACCCGGCTCCAAGGTCACGATCGCCTTCTTCCACGACCGTTCGCGTCCCACAATGGGAACGCCACCACCTTTGCGCATCCGTCGGCGAACTTTTCCGCGGACATTCATCGTGTTGACCTTCTTGACCTTCACATTGAATGTCCGCTCGATCGCCTCTTTGATCTGGATCTTGTTCGCCTCCGGATGAACCTCGAACATGTACTGATTCATCTCCATCAGGCGTGTATTCTTCTCGGTAATGAGCGGGCGTCGAATAATTTCCTGGTATGGCAGTTCCATGATCACGCCCCCTCTTGTGCCCAAAGGCGGTGAATGACCTCCACCGCTTCCGGAGTCAGGATCATGCGCTCGTACTTCAGTCCATCGCGGATATTCATGTTGTGCGCGACGAGAACTTTCACGTCCTCGAGATTGCCTGCCGCTCGACGGACGTTGTCTCGTCGCTGATCGACCACGATCAGCGTCGACCGCGCCGTTGCGAGCGGAAGCCGCTGCAGGACACCCTTCATCACTTTCGTCTTGGGCTCGATGTCGGTCAAGCCACGCACGACGACAATTTGGTTCTCGCGCTGCTTGACCGAGAGTAATGAGCGAATGGCCAACCGGCGCATTTTCTTCGGCATTTTCTGCCGATACGAGCGGGGGTGCGGACCCCACACCACACCGCCGCCCTTCCAGTGAGGTGCACGAATGCTGCCCTGGCGCGCTCGTCCCGTACCTTTCTGACGCCACGGCTTCCGGCCGCCTCCACGAACCTCACCGCGCGTCTTGGTATCGTGTGTCCCGGCCCGGGCATTCGCCAGCTGGCGCACCAAGGCTTGGTGCATTACCGGAATATTCGGCGTGATGCCGAAGACCGAGTCAGCCAACTCGATCTGGTCGACTGCTCGTCCCTCGAGGTCATAGACCGGAACCTGCATCGATGCCCCCTCCATCACGCCGTTGCCTTCGCGCGCCGCTGCTTGACCGCATATCGGACGATCACCAGGCCGTTCGGATGGCCAGGCACTGCCCCCCGTACGAGGACCAGATTCCGCTGCGGGTCGACACGCTCCACCCGCAGGTTCTGCACCGTGACCCGCACTGGTCCCATCCGGCCAGCCATCCGCTTCCCCTTGTGCACCCGTCCCGGATCCGTCGTCGGGCCGATCGATCCGGGCGCACGGTGACGATCGGACTGACCATGGGTCTTGGGGCCGCCGGCGAAGCCGTGACGCTTGACTCCTCCCTGGAAACCCCGACCCTTGCGCCAGCCGATAACGTCCACCAACTGGCCAGGCTGAAAGATCGTACAATCGATGACCTGGCCGACCTGGAATCGAGTGGCATCATCGACGCGCACTTCTTTCAAGTAGCGCGGCGATGCGCCCGATGCCCGGAGATGTCCTTGCATTGGACGATTTTGGCGCTTTCGGTGTCCAAAGCCGAGCTGGACCGCCTGGTACCCGTCCCGATCGCTGGTCTTCACCTGTGTCACCACACAGGGACCTACCTCGAGAACGGTTACCGGTACAGCCCGTCCCTCCTCGTCGAAGATCTGGGTCATCCCCAGTTTGCGTCCCAAAAGCCCCTCGATCATCGGCTCTCCTCTACCTTACTGGTGGCTCCAGACACTCCAGCGTGCCCTCGCCACTCTGCGAGCATGATCTGGAGCGCGGTCTCCCACGCTCAGAGCTTGATTTCGATGTCCACACCGGCCGGCAACGTCAGCCGCATGAGCGCCCGGATCGTGGATGGACTCGGTTCGAGCACATCGATCAATCGCTTGTGTGTCCTGATTTCGAAGTGCTCCTGCGAGTCCTTGTCGATGAACGGCGAGCGGATCACGGTGAATCGCTCGATCCGGGTCGGCAACGGAATCGGTCCGGCGACCTTCGCACCGGTGCTTTCCGCTGTCTCCACGATCTGCCGCGCCGACTGGTCGAGAATCCGGTGATCGTGCGATTTCAGTCGGATTCGAATACGCTGCGTCGGTCTCCGGGACATCGCCGACCACCCCTCACTTGATGATCTTGGTGACGACGCCGGCGCCGACCGTGCGGCCACCTTCCCGGATGGCAAAGCGCGACCCTTCCTCCAGCGCCACCGGCTTGTCCAACTCCACCCGCAGCCGCACGTTGTCCCCCGG
>Ga0272447_1000398_pt1 | contig 33357 bp, 29 predicted proteins | sample YNPCB0133_FD_194589 | JGI IMG/M metagenome (GOLD analysis project Ga0272447, IMG submission 194589) | Hot spring microbial mat communities from Yellowstone National Park, WY, United States - YNP-CB-013-3 | ecosystem: Environmental > Aquatic > Thermal springs > Hot (42-90C) > Sediment | place... | reverse complement strand
CGTCTGCTCAAGTCCCGCAACTACACCGTGTCGATTTTGAAGCTGGATCCCTACATCAACGTGGATCCCGGCACGATGAGCCCCTACCAGCACGGGGAGGTGTTTGTTACCGACGATGGTGCCGAGACGGACTTGGACTTGGGCCACTATGAGCGCTTCACCGACACCAACATGTCCAAGCTCAACAACGTCACCACTGGCGCCATCTACCAAGCGGTGATCTCCAAAGAGCGGCGGGGCGACTACCAGGGCAGCACGGTGCAGGTAATCCCCCATGTAACCCAAGAGATCAAGGAGCGGATTCGGCGGGTGGCCCGCGAGACCAACCCCGACGTGGTGCTGGTAGAAGTGGGGGGCACGGTGGGGGATATCGAGTCTTTGCCCTTCTTGGAAGCCATCCGCCAGTTCCGCAAGGACGTGGGCCGCGCCAACGTGGCCTATGTGCATGTCACCCTGGTGCCTCTAATCAAGGCCTCGGGGGAGATGAAAACTAAGCCTACCCAGCACTCGGTCAAGGAGCTGCGCTCGATTGGCATTCAGCCGGACGTGCTGGTGTGCCGCTGTGAACAGCCTCTGCCGCGCGCCATCAAGGAGAAGATCTCCGAGTTCTGTGACGTGCCGGTGGAATGTGTCATCCAGGCCCAGGATGCCCCCAGCATCTACGACGTGCCCCTGATTCTGGAGCAGGAGGGCCTGGCCCAGCGAGTTTTGGAGATTCTCAACCTGGATCCGCAGCAGCCGGATCTGCGCGAGTGGGAGCTCCTGGTACAGCGGCTGCACCACCCGCAAGAGCAGGTGGAGATCGCCATTGTCGGCAAATACGTGCGCCTGACAGACGCCTACCTCTCGGTGGCGGAAGCCCTGCGCCATGCCGGGCTGGCCCTCAATGCTGGCGTTACCTTGCGCTGGATCTCTTCTGAGGAAGTCGAGGAGCGGGGACCAGAAACTCTGCTAGCGGGGGTAGATGGCGTAGTGGTGCCAGGGGGGTTTGGCAACCGCGGCATCGAGGGCAAGGTGGTCACCATCCGCCACGTGCGGGAGCGGGGCATTCCCTTTCTGGGGCTGTGTTTGGGCATGCAGTGTGCGGTGATCGACTGGGGATGCCATATTGCCGGCCTGGAGCGGGCCAACAGCTATGAGTTCGATCCCGACACTCCTCATCCCGTCATCAGCTTGCTGCCGGAGCAGAAAGATGTGGAGCACCTGGGGGGAACCCTGCGCCTGGGCCTCTACCCCTGCCGCATTCTGCCCGACACCCTGGCAGCCAAGCTCTATGGTGAGACAATTGTCTATGAGCGCCACCGCCATCGCTACGAGTTCAACAACGCTTACCGTAGCCTGTTCCTCGAGTCTGGCTACGTGATTAGCGGTGTTTCGCCCGACAACCGCCTGGTGGAGATCATCGAGCTGCCCAGCCACCCCTTTTTCATCGCCACCCAATTCCATCCCGAGTTTCGCTCCCGCCCCAACCGCCCGCACCCCCTCTTTTTGGGGCTGATCGAGGCTGCTCTGCGCCGCCGTTCCCAGCTTCAACCGCTGCAGTTGCAAAGTACAAGTTGATCCAAGGGTTGTCGTCTCTAGCGCGCTGTGCCCCGCCACCGGAAAAAGTCGGATCTGCCCAGCAAAATCTGCCTCACCTGCGGCCGGCCCTTTACTTGGCGCAAGAAATGGGCTGATTGTTGGCCAGAGGTGAAATACTGTTCCGAGCGTTGCCGCAACCATCGCCCCAGGGGATCCCGCTCCTCCTCCTAGGCGGCCAGGACGGATAATGGTGGGGTCGAGGAGGGGACAAAAGGGCAGCATGCGGTTTCTCAAGTGGCTGTTGCACAATCCTCATGAGACGGAGGAGGAGGATCCCTTCCTTAGAGGTATTACCCGCATAGAAAGCTTGATCTCGAAGCTGCTTTCAATCCTCCTGATTGGGCTAGTTATAGTAGCAGTTGTCGATTTGGCCCGCTTCTTGGTGGCTGATCTGCTACGGGAGCCAACCGGGTTTTTCTCCACCACTTTGATTGAGATCTTCGGCCTCTTTTTGAATATCTTGATTGCCCTGGAGATTTTGGAGAACATTACTGCTTACCTGCAAAAGCAGGTTGTGCAAGTGGAGCTGGTCATTGTTACCTCTTTGATTGCGGTGGCGCGCAAGATCATCATTTTTGATTTCGAGAAGCTGGGGGGGTTGGATTTGATTGGCCTGGGGGCAGCAACTCTGGCTCTGTCGGTAAGTTACTGGCTGGTGCGACGAGCTAAGCCCCCATCCAAGTCCGGTCAAGACTAAGCTTCCCAATAGTTTGGCAAAAAACCTGCAACAGCCCGCGCCAGTGGTGCTTGGCTCGGCCAAATCCTACACGGCTATGAGGGGAGCCACTGCCGGCACGATGGTTCTGGAGCTTTTCCTGCAAGAAGCTTCCCTTACTGTCAGCTTCGTCTTTTTGGGCCAACGCTCACTTCTACGATGGCTTCATCTTCCAGCGCGGGATTCGGGGCTTCATGGCCCAAGGCGGGGATCCCACAGGCACAAAGCGGGGTAGGAGGCTACCGCTTTCCCGATGAGCCGTTGCAACGTCCCTACCCCCGGGCGATCTTGGCGATGGCCAATGCCGGCCCTAACACCAACGGCAGTCAGTGACTATCCCCTGCCTCCCAACTCCACCATCTTTGGCCAACTGGCCCGCAGGATTGCCCGCTAAACCCGGTGGAGAGCAAGCCCATTCCCATCTCGGAATCCCATTAGCTTGAGCTAATCTCGTGGAACAGTTTGATTGATCCTTAGCTGGGTTTTTGCAACTTGCCTTGAGGGGGATCCCGTATGGAGTTCGCTAGCCCCCGGCGAATGTCCCCCCGCATTCTGGTTCTGGATTTTGATGGCGTGCTCTGCGATGGGCGGGCAGAGTACTTTGCCTCCTCCTGTCGTGTCTGTGCCCAGGTGTGGGGCCTGGCTCCTGCGCAATTGCAGCCGTTGCAGCCAGCCTTTAACCAGTTGCGCCCGCTAATCGAGACGGGTTGGGAGATGCCCCTGTTGCTCTGGGGGCTGCAGCAAGGGATCCCGGAAGACGCTTTGCGCCAAGACTGGCCCGGCTGGCGACAGCGGTTGTTGCAGCAGGCGGGGGTTTCCGAGAGGGCTTTGGCCCAAGCGCTGGATGAGGTGCGAGATCGCTGGCTTGCAGAGGATCGGCAGGGGTGGCTGGAGCTGCACCGCTTCTATCCGGGGGTGACAGCCTGGATGCGCCAAGTACAGGCTGCCGGCGAGCCGCGCCTAGCCATTCTCAGTACCAAAGAGGGGCGCTTTATCCAGCAGCTTTTGCTCCGCGAAGGGATCCAACTGCCGCGCCACCGCATCCTGGGCAAGGAGGTGCGCGCTCCCAAGGCCGCCACTCTCCAGCGGCTGCTAACTGCAGCTCAGGTAGCGCCCGAGGAACTCTGGTTTGTCGAGGATCGCCTGCAGACGCTGCGCCAGGTGCAGAGCGTACCGGAGCTAGAGCCGGTGCTCCTGTTTTTGGCTGGCTGGGGCTACAACCTGCCGGAGGAGCGGGAAGAGGCCGCCCGGGATCCCCGCCTGCATCTCCTTAGCCTGGAACAGCTCTCCCAGCCTTTTGAGCAGTGGTTGATCCCGCCTCCTCCTTCCTCTGGTCTTGCCATCAGCCCAGCCGGCCCGCAAGACTTGAGTCGGGTTCAAGCTAGCCCTAACCGGAAACGCCCGGAAGCTGGCCTTGCCTCCCTGGTGCTGACCTTGGTGGAGCTGCTGCGCCAGTTGATGGAAGCTCAGGTGGTGCGGCAGATGGAGGCCAATCGCCTTTCGCCGGAGCAGATCGAGCGGGCCGGCAGCAGCCTGCAAGCCCTGCGGCAGCAAATTCGGCAACTCTGCGCCCTGCTGGAGATTGACCCGGCAGATCTCAATCTGGATTTAGGGGATCTGGGCACGCTTCTGCCCCGCCAGGGAGACTACTACCCCGGCCAGCCCGACGGCGAGGGATCCCTCTTGGAACTCTTGGATCGGCTGATCAACACCGGGATCGTCGTCGACGGCGAGCTCGACCTGGGCTTGGCGGACTTGAGTCTTATCCACGCTCGCCTGCAATTGGTGCTTACCTCCAGCGCCAAGCTTTCTTAGACCCAGGGAGTGTCGATGGAGACGATTGGGAGAAGAGATGCCAGAAGCAAGATGGGAAGGCCGGAAATCGCGGTATGCTGGCTTTGGATCCCATTAATCTCTCTTCACAGTTTTCTCCTATGGATGTTTTCGCCCCAACCGGAAACCTGCATGCCGGCGCCATTTGGCCGGAGGTGGTGGTCACCCTCACGCTGTTGCTCGTCCTGGCAGTGGATCTGGTGGGCGGGTCGGCAGCGCGCAGAAGTTTGCCAACTCTTTCCCTCTTGGGGTTGATGGGAGCCCTGGTGCCCCTGGTGCTGCAGTGGCAGCAGCCCCAGTTGGAGAGCTTCTTGGGCAGCTTTGCGGCGGATCCCGTGAGCATTCTCTTCCGTAGCCTGGTGGTGGTGACAGCAGCCCTGACGGTGATGATGGCGGAGCGCTACCTCAGCCAGGCAGGCACGCCCACGGGCGAGTTCTATGTGCTGCTCCTCACGGCCACCTTGGGGGGAATGTTCCTTGCGGGAGCGATGGATTTAATCATGGTGTTTGTCTCGCTGGAAACGCTGAGCATTGCCAGCTACCTCATGGCTGGCTACACGAAGCGAGATCCGCGCTCCTCTGAGGCTGCCCTGAAGTACCTGCTGACCGGCGCTAGCAGCACGGCCATCTTCCTCTACGGCATGTCGCTGCTCTATGGCCTGTCGGGGGGGCAAACCCAACTGTCGGCCATCGCGCCCCACCTGGCCAATGCTGGCCTAGCAGGGATCCTGGCCTTGGTGTTCTGCCTTGGGGGCATTGGCTTTAAGCTGGCGGCGGTGCCCTTCCACCAGTGGACTCCCGACGTCTACGAGGGATCCCCAACGCCGGTGGTGGCCTTTTTGTCGGTGGGATCCAAAGCGGCAGGCTTTGCCCTGGCCATTCGCTTTCTGGCTACCGTCTTCCCAGCCATGACGGAAGAGTGGCGGGCGGTGCTCTCAGTGCTGGCTATCTTGACCATGGTGCTGGGCAATGTGGTGGCCATTGCCCAAACCCGCCTCAAGCGCCTGCTGGCCTATTCCTCTATTGGGCAGGCGGGCTTTGTTTTGATTGGTTTGGTGGCAGGCACGGAAGCGGGCTACGCCAGCTTGATTTTTTACCTGATGGTTTATCTAGCCATGAACCTGGGCGCCTTTCTGTGCGTCACCCTGTTTAGCCTCAAGACCGGCACTGACGAAATCAACGAGTACAGTGGCCTCTACCAGAAGGATCCTTTCCTCACCCTTTGCCTTAGCATTTGTCTTCTCTCCCTGGGCGGGCTGCCGCCACTGGCCGGCTTTTTCGGCAAGCTCTATCTCTTCTGGGCTGGCTGGCAGGCAGGAGAATACACCCTGGTGCTGGTGGGCCTGGTTACTAGCGTCATCTCCATCTACTACTACGTGCGAGTGGTGAAAACCATGGTGGTGAAAGAGCCGCAGGAGATGTCGCTTTCGGTGCAAAACTACGCCGAGACCGACTGGCAGGCAGAGGGCATGCCGGCTCTGCGAGTAGGCATGGTGTTGACCCTAGTGGCCACCATCTTTGCTGGCATCCTCTCCAATCCCCTGTTTACCCTCTCTGTTCAGGCAGTGGAGCGTAGCCCGTTTTTGGGGTTCCCGACAGCCCAGGCTTTTGCTCCCGAGGCAGCCAGCCCTGCAGCTTTGCCTAGCTACTCGGGCCGCAATTCCTAAAAATGCCCCCACCCCTCTCCCTGTAGGAGGGGGAATTAAGCGTTTCAGCCTTGCCCCGCCACCGTCTGCAACTGAGTCGAACCTCAAATACCCTCTAGGCTGACATTAAGAAAGCGGGCAATCTCGGCGGCTTGGTTTTCAATCTCGGCCAAAGAAGGCGGCTGCCCAACGCCGGTGAGGGGGATGTCACCGCGTCCTTTCACTCGCAAGTAGATAGCTCGGCGGGGGTTGAGGCCTTCTCGCAGCTCCACCCGCAGGCTTTGCACCTCGGCAAAGTCATACTCCAGACGAACTTCGCGGTTTTTGCCCGGAAAGCCCTGCCGCACCAGCGTTATCTTTTGGGTACGGCGGTTGAACTCGTTGTAGCCGCCCCCCAAGTTCCAGTACAGGCTCAGCCATTGGTACAACCCTGCCAGGAAGCCGAGCACGCCGTAGAAGAGCATGGCAATGCCCTGGGGAAGGAACACCAGGCTGGCGGGGTCGGAAAAGGGAAGCAAATTGCGGTGGAAATAGCTGGAAAGACCAGCCAGGGTAAAGCCCAGACCCCCTGCCGTCAGAACCACTGCCCAAAAGTAAACGCTGGGCCGCCGCGACCCAATGACGGTGTAGCGCAGCAGGTCTTCAGAGCGAATTTCGGGAACAGTTGCAGACACCGCCGGAATCCCTTTTTCCAAAGCTGGCTTCTCCCATTCTATTGGGCGGCTCGACCTCTTGCGGGGATCCCGCGACTTCAGGGTTGAGACTCGCGGGGCGTAACGATTTTCCCTACCCCTGGGGTAACTGCCGGAGGTTCAGCAGGGGAGGGTTCGGAAGTGGGGGAAGAGGTCGGTTCCGGCTCGGCTGGCAGGGGAGAGGATTCGACGGCAGGAGTTGGACTTGGGAGAGCCGAGAGCTGGGCTACGGCCTCTTGAGCCGTCCGCTCTCCAAAGGCAGACAGGGCAATTGCCACTTCCCCACGGCTAACTGGCTGGAGGGGGTTAAAGGTGCGGATGGGGCCGAAGGTGCGCAACACGGTGGAGGCATTCTCTAGGCTGCGATCTGCCACTAGGGGAGCAACAGCCTCGTCGGGGATCTGCGCCGCATCGGTAAAGCCCCAGCGCCCCTCCAGCTCTGCCCGAGATCCCTTGATCTGGCCGGGCGGCAAATCCAAAGGCACCTTCATGCGAATTAACTCGGCTCGCGACAGCAGGCTATTGGGGCGAAACTCGCGATTGGCATCCCCAGTAGCGATGCCGGCAGCTCCCAGGGCCTGGATGTAGCGAAAGTTGGGATCCTCCTCCGGTACATCCAAAAAAAGAGGGCGCTCCGAGGGGGATCCTATGCGGATTTGGCGGCTGGGCTCGTCAGCGTGAATGGCGTTGTTGGCTAGCACCAGCCAGCGGGCAAACTCTCCTCGACGCACGCTGCGCTGCGGCTGAAATTCGCTGCCAGCAATATCGGCAAAGATCCCCAGCCGATCCAGGTAATAGACCGATTGGGCCACCAGGGATCCGGGCTCCAGATCCGTGAAGCGGCCGCTGAGTTGAGTCGGCAGAGGTGTCAAGGCAACAGGGGGAGAGGTGGAGGGTGAGGGGAATTCTGAGAGAGGCCTTGGCGTCGCCGGCTGCTCTGCAGAGGGAGGAACAGACAGATCCACCGGTCGCACCGCCCGTTCCAGTCGTTCTCCCCACTCCGTTCCCTGACAAGCTGACAGCAGTCCCAGCAGCAAGAGCCAGGTGATAGCCGGGGACAGCGATTGCTTAGGCCGCTTGGAGTGGTGTTGCTGGTGCAATGCTTTCTCTCCCTCTACTGCGCCCATTTGCGACTGAACTCCTCCAGCACATCCAGCAGGTTCAGCAGGCTTTGCATGGGCAGCAGATCCACCAGAGGCAGCTCTTTGCGCCCGCCCCCCACCTTTACCGGGATCCCTTGCAGGATCTCCGTGACGGCATCCTCATCCACCTTGCCTGCCATCACCTGAGGGGCCAGCCGCTCCGCCAGAACGGTATGCAGGTGGGCATCCCGCAGGTAGAGGTGCCACCGGGCTACATCGATGTAAACTTCCTTGCCAATGGCAGCGGCCAATTGCTCGATCTCGGGGTTGCTCGGCACTTGGGCCATGGCTCAGCTTCGCTACTGGTTGCCCTGCGTTGATCATAGCCTGGCCCCACTTTAGGGAGAGCTGGCGGCAGAGCGGCGCGGTAGAGGCAGGGCGAAGTTCTCTTGCAACTGCCGCAGCAGCAACAGGTGCTCCAGAGCCAAGCGATCCCGTTCGAGGCGCAACTGGCTGAGTTGGGCCTGGGTCTGGCGAATGTCCTCTACGTTGGCGTCCCAGGTTTGCAAAAGGCGGTAGAGGCGGTCTTGTTGGCTGGCAATCTGCTGGTTCAAGCGGGCTAGGCGGCGGCTAAACTCCCTATCCATTTCTGCCGCCAGCTCGGGATCGGGAAGGAGGGGCAGCTGAGCCCAATCGATGCCCAGCTTAGTCGAGGGTGGTGGAGGCGCTTCTACCTCTTTGAGAAGGGGGAAGTTGGGGAAAGGGGAAAGCTCTATCTCACCAGAGGGCGGCTGGTTTTTTCGAGCAGGAGCCTGAGAGCTGGCCGGCGGCGGAGTGGGCTGGGAAGCGGACTTCAAGGCGCTGGGGTTTGCCTGGGCTGGCCAGGATCCCAGACTGCCCAGCCAAAGACAAACTGCTAGCCCCCAAGCTTGGCAAACCGCTGTTCTCACCCTGTGTTCCTCACTTCAAGCTAGCTCAAGCCAATTAGCTCACTCCCAGCTCAAGTCGGTTGGGGAGTTGGGCAGCGACTCGAATAAAATTGAGTAGGCGTCCTGCTTCTGTCCTGGCTCGAATAGATAGCGTTGGGCAACCCAGGCAGAGGCGGGCACAATTGCCACCCGCACTGGCGGATCCTCCAGAGACACCAACGGCTGAGGGTGCAGCCAGCGCCAGCCCGCCCAGCCCGCTCCCGCCAGGGCTACTGCAGCCGCTGCCACTTGTCGCCAAGGAAAGCCGCTGCACCGCCGCCAGCCCAGAGCAACCTCTGGCCTTCGATCCAGCTTCTCGAACACACGGCTAATCAGCAGCTCCGTCTGAACGGGATCCAGGGTTGGCACCTTGAGGTTAGCCAAACCGGCCTGTAAAGCCGACAGTTGGCTGTACAGCTGCTGCGCCTGGGGATCGCTGGCTAGCCAGTCCTCCACTTGTCGCGCCTCCTGGGGGGACAGTTCTCCATCCAGGTAGGCGCTTAGCTGCTCAAAGCGCTCCTCCACCGGCGGCAGCTCCGCGGGGGGAGGGGAGGCGGCATCCTCGCGGTCGGGGTTGAGGTTGGGGCAAAACATAGTCATTCGCCATTGAGGTAGGGCTTCAGGATGGACTGCAAGCGGGCGCGGGCCCGGGCAATGCGGGATTTAACAGTACCCAGAGATACCCCCGTAATCTCCGCAATTTCCTCATAGGCCATCCCCTGAATTTCTCGCAGCAGGATGGCTTGGCGAAAGGCCTCAGGCAGGTCGTGGACGGCTTGGTGCAATCGCTCGTAAAACTCGCAGGTGGCGAGGTGGTCGTGGGGGCTTGGGCTACTGCTGGGCAGCTCCCATTCCATCTCACTCTCTTGCGTGGAAATCGAGGCATCCAAAGAGAGGGGTTGCTGCTGGCGCCTGCGCTTGCGCAGCTCGTCGTAAACCAGGTTGGTGGCAATCCGCCCCAGCCAACTGCGAAACTTTGCTGGCTCCTGCAGATGTTTGAGGTTGCGGTAGGCCCGGATCCAAACTTCCTGGGCCAAGTCCTGGCGATCCGGCCAGTTGGGCGCAAGATGGTAGAGAACCTTATCTACGTAGGCCTGATAGCGGCGTATGAGCTCGGCAAAGGCCTCGCGGTGGGGCCGGGATCCCTGCTGACACAGCAGTACCAGCTCCCGATCGGCAAGCTTTTCTGGCAGCACAGGCTCCTTCCTCAGTGAGGCTGACCAGCACTGGCCGCTGATGTTGCTGAGGGCAGCATCCATAAGCATCCCCAGAAAGAGATCCCCTCCCAACCGGAACCTCTACTTGAGAGACGAATTCAGGACAACCGGGTTCCCTTCCTATCTTTGGCGAGAGTACCCTTGCAGGATAGCTCTTGGGCTGGCAACTGGGCTACAGTGAGCTTGCGGTAGAGTAGACGCCCGATCTGGCATGACTTCCGACGCCGCTGCTGTTCTTTCTGAGCTCAAGGCAGTGCCGACGCTGGCGGAACTTTCGGCCACGTCTTTGCAGTGGCTGGGATCCCAGGTAAAGCTGCGGGACATCCCAGCAGGGCAGGCGCTCTTGATGCAGGATGCCTGGGGCAGCGTTGTTTATTTGATCCTATCTGGCTGGGTCAAGGTGCGGCGAGCTCTGCGGATCCACACCGCCGAAGGAACCTGGGACAGCGCCCAAACCCTAGCTCTACTCGGGCCCGGCGCCTGGGTAGGGGAAATGGCGGTGTTGGACGAAGCGCCCCGCTCGCGGGATGTGCTGGCCTTAACCTCGGTGCGGGCTGCCGGGATCCCAGCGGCAACTTTCAAGACGCTGATGCTGCAGGAGCCGCGCCTGTGCTACCAACTGGCTCGCAGCCTCTCCCGCCGTCTGCGCCTAGCGAATTTGCAGGCCGACCTGGAGCAACAGAGCCCTCCTGTGCGGGTGGTGCATGCGCTGGTGCAACTGGCGGAAGCCTTTGGCGAGAAGACTGAGCAGGGAGTGCGCATCATCTACCCGCCCCTCCAGGATTTGGCCGACCTCAGCCAGGTTAACCAGGAAACAGTGGCGGCAGTGCTGAACCGCTTGCAGCAGCAGGGGATCATTCAGCCCCTGCCAGACCAACAGTCTCTGCTCCTAATCCAGTACCCCAAACTCGTAAAAGCAGCCCGCCTGCTCTAGTTAGCTGGGGCTGCATCCAGGAAACTTGCTCCTTGCAAGCTGTGGTTTGCGAGAGCTTGCGCTAGCGGCAAGACCCGTGGCGCATTGGCTAGCTGGCAAGACCGCAGGCCCACTCTAGCCAAGAGGCATCCTCTTCTGAGAGACTGGCCTGGTGCAGGGCGTAAACCTGGCGGTGATACTCATCCAGCCAAGCCCGCTGTGCCGCGTCTAGGAGATCCCAATCGATCAAACGCCTGTCGAAAGGGATCCACGTCAGAGAGCGAAAGCCCATCCAGCCCTCTGGTTCGGGGAGGGCAACCACCTCGTAGAGGTTCTCCAGGCGAATTCCGCCCCAGCCCGGCTGGTAGTAACCTGGCTCGATGCTGGTGATCATGCCTACCTTGAAGGGGGTGCTGGCGCGGCGGTGGATCCCATTGGGCCCCTCGTGGACGTTCAAAAAAGCGCCGACGCCGTGGCCAGTGCCGTGGCCGTAGTCTAGCCCTGCCTGCCAGAGGCTGGAGCGGGCAATGCCATCCAAAGAGAGGCCGTAGGTATCGGGGGGGAAGATCTGGCGGGCGCACTGGATGTGGGCTTTGAGCACCTCGGTGTAGCGCCGCTTGCACAAGGGATCCGCGGGTTGCGAGCCAATCCAGAGGGTGCGGGTAGCGTCGGTAGTGCCCCCCAGGTAGTGGGATCCCGAGTCCAACAAAAACAACTCGCCTGGCTGCAGCAGCTTCTGAGGATCCGGGGTGCCGTAGTGAACGATAGAGCTATTGGCCCCGGCCCCAGCGATGGTGTTAAAGCTCAGGCCCACCCAATCCCCTTCCTCGCGGTAGTGGGCCTCCAGGGTGGCTGCCACATCGGCTTCGCTGATGGGGATCCCTGCTTGGATCTGCCGGTCGATCCAGGCGAGCGTGCGGATCTTGGCCCGGCTGGCTTTGCGGTTGGCTAGCCGCATCTGCTCCAGCTCGGTGGGGTTTTTGACCGCCTTGAGGACATCCACGGGGTGATCCAGCTCGCGACAGGGGATCCCGTGCAGCAGCTCTTGCGTGCCCTGAGTGGTCTGCTTGGGATCCAATCCCACCGGCCCGTAGCGCTCGGCCCACTGGGGCAGTTGTTCCGGGTAAGCCTCGTAGGGCCAGAGCTCTACCTCCGCTTCGGCCAGCACTTGCCGAGCCGAGGGAGTAAGGCGCTCCAGATCTGTGAAGAGGGCAACCCTCTCCAGGGCAACCAGCGCGTAGGCGCGGAACACCGGGTTGTAGGGGATGTCAGAGCCACGCAGGTTCAATAGCCAGGCTACCTGGTCCAACTTGGTTAAGGGCAACAGGCCTACCCGCTTGCGGCGCATCTCCTGGCGCACCTGAGCCAGCTTGTCGCTGGGGGTGGCCCCGCAGAGCTGGGCAGGGACAGGATAGATGGGTTGCTCCAAAAGGGCTTGGCTAGATTCCTTGGCCAGCTTATCTAGCGGGTTTTCGCGAACCGGCACCAGCAGCACTCCCCCGGCTTGGGCGTGGGCTTGTAACTGGCGGTAGGTGGCTACGGACACCGTAAAGGGATCCACCCCCAGGCGAAACCCAGATCCCAACTCCTCTACAATCTCCATCAGGCTGGGCTGATCCGGCAGACCGCCTTTGATCACCGTAAACAGGTTGGGATCCACTTCCCGCTCCGCCTGCTCGTGGTAGCGGGGATCCACCCACAGCCAAGCCCTGTCCCGGCTAATCAAAGCATCGCCCACCGAGCCAGTAAAACCCGTGATCCACTGCCGCCGCTTGCGATACTCCAGCAGGTACTCGTTGAGGTGCTCATCGGCGGAGGGCACCCAAAACCCATCCAAATTCTGTTCTTGCAAAAGCTGGCGCAGCTGCTGCAGACGGGCGGCAATCTCCGGGCGGGGCAAGGTTTGAGGCATGGCAGAGGCAACGGAAGAGTCCACGCTATCGGCCCTAGAGACCATGTTACAGACGTCCCCTTTCTCCTTGGGAAAGCTGAGCAAGAATTTCTAGCACTCTTCGGGAAAGCCAGCCTCTCGCCAGGCGCGGATGCCGCCGTCCATCGAAAACACGCGGCGGTAGCCCATCTTCTGCAAGTTATCGGCTGCCAGGGCTGAACGAAACCCACCACCGCAATAGAGGACAATTTCTGCTTCTTTGTCTGGGATCACCTTCTCGATGTCCCGCTCAATAATGCCTTTGCTCAAGTGAATGGCGCCAGCAATGCGACCTGCCTGCCACTCCGACTCTTCCCGCACGTCGACTAGGTAGAAGGGATCCCCTTGCCGTTGTTTCTGCCTGACTTGCTCGACGGTCAGCTCTTGGATGCGGCTTTTGGCCTCGTTGACCAAAGCCAAGAAAGCAGGGGAGTGAGGGGACGCCATGGAACCTCGCCATGCAACCCAATCTCCAGAATAAACCGGGCTTCAGGGGTGTGGATCTGCCGCTCGGCCAAGTTGGGCCGGATCCCTACCCGGACAGGCTAAACTAAGCGCAGACCTGCCCGCCGGAGGCCCACAGTTTGAGCTCTCGATCCGCCTTTTCCCAACTGCTCTGGCCCCTTGCCTTGAGTTTGAGCTGGGGGGTCCCGCTTGCAGGCAAAGTGCTGGCCCAGACTCCCCCGCTGCGCCTAGAAAGCGGGCTGCAAAGGCAGGTTTCTGCCCCTGCGCCAGCGGCTCTGGTCGAGTGGCTGAACGAGCAAATAGCCGCGGCTAACCGACGGGACTTGCCGAAGGTGATGGCCGGCTACAGCCCCGACTTCCGCCACCGCGACGGGTTGGATCGGCAGGGGGTGGAAGAGGCCATTCGCAAGCTGTGGGACGCGCATCCTGAGCTGACCTACTCCGCCCAAATTGTCTCCTGGCGGCAGATAGGCCCTGAGATTGTCGCTGAGATTGCTAGCCAAGTGCAGGGATCCCAGGCTTCGGGGCGGGGGGAGTTTCAGGTAAAGGCTTCCGTCCTGGTGCGCAACCGCTACCGCCCGGATGCCGCCAATCCAGGACAACTGCTGCTGGTAGAGCAAGAAGTGCTGCGGGAGTCGAGCACGCTCACCTCCGGCTCAGCACCCCCCACCGTTACTTTCAAGCTGCCGGAGGTGGTCAAGCCGGGATCCACCTACTCGCTGCAGGCCATTGTGGCCGAGCCCCTCACCCAATCTTTGCTGTTGGGCGCTGTGGCGGAGCGGCCCGTTGCCGGGGCAAGCTACCTGGATGTCACTTCGTTTGCCCTCGAACCTCTGCAGGCGGGCGGGATCTTCCTGCAGGCGGATGCCCCCCCAGAAGCGGGTGCTGAGTGGATCTCGGTGATGCTGGTTAACCAAAGTGGCCTGGTTGTCGAGAGCCGGCGCCTTACCGTTCAACCCTAAAGAAAGGAACCCCAAGCAAGCCAGACTCCTGGCAGAAAGCCGAGGTGGCCGTCTGGATCCCTTTCCCTCAGGCCAGGGAGAGGAAGCCTAGAACACGACTGAGAACCAGGCAACGGCGTAGGATAGAAAAACGCCCTTTAGCCTGCTCAAGTTGCCGTGGACTACAAGAGTACCCTCAACCTGCCGCAGACTCAGTTTCCCATGCGGGCGGAGGCCGCTAAGAGAGAGCCCGCCATCCAGGCTTTTTGGCAGGAAGAACAGATCTACCAGCGTCTGTCGGAAACCAATCCGGGGGATCCCTTTGTCCTGCACGATGGGCCACCCTATGCCAATGGCGACATCCACATGGGCACCACCCTCAACAAGATCCTCAAGGACATCGTCAACAAGTACCACCTCCTGCGAGGACGCAAGGTGCGCTATGTACCTGGCTGGGACTGCCACGGCCTGCCCATCGAGCTGAAAGTGCTGCAAAGCCTCTCCCCCCAGGAGCGGCAGAGCCTCACCCCCCTGCAACTGCGGCAAAAGGCCAGAGAGTACGCCCTGCACTACGTCGACGTGCAGCGGGCCAGTTTTCAGCGGCTGGGGGTATGGGGAGATTGGGATCGGCCCTACCTGACCCTATCGCCGGAGTACGAGGCGGCCCAGATCGAGGTGTTTGGCCAGATGGTTCTCAAGGGCTACATCTACCGCGGCCTCAAGCCCGTCCACTGGAGCCCCAGCTCCCAGACGGCCCTGGCAGAAGCGGAGCTGGAATATCCCGACAACCACATCTCCCCCAGCATCTACGTGGCTTTTCCCTTGCAAAGCCTCAGCCCGGCGGCGCGGCCGGTTTTAGAGCCCTTCCTGCCAGGCCTGCGGGCGGCCATCTGGACGACTACCCCTTGGACGATCCCGGCCAACCTGGCTCTCTGCTTTAACCCCAAGCTTACCTATGCGGTGGTGGAGTCTCCCCGCTTTGGCCTGCTGCTCATTGCCGCCGCTTTGCGGCAGCGGCTGGAAAAAGTCCTGGAGACTCCCTTGGAGGTCAAGGCCACCCTGCCGGGATCCGCTTTGGAATACTGCCAGGGACGCCACCCCCTCTTTGACCGCCCTAGCCTCTGTGTTTTGGGAGACTATGTGACCACCGAGTCCGGCACCGGCATTGTCCACACGGCGCCAGGGCATGGGGAAGAAGACTTCAAAACTGGCCAAAAGTACGGCCTGCCCATCCTCAGCCCCGTGGACGAGCAGGGGAGGTTTACCGCAGAAGCCGGCCCCCAGTTTGCCGGGCTAGATGTCCTCTCCAAAGAACCGGAGACCAGCGGCAACCTGGCTGTGATTAAGGCTTTGCAGGCTGCCGGCGCCCTGCTCAAGGAGGAGCCCTACAGCCACAAATACCCCTACGACTGGCGCACCAAAGAACCCACCATCTTCCGGGCCACCGAGCAGTGGTTTGCGTCCGTAGCCGGCTTCCGGGAGCTGGCCCTGCAGGCCATCAAAACCGTGAAGTGGATCCCGCCGGAAGGGGAAAACCGCATCACCGCCATGGTCAAGGAGCGCTCCGACTGGTGCATCTCCCGCCAGCGGGCCTGGGGAGTGCCCATCCCTGTTTTCTATGACGAGGAGACTGGCGAGGCTCTGCTGACTGCCGAAACCATTGACCACATCAAGGCCATCTTTGCCCAAGAGGGATCCGACGCCTGGTGGAAGCGCCCAGTAGAAGAATTGCTGCCGGAGCAGTACCGCCGCAATGGCCGCACCTACCGCAAGGGCACGGACACCATGGATGTTTGGTTTGACTCCGGCTCTTCCTGGGCGGCGGTGGCCCAGGCGCGCGGGTTGGGCTACCCCGTGGATCTCTACCTGGAGGGTTCGGATCAGCACCGAGGTTGGTTCCAGTCCAGCTTGCTGACCTCAGTGGCCGTCAATGGCTGTGCCCCCTACAAGGCGGTGCTCACCCACGGCTTTGTGCTGGACGAAAAGGGCCAGAAGATGAGCAAGTCCTTGGGCAACGTCATCGATCCCCTGGTGCTCATCAACGGCGGCAGCGACCCTCAGACGGATCCCGCCTACGGGGCCGATGTGCTGCGACTGTGGGTTTCCAGCGTGGACTACTCCGGCGACGTGCCCCTGGGCAAGACCATTCTGGGGCAGATGGCAGATGTGTACCGCAAGATCCGCAACACAGCCCGCTTTCTGCTAGGCAACCTCTATGACTTTAACCCGGCCCAGGATGCCGTTCCCTTTGAAGCGTTGACCGAGTTGGATCGCTACCTCCTGCACCGCCTAAAGGAGGTGGGAGAGGAGATCACCGAAGCTTTTGACAGCTATCAGTTCTACCGCTTTTTCCAAGCGGTTCAGAACTTCTGCGTGGTGGATCTCTCCAACTTCTACTTGGACATTGGCAAGGATCGCCTCTACATCAGTCACGCCCGCAGCCTGCGGCGGCGGCAATGTCAGACGGTGCTGTCCCTGGTGCTGGAGAACTTGGCCAAGGCCATCGCCCCAGTGCTTTCCCACCTCGCAGAAGAGATCTGGAGCTACCTGCCCTACCCCAAGCCCACCCGTTCGGTGTTTGAAGGGGGCTGGATGCGACTGCCGGAGCAGTGGCGGGATCCCCAGCTAGCTGCCACTTGGGAAAAGCTGCGGGCAGTGCGGCAGGAGGTGAACAAGGCGCTGGAACAAGCGCGCACCGACAAGCTCATCGGCGCTTCCACCGAAGCCAAGCTCATCCTCAAGGTGGCGGATCCCCACCTGTACGCTCTTCTGGAAGAGCGGGCCGCCGAGCTGCGCTACCTGTTTATCACTTCCCAGGTGGAGCTCATCAAGGCAGAGACTGAGGCGGCGGAGCTGCAGGTTGTCGTTCAGCGGGCAGAGGGCAAAAAGTGCGTGCGCTGCTGGAACTACTCTCCTCGGGTGGGGGAATTTGCCGAACATCCAGAGCTGTGTGAGCGCTGCGTAGCAGCCCTAGCTGGCGAGTTTTGACTACCTAACCAAAGACTGCGGCAGCCGCGAGTCCGACTCTCGCTCCAGGTCGCGGAAGAGAGGCGTACTGAGGTAGCGCTCGCCAAAGCTGGGCTGGATCATCACAATCAGCTTGCCGGCGTTTTCCGGTCGCCGCCCCACCTGGATAGCGGCAGCCAGGGCTGCCCCAGTGGAAATGCCGGAGAGGATCCCTTCTTCTCTGGCCAGGCGGCGGCTGTAGACCATGCTTTCTTCGTCGTCTACGGCAATCACCTCATCCAGGAGATCCCGCCGCAACACCTCCGGCACAAACCCTGCCCCGATGCCCTCGATGCGGTGAAAGCCGGGCCGTCCCCCGCTTAGAACCGCGCTTGCCTTGGGCTCGACGGCCACTAGCCGAATGGAAGGTTTCTTACTCTTGAGAAACTCGCCCGCCCCGGTAATGGTGCCGCCAGTGCCCACCCCCGCTACCAGGATGTCCACCTGGCCATCGGTGTCCTCCCAGATCTCGGGGCCGGTGGTGCGGGCGTGGATTTGGGGGTTGGCCGGATTGGTGAATTGGCCCAGCATGTAGGCATTGGGGGTGCGGCGCACGATCTCTTCCGCCTTCCAAATGGCCTCTCCCATGCCACCGGCGCTGCTGGCTAGATGCACCTCTGCCCCGTAGGCCTTCAACAGCAGCCGCCGCTCCAGGCTCATGCTCTCAGGCATGACAATGATGAGCCGGTAGCCCTTGGCCGCTGCCGCCATAGCTAAGCCAATGCCCGTGTTGCCGGAGGTGGGTTCCACCAAAATGGTCTTGCCGGGGGAAATTAAACCGGCTTGCTCAGCTGCCTCGATCATGCTGACGGCAATGCGGTCTTTGACCGAGGCCGCCGGGTTGAAGCTCTCCAGTTTAACCACAATCTCCGCCAGGCATCCCTCCGCCCGCGGGATCCGGTTGAGCCGCACCAACGGCGTGCGACCGATGAGTTGGGTGATGTTGTCGGCAATCCTCATGGGCAGGCAACCTCGAAAAGCGGGGCCTTTGTCCGATGCTAACCCTGCAGCGGGAGACATCCAGCGAAGTTTTGAAAAGACTCCAGCCAAGCCCTCTGGGAAAGCCATGATCTAGAGTGAGATCACACCGGAAGGACAGATCCCCTATGCACCTGAGTGAAATCACTCATCCCAACCAGCTCCGCAACCTAAGCCTCAGCCAGTTGCGCAGCTTAGCTCGCCAGATCCGCGAAAAACACTTGCAAACGGCTGCCAACTCTCCCGTCGGCTGTCACCTAGGGCCAGGGTTGGGGGTGGTGGAGCTGACCTTGGCGCTCTACAAAACCCTTGACCTGGATCGCGACAAGGTTATTTGGGATGTGGGGCACCAAGCCTATGCCCACAAAATGCTCACCGGCAGGTATCACAACTTCCACACCATTCGCCAAAAGGGGGGGATCTCCGGCTACCTGAAGCGCAGCGAAAGCCGCTTCGACCACTTTGGGGCCGGCCACGCCTCCACCAGCATCTCGGCAGCCTTGGGTATGGCCATTGCCCGCGACCGGCGGGGGGAAAACTTCAAGGTGGTGGCCATCATCGGGGACGGCGCCCTGACCGGGGGCATGGCCTATGAGGCCATCAACCACGCCGGCCATTTGCCCAAGACCAACCTGATGGTGGTCCTCAACGACAACGGCATGTCGATTTCCCCCAATGTGGGGGCGATCCCGCGCTATTTAAACCGCCTGCGCCTCAGCCCGCCAGTGCAATTTTTGTCCAACAGCCTGGAAGAGCAACTAAAGAACCTGCCTCTAGTTGGCTCCAGTCTCAGCCCGGAAATTGAGCGCATGAAGGAGACGGTGAAGCTGGTTACTGCTGTGCAAAACAACAAGGCCGGCATCATCTTCGAGGAGCTGGGCTTTACCTACGTGGGACCGGTGGACGGGCACAACCTGGCAGAGCTGTTGGATGCTTTTGAGTTGGCCCATGGCCTCTCGGGGCCCGTGCTGGTGCATGTGGCCACCGTGAAGGGCAAAGGCTACCCACCGGCAGAGGCTGAGCAGGTAAGCTATCACGCCCAATCCCGCTTCGACCTGGCCACCGGCAAACCCTATCCTCCCACTAAACCCACTCCCCCCAGCTACAGCAAGGTCTTCGGCCATACCCTTTGCAAACTGGCGGAGCGGGATCCCCGCATCATTGGCATCACGGCAGCTATGGACACCGGCACTGGCCTGGACAAGCTCAAGGAAAAACTGCCGGATCAGTTTGTGGATGTGGGGATCGCGGAGCAGCACGCGGTCACCTTGGCTGCTGGCATGGCCTGTGAGGGGATGCGCCCGGTGGTGGCCATTTACTCCACCTTCCTGCAGCGGGCCTACGACCAGATTATCCACGATGTCTGCCTCCAAAAGCTGCCAGTCTTTTTCTGCTTGGATCGGGCAGGCGTGGTTGGACCTGACGGCGCCACCCACCAGGGCATGTACGACATCGCCTATCTGCGCTGCATCCCCGAGATGGTGCTGATGGCCCCCAAAGACGAAGCGGAACTGCAGCGCATGGTGGTAACCGGGATCCAGTACACCCAAGGACCCATTGCCATGCGCTACCCGCGCGACTCTGGCGTTGGGGTGCCCTTGGCGGAAGATGGCTGGGAGCCCATTCCCATTGGCAAGGCGGAGGTGCTGCGCAGCGGCGGCGATGTGTTAGTCCTGGCCTATGGGTCGATGGTCTATCCCAGCTTGCAGGCCGCGGAGATCCTCAAAGAGCACGGCATCTCCACGACGGTAGTCAATGCCCGCTTTGCCAAGCCCCTGGATACAGAGCTAATCCTGCCCCTAGCCGAACAAAGCCGCCTGGTGGTGACGGTGGAAGAAGGCTGCCTCATGGGCGGGTTTGGCTCGGCAGTGGGGGAAGCCCTCCTGGATGCCGATATCCGGGTGCCTCTTTTGCGCCTGGGGGTGCCAGACATTTGGGTAGAACATGCTACCCGTGAAGAGTCTCTTGCAGACCTTGGCCTCAACAGTGTCGGTATTGCCGAGCGGATCCGAGCCAAGCTTGAGAAGCTGCAGAAGCCAGTGGCCGAGGGATCCCGGGCTACTCTCCTGCAAGACCCATCTGGCGGTTGAACCGGTCCACAGCAGCCTGCTGTAGGGCCTCCACCACTGCCCGCGTTCGCAGGAGAACTTGCACATCTCGCAGCAGGTTATTCCGCCACAGGTTCTCCCGCAGCACCTCTAGCCGGGCATAGCTGGGATCCAAGCGCACGGCTTTGGCCCCCAGTTCTTCCGCCCGCTGGGTTTGGCCGCGAACGTACAGGGCTGTAGCCAGGGCCAGGTAGGGCTCGGCCACCGCCTCGTTCATCTCGATGGTGCGCTCCCAGCGCTCGATGGCCGCCTCCAGATCCCCTTGCTCGTAGTCCACGAGGCCAAGGTTGTTCATGGCAGGCCAGTAGGCGGGATCCAACTCCAAGGTTTTCTCATATTCCCGCCGGGCGGGATCCCATTGGTCAAGCATGAGGTAGGCATTGCCCAGTTGAAAGCGAGCGTTGGGGTTATCCGGCTGCAAGGCAACAGCCCGTTCCAGGGCCTCGGCAGCGGCAAAGTAGCTGCCCTGCCGCAAGTAAGCCACTCCCAGGGAGTAGAGGACATCCCCATCTTGGGGAGCCAGAGCGCGGGCCCTTTGCAGCACCTGCACGGCCTGGGCAGAGTTCCCCAGCTCCAGATAGACGTTGCCCAAAGCGTAGAGCAGCTCGGAAGAGGTGGGCACCATGGCCACGGCCAGTTGCAGGCGGCGCAACGCCTCTTCGGTCTGGCCAAACTGGGCTAGCCGCAGCGCGTTGGTGGCCAGTTGCAGCCCCTGGGCCTGCATCAAGTCGCCATTGGGCAGGGGCACATGGAGCAAGACCTGAGCCCGCGCGGGATCCCCTCCCTCTATCCCCAAGACAAGGGCAAGGCCCACCGGCAAGGCTAGGCAAAACCGGAACGACAGCGACGGCATGATACTTAGGCAAAACCAGGCCATGCCCATGTTAGCCGCAATCGCTGTTTGAAATGTCTGCTCTCGCCCCCTTGGCGCTTTATCAGCCCCAGTCGCTACCTGAGCCAGGTTTTGCTGCAGGAAACTAGAGACGTCGCCACCGCCGCCCAGACTGGGCCAGCAGGTCTTCGGCAGCCTTGGGCCCCCAGGTGCCGGCCTCATAGGTGTACAGCGGCGGCGCGGTATCATAGCCAGGTGGCGTCTCCCAGGCCGACAAAACGGGCGTTACCACCCGCCAGGCAGCTTCCACCTCGTCGGCGCGGGTAAACAGGGTGGGATCCCCCAGCAGGCAGTCCAACAGCAGGCGCTCGTAGGCATCTGGCGCGCTCGACCCAAAGGCTGTCCCGTAGCGAAAATCCATTTCCACCGAGCGGGTGCGGATCTCCGGCCCGGGCATCTTGGCCTCAAAACGCAAGGAGATGCCCTCGTTGGGCTGGAGGCGCAGCACCAGGATGTTGGGGCTCACCTCTCGCGTTGCCGAAGGAAAAAGGGATAGGGGCACCTGCTTAAAGTAGATGGCCACCTCGGAAACCTTCTTGGCTAGGCGCTTGCCCGTGCGCAGGTAAAAGGGCACCCCTTTCCACCGCCAGGTGTCGCATTCCAGCTTCAGGGCGGCATAGGTGGGGGTCTGCGAGTTGGGGTTGACATTGGGCTCTTGGCGATAGCCGGGCACTGGCCTGCCGCCAATCCAGCCGGGACCATACTGGGCCCGCACCGCTGCGGCTGCCACGTTGCGAGTGTCGGCCAAACGGGTGGCCTGCAGCACTTTGGTCTTTTCATTGCGCACCCCATCGCCGCGCAACGAGACGGGCGGCTCCATGGCCGTCAGGCAATAGATCTGCATTAGGTGGTTCTGCACCATGTCCCGCAGGGCACCAGCAGCGTCGTAGTAGCCGGCCCGATCCTCCACCCCTACCGTTTCCGCCACCGTAATCTGCACATGGTCGATGTAGTTGCGGTTCCAGAGAGGCTCAAAGATGGCGTTGGCAAAGCGGAAGACTAGCAGGTTTTGCACCGTCTCTTTGCCCAGGTAGTGGTCGATGCGGTAGACCTGCTCTTCCTGACAGATGCGCTGCACAAGGCGGTTCAGCTCCTGGGCCGAGGTGAGGTCGTGGCCGAAGGGCTTTTCAATCACCACCCGCGTCCTGGTTGGATCCGCCAGCATCCCCGCTGCCCCCAACTGCTGGAGGGCCTGGGCATAGAAGTCCGGTGCCACCGCCAGGTAAAACACGCGGTTGCCGCGGGTGCCCCGCTCTTCGTCCAATTCGCTGAGGAATTGCTTGAGGCGCAGGTAGCCCTCGGCATCGCCAATATCCAAGCGACAGTAAAACAGGCGGCTGGCAAAGTCTTGCCAGAGGGCTTCTGGCCCCAGATCTTGGGAGGCAAATTCCTTCAGGGCTGCCCGCATCTTGTCCCGATAGGCCTCGTGGCTCCAGTCGCGGCGAGCCACCCCCACCAGGGTAAACTCCGGCGGCAGCCGTCGCTGGACAAAGAGCCGGTAGTAGGCCGGGATCAGCTTGCGGGCCGCCAGATCCCCGGAAGCGCCAAACTGCACCAGAATGCAAGGATCCGGAATGCGCTCTTGGTTGAGGCCAACGCGCAAGGGGTTTTCCGCCAGGGCCACCATAGAGTCGGCTCAGCTTGGGTGGATAGGGAGAGAGGAGCTAGGGCCGCAGAGAACCTTCCAGACAGCGCAGCACCTCTTCCACGTTCTCGCGGCTGCCAATGATGAGGGGCACCCGTTGGTGGAGAGAGTGGGGCACGATGTCCAGGATGGCCTCGGTGCCAGTGGTAGCCACGCCTCCTGCCTGCTCGGCCAAAAACGCCAGCGGGTTGGCCTCGTACATCAGCCGCAGCTTGCCCTCGGGTTTCTTCTGGGTACCGGGATAGAGATACACCCCTCCCTGCAACAGGATGCGGTGAAAATCCGCCACCAGAGCGCCGCTGTAGCGGGAGGTATAGCTACCTTGGCGATGGGCGTAGCGGATGAAGTTTTGGATCCCCTCGCTCCACTGGCAGAAGTAGCCCTCGTTGAGGCTGTAGACGGAGCCACGTTCGGGAATGCGGATGTCGCTTTGGGAGAGGATGAACTCGCCCAAGCTGGGATCCAGCGTAAAGCTATGTACCCCCTTGCCGACGGAATAGACCAGTTGGGTGCTGGGGCCGTAGAGGATATAGCCAGCAGCCAGTTGCCGGCGGCCCGGCTGGAGGAGATCTTGGTGGTCAGCCTCAGGGCGATCCTCCAGGGGCTGAAGGACAGAGAAAATGGAGCCAACGCTGAGGTTGGCCTCGATATTGGAGGAGCCATCTAGGGGATCGACAAGCAGCGCCAGGCGGCTGAGGGAGCAGTTTTCCGGCAAGCGGGCCGGGGTTTTCATCTCTTCTGAGACCAGCCGACAGACTAGCCCTGTCTGCTCCAAAGCGCGGATGAAGGCCCGGTTGGCGTACTCGTCCATCCGCTGCTGTTCTTCCCCTTGGACATTGACGTTGCCGGTTACGCCCAGCGCTCCCTCGATGAGTCCTGCCTGGCTGAGGCGACGGGCAATCATCTTGCCAGCCAGGGCAATGCGGTTCATCAGAGCACCGAAGTCCTGGGCCTCGGCGGTAAAGCTGCCAAACTGCTGCAAGACATGCCGGGAGAGGGTGAGCACATCCCGCGCTATCTCGCGTTCGGCGCTGCTGGGCATGACAGAGGGAGGAGAGCTAAGAACCATACGCGGCTTCCCCAAAGAAACGCCGAAACACGGAATCCCTCGCCTCTAGCAAGGACTCTGTCCCGCTGACCCGATGGAGGCTGGGATCCCTTCTACTAGGTAGGCTGGCCGATTCTCGGCGCAGGTGCCGGGAACTTACAGAGTTGCTTCAGATTTGGCTGGCCTTGCCGGGCTTTTGCTTCGGCTGGGCTGGCAAAAACAGGGCTCTCCTCTAGTCCCTGATTCACTAGACATCAGCCACTTTGTGGCATGACCAACCTCCTGCCTTGACGGAGATGGGCTGAGCTAGTAGGCTTGCAAGTACATCCTTTCTGGTAGGCCCTTTGCCTAGGCTAAAGTTGGCTCCGTATGAGCCGGTGTGCCTTATGGGGGCAAGGAGCACCTACCTGCAGCAAGGCCTACGGCCCGCTATCGCGATCGCGGGGAAGTGACGCCTGTGGAGATCCCTCTGGCGGGGTGGTAGGGGTAAACTCTGCCACTAGCCACGGGTCGTGGAAGCAGGGAGAAAGCGTCAACCTGGAGCAAAAGTCCGCTTTTGTCCAGCGTTGTATAAGTCTTTCAGAGCGGTAGGATGGGTTCTACTTATCCCAGCGGGGGCTTGTCGTCCCGCTCTGTTCCATGATGGCCAACCCTCCTTCTCCACTGCGCAGCCAAGTCGTCACCCAGGGAGTGCAGCGCTCTCCCAACCGCGCCATGCTCAGGGCAGTGGGCTTCCGGGATGAGGATTTCGGCAAGCCCATTGTCGGCATCGCCAACGCCCACAGCACCATCACCCCTTGCAACATCGGGATCCAAGCCTTGGCCGAGCGGGCTGAAGCTGCCCTGAGGGAGGCCGGCTGCATGCCTCAGGTCTTCGGCACCATCACCATCAGCGACGGCATTTCCATGGGCACCGAGGGGATGAAATACTCCCTGGTGTCGCGGGAGGTGATTGCCGATTCCATCGAGACGGTGGTCAACGGCCAGAGCATGGATGGTCTCTTGGCCATCGGCGGCTGCGACAAGAACATGCCGGGGGCGATGATCGCCATGGCCCGCCTCAACGTGCCCTCTATCTTTGTCTATGGCGGCACCATCAAGCCCGGCCACTACAATGGCCGCGACCTCACCATTGTCAGCGCCTTTGAAGCAGTAGGGGAGTACAGTGCTGGCCGCATCTCTGAGGAAGAGCTGCTGGCGGTAGAGCGCCACGCCTGCCCCGGTGCCGGATCCTGCGGCGGCATGTACACGGCCAACACCATGTCCAGTGCCTTTGAGGCCATGGGCATGAGCCTGCCCTATTCCTCCACCATGGCGGCAGAGGACGAAGAGAAGGCCGAAAGCGCCGCTCAATCGGCCAAAGTCTTGGCCGAGGCCATCAAAGCTAATATCCGGCCGCGGGACATCATCACCCGCCAGAGCATCGAGAACGCCATTTCGGTCATCATGGCCGTAGGGGGATCCACCAACGCCGTGCTCCACTTCCTGGCCATTGCCCACGCCGCAGAGGTGCCCCTGACGCTGGATGACTTTGAGACCATCCGCGCCCGCGTGCCTGTTCTCTGTGACCTCAAGCCCTCGGGCCGGTTTGTAACCACTGATCTGCACCGGGCCGGCGGGATCCCGCAAGTGATGAAGATCCTGCTCAACCACGGCTTGCTGCACGGCGACTGCCTCACCATCTCTGGACAAACAATTGCCGAAGTCCTGCGGGACGTGCCGGACGAGCCCAGCCCAGATCAAGAGGTGATTCGCCCCTGGCATAGCCCCCTTTACCCCCAAGGGCACATAGCCATCCTCAAAGGCAACCTCGCGCCTGAAGGGGCAGTGGCCAAGATCAGCGGCGTCAAGAATCCGAGGATCACGGGGCCAGCGCGGGTCTTCAACTCGGAAGAGTCCTGTCTGGAGGCTATCCTCGCCGGCCAGATTCGACCGGGGGACGTAGTGGTGATCCGCTACGAGGGCCCTAAGGGCGGCCCTGGCATGCGGGAGATGCTCTCCCCCACTTCGGCCATCATCGGCGCCGGCCTGGGGGACAGCGTGGGGTTGATTACCGATGGCCGCTTCTCTGGGGGCACCTACGGCATGGTGGTGGGCCATGTGGCCCCTGAGGCCTATGTAGGCGGCCCCATTGCCCTCGTGGAAGAAGGGGATCTGATCACTATCGATGCCCCTGCTCGCCTCCTCCACCTGCATGTCAGCGAAGAGGAGCTGGCCAGCCGCCGCGCCCGCTGGGTTCCGCCCGAGCCCCGCTACAAACGAGGTACTCTAGCCAAGTATGCCAAGCTGGTCTCCAGCAGCAGCCTGGGGGCGGTGACCGATCTGAACTTGTGGGATTAGACGAGAGGGGAGTTCGGGCTGCTGGGCTTTCTCCTGGCACTACCCCCTCAAGAGCTCTCGCTGCTCAGCCTGCTGGAGTGAAGGGCCGCCAGCGGCTCCCATTGCCGAGCTTGCTGCTTAAGCCGCTTGATCAACTGCTTGCACACCACCTCGCACAGCTCAAAACAGACGGGATCTGCAATTTGGTAGTAGACACTCACGCCCTTGGGCTCGCGGCTGACGATCCCTGCCTGCGCCAGGATCTTGAGATGTTTGGAAACGTTGGCCTGGCCCATGCCAGTGGCCTCTAGGATTTGGGTGACGTTCTTGGGCCCCGAGCGCAACTGACACAGGATCTGCAGGCGGCTGGGCTCCGCCAAAACCTTGAAGTACTCCGCCACGCTGGTCAGCACTTCTGGCGTCAGGGTCAACTGGCGCTCGTCTTTGCCGCCTTTCGCGAGCTCGTCCCCATCCATAGACCGTCTTGAGGGCTGTGCTGGCTTGATTTTAACACTAAATGGTTATATAGTGTTTCCAGAGGCCCAAATTGCGTTCAGGTCTTTGCCAACAGACAGAAGGGTAACATGCTATTTCGCCAACTGTTCGACGCCGAGACAAGCACTTACACCTACTTAGTTGCAGACCCAAACACCCGCGAGGCCGCGCTGGTGGATCCCGTGTTGGAGCAGGTGGAGCGGGACTTGAAGTTAATTCGAGAGCTGGGTCTGACGTTGAAGTACTGTCTCGAGACCCACGTTCACGCCGACCACATCACCGGCACGGGCAAGCTGCGCGAGTTGACCGGCTGCCAAGGGGTGGTGCCAGTCCAGGCCAAAGCCCAATGTGCCGACCGCTTCATTGGCCACGGGGAAACGCTGCAGGTGGGATCCATCACCATCGAGGCCATCGCCACCCTGGGCCACACCGACAGCCACATGAGCTACCGCGTCCATGGGGATCGCGTTCTCACCGGAGACTCCTTGCTCATTCGCGGCTGTGGGCGCACGGATTTCCAAAGTGGAGATCCCGGCCTGATGTACGACCACGTTACGCAGCACCTGTTTACCCTGCCAGACGAGACGCTGGTCTATCCCGGCCACGACTACCGTGGGCACACCGTCTCCACCATTGGCGAAGAGAAGCGCTGGAACCCCCGCTTTGTGGATCTACAGACGGGCAAGCTGCGTTCGCGGGAGAGCTTCATCGCCTTGATGAATAGCCTCAACCTGCCTCAGCCCAAAAAGATCCAGGAAGCAGTGCCGGCCAACGAGCAGTGCGGCCAAGTGGCAGCAGCGGTTTAGTTGGAGGCTGTAAAGCCTGCTGAGCTAGCTAGACTTCTCTGAGCCGGCTGGTCAGAAATGGGAGGGTTGAGAGTGGATCCAGAAAGTCTCTATGAGAAGGATTTCTATGCTTGGGCTCAGCAACAAGCTCAATTTCTGAGGGAGCGGGCTTGGGAGAAGCTAGACCTGCCCCATTTGATTGAGGAGATGGAATCGTTGGGCAGGCAACAGCGGCAAGAGCTGCGCAACCAGCTGGGGGTTTTGGTGGGGCACCTCCTGAAATGGGAGTATCAGCCGCAGGCTAGATCGGTAAGCTGGCTTCTTACCCTACAGGTGCAGCGACAGGAGGTTCTAGATCTGCTGGAGGAAAACCCAAGCTTGAGGCCCTATTTGCCAGAGGCCATCTCCAAGTCTTACCTGAGGGCGCTCCAGCTAGCCCTGGAAGAGACCAAGCTGCCCAGAAAGACTTTTCCCAAGACGTGTCCTTACGCTCCCGAGCAAATCCTGGATAGCCAGTTTTATCCTGGCGAGCCCAGCAGGTTGCTTGAGGAAGAAGGTTAGTTACCCGAGGAGGAAACCAATGACTGTAGCCCGACAAAATCCTACGCCTTCCGCTCAGCAGGAACGGGATCCTCGTCTTAAGGAGATCGACGCCCTGACCTTAAAGCAGTGGCTGGACCAAGGGCGGGTACAGCTCATCGACGTGCGGGAGCCGGGAGAATATGCCGATGAGCGGATCCCAGGGGCGATCAACATGCCTCTATCTACCTTTGACCCGGCCAGGGTGCCGGCCTCGACGCCGGAAAAACCGGTAGTGTTGCAGTGTCGCATGGGCAGTCGCTCCATCCGCGCTGCCTGTCAGTTGCTAGACCACGGCTGGCCGGAGGTGCTTAGTCTAAAAGGCGGGATTGAGGCTTGGAAGGCTGCCAAGCTGCCCACCACCCGCACCCGCAACGCGCCCATTTCGCTAATGCGGCAGGTGCAAATTGCGGCGGGATCCCTGGTGCTCACCGGAACCTTGCTGGGAGCCTTTGTCCATCCGGCCTGGCTGGTGTTGAGCGGCTTTGTGGGAGCTGGGCTGGTGTTTGCCGGGATCACCAACACCTGTGGTCTGGCGCTGCTTTTGGCCCGCATGCCCTGGAACCGAGGTCAGGCCCTATGAGCGGGATCCCTTCCCCCCAGAGAATCCTGGCGCGCTACCTGCCCTTTACCAGGGATTCCTTGTGGTGGCTTCGGTATCGGCCAGAGGATCTGCCAGGGGATCTCATTGCCGGACTGGTTACAGCCATTCTCCTGGTGCCTCAGAGCATGGCCTATGCGCTGCTAGCCGGGCTGCCTCCCCAGACAGGTCTCTACGCCGCTATCCTGCCGGTCATCGCCTACGGCTTTCTAGGATCCAGCCGGGCTTTGTCGGTGGGGCCAGTGGCCATCATCTCCTTGCTGGTGGCCTCGGGCTTGGAGCCGCTGGCTGAGCCGGGCAGCCCGGAGTACGGCCGGTTGGCGCTGGGCTTGGCTCTAGAAGCGGGCCTGATCCAGGTAGGGGTAGGGCTACTGCGGCTGGGGTTTTTGGCCAATTTCTTGAGCCGCTCGGTGGTAACGGCCTTCGGCAGCGCCGCAGCCCTAATCATCGCCTTCAGCCAGCTCCGCCATCTGTTGGGGGTGAAGATCGCCAACACCGAGTCCTTCTGGCTGCTGCTGCAACGGCTTTGGCAGAGCCTGGAGGGGGTAAACTGGGTCACCCTGGGGCTGGGGCTGTTGGCCATCACCCTCTTGGTGTACGCCCAGCAGAAGCTCCCCGCTCAACTGCGCCGCTGGGGGATCCCGCCTCTCTGGAGCCTACTTCTCACCAAGGGCGCGCCGCTGGGAGCCGTCTTCCTGACCACGCTGCTGGTGTGGGGGTTGAACCTCTCGGAAAGATCAGGAGTGGCGGTGGTGGGATCCATTCCGACAGGTTTGCCCCCCCTGACCTTCCCTTGGCTGAGCTGGCCAGAGTGGCGAGCTTTGCTGCCCACAGCCTTGGCCATTAGCTTGGTGGGCTTTACAGAAAGCTATGCGGTGGGTCAGTCGCTGGCCAGCCAGCGGCGGCAGAAAGTGGATCCGAACCAGGATCTGGTGGCCCTGGGGGTGGCCAACCTGGCCGCAGCCGCAAGTGGTGGCTACCCGGTAACGGGTGGGATCAGCCGCTCAGTAGTTAACTTTCAGGCCGGGGCCAACAGCGGCCTGGCTTCGGTGGTGACGGGATCCCTGATAGCCCTGGCAGTGAGCTGGCTGATGCCTCTGTTTACCTTCCTGCCCCAGACGACCCTAGCAGCTATTGTGCTGGTGGCAGTGCTGGGACTGGTGGATTTTCACCCCTTGCTGCAGAGCTGGCGCTACGACCGCGGCGATGCCTTGGTTTGGTTGGTTACCTTTGCCAGCGTGCTGGGGATCGGGGTGGAGCCGGGGATTGGGCTGGGAGCGCTGGTGTCTATCCTCCTCTTCCTCTGGCGGGCCAGCCGTCCCCACATCGCCATTGTCGGCCAGGTGCCTGGCACCGAGCACTACCGCAACGTGCTGCGCCATGAGGTGCTTACCGATCCGCGCATCCTGGCAGTGCGGGTGGATGAAAGCCTGTTTTTTGCCAACGCCGCCTACCTGCAGGAGTATCTGCTGCAAGAGGTGGCAGCGCGGCCAGCAGTGGAACAGGTGCTGCTGGTGGCCAGCTCCATTAACTTCATCGACGGCAGCGCTTTGGAGGTGCTGACTCAGTTGGTGGAACGTCTGCGCCAAATGGGGGTGGGCTTTGCCCTGGCCGAGGTGAAGGGGCCGGTGATGGATCGCCTCAAAATGGCGGGGTTTGTGGAGAAAGTGGGCGCCGAGCGCTTCTTCTTGTCCACCCACCAGGCGATGCAGGCTCTCAAATCCCAGGTGACCTCTATGCCGGCAGCCGCTTCCGGATGAGCACAATCGGCGTTTGCTCTGCCGCATTGCCCGCCGGGTTCTTGCGCAGAGCCTGCTCCACCAGCTCCCGCTCCACACCTGGGCTGGCCGCCAAGACGTTGACTTCGCCCAGGTCGTTGGCATCCACAATGGCCACCTCGTAGCCGGTCTGGGCGTGGAGCTCGGCCACCAGCTTGGCTGGATCCCGTGGTCCCAAGACAATGAACTGGTCATAGGGGGGCAAGGTGCCGGTGACATCGTCGATGAGATCCGCCTGCTCCCCCGCCAGGGCATAGAACACCCCTGGGATCCCCAGCAGCTTAGCCAGGGATCCCGCCACCAAGGCCCCCAGTACTCGCCAGGCTCCCGAACAGTCGATGAGCGTCTGCATGCCATAGCAGCTTGAGAGACTGGTCTTGGAGGGGAAGAAGTAGCACAGGGTGCGAGCCAGCCAGCCAGGCTGCACCTGCAGGGGATGGCGAAAGTTGCCCTGCACAATGGCTACAGCACTCTCGGAAAGGGCCACGACATCGCCGGGTTGGAAGTGGGGGCCCACGTAGCGCCGCAACACCTCAGCCAGGTCATCGCTGGGGGTGAGCAGATGGGTGGGAATGGCAGCCCAACTCACCGGCCCCTGCTGCTGCCAGCACAGCTCCGCCAAGGGATCCACTTCCTGCAGCGGCAAGATGAGGTGGCTAGTCTTGAGGGTACGCCGCTGCCGCCCGTACTGGACGTAGTCCAGCTCCAGCCAGGCCGAGCGCAAATCTGCCAGTCCTTCCCCCCCTAGTTCAATCTCGACTTCTAGGCCAGTCTGGCTTTGGGGGGTGATGATGTAAGCCTGCCAGTAGTTGTCTTGGCGAGGAGGCAAGTCGGGGTGACGGGAGCGGAGGCGAATTTGGGTATGGATCCCCTCGACGGAGCTGGTGCTGAGCAGATGCAGTCGCGGCTCCACCTGGGCCAAGGTGACCTCAAAAAGGGGGTTGAGATTGCGGGCCACGAAGTCAGCCTGGATGAGCCAGCGGTCGGGGCTGAGGCGGTTGAGGCGCCAGCTCTGCGGCTCCACCACCAAGCAGTCGGCAGGGCGGGTTCTTAGCCAGTACAGCAACGTCCCCCCGCTCAAGAGCAGGCCGGCCGCCACCTGGATCCAGGCCGAGGGATCCCACAGCCAACGCCCGATCCCCCAGAAGCTCAAGAGCACCCCACCCAGTACCCCGGCCACCACACCTCGGCTCACTATCCGGATTGTTGCCATCAGGATCCCACTCCTTCGTTAAGCCCTGCTAAAGCCTCTCCCTTCCTTCAAGTTCGCTCCCTAGACTACAGGTACCGGCCAAGCCCTAGCCCTCCTACCGGGAAACCGAAAGCAAATCTCTACCCACATTTCCATCTCAAACACTTAGACTGCAAATAGGTTGCATTCTTTGGTTGCCATGGCCCAGAAACAGTGGTTCAAAAGCTTTGACGACATGATCCAGGGATCCAAAACTCCCATTCTGGTGGATTTTTACGCCACCTGGTGTGGTCCCTGTCAGGTAATGGCGCAGGTGTTGGAGCAGGTGAAGCCCCAGGTGGGGGACGCCATTGCTTTCGTGAAGGTAGATATAGACAAGTACCCCAACATTGCCGCTCGCTGGGGGATCTACGCCGTGCCGACCCTCATCTTGTTCAAGGACGGGAGGCCGGTTGACCGCATCGAGGGACTGCTGCAGCCTCGCGCCTTGGTGGAGCGGTTGCGGGCGCAGGTCAATCTGTCGGTAGGCTAGGTCCCGGCCGACGGCTACTTCCTGGATAGGCAGCGGGGGCGGCACTAGGTCTTTGCCAGGGCTTGAGGGCTATTTGGGTGTGCCAGTTCTACACGTCCACCTGCCGGGAGAGGTGCCCTACCGCAAAGCCTGGGCTTGGCAACGGACCAGACTGACCCAGATGATCCGCAATCCCCAGCTACCGGATGGGCTACTGTTGCTTACCCACCCGCCGGTGTACACTCTGGGGGCAGGGGCTGATCCCAAGTTTCTCAAAAGCCTCCCTGGACAGATAGGATCTCCGGACACTCAGCCAGAGTCCCCTGCTACTGGAGGGCCGGAGATCCTGCGGGTGGAGCGGGGCGGCGAAGTGACCTACCACGGGCCAGGGCAGTGGGTGGGGTATGCAATCCTCAACCTCAAACGCCACTGTCTGGATATCCACTGGTACCTACGCCAACTGGAGCAGGTGGTCATCGAGACTGTGGCTTACTTTGGCTTGAGGGGGGAGCGGATCCCTGGCCTAACGGGGGTTTGGGTGGAAGGGCACAAAGTGGCCGCCATTGGCATCAAGGTCTCCCGCTGGATCACCTACCATGGCTTTGCCCTCAACGTCTGTCCAGATCTGGCTGCCTTCGAGGCCATCGTGCCCTGTGGGATCCCTGACCGACCCGTGGGATCCCTGGTGCAGTTTTGTCCGGAGGTGACGATGGCTGCTGTGGCCCCAGTGCTGGTGAAGTCTTTTTGTGAAGTCTTCGGGCTGCAGGCCCAGGCAGTTTCCCTAGAGGAGTGGCTGGGGGGCAAGGAAGAAAGCTGAACTTAGCCGGTTGCTTACTCCACCCCCAATTGGCGCAGCAGTTGCTGAATGATGGTTTGATCGGCAAAGTTGCCGCTTTTGGAAAAGAGAGCCAACGCCTGGCGAAAGTCGGCCATAGCGGCCTCTCGCTTCCCCATTTGCAGGTGGGCTATGCCACGGCTGAAGTAGGCTTCCGGGATTCCCGGATCCAACTGGATGGCTCGCTCGGCATCGGTCAGAGCTTCTTGGGGCTGGCGCAAGGAGTTGTAAACGTAGCTGCGGTTCACGTAGGCCGGCGCATAGGTGGGATCCAACTGCACTGCTCGATCCAGATCTGCCAAAGCCGCCACCGGATCCCCCCGCAACAACTTGAGGGATCCCTGCCAGTTGAACTCAGAAGCCGTTTTGGGGCCAGAGGTACTCTCAGCAGGAGTTGGCCAAGAGAGGGCAGGGGCAGCAGCCAAGAATGCTGTTAGGAAACTGATCAGGGCCACCCTTCCCAATCGACGCTTCATTGGCTCTGCACTGCTAAGGATCCCAAGCCACTCCAGCATAAACTGTCGGCAAGAGGGGCAACTCTTGAACCTCAATTGGACTTAAAAGGAAAGCTTCTGGAATAGATGAGAAACGGGTAGGGCAAA
>Ga0272447_1000396_pt1 | contig 33657 bp, 20 predicted proteins | sample YNPCB0133_FD_194589 | JGI IMG/M metagenome (GOLD analysis project Ga0272447, IMG submission 194589) | Hot spring microbial mat communities from Yellowstone National Park, WY, United States - YNP-CB-013-3 | ecosystem: Environmental > Aquatic > Thermal springs > Hot (42-90C) > Sediment | place... | reverse complement strand
TCTCCCATCCTCGCTAGCGCGTTGGTACGAGATATCTGACTGTTATATAGTTCTGACCGTCATATTCCTGGGAACCCGGGAATCTCGATTTCATCCTAGTGTCACGAGGTTTCCCGTTCTTCTCCCTGTGTCACTATAGACCGTTCTTATAAGGCTCTGCAAGGACCAGCCGACAGCCGCTGTCGATCTCAGTTTGCGTTCTGCCTACGGAGGGTTATCACAAATCGAGGCTATCTTGATTGTGAAGGTTGAATCCCTCCCTCTGCTGCCCCCCTCCAACTCGACGAGGGCACGATGTCCCTTACCCGCAGCTCCCAGGGATACAGTAATGGTAGCTGCGGACGAAATCAGCCTACCCATCTCTCATGATGGGGGATATTCTGCCACTCATACTCATGGAAGTGATCCGCTGCTCATACTCGCGGAAATGATCCTGGGTCCCACTGGGGGAGCATGAGAGTCAACCTGAAGGTTCGCAAGAGACTCCAGGGGTAGGTTGAGAGGCAACCGTGACGCAGCGAGGTTAGCAAGGAATATGGTGATCCTGGGTGAGTAAAAACAGGGATATTTCGAGGATTTCTTATGGACTTGAACCGTTTCACAGAAAAGGCACAACAGGCGATAGCAGAAGCTCATAAACTGGCTGCCCGTTGGCAGCAACAGCAGGTTGATGTTGAACATCTGCTGCTGGCCTTGTTGGATCAAGACAAAGGGTTGGCACCGGCTATTCTTCGCAAAGCAGGGTTGTCCCCGGAAGCGGTGACCATCAAGCTGCAGCGGGAGGTGGAACAGCAGCCGCGGGTCAGCGGTACCAACGTGGAGCCGCGGATCACCCAGCGATTTTTGCGTCTCCTATCCCTGGCCGAAGACGAAGCCAAGAAATTGAAGGATGAATATGTCTCGGTGGAACACCTGCTTCTGGCGGCCACCGAGGACAACGGGGCGACAGGCCGGATTCTCAAGGAATTCGGAGTGACCCGCGAACGGTTGATGTCGGCCCTACGGGAGGTCCGCGGCAGCCAAAGGGTAACCAGCCCCAATCCGGAAGAAACCTATCAAGCCCTGGAGAAGTACGGTCGGGACCTGACGCAACTAGCTCAGCAAGGCAAGTTGGACCCAGTCATCGGACGGGATGAGGAAATCCGCCGGGTGATCCAGGTATTGTCCCGCAGGACCAAGAACAATCCTGTGCTCATTGGTGAACCGGGGGTCGGTAAAACGGCGGTGGTTGAAGGTCTGGCCCAGCGGATCGTGCGGGGAGATGTTCCCGAAGGTCTGAAGGACAAGCGGATCGTTGCCCTGGATATGGGTGCTCTTATCGCCGGTGCCAAATACCGAGGCGAATTTGAGGAGCGTCTCAAAGCAGTGCTCAAGGAAGTCACCGAGTCGCAGGGCCAAATCATTCTGTTCATCGACGAGCTGCACACGATTGTCGGAGCGGGCAAAGCCGAAGGTGCTATGGATGCAGGCAACCTGCTCAAGCCGATGTTGGCCCGCGGGGAGTTGCACTGCATCGGGGCCACCACCCTGGATGAATACCGCAAACATATCGAAAAAGATGCCGCCTTGGAACGCCGCTTCCAACCGGTTTACGTTGATGAACCGTCGGTGGAAGACACCATTTCCATCTTGCGGGGTTTGAAAGAACGGTACGAGATGCACCACGGCGTGCGGATCAAAGATTCGGCTCTGGTCGCCGCCGCTGTCCTATCCCACCGTTATATCAGCGACCGCTTCTTGCCAGACAAGGCCATCGACCTGGTGGACGAAGCCGCCGCCATGGTCCGCACGGAAATCGACAGCATGCCGGCCGAACTGGACGAAGTGCTCCGCCGGGTCATGCAATTGGAAATCGAACGGGAAGCCCTGAAGAAAGAGAATGACCCGGTTTCCCGCGACCGCTTGCAGAAGCTGGAAAAGGAATTGAGCGAGCTGAAAACGGAAGCCGACACCCTCAAAGCTCGCTGGCTGGCCGAAAAACAAGCGTTGCAGAAAATCCAGAACCTGCGAGAACAGATCGAACAGGTGCGCCGCGATATCGAGCGAGCCGAGCGGCAGTACGACCTGAACCGGGCAGCGGAGCTCAAGTACGGCCGCCTGCCGGAACTGGAAAAGCAGCTAGCCTCTGCTGTGGCCCAGGTCGAACAGACCAAAGGCGAACGCCTGGTCAAGGAAGAAGTCGGTGAGGAAGAGATCGCCCAAGTGGTCAGCCGCTGGACAGGTATCCCCGTGTCCAAGCTGATGGAAGGGGAAAAGCAGAAACTACTGCATTTAGCAGAGGAACTGCACAAGCGGGTCGTCGGCCAGGATGAAGCGGTCCAGGCAGTAGCCGAAGCCGTAATCCGCGCCCGCAGCGGGTTGAAAGACCCGAATCGACCCATCGGGTCGTTCATCTTCCTCGGTCCCACCGGTGTCGGCAAAACCGAGTTAGCGCGTGCCCTAGCCGAGGCCTTGTTCGACGATGAAAAGGCTATGGTCCGCATCGACATGAGCGAATATCAGGAGAAACATACTGTTTCGCGTCTGATCGGTGCCCCACCGGGTTATGTCGGTTATGAAGAAGGAGGCCAATTAACGGAGGCGGTGCGCCGTCGGCCCTATTCGGTCATCCTCTTCGACGAGATCGAAAAGGCCCACCACGACGTATTCAACGTCCTGCTGCAGGTTCTAGACGACGGCCGGTTGACGGATGGTCAGGGACGCACCGTGGATTTCAAAAACACGATCGTCATCATGACGTCCAACATCGGTAGCCAACGCATCCTGCAATACCGGGGGGCGTTTGAGGGAGAATTGTACGAGCGGATGAAGCAAGCCGTGTTTGAGGAATTGCGACGACACTTCCGACCGGAGTTCCTCAACCGTGTGGACGAGATCATCGTCTTCCACTCCCTCACCGAAGCCGATCTGACCCGGATCGTCGATATTCAAGTACGCCGGCTGCAAGATCGCCTGCAGGATCGTAAGATTACCCTGCAGTTGACCCCCGCTGCCAAGAAATTCCTGGTCGAAGTCGGTTACGATCCCTCCTTCGGTGCTCGGCCACTCAAGCGTGCTATTCAAAGGGAAATCGAGACCCCTCTGGCTCGCCTCCTGCTAATCGGTGAAATCCGCGATGGGGATACGGTCACAGTGGATCACGAACCAAGCCAGGATCGTCTCACTTTCACACCGGTGCACGCTGCCGCCCTTTGATCCTCCCATGGTGATCGCCATCGCCGTAACCCAAAGCCACCGGATCCCACCCGGTTGGCGGAACTGCGATGCACACATCATCTGATCTCTTCGACAAAGCATTTCATGGCCCAGGTCGTTCGTTCTCTATGCCACACTTCTCAAGCTGGAGTGGGTTCCGCTCCGTTGCGCCACGAGCCCCTCGATACTCCAGATGAAGCCACCGAGTCCAGACGCCCAGCGGATACTGGTCTTCCATCACGGAGGGACGTATGCTGGACTCTGTTATAGTCTCAACGCGTAAACTTCGGGAAAGCGGCGACTGCGTGATGAGATAGCTGCCGCTCCCGCCTTTGTTAGAGCCTCAGCGTGTAAGCATCGGGAAACAACCGCCATCTGTCCGTATTGTGGAACAACGTGTGGTTCATCGACAGCCGCTACGTCACCACAACCGCCAGGAAAGAGGACAAGATCATGGCCACAGTGACAACCACAGAACCACGAAGTGGTTGGGCAAGCTTGCGGGACCTCAACGGTTATCAGTGGTTCGTCTTTATTGTGGCGGCGTTGGCGTGGATGGCCGACTGCATGGATCAGCAGTTGTTCAACCTGGCCCGGATGATGTCGCTGACGGATTTGCTGGGCGGTCCATCTGCCGATCGGGATGCTGTGACCCGCTGGGCCAGTCGAGCCACGTCGATCTTCCTGATTGGTTGGGCCACAGGCGGACTGGTCTTCGGTATGTTTGGCGACCGGTTGGGTCGTGTCCGCACCTTAACATTGACCATCCTGCTTTATTCGGTCTTCACAGGTTTGAGTGCCCTGTCATTGGGACCTTATGACTATTGCTTGTATCGCTTTCTGACCGGTTTGGGGGTGGGCGGAGTTTTTGCAGCGGCTGTGGCTCTGCTGGCTGAGACCATGCCTAATCACGCCCGCCCCTTCACCTTGGGATTGATGCAGGCGTTGTCGGCCATTGGCAACATCACCGCAGCGCTGCTGTTTATCGCTTTAGGCTTGCTGGAACTCAACGGTCATCTCGACGGGCTTAAGCGGTATGGTCTAAGTGCCTGGCGGATATTGTTTCTTATTGGGATTTTGCCAGCAGGGCTGGTCATACTGATCCAAAGTCGCTTGCAAGAGCCGGAGAGCTGGCGGGCTGCCAAAGCCGCAGCCGACGAGGGACTGGGGAAAAAACTCGGTTCGTATCTGGAGTTGTTCGGTGGTGGCTGGATCACTCGCCATGCCGTTTTAGGCATGCTGCTAGCCTTTGTTGGGGTCGTCGGCCTGTGGGGTATCGGTTTCTTCTCTATTGATCTGACCCAACGCATCTCCAATACCGCTTTCGCAACTGAGGCCAACGAACTAGGACTGCAAGGTGCCGACAAGGAACGGTACATTGCCGGCCAGCGGATCATCTGGGCGGGGATGACCTCCCTGGCGATCAACGTCGGAGCATTCCTGGGCATGTCCTCGTTTGCCTGGCTAGCCGCCCGATTGGGACGCCGTCCCTCCTTCGCCCTTACTTTCCTGGCTGCTGCCGGTAGTGTTGCCCTGGTCTTTACCCTAATGCAGACCCGCCTGGATATTCTCTGGATGAACGTCGTGATGGGCTTTTGCCTGCTGGCCTTGTTCGGCGGCTATGCTATCTACCTGCCGGAGCTGTTCCCCACCCGCTTACGAGCTACCGGCACCAGCTTCTGCTACAACGTAGGGCGTTTCATTGCCGCCAGCGGACCGATCATGCTGAGCCTGCTCACCACCGAAGTGTTCGCCTATGCTGCCGAAGGGGGACTCTACCCTGATCGTCCTTTCCGTTACGCCGGCCTGGCCATGTGCAGTATCTTTCTACTCGGTCTGGCTGTGCTGCCGTTCCTGCCGGAAACAAAAGACCAACCTCTGCCGGAATGAATTGAGGAACTTGTCTTATCGGCCAAAGATCCACACTGCAAGAGACATCCTCCAAAGAATCCTTCTGTCTATTTCAACCCTCGGAACAATTAGCCGTAGTAAGGCTCGCCCAAATGGCGACTTGCCCCTACCCCCCTTCCCATGGGGGCTTTTTGGGAAATATGCCGCACTACCGGTTCGAAAACAGGGACCCATCACCCCGAGTACCTGTACGAATCGGTAATCCGATCCTGATGTTGGAAACCGTCGGGAACAAGTGATGGAGGAAACCTCGCATGCCGGTAATCTATGGTTTGAGCTTTCCAGAATTAGCCATTCCTCCAACCCCAGAGTGGCTGCAACGACGTGGGGGCCTACTCCGGCGGAACCTCCAGTCGAATATTGTTGAAGTCTGGCTGGAAGGACAACCCCTGTACCGTCTGGAAGTGCGACCCGCTCGGAATCAGTACACCTGCGTCATTGTGGACATGACCAGTGCCCGTCCGATTAGTAATGGTTCCAGCATTTATGCCACAACTGAGCAAGCTCTAGCCGGTGGATTGGAGCAATTGCGGGGCTATCTGGGCTGGTAAATCCTAAGTACTCGTAATCGTGACGATTCGCACGTGCTATTGCAAGCAGCATCTGGCTATTCCAGACCAGTCACCCTACCCCAACGTGACCGGAAAGATAAGCCGCCTTGGCACCGTGAGTCGGTCAACCCCTTGGATGTAGCCGACATGAACCATCTAAACAAGTTGCAACATTTGCCGGATGTCCGATACATGCACATAGGAGATTCCCAAGCGAGCGGCTTCTTGTCGTGTTTGTTCCTGGAACAGTCCGGCGGCAGGGACGTCGATACCCGCACTGGCGTCTTCGACCAGATAAACATCAAGGCCTGCTTGACGTAAATCCCGAGCGGTGAAAAAGCAGCAGATGTTCAACGCCAGGCCGCAAATTACCGCGCTGATAATCCCTTGAGCCTGAAGAAAGGAGGCAAAACTTGGATGCTGAGCCGTGACGGCGTAGGCGTCACGGTCCACCTGATACCCTTTCCGCCAGATCGTCTGGAAGCGTTGGGAGTCGAGACCTGGTAAAAACTCGGCACCCAACGTCCCTTGGACACAATGGGGCGGATAAAGATTATCCCGCTGCCCGAAAAAAGAACAATGATTCGGAGGGTGCCAATCCTGAGTGGCATCGATCCTGGCGAAAGGCAGGGACAGAAGAGCATTGATGGCCGGTACAACCGCCAGCCCGCCAGGAATAGGCAACTCCTCAGGGCAAAGTTCTGTGAAACCCCGCTGCGCATCCACAACAATCAATGCTGTCTGCGATGCCAACATGATAGACACCTGTTCCAAAGAGTTCGAAGGATCCCTTTATAGCCGGTTGTCGCCGGGGGAACCGCCAAACGCCACAAGCTGACCTCGGATCTCCCACCGTAGTACAACCTCGCCAAAAAGCAGGCCAATGCAAGGGGTACTGCCCGTTTGGATGGTATAGTATCGTGGGATAGATGCAACTGTTTTCGTATTACCGTCGATAGGATGCGTTGCTGTGCCGTTGGGAAAAGCCCTTCGAACAATGCGGTCAGATGATACCTAACGATGCGACCGGAGAATACTTTTGGGGTCAAGGTGCGCGACATATGATGAATGCAGCAGCACGACCTGGGGAGACGCCAGTGTATGACGCCACCGTTGAGCAAATCGATTCAGGATTATTTGAAGACGATCCATCGTCTGGGTGGGGCCCAGCAGCAGGTGGCACCCACAGCCATTGCCCAGGCGTTGAAAGTAACCGGTCCATCGGTGACAGGCATGCTCAAGCGCCTGGCAGAAGGGGGATGGATTGAATACCAGCCGTCCCGTGGTGCCCGCTTGACTCGTGCTGGAGTGATGGCGGCCCGGCGGGTGATCCGACGCCACCGATTGGTAGAATTATTCTTGACCCGTGTACTGGGACTGGACTGGAGCGAAGTGGATGCCGAGGCCGAAGCCCTGGAACACGCCATTTCCCCGAGGTTGGAACAAGCTTTAGCCGATTACTTGGGAGAACCCCTGGAGGACCCCCACGGCCACCCAATCCCTTCGCGGACCGGTTCCCTCCGTCGTCGGCGACTCAAACCTTTGCCAGCCTTCCGTGTGGGCCAAACCGTGATCATCCGCGAAGTCCAGGATGACAACCCAGCACGCCTGCGCCACTGGCGGGAACTGGGCCTGATCCCCGGCACCATCGTGCAACTCCTGAGTTACCATGAATTGGAGGACGTATTTGAACTGCAAGTAGGTGATCGCCGTCTGCGTCTGGGTCGTGTCCCACTGAGTGGATTGCAGGGACAGGCGTGGTCCTCGGCACGATCCAACACCCCGCCTCCCCCCCAACGGGACCTATCGCCCCCACGTTCCTTCCCTACGGAAGGTCAGAATGACTGATACTCGGCATGACAAAGCGGAGATTTTTGGATGCCAGCATCATGCCTGATCTGAATTGGATTTTCATTCATCGCCAATTCTTGGCTGAGACCATAAAGCATCCGGCGGAAAACACTGTTCCTGGAGCATGACCCACCAGGTTTCGTTCCTATTGATTTGACACCTCTTATGGGCGCACTAGATTTGCGTCAAGAATCGCCCGCGGGGGCCTGAAGAGGCGGTAACCCCTGATATCTCAGGGATGAGAAAGGAGGTAACTGTGTACCCTGTATTCGTCTGTTCCTTGTCATGTCTGGCTATAGTGGCTCTGTATTATTTCTGGCGTGACCTATATCTGCCCCGCATGAAACGACATCTCTTGCGTGAACGAGTGACCTACATGCTCTGGATCGCCGCCCAAAGAATCCGTTAGCATTTTCTCTGCGACCTCCAACTGGGATCGTACCCGTTTCTACAGCGCCAGATTATCACGGTATTATCGTTGCCGACCGGTGACAGGGCGACGAGAGGGATTACACTCCATGGGGCGAACCTAGCGGAGTTACTACTGTAAGCCGGCATCAGCAACTCTGGTAAGCTGCCAGACCGAAGCTGGTAGGCACACGTAGTTCGATAAGGACCGACATGGCGACGATAGCTGGTATTAGGCAACTTGATAGGGGCTGCCAGACTCCTAACGATTTTTGTCTCCCGAGAAAAACACACAGGCTAGAGTCATTGCCGGCTCGGTTGTCTTGTTCTTTGGCAGATGCTAGCATGGCTGATAGAAAAGATCGTCTCGTAGCGAAACGCGGATTTTCCCGTATGTTTGTGCCCGAAGCATTCGACGGATCGAATTCTCTTGAGAAGCGGCATGTTGAAATTCCGTATCATTCCGTGTTTGGATGTGGATCGGGGACGAGTGGTCAAAGGCACGCATTTTGTGGATCTACGCGATGCCGGAGACCCTGTAGAAGTGGCTCGTCAGTATGACGAACAGGGGGCGGATGAACTCGTTTTTCTGGATATTTCTGCCAGCCACGAAGGACGAGCCATTATGCTTGATGTGGTTCGACAAGTGGCCGATAGCATCTTCATGCCGTTCACAGTGGGTGGTGGGATTCGTTCACTAGACGATGCTACACGTTTGATCCAGGCTGGTGCGGAAAAGGTCAGTCTCAATTCCGCTGCAGTGCGGACACCGGAATTGATCACGGCGGTATCACGTCGCTTCGGCCGCTGTGCCACGGTGGTCAACATCGACCCCAAACGGGTACGACGGGACGGTGAGACTATTTGGGAAGTCCACATCAACGGTGGACGAATTCCCACCGGGTTGGAAGCCGTCGCCTGGGCCAGGGAGGTAGAAGCCTTGGGAGCTGGGGAAATCGTGTTGACCTCCATGGATGCAGACGGAACCCAGAACGGTTACGATTTGGAAATGCTCGAAGCGGTGAGCCGAGCGGTTTCGATTCCTGTGGTGGCTAGCGGCGGGGCCGGACACCCAGAGCACCTCTACCAAGCCTATCAGGCTGGAGCTGATGCCGCCTTAGCTGCCAGCATCTTCCACTACCACCGATATACCATTGCGCAAACCAAGGCCTATCTGGCCCGCAAAGGAGTTCCCGTTCGGCTGGAATCATCTCGCTCTGGCCATAACGCATCCCTTGATCATAGTACGTCGCTTTGAGGCTCGCGTGCACAAGCGGGAATCATCTCGTCCAGGCCATGACGCTTCCTTTCACCCCGCTCTGCCAGGATGAACACTCAGCCGTTACAATGGACGACAGAGGAATAGGCTACTTCATGCCTTATTCCCGATCGTGTGATGGCTGGTTATCGCAAATCATACCCGAGGGTAAAGGCGAGAGGAAGAATTATGAGCAACGCACCTGCTGCTAACACGTACAAACCGATTACGATCAATTCCCCGGAACCGGGCTTGAAGGTGGCTCCTGCTGTTCCTGGAGAACCTCCGATCAATCAGCTATTCCGGACGGTAATGATGCATAAAGGTTCGGACCTGCACCTGAAGGCGGGCCTGCCGGGGATGATGCGTCTACGCGGCGTGATTCAGAAGATGAATACACCGATCCTCGAGCAGGAAATGCTGGAAAAATTGATTACTCCGATCCTCAAGGAGAAGGATAAGCGAGTATTCGAGGAGACCGGTGGGGCGGACTTTGCTCACGTGATCGGCAAGGACGAGGCCCGCTTCCGCGTCAACCTGATGAAGGCCCGCGGCAAATGGTCTCTGGTGGCCCGTCTGGTCAATCAGACGATCCCATCGTTCGAGCAACTCGGCTTGCCGCCAGTCATCGAAAAACTCTGCCATTTCGAGATGGGAATGATCTTGCTAGCCGGCGTGACCGGCTCCGGGAAATCGACCACCATCGCCGCCATGCTCGACTACATGAACGCCCACGAGCCGTTGCACATCCTGACCATTGAGGACCCGATTGAGTTTGTGTTCACCGACAAAATGTCGGTGGTCAATCAGCGGGAAGTGTACATCGATGTATGCGATTGGAAGACCGCTCTCAAGCATGCAGTGCGTGAAGACCCTGATGTGATTCTGGTAGGCGAGATGCGGGATTCGGAAACGTTCGAAGCCGCCGTCCATGCTGCCGAGACTGGTCACGTGGTCTTCGGAACCATCCATGCTTCCAACGCCTATAGCACCATCGATCGCATCCTGGGACTATTTCCCCCTAATCAGCACAATGCTGTGCGGCAGTCTTTGGCTTTCAACTTGCGGGCGGTCATCGCTCAGAAACTCGTGCCGGCGATCAAGCCAGGCGTGCAACGCGTCCCCACCAACGAGATCATGATCGTCAACCCAACCATCCGCGACCTGATCCTCAAAGGGCAGGACTCCAAACTGTTGGACGCTATCCGGGCTTTTTACAACGAAGGCATGATGGACTTCAACAAGAGTCTCGAAGAGCTGGTCTTACGTGGCGATATCGACAAGGCCACCGCCTTGGAATTCTCACCCAATCCTGAGCAACTGCGGATGGCTCTCAAAGGGATCAAGGTGGCCGCCTCGGGATTGGTATGAGACCTGCGCATCACCTTCGCACCCACCGTGGGATTGTTACGCCGCTACCGATCAGGGTGGGCCACGATTGGGAGTGGCCCCATGTAATGCGGTAGAAAAAAAGTCGTATAAATGCCTTTGGGAAGGCCAGCCTGGCCGCCTTCTCCCCGACGCAATAAACGAGCCTGTGAGCTTACGGATGAACAAGCGCGGGAACTATTCCCGCGAAGGTGCCGAATGTGACCCTTACACAGATAGGGGGCAAAATAAGCAGGACTAGCGGGCGGCTAGGGAAAAACAAGCGATTTCCTGGTCGTTGCGGACAAAGATGCATTTGTCCGCAAAGGCTGGGTGGCTCCAAACCACCTTGCGGCCAGCCATGCGATTGGTTGGTTCCAGCAAGACAACACGACTGATTTCCTGGTATCCTTGGGGAGAAAGACGGGCCAGAATCAATTCTCCCTGCTCATTGAACAGGAAGCACCGGTCTGCGTGAGGCACCAGAAAAGCATTACCCCAGCGCTCGCCGTTACTGGGCTCGTCTTCCTCGGCCACTTGGGGGGGAGTGTAGCGTCCACGGGTTGCTTTCATGGTCATCCAGACCCGCTGACCGGTCGCCCACTCCAGACAGCGGAGTTGTCCATAGCTGCACACGCCGTAGATATACGGCCCCTGCACCACTGGTGTGGGCATAATTGAGCTGAGGTCGGTCGTTTGCTCGGGCCGTTCGCCCTTGGCTTTGCTACGCCAGAGGACCTTGGCCCCGTCAGCGGTGACCTGCAGCAGCATGGAACCGTTGTAAAAGGATGTCAGGAACAATTTATCCCCTTCGATCTGCCGTGGCATGGGAGCTGTCAGAGCGGCCCGAATGTCCCAATCGACCCTCCAAAGGCGTTGACCAGTCTGCGGGTCTAAACCGAGGACGGCTCGGCTGTGCCAGATGATCAGTTGGCGTTTGCCGCCGAAGGTATAGATGATCGGGGGGCAATAGCCGAAATCCCCTGGGCAACTCTCGCTCGCCCAGAGTTGCTTGCCGGTATATTTATCGAATGCCACCACTAAGCGGTCCTCCGAACCGCCGACCAAGCAAATCAACCGATCGCCGTCCACCAACGGATGAGCCGCAAACCCCCATACGGGAAGGGATGCGCCGTAATCTTTGAGAAAGTCCTTAGACCAGATGACCTGACCATCATTGGCGTTCAAACACAGTAAATGCCCCATTGCCCCCAGGGTGTAAACCCGATCTCCATCAACGGTCGGAGTGCAACGGGGTCCTGCCGCATAACTGATGCGATATTCGACCGGATAGCTCTGTTTCCAGATTTCCTTTCCATTGGTCGCATCGAGGCAGAGAATGCGTTCTTGACCTCGGACCCGCGCTCCTTTGGCAAACCCACTGGCGGGTAATTCATCTCTGGGAACCAAGTCCATGACATACACGCGACCGCGAGCCACCGCCGGTCCGGAATAGCCCACACCGACCGGTGTACGCCAGCGGGCCTGCAAGCCTTCCGCCGGGAACTTGTCGATGATCCCCTCTTCCCGCCAAATGCCATCGCGTTGAGGTCCCAGCCACTGGGGCCAGTCGTCGGCCCAAACTCCCCAACCCCCGCTCAATACCAGCAATACTCCTAGATTCCAAGGACGCATACTCCCTCCTCATACGACACAAAAATGGATTGGGAAAAGGTCAGGGTCCTCGTGGGCATTTCTCCTTCACACGAAAGCCATCCAAGGCACGCAAGGACTGACAGCAGTCTATGCCGGGTCTCTAACCCCTCGCTGGGCTTATAAGATACGGAAGCGATTCCAGGAGTAGGAATAGACAACTACTAGGCTTCGCCTTTTCTTGTGGAGCCAAAGCCTGGGCGTGCTTCGCGGCAGGCAAGGCTACCTCAGGTTGAAGACGGACACACCTTGTCTTAGAGTAACAGGACAGGATCGGCTACACGAGCAGATGAGACAAACAGGAGCGGCTAGGTTAGCAGTTAAGACGAAACCGGGCACAGTCTTCCACCTCCCCCTATAACAGGGGGACAACAAAAAACCCGGAAGCAACATGCCCTAGCGTGTCCCAAACCAGGCCCAGAGCCTTCCGAACAGCGACCGAGACCATCAGCATGTTTGAAGGTATTACCCGTGGGTTGAGCGAGGCGTTACGGAAGCTGCGGGGACGTGGACGCCTGACACCGGAGAATATCCGGGAAGGGCTACGGGAGGTCCGACGCGCCTTCCTCGAAGCGGACGTCAATTTTCACGTGGTCAACGACTTCATCGCTCGGGTAGAGGCCAAGGCGACCGGTCAGGAAGTGCTAGCCCGTGTCGATCCGGCCGAGCAGATCATCAAGATCGTATTCGACGAACTGGTCGCCCTCATGGGTCCGGTCGATCCGCGGATTCCCCAGCGGTCCGATCGGCCCGTGGTGCTGATGCTGTGCGGTCTGCAAGGTTCCGGCAAGACCACGACAGCGGCGAAGTTGGCCCTGACACTCAAGGAGCGGGGTCGCAAGCCGATGCTCGTGGCCGCCGACTTGCAACGCCCCGGTGCCGTCGAGCAACTTCAGACCTTGGGCAGCCAGATCGATGTCCCCGTTTACAGTGAGCGAACCACGCCGGTGGAAGTGTGCCGTCATGCGGTAGCTGCCGCCAGGCGACAATTGTGCGACACCGTCATTCTGGATACTGCCGGCCGATTGCAAATCGATCAGGAGTTGATGCGAGAACTCCAGCAAATCGACAACCTGGTCCAGCCCGATGAGGTGTACCTGGTGGTCGATGCGATGATCGGCCAGGAGGCAGCTAACGTCGCCAAGGCGTTCAATGATGCCCTGGAATTGAACGCCTGCATTCTAACCAAGCTGGACGGCGACACCCGCGGTGGCGCGGCTTTATCGATCAAAGCTGTCACCGGTGTACCGATCAAATTCATCGGTGTGGGTGAAAAGCTCGACAAGCTGGAAGATTTCGTCCCCGAACGCATGGCCGGCCGGATCCTTGGTCAGGGCGACCTGATGGGGGTGGTCGAAAAAATCGCCGCCATCCAGAAACAGATCTCCGAAGAAGAACTGAAAAAACAGCAGGAAGCTCTGGCCAAGGGCGACTTCACTCTGGACATGTTTCGCAAGCAGTTTTCCCTCATCGCTAAAGTCGGCATGAAGGACCTGCTGTCCCGCATCCCGGGGATGGCCGAAATGATTCCCGAAGGGGAAGACCCCGAGGTGGCCTTGCGCCGGGTCCAGGGCATCATCGACTCGATGACACCACAGGAGCGAAGCCGTCCGGAAATCATCGATCAGTCCCGTCGCCGCCGGATCGCCCGCGGTGCCGGTGTCGAACCCCACGAGGTCCACCAATTCCTCAAGCAATTCGAACAAGTCCGGGTTCTGATGCGGCAAATGTCGCAGATGACCCTGTGGCAACGGTTGAAAATGGTGACCGGTTTGGGACAAATGGGTGCATTCCTCCCAGGGGGTCTGGACAAAATCCAGATCAAAAGCCCGGACACCCAACGTCGCAAAAGTGCTCGCGAACGGGCTGAGGAACGCAAACGCCGCAACAAAAAGAAACGACGCTAGCACCCCATCCAGACCACGGTTTCCCGATCCAATCTGCTCCGCGGACAGACACCGGTATGATCCGGATCGTCTCGATCAATCCTCGGTGGGTCGAGGTCGGTTGGCCCAATGCGGCGGTGGATCACCAGCCACCACCACTCCTTTCTGATCCCACCCCAGGTAGGCCCGGACATCCCCGGAAGTATAGCGCAGGGTCAAACCACAGCGGCGGCGTGACGAATTGTTCGCTTCGGAACCATGCAACAGCAGGTCGGAGTGAAGAGAGGCTTCCCCAGCCTTCAATTCCACATAGACCGGTTCGCCGTACTTCTCCACATCGGGTACTACCTGGTTGAGCACATGGGCGGGATCGTTTTCGGTCAACTGATAAGTGAGATGGCCCAGCACGTGCGTTCCTGGGATGTACTTCATGCAACCGTTATCCCGGTCGGCATCATCGATGGCCAGCCAAACTGTTACGGCTTTGCTCGGCGTCAGTGGCCAGTAGCTGGCGTCCTGATGCCAACTCACCACCTTGCCATCCCCCGGCAGCTTACAGAAGAAATGTGATCCCCACGCAATAACGCTAGGGCCTAGCAGATCCCGCACAATCGCCACAATCCGCGGATGCGTCAGAATATCCCAGACCCGTCCATGACGCAAATGCGCGGAACTGATCGAATAGCTGTCCTTCCCTTCCGCCAGATAGCGTTGCAGCAACCGATCAAAGTAGTCGCGGATCTCCTGTATCTCCGCATCGGAAAAAATGCGGAAGGGCATCAGATACCCCTGGCGGTTGAACTGTTCGACTTGTTCACGACTGAGCACCTGAAAAGGGCCATGGGTGTTGCAAGGATGAAACGACAGATCCCGCGGAATCGCAGCTAGTGCATCATGTTCCGGAACCGTCTGGAAAGTAGTGGGCGGTGAAGAGGCACTCATGGCAGGGATTCTCCGGCGGAACTTCCGCACTCTCAAGCATTCCCGAAGGATTGCGATGGCCCGCCATACTCCAGAGCCAGGGCACATCCACCCTTTCCTGCGGAGATGGCGTAATCTGCTGTATGGCCGGCACGCGTGGTTGAACCAGTAGGTGTTATATGATCTGCCAGATCGGTTCGGCGCCTTCGACACCGACCAGCTTCTGATCCAGACCACCGTAGAAGTAGGTCAGTTTGTTGGGATCCAAGCCCATTTGCCAGAGGACGGTAGCATGGAGATTTTTGACATGGAAGCGATTTTCGACGGCCTGGTTTCCCAGTTCGTCGGTGGCCCCCACGCTGATCCCTCCTTTGATGCCTCCGCCGGCTAACCACATGGTGAAGCCGTAGGCATTGTGGTCGCGGCCGGTGCCTTGTTCGTATTCCGCCGTGGGTTGCCGACCGAATTCACCACCCCAAATGACAATGGTGCTGTCCAACAATCCCCGCCGTTTCAAGTCTTGGAGCAAACCGGCAATCGGTTTGTCGGTGTTACCGGCATGGAGAGAGTGGTTTTTGACCAGATCACCATGAGCATCCCAGTTGTAGTCGTTGTGGTTGCCACCCGAGTAGATCTGGATGAAACGGACACCACGTTCCACCAGGCGGCGGGCCAGAAGGCATTTACGACCGAAATCATCGGTGCGTTTCTCGCCGATGCCATATAGCCGCAAGGTTTCTGCCGTTTCCTGCGAAAAGTCAACCGCCTCTGGGGCGTGCTGCTGCATTTTGAAGGCCAGTTCATAGCTGGCGATCCGGGCCATCAGTTCGCTGTTGTCGGCCCGACTAGCCAGATGCTGCTCATTTTTTTCACGCAACCGATCAAGCAAAGCCCGCTGCTGGGCCCGAGTCATCCCGGGAGGCGGTGTCAGATCATGAATGGGATGGGCATCGGCTCTCATCACCACACCCTGATACGCCGCCGGCATGTAACCGCTGGACCAATTCTTCGGCCCGTTGATCGGTCCACCTGATTTGTCCAGCATAACGACGAAGGCGGGCAGGTTCTCATTCTCGCTACCCAAGCCGTAGGTAACCCAACTCCCTAAGCAGGGGCTACCGGAGAGCAACCGCCCGCTATTCATCATGAACAAGCCGGAACCATGGATAGGCGACTCGGCGTAAAAGGAATGGACAAAGGCGATGTCATCCACACACTGAGCTAGGTGGGGGAACAGATCGCTAACCCATTTGCCGCACTGGCCGTATTGCTTGAAAGGGAATTTCGGGCCGACGATACGTCCTTCATTACGGTGACCCGCCCGGCCAAACGTTTTGACCTTGACTGTCTTGCCATCGTATTTGATCAATTCCGGCTTGTAGTCGAATGTGTCCACGTGGCTGGGTCCGCCGTACATGAACAGGAAGATGCAGGCTTTAGCTTTGGGGGTAAAGTGGGGCTTCTTGGGTGCTAGGGGGTTGATATAGCGGCTGGGAGCAGAGGAACTTTTCGGGGTAGTGCTACCGGCCAACAGAGGATCATTGTGCAACAAGGCCGTTAATCCGAGGGCCCCAAAACCGGCCCCTACTTCCCAAAGGAACTCCCGCCGCGTTCGACCGCAAAAATTCGCGCCGCTTGCTCTTGGGGCTGACATATATCATCCTCCTCGGAAACGCAACAATAGGCGGATGGATTTACGCTGTCCGATGCACTCCCCCCTCGCAGGTAGGCCATGTTCGCATGTCCGCGAACACAGCCCTATTGTACCCTGCATCAAACTCCTGCATCAAACTCAGTCGATGTAGATAAACTCGTTGGTGTTGAGGCACAACAAGCAATAGCGGCTCAGAGCAGTGGTTGGATCCAGTTTATGTTCCTCCATAAGGCGCTGCAGAAAACGTAGGTCGTCCTGAACTTCCTGTGAGGTAGGCTGGCGGCCGGTGGTCAAGCGGATGGCCCGGCGGATTTGGGCGGGCAGGTCATTCGGAACTTCGTGTTGCAGGCGACGGGCCAGGGCAGCGGCTTGTTCCTGAGCAAATGCTCCATTGAGTAGCCCCAACGCCTGGGTGGGGACGGTGGTGACATAGCGGACCGGGCAGCTACTATCCGGATCGGGCTGGTCGAAACCAACGAGAATCGGCACCCGTAAGGAACGTTTGACATGGACGTAGATGCTGCGACGGTTGGCCTGCTCGGGAGGAGAGGTAGGCCAACCTTGTCCCGGGACCGACTGACCCGCCAGCACTTCCGCAGGTAGCGGGGGATAGACACTGGGGCCGTACATCTGCCGATTGAGCTGGCCACTGACTGCCAGCATAGAGTCGCGAATTTCTTCACCTGTGAGTCGCCGCATGTTGAATCGCCACAGGTAAACATTGGCGGGATCACGGTGAAGGTTCTCGGGATCACCTCGCGACGAGAGTTGATACACCTGCGACATCATGATCAGTTTATGCAAGCGTTTGATGGTCCAGGGAGCGCCGCGGACTGCCCAGGGGCGGTCGGGAGATGGCGACGTCGGTTGCACAAGTTCGGCGGCTAACCAGTCGAGCAATTCCGGGTGTGATGGCGGTTCACCCAGTTTGCCGAAATCATTGGCACTGGGTACCAAACCGCGGCCGAAGTGGTATTGCCAGATGCGATTGACCCAGACGCGTGCAGTCAGCGGGTGCTTGGGGGAAGCGATCCACCGGGCCAGCACTGTGCGGCGACCACTGGTTTTCGAGCCGGGTGGTGGTGGGGGGATCACTGGGTCAGGCTGACCAAATAATTGCGGAAAACCCGGTGTGACTTCCTTACCTTTGGCATGGGGCGAACCGCGGACCAACACATGGGTCGGCGGAGGCGGCACCCAGCAGTTGTTCACCGACAACGCCCATTCCGCCGGCGGACGATATCGTTCCAACATCGTCCGTTCCTTGCGTAAAGCATCGTATTCCTGTTTCTGGGCTTCCGGAAGTCGCGGGATAATTTTGGCTACTACCTTGGGGCGATCTGGCCCTTCGGCTGCCCGTTGATCCTCGGCCGGCAGTTGGCGAATAGCAGCATTTTCGATTTCCGTCAGGCGTTGGCGAATCTGTTCCAGCCGGTCTTGCCTCCGCTTTTGCTCCGCTTCGTATTGGGCACGCACCTCAGGTGGGGAAATGTCGGTCAGATTGTTCGGCGAACGCACATCCCGAGTTTGCGAAAAGGGACGAATCTCGCGGAAGAATGCCAGGAGGCGATAGTAATCCGCCTGCGGGATGGGGTCAGCTTTGTGCTCATGACAACGGGCGCAGTTGATGGTCATTCCCAGGAAGGCTTGCCCGACCGTCGTTACGATGTCGTCGTAATGATCGTATAGGGCCTGCTCGGGGTCAGCGGGCTCGTCGTCCCAGATCCCCAGGCGGTAAAAGCCGGTGGCAATGATGGCCTCGGGGTGATAACCCGGGATTTCATCGCCGGCTAGCTGTTCCAGGATGAAGCGGTCGTACGGTTTGTCTTCGTTGAAAGACCGGATGATGTAATCCCGATACTTCCAGGCATAAGGTTTGGGGCCATCCCGTTCAAAACCGTTGGTTTCGGCATAGCGGACAACATCGAGCCAGTAGCGTCCCCATTTTTCGCCGTAGTGCGGGCTGGCCAATAATTCATCGATCAGCCTCTCCCAGGCGTCAGGGGAGGGATCGTTGACGAAGGCATCGACCTGCTCCGGGGTCGGGGGCAGGCCGAGCAGGTCGTAGTAGGCCCGTCGGACCAGTGTCACTTTATCCGCTGGCGGAACAGGTCGTAACCCCCGTTGTTCCAGTTTGGCCAGGATGAAGGCGTCGATCGGGGTGCGGACCCAATCCTTGTTTTGCACGTTCGGCACCGGTGGCCGCTGCACCGGACGATAGGCCCAATAATCTTTGGCTTGCTCGGCGATAGAAGCAGATGGGGACGTAGCCCCGGGAGCGGCGGAAGGCATCGGCAGACCCGCCGCCACCCATTTCTCTAAAATGGCGATGTCCGCTGCCGACAGCTTCCCTTTCGGCGGCATCCGTAAGTGCTCATCGTCATACCGGACGGCACGCAGCAACAAGCTCTGCGCCGGCTGCCGCAGATCGACGGCTGGTCCGCTATCGCCTCCCTGCAGAATGGACTGCCGACTGCGTAAATCGAAGCCACCCCGCAGCTTGCTTGGTTCTTCCCCATGACACTTCCAACAATGTTGCCGCAGTACGGGCAGTACCTGCTTATCAAAAAAAGCAAGTTGTTCTGCGGAAAATGCCGGAACATTATCACCGGATTTGTCACCGGCTTGGGCGGGCTGCTGTTGGGATTGGCCCTGCAGTCGATTGGTCCCCAATTCCAACAGGAGCAACACTCCCGCTGCCAGACCCATCAGCAGGATTGCACTCCTATAACCAACTCGTTTCCAGTCTCGGAAGTGGTATGCCAAAGGGTACATCCCTTATACCTCCCGATCTGTATCTGCAATGGGGGGCAGGATGCGGACTCGTCGAGCCATGCAATCATGCATCGGTGGGCAGGATGTCGTTCTCCTGCAAGTCGCTTCGGTGAGACACGGAACCGACAACCTTTGATGGTTGGTAGGCGGGCTTTTATTCATTTTACGGTGTCTCCACGGTGACCGCTACTATAATTGGGGCGGTGCGGTCCGGCCCCTTGACAAACTCAATGGCCTGTAACTCGGCCTCGGGACGCTTGACCGGGATACTCAGGTAACGCACCTGCTGGTTGCGGACCGCAAAAGCGAATTTCGACCCAGGCACATCAAAGCGGCCGATGTAGTCGGCAAAGTGCACGCCATTGCGTAAAGGGTGATCCTCGGTGCTGCCGTCCGCATAGTGCAGGCGAACAATCATGCTGACACTGCCGTTGGTCGAAGGTTGTTGGGCCGCCCAACCCCCGATACCACTGAGCAAGTGGATCGCTTTCGCCCTCCCTGCATAGGGAAGCCGCACCTGACGGGGCATCCGCGGCGGAATCACCCCTTGCGGACCGTAAAGCATCACCACATTCTTCACCGTATCTTTCTGGGGATCCACCAATACAAATGGAACGCCTTCAAACACCTTCGGCTTCCAATCCGGGAAGATAAGGCGTTCAACCGTCCCACCCCGATCGAAAAACATATCCTTGGTGCTGACTACGGTAGCCACCCGATCCAAGGGTAGCGGCACATACTTCCCCTTGTGGGTGAGGAACTCCAACAGGTCGGTCAGTTCCTGGACACTCATCACCTTTTCAAACCCCTCGGGCATCAAAGATTTGTCCGTCTCCACCAGAGTGGCAATGTCATCTTTGCTCAAGATGTGCCGCTTGCCATCCCCGTCGATCAGTTCCAACGTGGTCGCGGTTTGTGCACCGATAATGCCCAGAAAGGTTCGCTCATCCGTGGTCTGGAGGCGATAGGCTTTGAAGTTCCCCTCGACGCTCCGCGAGGGATCCAAAACGTGAATGAGGATTTCTTCTTTGGGGTGTGCAGCAAAACCGGTTAGGTCTGGTCCGATGGCCACTCCTTCACCAGAATGCTGGTGACACTTGGCACAGTGCTGAGTGAACACTTTCTTACCGTTACCGACATCCCCGGTGCGTCCAAGCACTTGGGGTTTGAGTTGATCGATGACCTTTTGCCGATCCGGATCGGGCAACCCACCGCCCAGCTCGAGAAGTTTGCGAGTGCGAGCAGCGATAGTTTGGTCCGGATGGGTGGTCAGAGCCAGGCGTTGGTCCAGAGCCAGCCAGTCGAACCGGGCCTGTCCCTTTTCGACCGCATCCAGCCAGGTCCGGACAGCATCGGGGCGCTCCAGAATCAGGGCTAAAGCCACCTTGCGACTGACCGGGGGAACCTTACGGAGGGCGGCAACCGCAGCGGAGGCCCAACTCGATGCTTGTGACAGGCGCAGCGTCTCCAGCAAGCCTTCTGCCAGGGCAGGACTGATCTGCGGCGTCAGTTGGTCCAGAATCGCTCCGACCGCGGCATCGTCACGAGGGTTGAGTTCCAGCAGCAGCCGAGCAGCGGCGATTCGTTCGGTGTCAGGGCGCTGGCTGTCGGCCAGTGCTTGACGCGTGGCTAGGGTTAGTTGCTGCAGTTGTTGTTCCAACCCGGGTATACCCCAGGTGGTGGCCAGTCGCATCAGGCGGGCACGACCTGCTGCAGACAATCGGGCCAGCAAGGGGGGCACCAACCGTGCCAACTCGTCGGCCTGCGACAATGACCGGTTCGCTGGCCAGGTCGCGGCCAAACCCACTACCAGACGCTCGCACAGGTCGGGGTGAGCACGGACCGCCGCTTGCAAAATCGGCTCCAGCGTCGAGCTGTCAGCCCGAGCAGCGAAGTGCTGGGCCACTTTTTCGAGGATTGTCAAAAACTCCGGTCGTCGCGGCCACTGATCCAACCTAGCTAATACATAGCGGTCATGGACAGCAGCGGAGACAAGACTGGCCGTCTCCAACTCGGTATCGAAAAAGGACCAGTCGTTCCAGGCGGCCGTCAATGCAGGCGCTGCAGCTTCATTTGGCGGGAATTCACTCAGAGCCAACAGGGCGGATAGCTGCACAAAGGGGTAGGCCTCTTGCCGAAGCGGCTCACGAAGTTGGGGCCACAAGGCGGGGTCCCGAGGCAATACCTGCCAGGCCGCTGCACGCACTTCAGGTTGAGGGTGGCGCAATGCGAATAGCACTGCTTGCGTGGTCACCGCATCCCCACCGTCCAGACATCCCAAGCCATGCAGGGTCCACAATGCATGCAGTGGGGCAAAGCCTTGCCGTGATAGCAAGGCACGCAATGGCGGCACCACATCCTTCTGCCCCCGTTCGATCAGAAGTCGCTGGGCATGCAAGCGCCAGGTAAGATTGGGGTGTTCCAGAGCAGCCAGGCAACTCTCCGGCTTGTTTCGGTCCAGTAGGGGGAGCTTTTCTTCCGCAGAGGCCTGGCCATACACCACGCGGTAGATGCGACCGTGCTTTTTGTCGCGTAATTCCGTCTCGTAGGCATTGCCGCGACCGGTTCGGTAACCTGCCGGGGTAGGATTGTGTTGTACGATGAAATTGTACCAGTCGAGCACCCACAATTGTCCGTCCGGACCAACCTGGGCGTCGATCGGGGCACACCACTCATCGTCGCTGGCCAGCAGATTCCAGCCGTAGCGGGCCTTCACCGTCGCTCCGACATCTTGCAACACAAAGGTCGCCGTCAGGTGACCGGTCGGATCAGATACGAATGCGGTCCGATTCCAGTATTCCGGTGGATAGCTGCGGGCCGTGTAGATCGCGATATGGGATGCCGCAGTGAAGCCCCCGTGCCAATCCACCTGCCGCACCTTGGTCGTAATCGGCTCGAAATGGTAATCCGGAGCAATGTTGCTCAAAACTGCCGGTGACAGGCCACGGACCTTCTCATAATACCGATTGGCGATCGGCATGTGAACGATGGGACATCCGTTGGCCGTGCTGCCGAAAAGCCGTCCCCATTCGTCGAACTGCAATCCCCACGTATTGTTGCTCGTACTGCGGAGAAACTCTAAAGCGGTCACCTGGAGGTGTTCCTCACCAGCGTTTTCGTGGACTTCGATGCGGAAGCGGTAGAACCCCTGACCGAAAGCATGACGCTGTCCCTTGACTGTACCACGGAAACCGGCGTATCCTACGGCCCCATAGATCCAGTTATCGAAACCGTAACGCAGGTTACTGGGACCAGCATGCGTATCATTAGTCCCCCAACCGCTAAGCAGAATCTGCCGGCGATCGGCCCGGCCATCCCCGTCGGTGTCTTTCAAAAACAGCGTCACAGGGGGTTGATGGACGATCAAACCGCCGCGGTACGGCAGCAAGCTGGTCGGAATGCTCAGATGGTCCGCGAAGGTGGTGATGCGATCCGCCTGGCCGTCACCATCGGTATCTTCGCAGAGGACGATCCGATCCCGTCCTTGCCCCGCCGGTTGCAGATCGTTTGGATAATCCGACGTCAGAGCCACGTACAGACGACCCCGCTCATCCCAGGCCATGGCGATCGGCTTGCCCCCCAGTTGCTGCTCGCTGGCAAACAGCCGCACCGCGAACCCTTGCGGTGTGACCATCCGCTGCATACTCACCGGGGGTGACAGCGGCTTCTGCATCTTCTGCAACGGCTCCGCTTGCTTGCCCCACACCTTCGAGGGCGGATAAAATGGCACCTTCGCCGGCACATACTCAAATGGTTCCAGCCCGGCTGGCAACTTGGTCATCTCTGGTTTGTCACGATACGCCCCCACACCCGTTGGGTCTTGACCACAAACCCATCGGATGCCCCGCTCCAGCAAGTTGTGAAACCCTGGATGACTCCAGGTCCGCTGATCATGCCCCCATGCTGTGTAGAAAACTCGGCCTTTGCCTTCCTGACGCACCCACGTCCACGGTTCCTTCACATCTCCATCAGTACGGACTTCCAGCACCGTCCGCCCTTGCTCGTTGTGCTTTGTATGGACATACGTTTCATCCCAACTGCTAAACGGCTCATAACCCCGCATGATGGGGTGATCCGGGGAAACTATCTGTGGACGGAATACACCGGCACCGTGACTGCGGAATTGGGCACCGACCAAAGCAATGTACCGCGGCGAATTCAAAAAACAGTAGCTGGCGCAATGGATAGCCACCAAACCCTTGCCCTTGGTCACATACTCCAGTAGCGCCTTCTCCTGCTCCGGCTGGATCTGAGGATGATTGGCGTAAATAATCAGGCCATCATAACGGTTCAACGTCCCCGGGTTCAGCACATCCAACGTATCGGCATAGTCCAGGTGAATCCCACGAGCTGCCAGGATTGGCCGGATGATCTGATAACGAGTAACCGGCTGGTGCCCCGCTTGATCTCCCAGAAACAGCAATCGCAAGGGAGCAGCTGGCCGCAGTGCCACCATCCCTGCTTTTTCTATACCTAGGGATCCGTAGCCAGTGAGAGCAACCAGCACTCCAGCAATCACACAAGCATTCAAGTAACGCATCTTCTGTCCCACCTTCAGTTCGGCATTTTCAGTTCAGCATTGTCCTGCCTTCCTCAGAAAACTCGCAATCTTATACGTCCCTTTGGGACCAACCCGGGCCATGCCAAGCAGGTGCAGGCTAGGTTGTCCCCCAGGCGCCAATGCTTCACTCTCTTCGGGGGAGCAAAAACCCAGTGCCTGGTCTCGGGGCAGACTGCTTCAGCAGCACCTGAGCACCCTCGTGACGGTGTCAGCCGATCCACCCACCGGCTTGCATCTGATCTGCCGCTAACCCGCCTCCTTTACACCAGCCGCGGAGCTAACGCATCGGTCAGTGCCTGGACAATTCCGGCGACCGCCCCTTGACACTTGGTGCCTTGGGCACGCATAATCCGGCACTGGGCGAATGATGGCGGCAAAGCCCGCTGCTGGGTCCGTGCTACTGCCCGCGGCAACAACTGGGGGTCCAGGTCACATAACGGCGAATGCACAAACACCGCTGCCGGGTTGAAAATGTTGATTACCGCCGCAATCCCCACTGCCAGATAGGTCGCCATGCGATCCAACTCTACGGACAGATCAAGCTGACCAGTATGGAGCAACTCAATCAATTCATCGCGCTGCACCGGCCGACTTAGCTTCTGCGAGGCATACCAAATCAAGGCGGTCTCGCTAACCATCGTTTCCAGGCAGCCGCTGTTGCCGCAACCACAGCGTCGTCCCCCTTCCGGCACCACGGTGATGTGACCGATTTCCCCTGCCAACCCGCTGTGACCGGTCAATAAGCGACCCCTCAGCATCACTCCTAAGCCCACACCCGTCGCCACGTCCAGCACGGCAAAATCTTCAATGTGCTGAGCCATCCCATAATGCCGCTCCGCCAGACACAAAGCATGGGACTCTTGCAGCAACACTGCCGGCACACCTAACCGTTGTCCCAAATCCACTGCGGGCGTGTGACCATTGGTCATCGGCACATTCGGAGACAGAATGCTGCGGCCGGACCAATCTTCGACCAGACCGGGCAAGCTCACCCCTATCCCCAGCGTTCTGATTCCCCCCTGCATGAGTCCCCGGCATGTCCCTTCCAGCAGATCCAATAAGTCGTCATAGCTCTGGGGGGTTACTACCCGCTGGACGGGCTGTCGCAAACTGCCGTCCAGTCCCGCCGCCGCCACCCAGCAGAACCCGGCATCCACCGCCACACCCAACACTTGCACGTGAGACCGGGCCAGCCGTACCTTCGTTGCTGGTCGACCCCGACTTGGTTCCGCCCCTACTGTCTCTTCTAACTCCTCCACCAAACCCGCACGCAGCAGTGAAGAAACAGCTTTCGACACCGTGGGTGCGCTCAACCCACTGGCCCGCACTAGCTCTGCCCGCGACAACGGTCCGCGGTCCTGCAACAGTTGCAGCACGAGCCGTTCATTCAAACGCCCCACGAGAGACGGACATGGTCTCCTGTCCGCTCCCTTACGACCGTTGAGTTGGTCCCATCGGGTCAAATTTTGTGATTGCATACTTCCCATTCTATACCCATTACGCAATTTGTAAAGAGTATTTAGTAAAGAAAATTAAGAAAATGCCCCTGGAGAAGAAATTTTCATGGGACAGCACGGTCTTCCAAGCTTGGATACAACAGGACATTCCACCTTTATCGATCTCTGGCGGCGCTCCCTGTTCTGACCTTGTGGAATCATGGAAAATGTTGCCAGACTCGAGAGAGGGTATCAAACATCTCAAGTCTGCTACTGCGACGACGGATCTCCACAGTCTCCGACTGCAACGGTTGAGCCACGAAAAATAGTGTCAGGCTCAAAGGAAGGTGTCCGGGTCAAAGAGTACAACTTACTCCCTACGGCCCAGCCGCGGTGGTTGACGGAGTTGTTCGAGCACCAGAGGGCTGAGAGTCGCAACTCCCATAGCCTGGGCGTTCCGATCTAAAGCCATCTGACAGATTTCTCCAAGGTCGGGATAGCGCATCAGGAGGACTTGAACCGCTGCCAAACCCCGCTCCCAGCGGTCGAATTTGGGGCTTTTGGGAGGAATAGCGGCTTGTTCCAGAGCCTTCAAGAACAGTTCGTTGGAGCGTTGAGCAGCATCGGGATCCGGACGGAATGCCTGCAGTGCCGCTCTGAGGAGGCGCGGTACCAGTTGCACCGTTCGCCAGAGAGACTGGGCTTTCTCGCCTTTGGGAAGGGGGCGTTCGGTAAACTCTCGTTCCAATTTCTGGATCCGTTCCTCGGCCTCATTGAACCGTCCTTGATGCACATACAGGAGTACCAGTTCCAAGCTAGCTCTCAGAATGTCTTCCGCTTTACTGTCTCGCTTGTTGATGATGGCGAGTAATTCCCGCTCCCGGCGGGGAACGATAGGGGAAGGATAGTGGAAGTCTCCGTTGGGGATGGCTGAGCTCAGCTGTGTACCGTTTGTAGCTTCCGGAAAGCGGTGGTGAGAAGCACGACCGAGCAGGGCGGTTCCACCTCCTATGACTACCCCCAGCAGGCCTACTAACACAACAACCCACCATCGAAGCCGAACGCCTTGGGTTTGGAGAGGAAACGGAGCGGTCGCTTGCTGCGCCGGCGGAAGTTGGCTCTGGTTCTGGCTATCGGTCTTCAGCCCCGAAAGAGACAGATGCAATTCTGCCGGAGCTTTGCCTGTTCCTGCCGCATGGTTGATTTGTTCCCGAATACGATTCAGGTCACGCAGGATTTCGCGTACCGACTGATAGCGTTGCTCCGGTCGCTTGGCCATCATCTTATGGACCAAGGCACACAATTCCGGGGGCAAATCCGGACGGTAAGCGGATAATGGCGGCGGCTCCTCCTGCACATGCTTGAGGGCCACATCAAAAGCGGTCTTTCCCTGAAAAGGTGGTTCCCCAGCCAGCAAATGATAACAAGTGACACCGAACGAGTAGATATCGCTACGGTGATCCACCGTCTGACCTTGGACCTGTTCCGGAGACATGTATAACGGCGTACCCACCGTGACTCCGCTTTGAGTCAGATGCAAGGCAGGTCCTTCAGGAGCAAAAAACCGCGACAGGCCAAAGTCTGCCACTTTCACCTCGACTTTTCGCGTCAGAAGGATGTTTTCCGGTTTGATATCACGATGGACGATCCCCACTTCATGGGCCCGTTGCAGGGCCAAAGCCACCTGCCGCATGATGCTCAGACAGATTGCCAGGTCTGGCGGCCCTTTCCGTTCCAGATATTGCCGGAGATTCCGCCCCTCGACGTATTCCAACACCATAAAGCGGAAACCATCTGCTTCGCCCAGCTGGTAGATTTGCACGATGTTGGGATGGTTGAGACGAGCTACAGCCTCGGCCTCAGCCTGGAAACGCCTCCGTGCTGTTTCCGTGTCTTGGAGATCGGAGCGAATCAGTTTGAGGGCCACTTCCCGCTTCAGCGACAACTGTTCAGCTAAATATACTTGCCCCATACCTCCACTACCCAGGCGACGGAGCAAGCGATAATCGCCGAAAATGCGACCTGTTAAGTCTGGGGTGGGAACCGCTTTCGCGGCCGATCCGCTAGAAGACGCAACATCCGACATGGCAATTGTCTTCTTTTGATGCGGGCAGCAGTTTCCGGGCCGGGCCTTCTCTACCCAGGTCGCCACCTCCTAGCCAGAAACTTCCTCCTGGCCAGAAACTACCTGATTCCTATCATACCACCACTTGTGCGAAAGAAAAATGAGAGTTGTCCGCCCTCCTTTTTCAAGTTTCTCGAATTACCCGGAGGCTGTGAAACCTGATCAGCCCACCCGCAAACCATTGCTCTTCCGGTGCATGTTCCATACGCAGTGCATGTTCCGTACGTCCATGAATACTTGGTCCACCAATGGGCACCTCCAAAGAAATCACCATCCGGAAGGTGTCCCTGACGCTGGGACTGTTCCTCCGAAACGTCCCAAAGCACCACCGCGATCCTACGTCTGCATTTTCACGGATGTCGCCACCTCAGGTTCAGCGAGGCGCCATTCCATCTCGTCTAGTCAGGGGTTCATGGTCAGGTTGCTCCTGTCGTTCGCTCTGCTCTTAGGCATCGGCAAACTTTCCGTGGTAGAGGCCCAACCATCTGGGTCCACCCTGACTGTGCCACCACAGGAGGTGGAACGAATCCGCCAGATCCTGGCGAGCGTCAAAGCGACAGTAGAAATAGACCCCCGTTTGTCACCCCAAGCACCGCTTCTTGTTCGCTGTCCAACGGCCAATGATGCCCTGCTGCTCAAGCTCGCCCAATTTCCCCAAGTGGGCGGAATCCACATTGCGGACGGTCGGCTCTGTACCGCGAAAGGGTATGCCGCATTGAAAACACTACCCCAACTTCGCAAATTGGTGGTCGAGCATGCTGTGCTCTCCCCCGCCAGTTTGGCTGCCATTACCGAATGCGCCCAGTTACGTCATTTGAGCCTCATCGATGCCGGACTGACGGATGCCAGCATCACGCCGTTGAAAGCTCTGACCCAACTCGAGCATCTGAATCTCAGCCAAAACCCCAAAATCACGGATGCCGGCTTGAAAACAATCATCACCCTGGAACGTCTCCAGAGCCTGCATCTGTCCCACTGCAGAATTACTGATAAAGGGCTGATGCAACTGGAAGCACTGGAAGCTCTGCGAACCTTGAACGTTGTTCAGACCGCTGTCAGCACAGATGCTCTGGAACGACTGACCGACGCTATGCCCAACCTGAGAAATGTTCGCCGTTAGGCATCAACGGCTATCCGCAAGACATCGTATAACCAGCGCACAGAAGAGCTAGTAAGTCTCACAAAGAATAGCTACTAAGTCTCACAAGGTTCGCCCTGCACAAGGAGGCTGAATTTCCTCCCGCCACCAGGCATATGGGGTCAGCGAATCAGAGAACGTGGCAAACCGGTTCTTCAAAAGTCGGGGAAACTCGGCGTAAGTGTAAGAGTTCGAGAACCTTACTGAGGTACTGAATCCATGCCTCCAGAGCCTCTGCTTCCGGAACAGCCGCGGATTCGGTGGCGGAACACGCTCGGGTGGAGTCTTGGGGTCTTGGCCATAAGTGCCGTCGTACTGGACTACCCTGGCTCACCAGCCCAAGCTCCTCCTGCTTTACCGCCCCACCTGGTTGCCCCCACCGACCCTCTCACACCCCAAGCTGAGCAGCAAGCTTTGACTGTCCCAACTGGTTTCGAGGTCCAACTCGTTGCTGCCGAGCCCAGCATCGATAAGCCGATCCAGATGGCCTTTGACGCCCGCGGTCGCTTGTGGGTCACCACCAGTCGCCATTATCCCTTCCCAGCAGAAGAAGGTCAGGCCCGAGACAAAGTATATATCCTCTCGGACTTCGATCCCCAAACCGGCCGGGCCCGAACCCTCCAGACTTTTGCCGAGGACTTGAACATCCCAATCGGAATCCTACCTTTGCCCGACGGTCGATCCGCCTTGATTTCAAGCTGTGGTGAGATTCGCAAGTATACGGACCAGGATGGGGATGGTCGGGCCGACAAACACGAAGTTCTCTTCCGCGGTTTCGGCTTTCGCGACACCCATGGTATGTATAACTCGTTTACACTCCTTCCAGACGGCTGGGTGTACGCTTGCCACGGCTTTGCCAACGATAGTGCGGTGCGAGGTCGCGATGGTCATACGGTTCGGATGCACTCCGGCCACACGTTCCGCTTCCGCCCGGACGGTTCCCGCATTGAAGTTTATACCTTCGGACAGGTCAATCCCTTCGGCATTGCCATCGATCCCTGGGATCGGCTCTACACCGCGGATTGTCACTCCCGTCCTATTACGCAATTGATTCCCCAGTCATACTATGACAGTTTCGGTAAACCGCATGATGGGTTAGGTTTCGGCCCTCATGTCACGCGGCACGATCACGGCAGCACTGCCCTGTGCGGTTTGGTCTGGTATCAAGCCGACCACTTTCCCGCGGCTTGGAATGGTCATATGTTTTTGGGGAATGTCGTCACCAACCGCATCAACTGTGATCAGATTCGATGGCATGGTTCCTCACCGTGGGCGGTGGAAAAACCGGCATTCCTGATCAGCCGGGATCCCTGGTTTCGACCGGTGGACTTGAAACTGGGACCCGATGGTGCCCTTTATGTAGCCGATTTTTACAACCGCATTATCGGGCATTATGAAGTCGATCTTCGTCACCCCGGACGTGATCGTGAGCGTGGACGAATCTGGCGGATTGTCTGGCGTGGGACGACCCAGACACCAGTTGCCCCGCCCCGTCCCCCCTTCCGTGACCTGACCACCGCCTCTCAGGAGGAATTGCTCCGCCTGGCAGAGCACACCAATCTTACCGTCCGCCTCCTGGCACGGCTCCAGCTGGCTCATCGTTTTCCTGAGGTTCACCTGTCGCGAGAGGTTCGCTGGGATAGTCGTACCGCCTGTCGCAGCCTCTCGGAAAGCCCAGATCCCCATCGGCGTCGTGCCGCGGCGGAATACTTGATCCTCCACCCCAGTGCCGAGGCCGTGCCCTATCTTCTGAACTTGCTCCGCACCTGCCCCACTGAGGATACCCATCTGCGACACGCCAGCCGGATCGCCCTACGCAATGCGTTGCGTGACACTCCCACGGGCTGGTCCGTGGCAACTCGGCGACTCCAGGAACACCCTACGGATCTGCCCCGACTATTGGATGTCCTGCACGGCCTTCCTACAGTGGCCTCCGCCGATTTTCTGGCCAAGGCCTGGCAGGACGCTGGGATGGCACCTCAAGCTCTTCAGCAGCGTTGTCAACTCCGCTTCGAGGATTACCTCCGCGGTGTAACCTTTGTAGCTCGCTATGCCTCCCGAGAGACTCTGCGTTCCTTCGCCGTCCTCGTGCAACCGGACACAACAGGGAGCCCTGAAGCCACTCTGCGGATCGCTCGAGCCTTTTTCCAAGGACGTGCAAACCAGAACTGGGAGGAGGAGTTCTTCCCCGCAACCCTGGAGAAGCTGCTCCGGGAGACGTTACAACCCTCGCAGCCTGCTGAATGGCAAAGCCTGAGTTTGGAAGTGCTCTCCCTTCTGCGGCCCCTGCTCCCGGACACTCCTCGGCGTCAAAATCTGGATCAATGGGTTGCCCCTGCTCTCATCGCTTTGATGAAACATCCTGAGGTATCACCGTCGTTACGTCAACAGGCCGTCACCTTCGCCGTGCGAGACTATGCCGCCGTTACGACAACCTCCCTGGTCCAACTGTTGACAATGACGACTACGCCGCCTGCCTTGCAAGAACATCTCATGCTGGCATTGGCGGCTCAACCCCAGGCGTTGAAACTTCCCCCTCTCCGTTCAGCCTTGCGTGAGGCTCTCAAACAGGCTCCCTACCGCCAGGTTCACACTGTCGCCGTGCAACTGGCCACAAGCCAGGTGGGTGCGGAACTTCTCCTACAGGCCGCTCGGCAACAGGAACTGTCCCCTTACCTGATGCAGGAACGTATCATCCGAGAACGGATTCACGCTCTACGCCAGCCGCATTTGGACCAGCAACTCACTGCTCTGACGAAGAACCTCCCCCCGCTTGACCAAACGATCCAAAAGCTGATCCGAGAGCGTTCCGTGGCGTTTGGCCGCCATCGTCCGGATCTGCAGGCCGGTGCCCGCCTCTTCGTACAGCATTGTTCCTCGTGTCATCGCCTGGGTTCCCAAGGCAGCACAATCGCCCCGCAACTGGATGGCATTACGGCCCGTGGACCAGAGCGACTACTCGAAGACATTCTCGATCCGAACCGTAATGTCGATCCTGCCTTCCGCGCCCGCGTGATCGTCACCAGCGACGAGCGAACGCTGACCGGCCTGGTCCTACCCAGTGAAGATCCTAGCGTCCTAGTTATCGTCGATACGTCGGGACAACCACAGCGTATCCCGAAAAGGGAGATTGCCTCCGAACGGGAAACCCTTCTGTCACCCATGCCGAGCAACTTTGCCCAGCTTCTGCCGGAAAAAGACCTCTATGACTTACTTGCCTTCCTCCTTCAACAGCAAATCACCCCGAAAAAGCCGTGAACTTCTCAAGCAACTGGTAGAGACGCCTTCTCACCGTAGCGGCGTGTTCTACACTTGTGATGCCCACGACAGGGTAAGGGCATTCCGGTTCACCCCGGCGGCGGGTGTAACTGTTGTTTTCCCTACGGAACAACGCGATGCTCCTACGTTATCTTCATCCGGAAACGATCGTCTTCCTGGCGCTGTGGACCGTATTATCCGCGTTATTGCGGGAACGCGCCTTTTACGATCCCGGCGCTCTCTGGCACGTTGTGGTTGGTGAGATCATTCTGACTCAAGGCATGCCTCAGAGCGATCCTTTCAGTTTCACATGCGCGGGTCAACGGTGGGTACCGCAGCAGTGGGGCGCCGAAGTGCTCATGGCGTTACTCCACCAGCTCGGCCAGTTGGACTTGCTGTTTCTCGCATTCACGGCAGGTCTGGCTGCTTTGTACACTTGGTTGTTTCACCGGGCCTTATGCTTGGGTATGACACCGATTCTGGCCCTGCTCTTGATTGCGGCCTGCCTATTCGCGGGTGCCTTTCATTACTACGTACGTCCCCACATGATTACCATCGCTGCTCTGGCCTGGACGATGGCCGTAATTGTAGATGCGGAGATTGAGCATCTCCCGTTCTGGCGGCTGTACACCCTACCCCTTCTTTATGTTCTCTGGACCAATCTGCACGGTGGCGTGCTCGGGGGTATTCTTCTCCTGTGGTTGGCGGTTGCCGCCTGGGGTGCCCTTTTCCTGCTCCAGCGTTACCGTGGTGTTACCCTGGGTGCAATACCGTTCCGGAACTGGAGGGATATCCGAATTTGGACGGTGGTTTTACTAGCATGCACATCAGCCCCGCTTATCAATCCTCACGGATGGGAAATGTTTCGTATCTGGCATTCGATTGTGGCCTCTCCCGTCTTACCTCGTGTCATCAGTGAGCATATGCCACTCGATCCGACCCGCCCGTTCGCATGGCCAACCCTGGCACTAGGAACTGCATATCTCCTTCTGCTTCTCAGTGCGTTTCCCACGATTCGGGTCGCCTGGTTACTCCCTCTGCTATGGTTGTACCTGAGTTTCCACAGCATTCGTCAGGCGCCTTTGTTTGCGATCACAGTGGCAGTAACCCTGCCTGCACTCTGGCCCTCCACACGCTTCTACCGGTGGTTGAGTCGCTACAGTGATGGAACGCTTGTGCACCCTCCTGCACCGCGGACCTGGACAGCTGGGATGTTCCTTATACCTTCGCTCGCCATAGGTGCCGCGCTGGTTCTCCAAATCACCCGTACTCCCTTGCCTCTTTTCGGTGCCGGCTGGGCACGCCTCAGTGCCACCATGACCCCCATCGAGATACGCGACACACTTCAGCACTACGCCCACACATTACCCGAAGGCACTCCTATTTTCAATGATCCCAACTTCGGCGGATTTTTGATCTACTTCACACCTCAGTTCAAAATCTTCATGGACGATCGTTGTGAACTGTATGGGGATGCCTGGCTGGAGCTTTATACCGATACCATCGCCTTGCCTCCTGAGGAACTCGGCCCTGTTTTTGAACAGTGGCAGCAGCGTTACGGCTTCCCTTTGGCCCTAGTTGCCACCTCACTCCTGGATCCGAAAAACTCCCTGGAACGTTATCTCCTTTCCCGCCCGGATCGCTGGCAAGAAATCGCCCGTTGTCAAGCTGCTGTCCTCTTTGCTCTGCGGTCTGTAGACGGGTTACT
>Ga0272447_1000393_pt1 | contig 33961 bp, 27 predicted proteins | sample YNPCB0133_FD_194589 | JGI IMG/M metagenome (GOLD analysis project Ga0272447, IMG submission 194589) | Hot spring microbial mat communities from Yellowstone National Park, WY, United States - YNP-CB-013-3 | ecosystem: Environmental > Aquatic > Thermal springs > Hot (42-90C) > Sediment | place... | reverse complement strand
GTGGCGGCTCCCGCGGGAGAGGAGGCTCCGTGACGGAGCTGTTGGTAGCACGCGGGCTGCGCAAGCGGTTCGGGGACCTGGCCGCGGTGGACGGCGTGGACCTCCGGGTGGAGGAGGGCGGCTGCACGGCCCTCATCGGCCCCAACGGCGCGGGCAAGACCACCGCCCTGAACCTGCTGAGCGGCCACCTGTCGCCCGACCAAGGGACCATCACCTTCCGCGGGGAGGACATCACGAGGCTTCCCCCGCACGCCCGGGTACACCGGGGCCTGTCCCGGTCCTTCCAGGTCATGACCATCTTCCCGGAGCTCACCGCCCTGGAGAACCTCCTGGTCCCCATCCTGGCGCGGACGGGTGCGGTACGCTCCGTCCTGCGCCCCGTGCACGCGTTCGCCGAGGCGGAGGAGGAAGCCCGCCGGCTCCTGGAGGACCTGGGCTTGTCCGGGGCCGAGGAGGTACCCGCGGGCAACCTGCCCCACGGAGACCAGCGGCGGCTGGAGATGGGGATCGCGGTGGCAAGCCGGCCCCGGCTGTGCCTGCTGGACGAGCCTTCTTCGGGCCTCAACCCCCTGGAGCGGGCGGGCCTGCTGCACCTGATCCGGCAGCTGAGCGAGCAGCGGGGAGTGACCTTCGTGGTGGTGGAACACGACATGGACGTGGTGTTCGGCCTGGCGCGCTGGGTGGTGGTGATGAACCGCGGCCGGGTTCTGGCGGAAGGCACGCCGGAGGCCATCCGGGCCAGCCGGGAGGTCCGGGAGACCTACCTAGGGGAGGAGGTCTGAGGGTGCTGGTGGTGGAGGGGTTGGTGGCCGGCTACGGCGCCTCCACGGTGCTCCACGGGGTGAGCTTCTCCGTGGGAGAGGGGCAGGTGGTGGCGTTGCTGGGCCGCAACGGGGCCGGCAAGACCACCACCCTGAGGGCGGTGATGGGGCTGGTACGCGCCCGCGGGGGCCGCGTGCGGTTCCGGGATCGGGACCTGGTGGGGCTGGCGCCGTTTGACGTGGCGCGCTTGGGCATCGCCTACGTGCCGGACGACCGGCGGATCTTCCCCGACCTCACGGTGGAGGAGAACCTGCAGCTAGCCCGCTACGCCACGGGGCGGGCGGGCGCGTGGGACCTGGAGAGGGTGTACGCTCTGTTTCCCGTGCTGCGGGATCTCCGTCATCTGCGCGGCACCCAGCTGTCGGGAGGCCAGCAGAAGATGCTGGCCTTGGGCCGGGCCCTCATGGCCAACCCGGAGCTGCTGCTCCTGGACGAGCCCGTGGAGGGGCTGGCGCCCTTGGTCGTCCGGCAGCTGGAGCAGACGCTCCGACGGATCCGGGAGGCCGGGGTGACCATCCTTTTGGCGGACCAGAACCTGCGGTTCTGCCAGCGCTTGGCGGACCGGGGCTACGTGCTGGACAAGGGGACCGTCCGCCTGGGGGGGAGCCTGCAGGAGATCACCTCGGACGAGCAGACGGTGCGGCAGTACTTGGCAGTGTGAGGGGAGGTGAGGCGGTGCGGGCGCCGCTTTCGCCCTTGCAGTTCGTACGCCGGGCGGTGCAGGTGTACGCGGACCGGGTGGCGGTGGTGGACGGCCCGGTGCGGCTCACCTACGCGGAGTTCGGTGAACGCTGTGGGCGGCTGGCCGCAGGGCTGCAAGCTTCCGGCCTCCGGCGGGGAGACCGGGTAGCGGTCCTGTCCCACAACACCTACCGCGCCCTGGAGGTGTACACCGCGGTCCCCCTGGCGGGCTGCGCCTTGGTGCCCCTCAACACCCGGCTGCGGGAGGGAGACTACGAGTACATCCTGCGGCACTCCGGGACCCGGTTGCTCCTGGCGGACCCCGCCTTCGCGGAGGTGGCGGACGCCTTGGTGCAACGGGTGGAAGGGCTGCGGGTGCTGGCCCTGGGCGAGGGGGGCTCCGAGGAGGTGATCCGCGGGGCTTCTTCCTCCGCGGCGGCGTCCCTGTGGGAGCAGGGACGCGACCTGGACGAGCACGCGCCCATCACCCTCAACTACACCAGCGGGACCACCGCCCACCCCAAGGGCGTGGTCCTCACCCACCGCAACGCGGCGCTGAACGTGATGAACGTGGTGGTGCACGGCCGGCTGCGGCTGGAAGACGTGTACCTGCACACCCTGCCCATGTTCCACGTGAACGGGTGGGGCGCGGTGTGGGCGGTGACCGCGGTGGGCGCCCGGCACGTGTGCCTGCCCAAGGTGGACCCGCCGGAGGTGTTCCGCCGCATCGACCAGGAGGGCGTCACCGTGGCCTTTTCCGCGCCCACGGTGTTGGTGATGCTCCTGGCGGACCCTTCCGCCCAGGGGTGGAAACCCCCGCAGCCCCTGCGGTGGTACGTCGGCGGCGCCCCTCCGCCCGCGGCCCTCATCGCCCGGGCGGAGGACGAGCTGGGCATCGAGGTGGTGCACGTGTACGGGCTCACGGAGACGGGCCCGTGGCTCACGGTGTGCGAGTGGCGGCGGGAGTGGGACGCCCTGCCCCTGCAGGAACGTGCGGCCCGCAAGGCCCGGCAGGGGGTGGGGCAGATCCTGTGCGGGGAGGTGGCGGTGGTCCGGGAGGACCTTTCGCCCGTGGCACGGGACGGCCGGGAGGTGGGGGAGATCGTGGTGCGGGGGCCCACCGTCATGGAAGGGTACTACCAGGACCCTGAGGCCACCGCCCAGGCCTTCGCGGGAGGCTGGTTCCACACCGGTGACCTGGCGGTGGTGCACCCCGACGGCTACCTGCAGATCGTGGACCGGAAGAAGGACATCATCATCAGCGGCGGAGAGAACATCTCCTCCGTGGAGGTGGAGGGGGTCCTGTACCAGCACCCTGCAGTGTTGGAGGCCGCCGTGGTAGGAATGCCGGACCCCAAGTGGGGGGAGGTCCCCAAGGCCTACGTGGTCCTGCGGCCCGGGGTCCAAGCGAGCGCGGAGGAGCTCGTTGCCTTCTGCCGCGACCGCCTGGCCCACTTCAAAGCTCCCAAGGCGGTGGAGTTGGTCCCGGAGCTCCCCAAGACGGCCACGGGCAAAGTCCAGAAGTTCCTCTTGCGGGCTGGGCTCCCGGCTCCCGGAAACGGTTAGCACCCCCCCCCGGAGCTTGTCCTCGCGAAGACGGACCGGTCGGCGGAGATCGCGCGCCACTTCGGGGGTGGTCTACCGCGGGCGGGATTCCCTGGCCCCTCCCGGGGCTGGGGCTGGAGGGGCTTCCGAGGGCTCTTCCTCCACGCGGTAGTAGATGGTGTCGAAGAGGTGCGGGGCTTCCACGAAGATCCCGTACCCTGCCGCGGCCAGAGTGCCGTCGAGGAGGGTCAGGCGGGCGAGGGCACGGACGGCCCTGCCCGTGACGTCCCCCACCCAGGCCTCCACGTGTACGGGACGGTGGAGGGCAACGGGACGCAGGTAGTCTACCTCTACCCGGAGGGCTGCGGCCCGGTAGCCCGCACGCCACACCGCCGCACCCATGGCCTCGTCCAAGACCGCGGCAATCATGCCGCCATGGGCGTGTCCGGGAGGGCCCTGCTGGCCCTCGCGGAAGACCGCTTCGGCCACCACCGCCCCGTCTTCCCGCTGGAAGAACGTCACCCCCATGCTCCCCGGATGACTTCCGCACACAGGGCACGGGCCGTGCTCCGCCAGCCGCCGCATACCGTCCTCCCGTCTCCTCTACAACCGCACCACGTGAACCCCGTCCCACCGCGAAGGCCGCACGGCCAGCTCCCACAACCTCGCCTTCACCAGCTCGGGAGGGAGCCCGGTGCTGAGGAGCACCGCCACCACGCCGCTACACAGACCCGCGGCGAAGGAGCTGCCCGACCACCGGACGTAGCGGGAGCCAAACAGCTCCGTCCCGCAGTCCAGGAGGAGATCCTCCCCGGGTGCCCCGAAGTGGGCCTCGTTGCTGAACCACGCGTACCGGTCCAGCTGGGCCGCGCTGGTGGCCGCCACGGGCACCACCTGCGTCTGGGCCGCCAAAGTGTCGCCGAAGTGGCCGTAGGCTGCGGGCTCCAGACAGTTCTCGGGACGTCCCCGGGAGAGGTTGCCCGCGGCGCACACCAACACCGCCTGCTGCTGGCTCAGCTCGTCCACCACCGCCAGGAGGGCGCAGGACTGCACCGTCTCCGGCTGGGACCGGTCCACCCCGAGGCTCAGGTTGTACACCACCGGCGCGGTGACCAGGGGCGTGCGGGTGTCCGGATGCCGTACGGGCGCCCCCACGAGCCCGTACACCCACCGCATGGCCTCCGCGAGCTCGTAGGTGGCGGCGGCGAGGTCGGCGTTCAGCAGGCTCACCAGGACCAGCCGCGCCTCAGGCGCGACCCGGCGGACCAGGGACGCCACCATGGCTCCGTGGCAGGACCGGTACACCCGCATCTGGTCTTCCGCGGCCAGCAGGGGCGACCACGCGACCGCCCGCCGCCTGTCCTGTAGGCCGCACTCCGGTTCCTCCGGTTCCGGGGTCGCAGGAGCCCAGACGACGAGTCCCTCGGGCGGCTTTGTAGGCCACTCCACGTACACGTCCACGCTCTGGGGGTCCAGGCGGGGCAGCCCTCCCGCAGCCAGCCCGGGCCCGCGGTCGAAGACGACCACGGTCACGCCCTCGCCTCGCGGTCGGTAGGAGGTCCGCTCGTAGTCCAAAAGCCCGAGCCGCTGGAAGGCAGGCTGTAGCCGGAAGTCCGACTCCGTGGCCTCGGGCACGCGGATGGCGGCTTCCGGGGTCGGGCTGCCGTGGGCCACCTCCGCCTGTCCGCGGACCTCGAAGTCCAGGGACGCGTAGGCGGAGGGGATCGCCGCTTGCAGGTGGCGTGCCACCTCCCTTTCGGGCTCTTCCGATTCCACCACAAAGCGGCGCACCGCCCGGTGCCAGGGCTGGGGCCTTTGGAGGCGCGGCAGGGGCACCGCCTCCCACCGCCAGCGGCCGCCCACCCGGCGGGACACGAACACCGTGCGCGGGGGCGGCGCCGGTACCAGGCAACGCACCGGCTGCGACCGCTCCAGGGGGTCCAACTGTGGCTCCGGGCACGCCACCAAGAGGTGGGCCCGCAGGTGGTTCCAGGGTCCTCGCACAGCTCCCCTCCGCAGACCGCTCCCTACCCAGTCAACGCCGCAGGCGCCGGTTTTGGCAACGACACCGTGGGGTCACCGGTGACCACGAACCCTGCCCACTCCCAGGGGTGAGGCCGGACGTCCCGGGTGGCGAGGCCCGCCTCCCGCAAGGCCTCCGGTACGCGGCCACGCCGGCGGAGGGCCCCGTAAAACCGCTGCATCAGGCCTGCCGTGGCCGAGTCTTCCACGGGCCACAGGGACAGCACCAGGGCCCTGGCTCCCGCGTGGAACCACGCGCGGACGAACCCCATGAGCTCGTCCCCAGGCAGCACCGTGGACGCCCCGGTCTCGCAGCCGCTGAGGACCACCACCGGACAGCCGGGGGCGGAGGTCATGACGTCCGCGGCGGTCACCGGCCCTGCGGTGAGGTACACCGCAGACAGCAGGGGGGCCTCAGGCCGGAAACGGCAGTGGGCGGCCACATGGGCCCACGGGGCCCCCCGGAGGGCCTGCAGGAACTCCCTGGGGCTAGGCTGCTCCACCAAACGGGCACCCAGATACTCCGCGACCCATCGAGCCTCGGCCACCACGCCGGGCAACCTGCCCCACAGGCCGTCCGCCACGCACACCGCGGGTCCACTCCCTGAGGGTGCGTCCCGCAACAGTGCGAGGAGGGAACCGGCGGGGATGAAGGACACCTCCCACCGGTCCCAGACGCACGCACCCCCGTCTGCGAAGGCGTGGAAGGGCAGGGCGTGCAGGACCCCGAAGGGTGCCACCACAAGGCGTGGGAACTTCCGCAGCACGTCCTCCACGGGTGCCACCAAGAGCCGGTAGAGCTCCTCCAAGACCCGCTGTGCCTGCCGGGCAGCCTGCCTAGCAGGCGACAATCCCCGGGCGTGGGTGGATAGGCCGTGGACGAACAAGGCGGCAGCACGCACCACCTCCCGGAGGGTGCAGGTGCGGCGTGCGGTCACCCTCCCTCCCGGCTCCACCACGAAGGCCAGGACGGATCCGGAGGCGGCGAAGTACTCCAGGAGGACCGTGTCCGGCTCCAAGGGCGGAGAGGCTGGGCGGGGGAGGAAACCCACGAGCTGTGCGTCCCGCCCGTAGGCGCCGTCCTGCAACTGCAGCCGCCACAAGGCGTCCTGGATGCGGCCTTCCAGGTCCGGCTCCGCGGCGGAAGGGGTGCTTGCGGCCTTGCCATCGCCCAGTTCAGGCAAAAGGCTGGAGCGGTAAGCGTCCAGAAGGCGGTTGACCTCCTGTACCAGGGCCGCGTCCTGCGGCCTGCGCTCCCGAAGCCGCAGCCCGTGCGAGGCCAAGAGGGCTGCCATCCCCCTGGACTTGGCTCCCTGCGCCACCTCCCACGCGCGGCGGGGGCGGCCGCGGGCCCACAGATCTTCCACCGCGTGGGCGTACAGCTCGGAAAGCTCTGCGAACATTCCCCACCGGAGGTCCGGGGGAGCCCAGGCCAGCACCCGGTCCGCCCACCGCACGCCCCGAAGGAGGTGGGCGGACCGGCGGGCGGGACGGAGGACGCTCAGGCGGCGGTGCGCGGCGGCGCAGAGCCAGGCGAGGCGGTGCCGGTAGCCGGTGCGGAGGGCATCCCGCGCCGCTTCCGCGGCGCCTTCCACGTCCTGCGCGAGCCGCAAAGCGTCGCTGAGGACCAGCAGGGCCCGGCCCTCCCCGGAAGGGTCCCCCACCCGCTGCCAGGCCCGCCGGGCTTCTCCCACCAGGGCCAGGGCTCCCGCCGCGTCCCCGGAGCGCACGCGCAGCGCCGCGAGTTCACAGGCCACCGCGGCCCGCCACCCTTCCCGCCCCACCTCGGAAAGCGCCACGTATGCCTGCTGGAGCAGGGAGACGGCACTTTCCAGTTCCCCCGTGTGCCCGTGCCCGAGGGCGGTCAAGTACCGGGCCCGGGCGGCCTCCGCCACCAGCCCCGCGGCTTCCAGTTCCCGAGCAAGGCGGGGCCCCTCCCGCCGCACCCGCTCCGCGTGTCCCAGGTGCAGCCAGCACTCCAGTCCGAACAGGCGGTATGCAGCCGCCGCCGCGCGGACGCCGGCCGCGGCGTACGCCCGAGCGACTTGTTCTAAGGCGTGGAGGGCCTGAGCGTACCGTCCCTGGACCAGGTCCGCCCACGCCCCCGCGGCGCCCGCCCGCGCTGCCAGCAGGGGCGTGCCGGATGCCTCCGCCGCGGCCCGGGCTTCTTGGAGGGCCGCCGCGGCCTCCTCGTACCGGCCGAGCTGGGCCAGCAGCAAGCCCGCGTTGTGCTGCGCCACCGCCAGGTCCAGGCAGCCGGCCGGACCCACGGCCCGGAAGTAGGAGGAAGCCGCGGCGTAGGTCCGGAGGGCTTCCTCCGTACGCCCCAGGTACTGCAGCACGGTAGCCCGCTGGCTCTGCACGCGGGCGCCGTACAGGGCGGTGTGGTGGTGGGCCCGGAGCACCGGCTCGATGACGTCCGCCAGCTCCAGGGCGTCCCGGTAGCGGCCCAACCGGAAAAGAACCCCAAGCTGGCCGACCCCGCACCGGGCGGCCAGGGCCACGTCCCCTGCTTCCTGGGCTGTCCGCCTGGCGGCCTCGTACGTGGCGCCCGCTTCCTCCAGCCGCTCCGACCACAGGTACGCGTTGGCCAGGGCTAAGCGGGCCACCGCACGGGCGGAAACGTCCGGCCCCCCGTCCGCGTACGCCACCAGCTCCCGGGCACGATCCACGGCCTGGGCGGGCTCGCGATGGCTCAGCCGGTCCACGAGGTCCTTCAGCGCCTCTACCCCTCCCACGTCCGGGATTCCGAACCGCTCCCGCAGGAAGCTCGTAGCCCGGCCCAGGGCCGCGGCCTGCGCCCAGGCGGACAGGGTTTCCGACTCCGGGGCCACGGGGCCGGTCTTCTTGGACGCTCTGCTCCGTTCCTGCTATGGTGGACGCGAGCTGCGCGCGGAGGCCGGCATGATCGGAGAGCGGCAGGACCTGGACGCGCTGTGCGTGAACGCCATCCGGGTGCTGGCCATGGAGGCGGTGGAACGCGCCAAGTCCGGTCACCCGGGAGCACCCATGGGGTTCGCGGCGCCCGCGTACGTCCTGTGGACGCGCTTTTTACGCCACAACCCGCGCAACCCCTGCTGGCCCGACCGCGACCGTTTCGTCTTGTCCGCGGGCCACGCGTCCATGCTGCTGTACGGGCTCCTGTACCTGACGGGCTACGACCTCACCTTGGAAGATCTCAAGACCTTCCGCCAGTGGGGCAGCAGGACTCCCGGGCACCCGGAGTTCCGCCTCACCCCGGGGGTGGAGTGCACCACGGGTCCCCTGGGCCAGGGGTTCGCCAACGCGGTGGGCATGGCGGTGGCGGAGCGACACCTGGCCGCGGTGTTCAACCGCCCAGGCTACGACATCGTGGACCACTGGACCTACGTGGTGGCCTCCGACGGCGACCTCATGGAGGGCGTGGCCCACGAGGCCGCCTCCCTGGCAGGGCACCTGCAACTGGGCAAACTGGTCTGCTTGTACGACGCCAACGGAGTCTCCCTGGCGGGCAGCACGGAGCTCACCTTCACCGAGGACGTGGCCCTCCGGTTCCAGGCCCTGGGCTGGCACGTCCAGGAAGTCGCAGACGGGAACGACCTGGCGGCCGTGGAAGGGGCCATCGCCCGGGCGCGGGAGGAGCGGGCACGCCCTTCCCTGATCCTCGTGCGCACCTGCATCGGCTACGGCAGCCCCACGAAACAGGGCCGCCACGAAGCCCACGGGGCGCCCCTCGGAGAGGAAGAGGTCCGGCGGGTCAAGGAGAACCTGGGCTGGCCATACGAGGAGCCCTTCACCGTGCCCGAGGAGGTCCTGGCGGAGTTCCGCAAGGCGGTCCTCCGAGGCCAGAACCTGGAGGCGGAGTGGCGGAGGAGGTTCGAGGCCTACGCCAGGGAGTACCCGGAACTGGCCGCAGAGTGGGAACGCGCGCACAAGGGTGAACTCCCGCCCGGGTGGGACGCGGAGCTGCCCACCTTCGCCCCGGGGGAACGGATCGCCACCCGCGCGGCCTCCGGCAAGGTCTTAAACGTGTTGGCCGGGCGGATTCCGTGGCTGGTGGGGGGCTCCGCGGACCTGAACCCGTCCACCAACACCGCCTTGCGGGGGTTGGGAGACTTCCAGAGTCCCCTGCGCCCGGTGCGGGACCCACAGGGCGCGTGCGGAGGGCCCATGGACTACCGCGGGCGGAACCTGCACTTCGGGGTGCGGGAGCACGCCATGGGCGGCATGGCCAACGGGATCGCCTACCACGGCGGGCTGCGGGCCTTCGCGGCCACCTTCCTGGTGTTCTCGGACTACGAACGGCCCGCCATCCGCCTGGCGGCCCTGGCAGAGCTTCCCGTGGTACACGTGTTCACCCACGACTCCGTGCTGGTGGGCGAGGACGGCCCCACCCACCAGCCCGTGGAGCACCTCGTGTCCTTGCGGGCCATCCCGAACCTGGTGGTGATCCGCCCCGCGGACGCGGAGGAGACGGTGGAGGCCTGGCGTGTGGCCCTGGAACACACGGGGGGGCCCGTGGCTTTGGTCCTCACCCGTCAGGCGGTGCCCGTCCTGGACCGCAGCCGGTACGCGCGCGCCTCGGGGCTGCGACGGGGCGGCTACGTGCTGGCGGACTGTGAAGGCGTCCCCGAGCTCGTCCTCATCGGGACCGGTTCCGAGGTGGCCCTGTGCGTGGAGGCGTACGAGCGGCTGCGGCAGGAGGGGGTACGGGTGCGGGTGGTGAGTCTGCCCTCCTGGGAGCTGTTCGACCGCCAGCCCAGGGAGTACCGGGAAGAGGTTCTGCCTCCCCGGGTGTGGCGTCGGGTGGCGGTGGAGGCGGGAAGGTCCCTGGGATGGGAGCGCTACGTGGGTTGCCGGGGGCGGGTCCTCGGGGTGGACCGCTTCGGGGCCTCCGCGCCGCACGCCGCCCTGGCAGAGGCCTTGGGGCTCACCCCCCAGCGGGTGTACGAGGCGGCCCGGGAGCTGCTGGAGACCCCGGCTTAGGAGGGTGTCCAGAGAAAACCGCCGGGCGGACGGCACCGGGGACCCAAAAATCGCGCCGCGATTCTTGCGGTGACGGAGATTAACTCTCCGTGAGCCTAAGCCAGGATGCCGTCAGACTGCCGTGCAGGAGGTGGGCCGCCAGGGCCATCCACGGCATCCCCCCCGCGGCGAGTTCAAAACCCAAGATTCCAGCCCCCGCCAGGGGGAAGGCCACGAACAGGGTCAGGGGCCAGGCGAGGAAACCGTACATGGCCCCGCACAGCCACGGCCGCGCCCGCAGGGTTGCTACCCGGTACAGCACCGGCGCCACTGCCACGCCGTACACGTACCCGTAGCCAGGCCCGGTCAGGAGCAGCAACCCGAAGCTGGCGGCGAAGGCCCACCGGGTACGGTCCACCACCAGGTTGTCCCACAGGGCCAAAAACCACCGGTTCACCAACCCCGCAGCCTCCGGGTGGGCTACCGCCCGGCCCAGGCCCCACAGCACCACGCCCAGGCAGGCCAAGGCGGTCACCAGGCTGGCCGCCACCGCCACGCCGAAGGCGTGGCGTCCCGAGTAACCGGTCCACGTTTGCGCGCTGACCACGGAAGACCTCCGCGTGTGTGGCCAGGCAGGCCGTGTCGTACAATAGGCGAGGACGCGCCCGCCCTGTAGTTTGCTGGAAAGCCGCGCGGCGCGCAACCTGGACCCGATGGACCGCTTCCGTCGCTATCTGGCTGGCCTAGTGGTCCTGACCCTGTCCCTGGTGGTCCTGGGCGGCGTGGTCCGGACCACCGGCGCGGGGGACGCCTGCCCGGACTGGCCCCTGTGCCACGGCCGGTGGATCCCGCCCCCCGAGCCCCTGGTGCTTCTGGAGTGGAGCCACCGGGTGGTTGCTGCCACGGTCGGGCTCCTGGTGGCTGCCGCGGTGGTTTGGGCCCACCGGCTGGACCGGCCCGCGCTAGCCCTGAAGGGACCCGCGTGGGCCGCCCTGGGCCTAGTGGTGGTGCAGGCCCTGCTGGGCGGCGCCACGGTGCTCGGGGGTCTCGCCGCGTGGCTCGTGGTCCTGCACCTGGGTACCGCCCTGCTGTTCGTGGGGGCCCTGGTGGTGCTCTGGCAGCGCGCCAGCGGCCACATCCCGGGCACCACCGACCCCGGGAGCCGCAGTTTCCGCGGCGCCGTCCTCACTTCTCTGGTGGCCTTTTACGTCCTGGTGCTGCTGGGAGGGTACGTGGGCGCCTCGGGTGCGGGCCTGGCGTGCCCGGACTGGCCCCTGTGCCGCGGGGAGGTCCTCCCCCCCGCGGAGGCAGGGGTGCTGGAGCACTTCGGCCACCGGCTGTGGGCGGTGCTGGTGGCGGTGCTCCTGGGTTCCTTGGTGGTGCGGGCCCGGCGCGAGCGGCCGGACCTCAAGAGCGTGAGCCACGCGGCCGCGGGGCTGTACGGGGTCCAGATTTTCGTGGGCTGGCTCAACCTCCTGACCGCTCTGCACCCCGCGGTGGTGAGCACGCATCTGGGCCTGGCCGCGGTGATCTGGGTGCTGCTGGTGGTGCTGCTGGCACGGGCCGCCGCGGAGCCGAGACCCCTGCCGACCGTAGCCCCGCGTCGGCCGACGCCCGCGTGGCGGGCGGCGGCGTCCGACTACGTGGCCCTCACCAAGCCGCGCATCGTGGTGCTGCTGTTGGTCACCACCGCGTGCACCTTGGTCCTGGCTACCCGCGGCCGGCCCTCCGCCCTGTTGGTCCTGGCAACCCTGGTGGGCGGCGCCTTGGCCGCGGGCGCGGCCAACGCCTTGAACTGCGTCCTGGACCGGGACGTGGACGCGGTCATGGAGCGCACCCGGGAGAAGAGGCCTGTGGCCGCGGGCCGGATTTCGCCCCGCCGCGCGGTGGCCTTCGCGGGGATCCTGGGCGTCACCAGCTTCCTGGTGCTGTGGCGGGGAGCCAACCTTCTGGCCGCGTGCCTGGCCATGGCGGGCCTGGCGTTTTACGTGCTCGTGTACACCGCGTGGCTGAAGCGCACCACGCCGCAGAACATTGTCATCGGCGGGGCCGCGGGGGCGGTACCACCCCTGGTGGCGTGGGCTGCGGTGACGGGGCGGGTGGAGCTGCCCGCCATTTTGCTGTTCGCGGTGATCTTCTTGTGGACGCCTCCCCACTTCTGGACCCTGAGTTTGAACCTGAAGGAAGACTACGCCGCGGCGGGTATCCCCATGTTGCCCGTGGTGCGGGGAGAGGCGGAGACCCACCGTCAGGTGTTCCTGTACACGGTGGCCACCGTCCTGTCCACCTTGCTCCTCCTGCCCGCGGCGGGCTTAGGCTGGCTGTACGGGGCGGCAGCCGTAGCCCTGGGGTCGGGGTTCGTGCAGCGCGCGTGGCTGCTGTGGCGGGGCCGGGGCGAGACCGCGTGGTCCGTGTACCGGTACTCCCTCGCGTACCTGGCCCTCCTGTTCGGGGCCATGGTAGCGGACCGGTTCGTCCTGGGCGTCTAGACCACCCCGGTTCCCTCCGCTCGAGCGCCGTTCCGGGCCAGGCTTTATGGAGGCAAGTCCCGAACACCCCTCCGGCAGGGAGGATCGGGGTGCCCAAAAATCGCGCAGCGATTTTTGGGGTGGTCTGGCGTCCCTGAAACCCGTCGACCCCTCGGAAGCTCTCTCAGGCGGCCAGGTCTGCCACCACCGGCTGCACCAGGCGCTGAAAGTCCCCGTACGCCACCCGCATGGTCTCCCGGTGGGACCCGCACCGGAACACGATCTCCGGGTCCTGGGCCAGGCGCCGGTCCACGTACACCGGGATCCCGTACAGGTTGCCGAAGGGCGGGTGGGCTCCCACCTCGCAGTCGGGGAACAGGGGGCCGAACTCCGATTCTTCTGCGAGGCGACACGGCTTGCCCACCAGCTGTTGAAGCTTCGCCAGGTCCAGGCGGTGCGGCGCCGCCAGCACCGCCATGAGGAACTCGTCCCCGCAGCGCACCATCACGGGCTTGGCCACCAGGTAACCGGACACGTGTTCCGCGGCGGCCACCTCTTGGGCGGTGTACGCTAGAGGGTGCCAGTCCACCCGGAAGGCGACCCCGTTCTCGCGGAGGTAGGACTCGAGGCGTTCGCGGCAGGTCACGGCGGCTCACCCCCTTCGACTCGATTGTAACGGACGGAGGACGGGACGGGGCTGCGTCGAACTCTTCCCCTCGGGAGCGTGGCATGGCGGCGAGCAGAGGACTGCTAGCGGCGGACAAGCGGTACCTGGCCAACATCATCCACCAGGTGTGGCGGGCGTGCCAGGGGTTCGTGTCGGTGGTCATGGAACGCGGCCCGGAGGACGCCTTCTTCGTGCTGGACGAGCTGGACGAGTGGGCGGCCTCCCAGCGGCGGCGGCTGTCCGGGCGCGCGGTCCGGCGTCCGGCGGGGCTATCCGCCCAGGGGGCGCGGGTGGCCCGGGAGCTGCTGGACGACGTGAGCACCTTCTGCTCCGCCATCGGCGACATGGTGGCCCGGCTGCGGGCAAGCCCCCTGGGTCCGGACGAGGTCGAAGAGGAGTGCCTGATGATCGTGGACGGCTTCGTGGCCTGGACCCACCGGATGGCCACCCAGCTGGGGGTGTCGCGCAACCTGCGGCCGCAGGCTATTTGGCCCCTCCGGTAGACCACCCTGTTCCCCTCGGGCCGACGGTTTTTCGGGACGGACTCCTAGACCACCCCGGTCCCCTCCGCTCGACGGCCTTTCCCGGCGAGGCTTCCAGCAGCATGTCTCGAAAACCCCTCCGGCAGGGAGGATCGGGATCCCCAAAAATCGCGCAGTGATTTTTGGGGTGGTCTAGTGGGTGCCCCGGACCTCCTGCACGGGCCGCGTGGCACGCTGGATCTGCTCTTCCGCGCGGTCCAGGAACTCCCTGCAGGCAGCCCGGACCGGGGGACTCCCGTCGCAGGCCGCCTTCCGCACCAGCCAGCTCAGGTGGTCGTACAGGTGCCAGGCTTCCTCGTCCCGGAGGCGCGACTCCCGGCTGGCGAAGTCCAGAAAGCCCTGCACCGCGGACAGCACCGCGCGGGCGTACTCCCCGGGATCCACCACGTACCGGGTTCCGTCCCGGGGGTCTTCCAGGTACACGCGGTCGTAGCGGTGCACCACCGTGAGGTCGTGGTAGCCGCAGCAGTCCATCCCACAGTCTGCTAGGAAGAGGGGCGAGGCGTACGGGTCGCTGGGGTCGGTGACGGCTTGGTGGTCCGCCAGCAGGGTCAGGAGCAACCCCTGCACACCTTCGAACAGGGCGTAGGCGGAGTACGAGGCGTCGTGGGAGGGAATGCCTAGGGCGCGGGCGCTCTCGCCCAGCAAGAGGACTGGCCGCCCGTCCACCTCCAGGGAGAACAGGCACGGAACCGCCTCCACGTCCTCGCCCGTGTCGGTGATCTCCAGCCGAGCCCGGATCCGGTTCATCCCTCCCTCTATCTTACGCAGTTCGGGGACCAAGGGGACGACTCACGAGCCGGAAGGCGTCCGACGCTTCGGGGCTGGCTTCTTGTGGGGCCCGGAGACGCAGGAGGGCGACGATGTTGGAGGTGTAGGCGGTGGACAGGTTGCGGGTGATGGCCAGGGTGGCGGGGAGTCGATGGCGAACATCAGAGGTCCTCTCGCCACCACCAAGACCAGGGCGAGCGACCCGCGGCGTCCCCGCGGAGGGCCGGCCGCCCCATCCGGCCCAAGGCCCCCCGCTACCGGTGCAGGTACAGGATGGTCGTCCCGACGAGATAGACCCCCACGAGCAGCACGGCTTCTCCGGAGACCCGTCCGAGCCGGCGGGTGATGGGCGCTACCAGCCCCAGGACGACGAACCCACTCAGGATGAGTCCCACAAGCGCGGTCAGGGCGTGCGTCTGGCTGCCCGCGGAGAGGATGTAGCCCCCCCGGTAGAAAATGTCCGACACCAGCAGGATGGTCATGTTGAAGATGTTGCTGCCCAGGACGTTCCCCACGGCCAGGTCCACGGCCCCCAGACGGACGGCGGCGATGGTGGTGACGATCTCCGGGGCGGAGGTGGTAAAGGCGACCATGGTGGAACCCACAAAGGTCTGCCCCAGGCCGGTAGCCTCGGCAATGGTCTCCGCCGCCTTGGCCAGCAGGATTGCCGCGCCGATCACCAGCGCGCCGGCGGCGAGGTAGCGTGCCCATGCGGCTGCGATGTTGAGCGGCACGCCCGGCTCTGCGGCCGTGCCGGCCGGGTCCGCCGATTCCTCCACAGCATGTGACTTCAGCAGCCGGATTCCCGTGACGTACACGGCCACGATCAACCACACGTCCACGCCGATCCCCAGGACGCCCACGTTCGGCTGGGCGAGAACGGCCATGGCGGCGATGGCGGACAGGAGCATCCCGAAGGCGCCCGTGACGATGTGCGCCTTCGAAGCCGCGGCCAGGAGGGAACCGCGCCCCCATACCAGCCCTGCCAGGGCGATGATGGTCATGTTGAAGATGTTGCTGCCGAACAGGTCGCCTAGGGCGATGTCTACGAGACCCAGGGAAGCCGCGGCAGCCTCTGTGGCGACCTCGGGGAGTGACGTGGTGGCAGCCAGCAGGAAGCTCCCGACGAAGACACGCCCCAGGCCCGTGTGGGCAGCGATGACGTCCGCCGACCGCGTGAGGGCACGGCCGCCCACCCATATACCAAGCATGCTGGCGAGAAACGCAAGAATCGCTATGTCCAGACTCACGTCTTGTTCACCCTCCCGTCACCCGGCGCTTCGGGGCGCGGATGCGGCAGTCGGGGAGGAGGACAAAAGCCAGGACGCTCGCCCCCAGGACCACCGCCACGACGCCGAGCGGAAGCGCGATGGGGATGTTGTAGAAGTCTGCCACCAGCATTCTTCAGGCCGACGAAGACCAAGACCAAAAGACAGGCCGCACTTCAGGTAACGAAACACGTCCATGATCGCAGCCGGGACGAAGAACAGGGCCCGCATAGGCAGCTTGGTGAAGATGGTTTGGAGGCGTTGGCGGTGCAGGGGCTGTGCGTGATGGCCGGGATGGTGGGGATGAAAACGATGGCCAACATCAGGTCGGTACTCTCCGCCAACAGCAGGACCAGGAACAGGGGCGTGGCCCACAGCCTCCCTTCCCCCCACGAAGAACGTGCCGCCCGGGTAGGTCTCGGGGACCAGGAAGCGCCGGCGGACCGCCTGCAGTACGGGGTTCCGGGAGGGGTCCACGGTGTCCTCCTTGTCGCGGAACAGCTTCCCGCCGGTGTACACGGGGAGGGCGCCGAAGAAGTACAGCACCCAGTAGAACAGCTTGACCAGGGTGGCCCCGACCGCGATGAGGCTGGCCCGCATGGGCACCGCACCCAGCACCCCCCACAGGAGCGCCCGGGGCTGCGGGTGGTCGGGGACCGCGAAGTATGCGAAGATGACGAGGAAGACGAAGAGGTTGTCTACGCTCAGGGCCTTCTCCACGAGGTAGACGGTGAGCCACTTCAAGGCCACCTGGGAACCCTGCAGGGCCCATACGCCCGCCTTGAACAGCAGGGCGCCGGAGATCCACACCACGCTCCAGATGGGCGCTTCCCGCATAGGCGTCGTGTGGGGGGGACGCTGGAACACGCCCAGATCCACGGTCAGCAACGCTCCCACCACCACGTGGGACACAATCCCCAGGAGGGTTTCCACGTTCATGCGCCGCGCCCGTCCTTTCCGTTGCCGGACAAAAGAACGACCTCCGGTGTTCACCGGAGGTCTCACCGTAAGGCTGCGCCGCAGGCCCGCCCGGGCGGCACCCCGTGCCGCCGTCCTGACGACCGGGCCGCGACCGCACGCTCCCGCGCGGCCGCCGGTTACTCCCCTCAGCCCCGCGGACCGCGAGGCTAACCAACACCATACGGACCTGGCGACCTGTGGTCAATCCTGTGCCACCACGGGAGGTCCTCGGTGAGGGCTGACCGCCCCGTGGCGGCCGTGGTCCTGGCGGCGGGGGAGGGCAAGCGGATGCGGTCCAGGCTGCCCAAGGTCCTGCACCCCGTGGGCGGGCGGGCTATGGTCCTGCGGGTCCTGGACAGCCTGCGCCCCGTGGTGCCGGGGCCCGTGGTGGTGGTGGTGGGCCACGGGGCCGAGGCGGTGCGGGCCGCCCTGCCCGCGGGCGTGCGGGTCGCCTGGCAGGACGCTCCCCGGGGCACGGGCCACGCGGTGTGCTGTGCCCTGCCAGAACTGGCGGACCACGCGGGTCCCGTGTTGGTGGCCTACGGAGATACCCCCCTGGTGCGGGAGGAGACTTTCCGTGCCGTGGTGTCCGCACACCTGCGGGGAGGCTGTGCAGCCACCCTCCTGACCACGGTGGTGGACGACCCCCAGGGCCTGGGCAGGGTGGTGCGGGGGCTTGAGGGGGAGTTCGTGGGCGTGGTCGAAGATGCGGACTGCACTCCCGAGGAGCGGCGGATCCGGGAGGTGTACACCGGGGTGGGCTGCTTCGAGAGCGAGGCCCTCCGGGAAGCCCTAACGCATCTCGTTGCCGACAACGCACAGGGCGAGTACTACCTCACGGGCGTGTTCGGGTGGCTTCGCGCGCGGGGCGCGAAGGTCGGGATCGTACGGGCCACGGAGGGGAGGGAGGTCATGGGAGTGAACTCCAGACGGGAGCTGGCTCAGGCGGAAGCCGAGCTGCGGCGGAGGACCCTGGAGCGGCTGATGGACTCCGGGGTCACGGTGGTGGACCCCGCGACCACGTACGTGGCCCCGGACGTGGTGGTGGGGCAGGACACGGTCCTGTTGCCCTTCACGGTCCTGGAAGCGGGCACCACCGTAGGATCGGAGTGCACCCTGGGGCCCGGGGTGCACGTGTGGGGCTCCCGCATCGGGGACCGGGTGCGGGTCCTGTGGTCCGTGGTGGAGCACAGCGAGGTAGGGGACGACTGCCGCATCGGGCCCTACGCTCACCTCCGGCCCGGCACACGGCTGGCGCGCCGGGTGGTGGTGGGCAACTTCGCGGAGATCAAGAACTCCACCGTGGGCGAGGGGACCAAGGTCCAGCACGTGTCCTACCTCGGGGACGCCACCGTGGGCCGCGAGGTGAACATCGGGGCGGGGACGGTCACCTGCAACTTCCGGTACGGGGTGCCCGGCAAGCACCCCACGGTGATCGAGGACGGCGCCTTCATCGGCAGCGACACCATGCTGAACGCCCCCGTGCGGGTCGGCGCGGGGGCAGTCACGGGAGCCGGGTCCGTGGTGACCAAGGACGTCCCGGCGGGCGCGGTGGTGGTGGGGGTGCCGGCCCGGGTGGTCCGGCGGGTCCCGCAGGGCGGGGAAGGCTCGTGAAGCCCCTAGCTCTGCTTACGGGGACCGCCAACCCGGCCCTGGCGCGCCGCGTGGCCGCCTACCTGGACGTCCCCCTCCTGGAGGTGGTGGTGGGCCGCTACCCCGACGGGGAAGTGGAGGTGCAGCTGCTGGACAGCGTGCGGGGCCGGGACTGTTTCGTCCTGCAGCCCACCTGCCCGCCAGTCCACGACCACCTCCTGGAGCTGCTGGTACTCGCGGACGCCCTGCAGCGCGCCTCCGCCGTCCGGGTTACCGCGGTGGTGCCGTACTTCGGGTACGCACGGCAGGACCGGAAGACGGGCCCCCGGGAGCCGGTGACCGCCAAGCTGGTGGCCAACCTCATGGTGCGGGCCGGGGTCCAGCACCTGTTGGCCCTGGACCTGCACGCAGGCCAACTTTCTGGGTTCTTCGACATCCCCCTAGATCACCTGAGCGCCCGCATGCTGCTCGCGGACTACTTCCTGCACAAGGGCCTCTCCGGGGTGGTGGTGGTCTCCCCGGACGTGGGGGGCGTGCGCCGCGCCCGGGAGTTCGCCCAGGCCCTGGGTGCGCCCTTGGCCATCATCGACAAGCGCAGGGACCGGCCGAACCAGGTGGCAGAGGTGGTTCACGTGATCGGCAAGGTGTACCGCCGCACCGCCATCCTGGTGGACGACATCGTGGACACCGCGGGGACCCTGGTGCGGGCGGCGGAAACCTTGGTGCGGCGCGGGGTCCGGGAGGTCTATGCCTGCTGCACTCACCCGGTACTGTCGGGACCCGCGGTGGAGCGCCTCGCCCACTCACCCATCCGCGAGCTGGTGGTGACGGACACCATCCCCCTCCCCCCGGAGAAGCGGCTCGAGCGCATCCGGGTCGTTTCCGTGGCCCGGCTTCTGGCGGACGCGATCGCACGGGTGCACGCCCACAGCTCCGTCAGCGAGCTGGCAGAGGAGCGTCTGGCCGCGGAGCTGGTGGAGAGCTAGACCACCCCAAAAATCGCCCAGGTGCCACCTAGGCCACGGTTTTTCGGGATACGCTCCGAGACAAAGCCCGAAGCGATTTTCGGGGGTGCCGGTCCCCCTCAGGCGCTGCCCGGGGTTTCCAGGCGCGCTGTGGAGTATACTGGCCCGGGAGCCCATGTTCGTTCCGCCCTACGCGGTCGCAGCCCTGGTGGCGTGGTTCGTCACGTACTGGACCACGCCCACGGCCCGCTGGCTCGCACGCCGGGTGGGCGCGGTGGACTACCCGGGGGGGCGGCGCATCAACCGCCGACCCCTGCCGCGCCTGGGTGGGGTCGCCATCGCCTTGGGGATCCTGGTGGCTGCCCTGGTGGCGTTGCCCATCCCCGGACCGCTGGGAGTGGTGCGCCAGCCCAGGCACCTGGTGCTGGCCATCCCGTACGGGCCGGTACCGCGGGAGTTCTGGGGAATCCTGCTGGGAGGCTTGGCGATAGCCCTGGTGGGCTTGTACGACGACCTCCGGCAGGTCTCCGGCCGCGTCAAGTTCCCCCTGGTGTACCTGTGCGCGGCGGTCCCCGTCCTTTTCGGCCTCACCACCTCGTTCCTCACCAACCCCTTGACCGGAGAGTTGGTGTCCTTGGGGGTGTGGGGCCAGCTCTTTACCGTGGCGTGGGTGGGGTCTGCGGCCATCGCCATGAACTCCATCGACGGCGTGGACGGCCTGGCGGCGGGGATCGCGGCGATCGTGGCAGCGACCTTCTTCGTGGCGGGCACCCTCCAGGGTGCGGGGCTGCCTACCCTGGTGCTGTGCGCCGCGGTGGTGGGCAGCGCCGTGGGCTTCTTGCGGTACAACTTCAACCCCGCCCGGGTGATCATGGGCGACACCGGGGCCCTGCTCCTGGGCTACCTGCTGGGAGTCCTCTCCGTGGCAGGCCTGTTCAAGACCCTGACCGCCCTGTCCCTGGCGATCCCCCTGTTCACCATGGGGGTCCCCATCTTCGACACCGCCTTTGCCGTCCTGCGGCGGCTGCGCCGCCGGGTCTCGGTGTTCCAGCCGGACCGAGGACACGTGCACCACCGGCTGCTGGACCGGGGGCTTTCCCAGCGGCAGGCCGTGCTGGTGCTGTACGGCACCACGGCCCTCCTGGGGGCCCTGAGCCTGGCCCTGTCCGGTTGGGTGGACCGGTGGATCCCGCTGTCCGTGGCGGGGCTGCTGGCCACAACCCTGTGGCTCGTGGCGCGCCGCCTGGGGCTGCTCGCCCGGACGCCGTGAGGGAGACCGTTCCCGTCCTGGCGGTGGTGGGGACCCGCCCGGACGCGGTGAAGATGGCGCCCGTGGTACGGGCCTTGGAGCAGGACCCGGACTTCCGCCCCATCCTGGTGGCCACCGCCCAGCACCGGGAGATGCTGGACCAAGTGCTACGCCTGTTCGACCTGAAGCCGCACGTGGACCTGGACGTGATGCGGCCCCGGCAGAGCCTGGCGGAGGTCACGGTCCGGACCTTGGAGGGACTGGACCGGGTCCTGGCCCGGGAGCGGCCTGCCCTGGTCCTGGTGCAGGGAGACGCGGCCCCGTGTTTCTGTGGTGCCCTGGCGGCGTACTACCACCGGATCCCCGTGGCACACGTGGAGGCGGGGCTGCGAACGCACGACAAGTACCGGCCCTTCCCGGAGGAGCTGTACCGGCGCATGACCGCGGCCCTGGCGGACCTGCACTTCGCTCCCACCCCCTGGGCGCGGGACAACCTCCTCCGGGAGGGCTGCGACCCGTCCTCCGTCTACGTTACCGGGAACACCGTCATCGACGCCCTGCACGCCATCGCCCCTCGGGTCACCCCTGACGGTCTGCCGGGGCTGGACCCGGACAGGCGGCTGGTCCTGGTCACCGCACACCGCCGGGAGAACTGGGGCGAGCCCCTGCGCCGGGTGTGTGAGGCCATCCGAGAGGTGGTGGCGCGCTTCCCAGACGTGGAGGTGGTGTTCCCGGTGCACCGCAACCCCGCGGTGCGGGAGGTGGTGTTCCCGGCCCTGCAGGGGGTCCCCCGGGTTCACCTCATCGACCCCCCGGACTACGGCCCCTTCGTGTACCTGGAGCGGCGCGCCTACCTGATCCTCACGGACTCCGGTGGGGTGCAGGAGGAGGCTCCGGGGCTCGGTACCCCGGTCCTGGTGCTGCGGGACACCACGGAGCGGCCGGAGGGTGTGGCCGCGGGGGTAGTGAAGCTGGTGGGGACGGAGCGGGACCGGGTGGTGGCGGAGGCGAGCCGCTTGCTGGAAGACCCTCAGGCCCACCGCGCCATGGCCACGGCCACCAACCCCTACGGCGACGGGCGCGCCGCCCTGCGCATCGTGCGGGTCCTCCGGGTGTACTTCGGTCTTTCGGACCAGCTGCCGGAGCCGTTCCGGCCGGCGAACCTTTGAACGCGGCCGACCGTACGCTATCGTGGAGGGAGGAGGCGTTTTACGGTGCGTTGGGCCGCACTTCTGGTGGCGCTGGCGTGGCTGACGGCCGCGGTGGCGGAGCCGGAACTGGTGCGCGCCACGGTGGGGGGGGTGGTGGTGGAGACCGTGCGGGCCGGGGATCCGGTGGAGGAAGGAGCTCCCCTGGTGTGGGTGCGGACCGCCACGAAACCCAGGGAGGTGGCAGCCCGAGCACCCCGCAACGGCACCGTGGTGGAGGTGCTGGTGCAGGTGGGCGCCCGGGTGCGGGTGGGCGAACCCGTGGTGCGGCTGGGCCCCTGAGTCCCCGCGGTCCAGTCTCCACCTGCACAGCGTCTGCAAGAACACAAAAGTCGGAGCTCGATTTTTGGGGACCCCGGTCCCCTCTGCCCGAGGGCTTTTCAATCACACGACGCGCCCCTAGCATGGGGCGTAGACTCGCACCGAGGTGCGCGGCATGCGTACGTGGGTCTTCAGCATGGCGGTCCTCCTGGTGGCCGCCTTGTTCCCTTGGGTAGGGTCTTGGGCGCAGGACGAGGGGGAGGTGTTCCCCCTCAGCAGGGTCCGCCCGGGAATGCGCGGCGTGGGGCGGACCGTGGTGCAGGGCACCAAGGTGGAGGAATTCCAGTTCGAGGTGCTCGGCGTCACGGAAGGACTCCCGGGGCGGCTGGTCTTGTTCAGGGCTTCCGGTCCCGTCATCCAGCGCAGCGGAGGGACGGCCTCGGGGATGAGCGGCAGCCCCATGTATCTAGAGGGCCGGTTCGCGGGTGCCCTGTCCTACGGCTACCGGGCCGCGGGTCCCGACAGCAACTTGGGGCTGTTCACCCCCGCAGAGAGCATGCTCTCCCTGCTCCGCGAGGAACGTGGTCACCTGCCCGCGACGGGGGTGCTGGCTCTCCGGGAGCCCGTGCGGGTGGGCGGCCGGTGGGTGCGGGCCGTGGCCCTCGTGGACCGCACCAGCCCTGCGGAGGCGCACGACGGAGGGGTGCTCCAGTTCGTCCCCGCGGCGAGTCCCCTGCTGGTCTCCGGGACCAGCGACCGAGGCTTCCGCATCCTCCGGCAGAGCCTGCGGTACGCGGAGGTGGTGCCGGTGCAGAGCTACGGAGGGCTAGGCCGGTTCCACGCGGGGCCCTTGGTCCCAGGCAGCGCGGTGGGGGTAGCCTTGGTGCGGGGAGACGTGAATGCATGGAGTATCGGGACCCTGTCGTACCGCAAGGGCAACCGGTTCTTGGCCTTCGGCCACAGGCTGTTCGGGTTCGGCAGTGTGGACTTTCTGCTCACCACCGCGTACGTGCACACCGTGGTGCGCAGCTCCCACTTCCCCTTCAAGGAGGGGGACATCGGGGAGCCCGTGGGCACCGTGACCCAGGACCGGGTGGCGGGGGTGGCGGGCACCCTGGACAGGCTGCCCCGGGTGTTCAACGTGACGGTGACGGTCACGGACCGGGACCGGGGGCGGACTGTGCGCCGCAGCGCGCAGATGGTGCGCCGTGCGGACCTGGCGCAGACCCTCGTGCCGCAGGTGGTGCTGGCCGCGGTGGAGCAGGCGTGGGACGGGTCCGGGGCGGGCACCGCGGAGGTTCGCATCACGGCCCGGGGCGGGGGACTGCCCCGGGCGGTGGAGCGCACCAACGTCTTCTTTAGCGCCCAGGACGTGGCCGCGGCCTCGGTTCTGGACGTGCCCGACGCGGTACGGTTCCTCTTCGGCAACGAGTTCGGGCCCGTGGAGCCCGTGGACCTGCAGGTGGAGGTACGGCTGAGCCGGGAGCGGCGGACCGTGTCGGTGGTGGAGGCGGAGGTGGCCAGCCGTACGGTGCGCCAGGGAGGACGCCTGCGAGTCCGTCTACAGCTCAGGCCCTTCCAGGGAGGGGAGCCCGTGACCCGGGTGGTGGAGATCGACATCCCCCGCAACTTCCCCCGGGGCCCGGCCCTGCTGCTGGTAGGGAGCGCAGGGATCCAGAGGGACAACGTACCCCCCGCGGTCCTTTTGGCAGACAAGCTCGGCGGCGAACCTCCGGCTTCCAGCTTCCGGGACCTGCGGGAGGCCCTGGAGTTCTTCGAGGACTTCGGCCGCAACACGGACGTGCTCTTGCAGCTGGTGCCCGTGGGCGTCCCGCCCAGCGACGACCCGCAGAAGCGGTTCATTTACTTCGACGAGTTCGCAGGACGGCTGGTGCGGACGCAGTGGGTGGTGAAGGGCGAGCAGGTCGTCCCCATCGTGGTGGAGTAAGCCAGCCCGCAGAGGCCGGGGCGGCTGCGGGGCGGCCGGGGAGGGTGCGCCCTTGAGTAGGCTCTGGGGGTGGGCCGCAGGCCTCGTGGTTTTCCTCCTGGCCTCCGCGGTCGCCTCCTTGGCCGCGGTGCAGACGCCTTCCTTCGAGGTGTGGGCCGCACGGACGGTTTCCCGCTGGCTGACCCACGGCCTGGCCCAGCCAGTCCTCCTGGGGCGCGTGCAGCTGGACCTGCGGGGAGCGACCCTGCACCAGGTCCGGGTACCGGGGCTCTTCCGGGCGGACCTGGTGCGCGTGGAGTGGGATCCCGCGGAGCTCGTGCGGGCTCGCCTTGGAGGCCAAAGTGGCGCAGGCGCCCTGCGGCGGATTTCCGTGCACCGTCCCGTCGTGATGCTGGTGGGCGATGTTCACGGGCGCTGGAACCTGGAGCGGCTGTTCCGGGCGCGTGCGGCACCCGCCGTAGCCCCTGCGGAGCGGTGGCAGGCCGAGCTGAGGGTGCGGGAAGGCACCGTGCACCTGACCGACCAGGCCCGGCGAGGGTTCCGGGCGGTGTTTACCCAGGTCGAGGGGAGCGCGCTGCTGCAGGACCTCCCCTTCGTGCGCATGCGCCTGGCCGGAGACCTCCGACCGGGAGCGCCCGGCCGGTACGCCATCTCCGGGTGGGCGGACGTGCGGGAGGGGCTTTTCGACCTGGAGGTGAGCTTCCGCGGGCTAGACGTGAGCAGCTGGACGGGGTACCTGTTCCCGGACCCTCGTTGGCAGGTGGAGGCGGGAAGCGCTGCGGGAAGAGTACGGGTCTACGGGAACGCCGCCAGCCCTTCTGCGCGAGGGGTGGTGGGTTTGGACGGGGTGGCGGTACGCCTGGTGCGGGAAGGCGTGCGGGTGTCGCACGTGCGGGGAGAGGTGCAGTTCACTGGCCCCCATCTCTTCCTCAGGGCACTCCAGCTGCGGGTGGGGCCGGCGCGGGCGTTGGCCTCCGGCCAGGTGCGGCTGGCGGGAGAGGGCGCGGTAGACCTGGACGTGCGCTTCCACGGTGCGGAACTCTCTGTGCTGAGGCGGCTTTTGGGTGTTCCCCTCCCCGTGCGGGGCCGGCTCGGGGGAGAGCTTCACGTGCAGGGGCCCGTGGGAGCCCTCCGCCTGCGGTCTTCCTTGACGGCGGAGCAGCTGGTGGTGGGCTCCCAGCCGGTGGACGAAGTGGTGGGGAACCTGGAGTACGGGGCTGGGCTTGTGTCCCTGGCCTCGGGGGCGGCCCGGGTCCGAGGTGGCGCGGTCCGCGGGGACCTGGCGGCGAGCCTCCAGGGACCGCCGCACGTGGTGGCGGCGGTGGAGTTGGAGAAGGTAGATGCCTCCGCCGCGGCCCTCTTCGGCCTTTCCCTGCCCCTGCGGGGAGCTGTTTCAGGATCCCTGCTGGTGGCTGGCCCTGCCTCCGATCTCGCGGTGGCCGGCGTGCTGACGGGCGGGCGCCTGGAGCTGGGGGGGCATTCCCTGGACTCGTGGCGCTTTGCCTTCCAGTACCGAGGGGCGAGGCTGCAGGTATTGAGCGCCCGGGTGCGCCGGGGTGGCAGCTTGCTGTCCGGGTGGGGTGAACTTGCCGGCCGGTCCTTGGACCTGCACCTGGCGGCCACCGGGGTTCCCCTGGAGGAAGTGGTGGCGGTCGCCGGGATTCCCGTTCCCGCGACGGGGGGCGTGGACGTGGTGGGGAGCGTGAGCGGGAACTGGGGCGCCCCGCGGTTTACGGGAACCTTGTTCTCCGGCTCCGGTACCCTGGCCTCCTTGCCCTGGGAGGAAGCAGTGGCCCAACTGGTGGCCTCGCCCCGGGGACTGGAGATGGCGGAGCTACGGTGGCGTGACGGCCAGGACGCCTACCGCGCGCGGGCACGGCTGGACCCGCGGACGGGAAACCTGCAGGCGCAGGTGGAAACCGGGGGCGCGAGGGTGGAGCGGCTGCTGGAGCTGGCCCGGCTGTCCTTCCCCCTGGCAGGGGAACTCCGTGGCCGGTTACGGCTGGAAGGCTCCCTGACGCAGCCCGTGGCTTCCGGGGCGGTGGACCTGTGGGACCTGAAGACCCCGGAGGTGTCCTTCCGCCGCGGCAGCGGGACCTTCCGGTGGGAGGGCGGCACCCTAACCCTGGAGCAGGGCCGTCTGTCTTCCGAGGCGGTGGATCTGCGGGTTTCCGGCGCGGTCCGCGAGCCAGGCTTCCTGCAGCTGCAATTCTCTGCGGACCCCGTGCGGCTGGAAGAGGTCCCGCACCTGCGAAACCCGTTTTTGCGACTGGAAGGGGCGGTGCGGCTGGAGGGCGCGGTGGGGGGGAGTTTGCAGCAGCCCGTGTTGGACGCGGAGGTCCGGGGGAGTGGAGTCCGCGTGAACGGGGAGGCGTTTGACGCGGTGGGCGGCCGGGTCCAGTGGGCCGGACACACCCTAGAGGCCCTGCCGCTGGAGCTCCGCCGCCGGGCTTCCACGTACAGCGCCAGGGGCCGGCTGGAGCTGTCCCGAGACCCGGTGGTGGCGGTGCTGGTGGACGTCCAGGACGCCCAGGTGTCCAGCCTGTTGGCCATGGCGGGCGTAGGCCTGGAGGCGGACGGTAGGCTGTCGGGCCGGGTGACCCTTTCCGGGCCGCTTGGAAACCCCCGCGCGGAGCTGGACGTCGCCCTGCAGGACGGCGTGTTCCGCCGCTATCTGTTCCCCTCGGGCACGGGCAGGCTCGTGCTGGAGAACGGCCGGGTGGAAGCAAGGGAAGTGGAGTTAGCGGCGGGCCGTGGCCGGCTGCGGGCCGAGGGTGTCGTGGATCTGAGGGGGCAGAGCGAGCTGGAGGTGGCCGGCTTAGGGTTGGACGTGGGGGCGGTGTCCTCGGTGCTGCGCCTGCGGGCGCCCCTGGTGGGTACTCTGGACTTCACCCTGCAGGTGGCAGGCAGCGTGCAGGAACCCACCGTGGGCCTGGCTCTGGAAGCCCGGGAAGTCGGGCTGACGGGAGGGCAGGTGGACAGGATCACCGCGCAGGCCTTCTACCGTGCCGGGTTCTTGGAAGTGGAGCAGTTGCTGGTGGAGGAGGACGGCCACCGCTTGCGGGGGAGGGGCCGGCTACCCCTGCAGCCCCAGGGCCTGGGCCTAGACCCCGGGCAGCCCGTGGACTTCGTGGCCTCCACGGAGCGGGCCGACCTGGGGATTCTGCGGCTGCTCCCCTTCGTGGAGGCCGCGGAGGGACCTTTCGAGGCCGCGGTGAAGGTGGCGGGTACGGTAGCCGCCCCGCAGCTGGAAGGCTTCCTCCGGGTGGAATCCGGCCGGCTGAAGCTGGCAACCCTGGCGCCGGCCTTGGAGGGGATCCAGCTGGACCTCACCTTCGACCAGGCCACTGCCACCTTGCGGCGCCTGCGGGCTGGCCTCGGAGACGGCGTGGTGGAAGCCACGGGGCAGGCCGGCTTCGAGGGCCTGCGGCTGCACCGCTACCTAGTGAACGCCGCCGCCCGCGGCGCCCGGGTGCAGGTGGAGCCCTACTTCCGGGGTGTGGTGGACGGCGCGGTAGAAGTATCCGGGGATACCCAGCGAGCCCGGGTGACGGGGAGGGTGAGCGTGTCGTCGGGCGAGCTGGTGGTGGTTTCTCCTCCCCCCGGGGGCGGGAGCGCGGCGGCCTTGCCCGTGGACCTGGACTTGGAGATGGCCGCGGGACAGGGCTTGGCCGTGGTGGCGGGGCCCGTGCGGCTCCAGGCGGGCGGCCGGCTGCGCGTGGGGGGGACTCTGGCCACGCCCGCCCTTTCCGGTACCGTTACGGCCCGCGGAGGGGAGTACCGGGCCTTCGGCACCACCTTCGTGGTCGAGGAAGGGGCGGCGGTGTTCCAGGAGTTCCGGGGGACCGAGCCCCTCCTCACGGCCCGGGCTAGCACACGGGTGGGGGACGTGACGGTGTTCGTGCACCTGGCGGGGACCCTCGGACAGATGCAGGTGCGCCTCAGCAGCGACCCGGAGCTCCCGTACGAGCGCATCGTGCAGCTCCTGGCCGCGCAAGCGGGGATCCAGCGCGCCCTGGCGGGGGAGGTGGAGGCCGCCCTGCGCCAGCAACTGGCCCGGTTCCTGCTGGGCGAGTTCGAGCAGCGGGTCCGGCAGCTGTTGGGTCTGGCGGAGCTGCGCATCGAGTACGACTTCGAGAAACCCCTGCGGCTGCGGCTGGGCCGGTTTCTGCTTCGGGACCTGTACCTGACCCTGACCTCCGTGTTCGACACCGAGACGCGTTTTCTGTGGTCCCTGGAGTACCGGTTCGCGCGGCACTACGCCTTTGCCTTCAGCCACGACACCGCGGGGGTCTGGATGGTGCTTCTGCGGGCCAACTTCGCCTGGTGAGGAGGCCGCGGTGTTCGAAGAGTACGTGCGGGAGCTGCGGCGGGTGCGCACCCTCGTACCCGCGGAGGAGCGCGAGTTGTGGGACCGGTACAAGGTCCGGGGCGACCGCAGGGCGCGGGCGCGCCTGATCGAGGCCTACCAGCCCCTGGTGTTCAAGGTGGTGATGGGCCTGGGACTGCCGCCGGCTCACCTCCTGGACATGGTCCAGGAGGGGACCGTGGGGCTGATCGACGCGGTGGAGCGGTTCGAGCCCGCCCGGGGGTTCCGGTTCTCCACATACGCCGCGTACCGCATTCGGGGAGCGGTGCTGAACGCCCTCCGGCGGGAGCGGGCGCGGGCGGCCTCCCTGGAGGACGGGGACGGGGCGGCGTGGGAGCGATGGGAGGACGCGGCGGCGGCGGAGGCCCTCGCCGCGGTGGAGGACGGCGTGCTGGCGCGCCAGCTGGCGGAGGGGGTGGAGCGGCTGCCACCCCGTGAGCGGGCCGTGTTGGAGGCGTTCTACTTCCGTCCCCGGACGCCGACGGAGGCCGCCCGGGAACTCGGGGTGAGCGTCTCGCAGCTATACCGGCTACACCAAAGGGCCCTGGCTACCCTGCGACGGTGGCTACTGCAAGCCTGACGCTGCGGATACTAGGTCGGGAAGGGAGATCCGTGGGACGGGTGACGGTCCACATCGAGGGAGCCCGGGGCTGGTTGGAGCGGGCGGCCCGGGAGTGGGGAAAGGGCTGCCGGGCGCGGGCCCTGCTGGACCTCTCCCTGGCGGAGGCGGAGGTGCGCCTAGCGCGGTACGCGGCGAGCACCGAACCCCTGCCCGCGAGGCGGAAAACCTCCAGGGTGGCTGTGGCTTTGGCCGCCACGGCCTTGGCGGTGGTGGGCTTGGCGGGCAGCTTGCGCGGGCCGACCTCCACCACACCGCCGCGATCCGCAGCGCACGCCGCCGCCCGGACAGTCTCCTTGGGCTACACCCCGGGCGGGGTGCTGGCCCTGGTGGCACCGCCCAGGGAAGGCCCAGGAGGTCTTCCCGAAAAGGCGTCCGGGGGGAGGACGTGGGGCGGTTTGGGCTCAGACCCCTGGGCGGGTTCGTGGGAGGAGGACAGCCGGTGGCTGCGGGCCCTGCTCCGCGAGGCAGGGGTGCAGGGGGAAGACGTCCCTGTGGCCCCGGTTTCCTTCCGGTAGAGTGTGGGAGGTGGGCCAAGGGGCCCAAAGGAGGTGCGTGTGCAGGTCCTCCGGGTGACTGCCTGTTTCGTGGTCGCGCTGTGCGCGGCGTGGATGTGGTCCGGACCCGGCGACGCCCAGGTCCCTCCCACGCCTTCCCCGAGTCCTACGCCTTCGCCGTCGCCCCCCCCCGCGCGGCCCGCACGCATCGTGGACATCGTGGTCCTCGGGACCCAGAACGTCTCCCCGGAGGTGGTGTACGGTGCCATCGGCTCCCGGGCGGGGGAGCTCCTGGACCACGACCGGGTCCGGCAGGACGTGGAGCAGATCCTGGCCACGGGACTGTTCGCGGACGTGGTGGTACGGGTGCAGACCGTGGAAGAAGGGGTACAGCTGATCTTCGTGGTGGTGGAGAACCCCGTGGTCCGGCGGGTGGAGATCACGGGCAACACCGTGGTCCCCACGGACCAGCTCCAGGCCGCCCTGGGGGTTCGGGAGGGCCAGGTGCTGAACACCGTGGACCTCCGTGCGGGGGCGCGGGCGGTGGAGAAGCTGTACCAGGACCGCGGCTACGTGCTGGTGCGGGTGGCGGACGTGGAGGTCACGGAGGACGGCACCCTGCGGGTGGTGGTGCGAGAGGGTACCCTGGAACGGGTGGAGCTGCGGGGCTTGAGCCGGACCCGTCCGGCCTTCGTGCAGCGCCTCCTCACGGTCCGGGAGGGGGAGGTGTTCAACCTGCAGCGGGTGAACCGCGACCTCCAGGAGGTGTTCGACACCGGGCTGTTCGAGAACGTGCGGGCCCAGCCCCAACCGGGGAGCGACCCGGACAAGGTGGTGCTGGTGGTGGAGCTGCAGGAACGCAGCAGCCGGGAGTTCGGGTTCGGCCTGGGCTACAGCCCCCAGCAGGGGATTCTGGGAAGCGCCCAGTTCGCGGAGCGCAACCTGCACGGCATGGGGCGGACCTTGATCCTGTCCTACCAGCGGAACGTGAGCTCCCTGGTGGGCGGGGTCACGGACGGCCTGCTGAGCGGCCAGCCCGCGGAGAACATCGTCATCCAGTACCGGGACCCCTGGTTTGGCCAGCGCGGGCAGGCCCTCGCCTTAGAGCTGCACGACACCAACCAGCTGGTGAACGACACCACCCTCAACGTCCAGTACTTCATGCTGCTGGAGGGTGGTTCCGCCACCCTGTCTCGCCGCCTGTCCAACGAGCTCAGCGGCAGTCTGACCCTGCGGGCGGAGCGTACGGACTTCTCCCTGGTGCAGGGGAGTTCGCCCGTCCCCCTGACGCCCGGGCTGGTGCACGCCCTCCGCGTGGAGGCCACCTACGATCTGCGGGACGAACCCCGCAACCCCCGCCGTGGGTCCCGGACCTCCGCCTTCGTGGACTACGCCTTCCGCTTCTTCGGCGCGGACTTCGAGTTCGCGAAGTACCAGGCAGAGTACGTGCAGTACCTGCCCCTGTGGGAGGGGACCCTGGTGGGCCGCGTGCGGGCTTCCGCCTCCTCCGGTGTCCTCCCCATCCAGGAGCAGTACACCTTGGGGGGGCAGGCCAGCGTGCGCGGCCTGCCGATCCTGTCGGCCCGGGGGAACAGCGGCCTGGTGGCCAGCGTGGAGTACCGCCTGCCCCTGGTGGCCCTGTTCTCGGGCCTCCGGGACATCGCCGCGGTGGCTTTCGCGGACGCGGGCGGGGTGTCGGCTTCGGGCCTCGGCTTCGTGGACACCTGGCAGTTCAGTTACGGCGTGGGGGTGCTGGTGAACTCCCCCATCGGCCCCATTCGCATCGACTACGCGGTGGGCCCCGGGGGGCAGACGCAGACGTGGCTGTACTTCGGGCACCCCTTCTGACCTTGTGGTAGCATGCCTTCCATGTAGTCCGGCACAGGAAGACGGGAGGGAGCAGAGGTGGACCGGAAGACGAAACGGTTGCTGGCGGTGGTGGCTGCGGTGGTGGTCCTGGCGGTGGTGGCCGCCGCGGTCACCACCGCGGGCGGCGGCCCTACGGGGGGCAGCCTGGTGGTGGGATACGTGGACATGCAGCGGGCCCTGGACGCGCACCCCAAGAAGGCGAGCTCCGAGGAGGCTCTGAACCAGTTCGCACGGGCTAAGGCCGCGGAGCTACGCCGCCTGGCGCAGAACAAGTCTGCGGCGGAGCAGGCCAACCTGGCCCGGAGGATTCAGGAGGAGATCCTCAGGCGGCGGGCGGAGCTCCTTCAGGCCCTGGACAAAGACATCCGAGCCGCGGTGGAGCGGGTGGCCAAGCGGGCCGGGGTGAGCGTGGTGCTGGACCGCACCGTGGTCCTGTACGGCGGGGTGGACCTCACGGAACAAGTGGTCCAGGAACTGCAGGGACGGTAGGTGGAGGGCTTTGCGGACCTGCGGGTGGAACCCGAGGGTCGTCTGCGCCGTGGCCCTGTGGGCCCTTGGGGCGTGTGCCCGGCCCGCATTCCAGCCGTCCTCCCCCTCCCCCGCGGTGGTGACTCCCAAGCCGTACCGGGTGGCCGTGGTGGATCTGGACCGCATCGCCCAGGAGCACCCCAGGGCCCGGGAGTTGGCGGAGCTGCGCCGGCGGATTGCCCAGACGGAGGCCGCCCTCTTCGTACCCCTCCCACCTCCGCCCTTGCCTCTGCCCTCCGTGCGCCCCGTGACCCAACAGATCCGGGAAGAGGCCCAGCGGGACCTCGCCAGCTACGCGGAAGAGCTGCGGGCCACCTACCGCAGGCAGGTGGAGGCCCTGGAGCGCCAGGCCAAGGAGGAGCTCGACCGCTACGGGAAACAGCTCCAGGCGGACGCCCAGGAACAGCTGAAGGCCCGCCAGCAGCAGGCTCAGGAGGAACTGCAGCGTACGGTGGACGCGCGCCAGCGGGAGGTCCAGGCCCGGGTCCGGGCGTACGAGGAGCAGGTGGCCCGGGAGTACCGCCTGCCTCTGCTGAACCTCCGTCTGAAGCTGGAAACAGTACAGCACGCGGACCGGCAGCAGTACGACCGGCTCCTGCAGGAGTACGAGCGGCTGCAGAAAGAGCGGGACGCCAGGATCCAGGCGTACGCGGAGGCCCAACAGAAGGAGCTGCAGGAGTTCGCACGGTCGGAGGAGCAAAAGGCCCGGGAGGCCCTGGAGGCGTACCGGAAGGAGCTGGAAGAGCAGACCCGCCAGCGGCTGCAGGAGCGGGAGACGCAGCTTCGGGCCGAGCTTCAGGAGGCGGCGCAAGAGCGGGAGCGGGAGTTCCAGCACCGGGTGCGGGAACGCCAGCAGGCGCTGGAGCAGGCCGCCACGGCCCGGGCCCGGGGGGCTGCCCACCAGACCCAGGAGGAGCTCCAGCGGTTGGCGCAGGTGGCCCAGCGGCGGTACCAGGAGGAGGAGCGCCTGCGGCAGGAGCAGCTCCGCAAGGAGCTGGAGGCCCTGCGGGCGCAGCAGGCCAGCCTGGAGGCCACCATCCTGGCGGAGGTGCGGGTGGAGGTGGCGCAGGTGGCCCTGGAGCAGGGGCTGGATCTGGTCCTGGTGCGCACCGTGTCGTCCCAGAAGGCCATAGACATCACCGACGAGGTGCTGCGGAGGCTGCGGGGCAAGCGATGAGCAGGCGAGGTCTGTGGGTGCTGGTGGCCGTCCTGGCTCTGGCAGGCTGCGCCCGGCCCGCGGTGGGCGTGGTGGACACCCAGCGGGTGCTGAACGAGAGCGTGCTGGCCCTGTCGTATCAGAAGCAGCTGAACGACCGGGAAAAGCTCATGGCCGCAGAGCTCTCCCTGGCGGCCCAGCGCCTGGACCGGCGGGCGCTGGAGGAGCAGCGGCTGGCCTACCTGCGGGAGCTGCAGCAGTTGCGGGCCGAGCTGGAGGACCGGCTCAACCGGCGGCTGCGGGAGGCCGTGGAGGAGGTGGCCCGGAAGGAGCGGGTGCGGCTGGTGGTGGTGAAGAGCGCGGCGGTGGTGGGAGGCAAGGACCTGACTGACCAGGTCCTGGAGCGGCTGCGCTAGGAGCGGGCCCCGGAAAAACCTGTTTCATGGAGGGAGACCGGGGTCCCCAAAAATCGCGGAGCGATTTTGGGGGTGTTCGAGAGAACCCATGACCCTGCGGGAGCTGACAGAGCGGCTGGGCGGGACCCTGGAAGGAGACGGGGACCGGGAAGTCCTGCGGGTGGCGAGCCCGGAGTCCGCGGGCCCGGATGCGGTCTGTGTGTGTGCTTCCGAGGACGCCCTGGAGGTCGCGCGCCGCCGCGGCGCGGGAGCGGTGGTGGTCCCCGAGGAACTGCAGGCCCCGCCCCCCGCCATCCGGGTGCGGGAACCGCGCCTGGCCCTGGCGGTGCTCCTGGACCTGTTGGGACCCCGGCCGCATCACCCGCGGGGCATCCACGCCGCCGCGGTGGTCCACCCCGGTGCCCGCCTGGGGCCCCAGGTCGCGGTGGGAGCGTTCGCGGTGGTGGAGGAGGGAGCCACCGTGGGCGCCCGCACCGTCCTGTACCCCTTCGTGTACGTGGGCCCGTACGCCTCCGTGGGCGAGGATTGCATCCTCTACCCCCACGCGGTCGTTGGCGAGCGCGTACGGGTGGGCAACCGAGTGGTCCTGCACG
>Ga0272447_1000391_pt1 | contig 34014 bp, 34 predicted proteins | sample YNPCB0133_FD_194589 | JGI IMG/M metagenome (GOLD analysis project Ga0272447, IMG submission 194589) | Hot spring microbial mat communities from Yellowstone National Park, WY, United States - YNP-CB-013-3 | ecosystem: Environmental > Aquatic > Thermal springs > Hot (42-90C) > Sediment | place... | reverse complement strand
GTCGTTCACTATGTCCGGGACCTCACATGCTGTTGGAACGAGGTAATCGTTAAGGGTGGACGTGAGGAGGTTACCGTTCTCGTCGTATACCGCCCACTCGTAGAGGGCCTGAGCGAGGCCCTGCGCTATGCCTCCGTGTATCTGCCCCTCGACGATCATCGGGTTGATCTGGTTGCCGCAGTCGTCAACAGCTACGTACTTCAGCACCTTAACGGCACCAGTCTCTGGGTCAACCTCAACGACCGCTACGTGCGTCCCGAAGGGGAACGTGAAGTTCGGGGGATCGTAGAAGACGGTGGCCTCCAGCCCTGGCTCCAGTCCTGGTGGCAACTCGTTAGCACCTGCGCCGTAGGCGGCGAACGCTACCTCCTGTATCGTCTTCTGCTTCTCGGGCGCCTCCTTGACATAGAACCTGCCCGCCTCGAAGGCCACGTCCTCCTCCCTGACCTCCAGCATGTGCGCAGCTATCTTGCGGGCCTTCTCGACGATTCTGTCGCAGGCAAGAGCTATCGCACCTCCTGCCACCGGCGTGGTCCTGCTGCCGTAGGTCCCCATACCGAATGGTATGGCGTCGGTGTCTCCGTGGACCACCTCCACGTCCTCGAACGGAACGCCGAGCCTGTCGGCGACGATCTGGGCGAACGTCGTCTCCTCGCCCTGTCCGTGCGGGTGGCCGCCGATGTAAACCGTCACCTTCCCGGACGGATGGACCCTCACGATCGTGCTCTCCCACAGGCCTAGGCCGAACCCGGTGGCCCTTGCGACCGCAGAAGGTCCCAAGCCGCAGATCTCGACGTAGCTCGATATCCCTATCCCGATGAGCCTGCCCTTCTTCCTGGCCCTCTCCTGCTCCTCCCTCCACCTCCTGTACTCCGCGAGCTCCAGAGCCTTCCTGAAGGCCGTAATGTAGTCGCCGCTGTCGTAGGTGATCCCTATCGGCTTTGCCTGGTACGGGAACCTATCCTTAGGGACGAAGTTCACCTCCCTCACTTCGGCCGGGTCCTTCCCGATCTCCCTCGCCACGAGGTCCATCACCCGCTCCAGGATGTACGTCGCCTCCGGCCTGCCGGCGCCCCTGTAGGCGTCAACTGGTGCCGTGTTCGTGAGGGCACCTATCACCTCCACCGATACCGCACCTATCTCGTAGGGCCCGCTCAGCATGGGACCGAAGAGGATCGTCGGTATCCCGGGCGCGGCCGTGGAGAGGTAGGCGCCCATGTTGGCGTACGACTTCACCTTCAGACCGAGGACCTTGCCTGACTTCATCGCCGCGGCCTCCACGTACTGGACGTGGTCCCTCCCGTGAATTGTGGAGAGGAAGTTCTCCTCCCTCGTCTCGACCCACTTGATCGGGACCTCGAGCTTCCTTGCCAGATGCAGCACCACAGCCTCCGGCCCGTAGACGTGGATCTTCGACCCGAAGCCTCCGCCCACGTCGGCCGAGATCACTTTCAGCTTGTGCTCAGGTATCCCCGTTATCAGGCTGAGCAAAAGCCTGTGGACGTGCGGGTTCTGGCTGGTGACGTAGAGCGTGAACCTGTCTGAGAACCTGTCGTACGTAGCCATCGCTGCCCTCGTCTCCATCGCCGTCGGCTGGAGCCTCGTGTTCACCATCCTCTGCCTAACCACGACCTCAGCCCTAGAGAAGGCCTCGTCCACGTCACCTCCTGAGGCCCTCCATACGAACGCCGTGTTGTTCGGCACCTCGTCGTAGAGCTGAGGAGCTCCAGGCTGCACCGCCTTCTCCGGATCGACCACAGCGGGGAGAGGTTCGATCTCGGCCCGCACCAGCTCGGCCGCGTCGGCCGCAGCGTAAGGATACCTTGCGACGACCACCGCGTAGGGATCACCGACGTACCTGACCTTGTCGACGGCAACGGGCCTGTACGGAGTCGTCTTCAGGTCTGCGCCAGGGATCTGCCACGCTGTCGGTATCGTGCCGAGGCCGTCCATTAGGTCCGCACCTGTCAGGACGGCGACTACGCCCTCGACCTTCAGCGCCTTCGAGACGTCGACCGACTTTATGCGGCCGTGGGCGACCCTGCTCCTGACGAAGTGGACGTAGAGCGTTCCGGGAAGGTTGAAATCGGCCGTGAACCTGCCCTTTCCAGTTATCAGCCTCGGGTCCTCCTTCCTCTTTACCCTTGCACCGAAAAGCTTGGTTACGGCCACGTCACGGTCACCATTCATCCAATAGATATTGTTTGCTTTGATCGCCTGTCCACCGTGGCTGGAGTGCGTTGACAGCAAGTCCCATCCGGTACTGGTTTTTGAGATTTAGGGTAAAATGCTCGGAGGAACGACGCAGGACGGCCCCGGTCGTATAGCCAGGTCAAGTATACCGGCCTTTCGAGCCGGGGACCCGGGTTCAAATCCCGGCCGGGGCAAAGGACTCAGTGGGGCTTAATTTCGCTCTGTGTTCCACCTATTCTAGTGACGCCTTGTTTGCAAAAGTCAGCCCCAAGATTTTGCCCCGCCAAAAGGCAAGACCTGACAACGACAGATCTTAGCTCTGTTATGCTGATTAACAGCAGAATTGCGGGCCGCGGGTGGGAATCGAACCCACGACCACCGGGTCTCTGCACCGCGCATGGACCACAGCCCGGGGTGCTACCGCTACACCACCGCGGCCGCCTGATCCGATTCGGTGAAGTCATGACTACGTATTTAACGGTGAGGGGGCGCACCGGACTGCAACGTGATCAGGTAAGTGAGCGAAGACGCTGTACCACCGTGGGAGATAGGAGTAACAGACATTTCATCGTCCAACTACTGAAGAAGAGGCATGAGGGAATTCTGGTGGAGGAACGGGAACGTCAGGCTCCACGCATTAGTGTCAGGTGAAGGTAAGGTGCTGATCCTGCTCCATGGCTGGCCCGGCTTCTGGAAGGACTGGGAGAGGGTTGTGGAACCGCTTTCATCCTCAGCGATGCTCGTCCTGCCGGACCTGAGGGGCTTCGGGCTATCCGATAAGCCGGAAAGCGTCGAGGAATACTCTCTGGACAAGTACGCGAGTGACTTGGAGGCACTAATGGATGCCATAGGAATTAGGAAGGCAGTGATAGGCGGTTTCGACGTCGGAGCGATAGTCTCCGCTTACTTCGCGAAGCACAAACCCGAACTCGTGGAAGGGCTCGTCCTGATGAATCCATCGTATCCAGGCCTTGGAGCTAAGAGGTTGCAGCTTGAACAGGCGAAGGAGAGCTGGTACCAGTACTTCCACCTGCTGGAGATGGCGGAGAAGCTGGTTGGGTACAACAGGGACACCGTCAAGATTTACCTATCTCATTTCTACAAGCACTGGTCCTACGTCGAGGACGCCTTTACCGAGGAGGACATAGAGGTCTACGTCGACGTCTTCTACAGACTTGATGCCCTTCGAGGAGGGTTCAACTGGTACAGGTCCAGAATAGCGACAAGGTACGGCGACTGGCTAGGAGGGCCTGTCCCTCACAGGACGTTGATCGTCTGGTCCGATAGGGATCCGATATTCCCCCTCGAGTGGAGCGAGGGAGCTAAGGCATATTTTCCCAATTCAGAGCTGAGGGTCTTGAAGGAGTGCGGCCACTTCATCCCTAGGGAGAGACCTCGAGAGCTGGCTGCCCTCATCTCAGATTTCCTGAAACGACTTTAGACCTTGACACCCTTCATCAAAGTCGCGAGTACTCTCTCTAACGGGTCCTCGATCGAGGATTGCCACGAGGGCCGTGTGACCGTTGTGGCAACGGTCACCGGTCTGCTCTGGACGACGAACACATCTCCCTCACCACCCGATCCTGCAATAACAACCCACTCCACGTCCTGAGGTTGTCCGAAATGTGCCTCCAGAGACCTCCCCATCTTGGCCAGCTCGAGCGCCTCCTCCCTTTCCAAGCTCAGCTCCCCTGACCTCTCGTACGTCTCGACCCTGATGACCCGTCCGTCGTCGAGGGGAACGTATCTTACATGCTTGCTCGGCGAGATGTCGAATCTTAGCACCTCTAGTGTGACCTTATTAATCAGGTACCTGTCCGGAATCACCTCGCCCTTGACTACCGCCTCTCCGAGTCCCCAGCTGCTCTCTATGGCGATCACTGATGGGTCTCCGTTAACGGGGTTGACTGTGAACATGACGCCTGCTGACCTGGCCTTTACAAGCCCCTGGACTACAATTGCCATCTGGACGTCGTCCTGCGGCAACCCCATCCTGTATCTGTACGTAACAGCCCGGTCGTTGTAGAGGCTGGCATAACATCCCATGACCGACTGGAGGAGCTCGTCATCCCCCCGGACACCGAGGTAAGTCTCGAACTGACCGGCAAAGCTAGCTGCTGAGGCGTCCTCACGCGTTGCGCTCGATCTGACAGCAACCGACCCCCATCTGCTTCTGAGCTCTGAGAAGACGCTGAGAAGCTCCCTCTCGAGGCGTTGGGGGAAGCTACCGGAGAGCATGGAAGACCTAATCTCCTCAGCCAGCCTCAGAACTTCCTCCAGACCGCGGGCCTTTCCGATCCTATCGATCAGCGGTCTTATGGAGTTGTAATCGATGAAATCGTTGTAGGCCTCAGAAGAGAGCGCGAAGAAAGGTGGGACCTTAGCACCAGCCCTCACCAGCTCGCCGAGCGAAGAGGCCTTGCCTCCTACTAAGTGTCGTTGCTCCCTACCGCATTGCTCAGGCAGAAGGATAAACGGACCTCTCTCAGTCAAGAATCTCTACCACTCCATTGGTTCCGTCGACCCTTATGCGCTGGCCGTCCTTGATCACCTTCGTCGCGAAGCCCGTACCCACGACGGCCGGCAAACCGTACTCCCTGCATACTATTGCGGTGTGCGACATGATCCCCCCTATGTCGGTCACGGTCGCCTTCACTTTGAGGAATACAGGGTTCCACGACGGTGCTGTGATGGGTGCCACGAGGATCTCACCCTCCTTCACCTTCACTATCTCCTCAGCAGAGAGGACAACCCTCGCAGGACCCTCAGCGACGCCAGGCGATGCAGGCATACCCGTCAGCCGCTTGGCACCCTCACCTGCGGCTCCGGAGAGCCATTGCTCTATCCTTTCTTTCGTTATACCCCAGAGCATGATTGTAAACGGCTCCGTGATGACCTCAGGCGGCCTGCCGAGAGCCGGCGGAGGCCTGTTCCTCCTCAACACATCTATTATCCTCTTCCGCCTTTCTATCTTGGACTGAAGCTCGAAGGCTGCTACAGGTTTGACGCCAACCGCCCAGTTGGCACAAAGGTCGTAGAGGACTTGGGAGAGCTCGTGCCAGTTAAGGTAGAATATGTCGTCGACCTCCTTTATCAGTCCGTGCTTTACCAGAATCCTCGCCAAATCCCTCACCTTCCTGTACCATACCGTGTGACCCCAATGCTCGACGTAGAAGTTGTGGTCCTCGACATACGGGAAGACGGTCCTCGCAAGAGCGAGGTTCTCCTCGAAGGTCTTGACATCGGCCGGGTCCTTCAAGAGCGCCTTGTACTGCGCAGCGAGTTCCTCCCTCTCCTTCCTTAATCTCTCAGTCGGAAGTTCTATCTGCTCACCCCTGACCAACTTGGTGACGTAATCCGATATGAACGACATGGGTATGTCCATGTTGTCTATCCATCTGGGCTCTGTGTGGAAGAAACCGGGGCCGGTGGCGTAATAGAACCACGGATACTTCACCTTCTCCAGCTCTTCGAGCCACTTGCGCCCGTTCTCAGTCTTCTTCAATTCCTCTACGGTCTTCTCGTATCCTAGCCTCTTCATGAAGACCTCCTGGAGGCCCAACTCGACGGCCAGCCTCGCAAGCCTTCTGCACTCCTGATCAGGTCTGAAGAGTATGCTCTCGATGCCCGCGACCATCCTCGCTATATGCTGGTCCGGGATCCCAGGGAACTTCTCCTTGCAGAAGAGATAGAAAGTCAGGTATGCTGCATAGCCGAGGTTCAGCATCTCGAAGTGTTTCTGCCAAAGCTTGAAGTGCAGCAATACGAGTTTGTGGAAGTTCTCGTAAAGCTGGAAGCTGCTCTTCGAGTAGCCGAGGTGTTTGGAGACCACTTCATCGTCCTCGAACTCTGGAAGCTCGTTGAACTCTACGGACTCCATCTCCTTGATGATCTTCTCAGCGTTGACCTTCCACTCCTCGAAGATCCTGTTCCAATTTTGATAATAATAGCCGGCGCGCTTCATGAAGTATTGCGCTCGCCGTTCGACCTCCTTAGGGTCGGTTACAGGAACAGGAGTGATGTAGAGGTACCCGTTGAGGACCCTGTGCGCTATGCCGAGCGCAGGAGGAACGACGAACGTCCTCGAGTTGTAGGACGATAGGGCCCACTGCCAAGCCATCGAGTGGATTGCGTCGAGAGGGTAGAGAGGTTCACCGTGATGCATGCTGTCTTGGAACCAGAAGAACTGGGACTCCCAATCCCTCCTCGGCCCCGGCTCCTTATCGAACCTGTAGTAGTAGGGATACATCTCCTCCCAACCTTCAGCACCTTCAGGCGTCGGCACTTCGTACGCGAATGGGAACCTGGCATCACCGCGCTGACCCGAGCTCATAGCTCTTCAATTGTGAAGGTTTTATGAAACCAGTTATAACTTTTGATCTCAACCAAAAATAATGAAGAGTTACATGAGGAGATCACTCGGCAACGACGGGGTTCCTGAGGACTCCTATTCGCTCCACCTCAGCCTCCACGACGTCACCGGGCTTAAGGTAGGACTTCCCTGATGCGGCAGCGACACCTGCGGGCGTCCCAGTGGCTATGATGTCGCCGGGCTCGAGCGTGATGCCATCGGACACGTACTCGATGAGGGCGTCGATCCTGTGGAACATGTCCGTCGTCACACCGTCCTGCCTTACCTCCCCGTTCACCCTGAGGGTCAACCTCAAGGGATATGGTGACCCCAGCTCGTCTGCGGTGACGATGAAGGGACCACACGGTGCGGCAGTGTCCAAGCTCTTTCCCAGTATCCAGTTCTGGCCGTAGGGGTTCAGCTGCTTGGGCCATCCGGGCGGGAACTGCTTGTCCCTGAAGCTTATGTCGTTGAAGACCGTGTAGCCGAAGACGCAGTCCATCGCGTCCCTTCTGCTGACGTACTTGCACCGTCTGCCTATGATGACTGCCAGCTCCACCTCGTAATCGATCATGCTGGAAGTACGCGGCGCGATGATCGGAGCGTTGTGCCCGATCAGGGTGTTGGGGAGCTTGACGAAGAAGTAGGGTTTCTCAGGAACCTTGATCTCCAGCTCCTTGCCGTGCGAGACGTAGTTTGCGGCGACGCATAGCACCTTCCTCGGATCAGGAACCGGAGGGAGGAACTCGGTTTCCTCCTGCCTGAGGAAAACGCCTCCAACCTCTTCGAGACTCCTTGCTTTAGCGACGAGCCTGCTGATGAACTCCAAACCCTCCGCTCCTAACGAGATCAAGCTCCGCATGCTATGGAGCCAATGAGGCGCCCTGTCGTCCCCATAGATCCTCTTATAGGCTGCGACGGTATCGAGCACCAGCCCATCGACTAAGACTCCAACCCTCGTCTCGTCATAACGTCTGAAGCTGAGGAGCCTCATTCAGCTTCAGTAACCGCCGAACTGGTTATTTTATATGAAGTTCGCCCAATTTCTGAGGGAAGTCAGACATCCCATAGCGCGACCGCAAACATGGTCCCTATGCCCGCCTTAAGACATCGAGAAATTTTGGCACTGAGCTGGGCCCCCTAAAGTCGAGAAGCCCGAGAACCGGCGGGTGTGTTTGGAACCGCAAAGGTTGCGTTGAAGCTGGAAACTCAGGGGGCATGATACTCGATTTTCGTCTGGACGCGACGTCTAACCCTCAGCCTCGCCACCACCCTCGCAGGGGTCACTTCTGAGCCGCGGAGCTTCATCGGGAACGCATACAGGGTCACAACCCTACCGGCGATGGGTGACATGTCGTCGAGGTTCTCGAGGATGAGCACGTCGTTGGAGAGAAGCCTCTTGTGAACGTATCTGTCGGGTCTTTGCTCCGGGTTCGGCATGTCAACGCCTATCATCTTCACCCTGCGCTCCACCAGCCAATCGGCGAGTTCAGGACTGATCTCCGGGTGCTCGTAGTACTCGTCGCTCCCCCTCTTCTGGGCCCAACCGGTATAAAACAACACGATCATCCTGGGCGGTAGGTAATGCCTCACAAGCGATTCCTTGACGTGCTCGACCGTAACGGTCTCAAGTCCTCTGACGTCCACAACGATCGCCTTTCCGATGAACCAATCTAGTGGATATAGATCTATCGTCTTGCCGTTGGCGAAGAAGAGCGAAGGGGTGTCGAAGTGCGTGAAGACCTTCCTCGGCCTGCTCACAACCTCGCGCAGGTTAGAGAGGTTGGAGGGAGCTACGTCCTCGGGATTCAGGGGGACGGTCAGGTCGAAGTATGCGGTGCTTCTTCCGGTAGCGAGGGAGGACTGATTCACCTTCGACGTCATCTCCACAATTCTCTTCTTCAGTTCATTCACGGAGAGGCCCTTCTCCAGGACCTCCGTCAGAAGCTCCATCTGGACCCGTTGATCCCTGACCTTCATAAGATGTAAGAGCTGCGAAAGCCCGACTTTCCTATCGGTAGGAATCGATTTGAGACGCTCTTTCACAGGCTCTGGGAGCTTAAGGAGCTCCACTCTGTTGTAGACATATTTCGGATGGAGACCGAGCATCCTAGCGATCTCGTCGTAGGTCTTACCGGTTTTGACCTTCCAGAGGTGGAAGAGCTCGCCCTCCTCTAGCGGGTTCCTGTCCTCCCTGTGCATGTTCTCGACGACGCACTGCCTCAGGACCTCCTCGTCGTCCATTTCCTCCACGATGCATGTGACCCGTTCGATGCCCGCCAGTTTGGCTGCCTCCAGCCTCCTCTTTCCCCAGACCAGCTCGTAACTTCCATCTTGTGCGGGTCTCACCTTCAAGGGCACATCTACGTCTCCCTTGGCAGCGATCGATTTGGCAAGCGACACCAGATCGCCCAATTGCTCTCGGTATGGCAACCAAGGAATAGGCCTGATCTTCGAGACCTCGATCCTCCTGAGCGTCTTAGTCAATCCCGCCCTAATCCCTCGTATAGGCTAAAAACGTTTGAGGGGAGAGCTGAAATCGGTGAAATTTCCTTTTATCAAGCACGGCTGAGCGCGCCATTTCGTGCCACTCGGTGTAAAGGGATTGCTCCTGGACGTTCAGGGCACATTGGTCAAAAGAGGCGAGGGTGGAAGGAACGTCCTGATAGGCGGCAAAAGACTCTTACGAGTCGCAAGGTCCAAAGGAATAGCCGTCAGGGTGCTGACCAACGCCAGCAAAAGCAACTCGGCCGTCCTCAGGGAGCTGGTAGAATTGGGGCTGGAGCTGAAGGAAGGAGAGGTTATCTCGGCCGCCGAGCTGACAGCGGCATACCTCCGCGAAAAGATGGGCAGCGCGAGGGTCTGGGTTCTTGGGGAGCCTGAGCTGGTAGAGGTCCTCAAATCCTACGGGCACGAGGTGACCGAGGAACGTCCCGATGCCGTCGTGGTCGGGCTCGACAGGGCCTTGACCTACGACAAGCTGAACAAGGCTCTCCGGTTCCTCCGTCAAGGTGCCATTTTGATAGGCTGCCACGCCTCGAGGAGGATTCCCGGGTCAGGAGGGGAGACGCTCTCCGTCGGACCGATAGTGAAGGCACTCGAGTACGCGTCGGAGAGGAGGGCGATCGTCATCGGTAAGCCGTCCAAGGTCATGTTCAGGGCGGCCCTCAGGGACATGGGCCTTAGAGCTGAAGAGGTGGCGATGGTGAGCGACGAGTTGAGGAGCGACCTGGGACCTGCGAAGAGCTTGGGAATGAAGGCTGTTCTGACGCTGACAGGCGTCTCCAGCAGGGAGGACGTTCAAAGGCTCGGCATCGTCCCCGACTTGATAGTGGAGCACGTCGACGAGCTGGCCGATCACCTCTGACCAGTTTTGGGAAAGAAAGGAGATAATTTGTGAGATGCAAGGCACTGAACGACATGGCGAAAGTAGTGGGAGGTGCTGCAGGTCCCCATTCTCCGGTGGTGTACAAGCTGCCGTGGCCCGAGAGTCCTGAGTACGTCTCGAACATGGAGAGGCTGAGGCAGTGCTACGTCGAGGTCGGAAAAAGAATGAGGGAGCTGGGAGCTGACACGTTGCTGGTCTTCGGTGCTGACCACGTCCAGACCTTCTGGTTCGGGAGCTTTCCTCAGATGATGCTCTTCACAGGTGAGGAGGCCGATTACGCCATTGGCGGGAACAAGCTGATGAGGTTGAAGGCGAATCCCGAGCTGGCGGAGGAGCTGCTCTTCGGCCTGGTCGACGAGGGCTTCGATGTGGGCTTCTCGCAGGAGATCGATTTCTTCGACCATCCGTTCACCGTCCCCGTATACTGGATTCTGAAGGGCGTCGGAGATGCGGACGTGAAGGTCGTTCCCTTCCACGTCAACACCAATGTCCACCCCCGCGTGAAGCCGAGGAGGTGCTACGAGCTGGGGAGAGCCGTGAGGAGGGTTTTGGAGAGGAGCAAGAGGCCGGACCGCGTCTTCGTCATAGGCACCGGAGGCCTCTCCCATTATCCGGGAACGCCCTACTACGGCACCATTGACGAGGAGGCTGACAGGTACATACTGGAGATGATGAGACAGGGCAAGTTCGCTGAGCTCTCCGACGTCGATTATGATTGGCTCGATGCCACTGGAAACCACGAGTTAGGGAGCTGGCTCGCTGCAGCAGGCGCCGTTGACGCGAGGTCCGTCGAGGTGATAATCTACTGGCCGGCCTGGAACAACGGCTATTCGGTCGTGTGGTTTATGAGGTGACCGAGATGCCAGTGGTGTTCAGGTATCCGCCGCTCAAATACATCAGGATCCACAAGCTCGGCTACATGGTCTTCAGGGACCCGAAGTTCAGGGAGGCCTTCATGCGGGACCCGAAGAAAGTGATGGACGAACTCGGTCTGACGGAGGAAGAGCAGGAGCTGGTCCTTTCTAGGGACGGTGTGAGGATGTACGACCTCGGAGTCCAGCCCTACATCATATTCGCATTGGTCTGGCAGGCCTTCGGCGAGTGGCCCTCGAGGGAACAGATTGCCAAGCTGGGCTACGGCAGAAGGATATCAGAAATGAGCTGAAGTTAACTGATATAAACAGCGGATCCACAAAACGAGCGATGGTGGAGCTCTCAAAGGAGGAGGTCGAAAAGATCGAAAGGATGACGCCGGCGGAGTTCGTCGAGTACTTCAAAACTATCAACAAGCCCCACTTCGACAGACACTACAGGTACGGCTACGAGTGGATCACCAAGGCCGACAAAGGTGCGATAATTTCTTGGCTAAGGCAGGGCACATGGAACGAATGGGCGGCTGCGGCTGTAGTGGCTAAGCTGGTGAAGGAATATACGGAGTACGTGGATCCCGAGTTCTATCCCATCTTCGCAAGGCAGGTGGCTGACGAGGCCCGTCACTGGCTGCTGAGGCACAGGCTCCTCAAGAAGTACGGGGGGAGCATGGAGGGGTTCACTCCGATTGAGGAATGGGTCAGGGTCTTCGAGCTTCCGCTGAAGCTGGCCCTCGAGAGGCCCGAGCACTTCCAACTGCGCTTCACATCCGTACTGCAGGTGGTGGAGTGGACGAGCGTCAGTCATCACAGGGGTGTCGAGGACGGGGCCGGCGACAGGTATCCTGAGATCAGGGCGCTCTTCAGGGAGCTCCTCGACGACGAACTCTTCCACTGGTCGATTGCGGAGCGGACTTGGCTGAAGATGTGCGACACGCTCGAGAAGAAGCTCGACGTGATCAGGATCACGCAGGAGTACACCTTACCGACTATCGACGCCGCCAGGAAGAGGAGGGTGGAGCTCTCGATGGAACACAAGATCTGAGGACCGGTGGGCTGCATGGTCTCAGCGACGCCCGAGGTAAGGTTGCTGGAGCTGAGGGCCACCGACTTCGAGCCGGCTATATGGTATGCTTCGGTCTCTATTTTGAGGAGCGGATCCAAGGGCTGGCTGGAGGTCTACGCCAGGAAGCTTCTATCGCTGCTCGACCTGACGATCTACGGGCTGAACAGGATCGCGTCCGATTCGGAAGAGGTCGCATCCGATCCATACCTCTACCAGACGCTCGGCTTCGTCCTGACGAGCCTTACGGGGCACAGGCGGATGCTCCTCAATTACATCGAGGGCCTTACAGGTTCGAGGCCGAAGATCGATAGGGACGCGTTGGATGCTTACAGGACCATGGTCGAGGTCTCATCGGGCTGGGCCGACTTCATAGCAGGATGCAAGCTTGCGTTGAGACTCCTGATCACTGCGGCCAGAGCAGGCATCTTCTACGCCAACGATAGGAACCTGAGGATTGTGCTGACGGCCCTGATCGAGAGGGACTACGAGTACAACACCTACATCGACGAGTTCCTGGGGAGATATGCACCCGAGCCCGACGCCTTTGAACCGTCAGCGGCCGTCGCCAGCACTGTCCTCTCGCTCGCGATGAACCATTTCCCCCAAGAGCCGGTAACCGAGGCACAACCAAAGAGGTGGGTGGAGGTCTGCAGGGAAGATGAGGTACCGACTCCGATAGGGACAAAGCTGGTTGTCGTAGACGGTTGGCTCGAGCTGTTGATCGTGCGGTCCGGAACGGAGTTCTACGTCGTGGAAAACGTCTGCACTCACGAAGGTGGGTGGTTGAGCGACGGACTTCTGTATCCTCCACATATGATATCCTGCATCGATCACTTGGCCAAGTTCGACATCAGGACCGGTGAGGTGCTCACGCAACCGCATCACGGTCTCGCAAGGCCTCTGGCAACCTTCCCCGTGAAGGTGGAGGGAGGGAAGGTTCTCGTGGGACTGCACTTCACCTGAGTCGCCAGTGATGCTCGGAAAGAAGCGCCTCTTCCTCTTCGATATCGACGGCGTCTTCATAACGGGAACCTTGGAATGGGAAACAAGGGTGCTGGGAGGTTACCGGGTCATCGCAAAGCTACGGCAGATGGGAAAGTCGATCGCCCTGCTCGGCAGCGGATCCAACTGGAGCACGTGGGAGATCTGGTCGTCGCTCAGACATCTCGGCTTCCTGCTCGATTTCGATGAGGTTTGGATAGCCTCGAGGGTAGCGTCCCGCCACCTGGCCGAGGTCAAGGGGCCTTCCAAGTGCTACGTGATAGGTGAAGAAGGGCTGAGGCGGGAGCTGAGGGGGCACGGGCACAAGGTGGTGCGCAATTGGAGGGAGGCGGAGGCTGTGGTGGTTGGACACGACCGCTTCGTCTCCTTCAGGAAGATGACCGATGCGCTGAGGGCGCTGAACAACGACGCTTACTTCATCGCAGTCAACAAGGTCAGGTGGTACTATTCGCCGACGCAAGGGCCGATCTTGTCGCCTGGGGCTATAGTGGCGGCCCTGGAGTATCAGACAAGGAGGGAGGCGGTCGTTGCAGGGAAGCCGAGCCTTATTCACTTCACGACGGTGCTCTCCCATTTCGGGGTTGATCCGGAGGACGCTGTGATGATAGGAGACACGGTAGAGTCGGACCTCGTCCCCGCCAAATCGCTCGGGATGACGACAATCCTGGTCAACCAGCTGGACAGGAGGGACCGAGTGAGACAGAGGACGGACGTGGTTGACCTGACGATAGGTGATGTTGACGAGCTAGTCCGCTACCTGTAACCTCCACTCAAGAAGCTTCTCGACGGAGTTCTGACCCTGAGCTACCATCGACGGCAGAACGCAGCTTTTCAGCGGAAACCTCAACCAGAGGACGTTGTGCAGGACGTAGAGCGGGAGGACGAATAGCAAATTGAAGGTCAGCGCGTCGACTCCCATGCTCCTCAGGAAATTGGTCCAGGGCAAAGCTGCTGCGAGCGCGAGCACCAACGTGATCGATCCCCTTTGAGGCTGCCTCTTCCTCAAGCCCAGCGGATAGAACAGCCCCCACGAGAGGACCGCCAGCCACAGCAGGAGAGCCGACAACAACTCAGTTAGGACTGCTGTGAATCCATCACCGGACAAGAGACCGCTCTCGATTAATCGCGAGAGGGTTGAGCTGAGGAAGAAGCCGGTCAGCAGAATACCGAGCCCGATGCTGGGCTGTCGCCATAATCTATGGTAAGGAAATCCTTGGAAACAGAGCGACGGAGAGAAGACGAACGTGACGGTCAACAGGGTCGTAATGGTGGTGAGCAGGAGGCTACGAGATGTGCCAGCTGCAACGGGTGAAAGGGCTACGACTATGCCTGCTGCTGCAGGGATTGCTAGTGCTGTTGCGCTCTTAGGATGCAGGTGCTTGAGCGGCCATGCCTCAAATGCCATTCCCCAGACGGCCGAGACAGCTATCAGCACGGAGCCGAAGACGAAGGCATCAAAGCCCGTTATTGTAATGGCTACGAAGGATAGGGACGAACTCAGTAACAAAATTGATGTCATGAGCACGGCTGACTTGACGAGACCGAACCTTTGTGCTCCGAGAGGATACGAAAGGGGCCATCCGCCGCAGACGGTGACCGACAGGATAAGCCAACCTGTGAAGATGGCGAGGAAGCCCTTCAGGCCTGGATCCCTGAGCATGGGGGCTGCGATCAGACCAGCAAGCACGTAGGCGAAGAGCAACACCATTGTCTCCAGCCTGTACCTGTCTTCGGCCTTCACCGGACCACCTCGCTTCGAGGGCCGCCGATTTCACCACCGCGAGATGACGACCTTCTTGTCGGTGAAGAAATCGACCGAGTCGATCTGCCCGTGGAGGACGCCGAAGAAAGATTCCCGCCTGCCAGCGAACGGGAAGTATGCAGCAGGAGCGGCTACCCCTATGTTGACGCCGACGTTCCCGACGTTGACGCGCCTTGCGAACTCTCGGGCGTTCTTCCCGGACTGGGTGAAGATGCAGGCCATGTTGCCGTAGTTCGTCTTCGAGTTTATCATCTCGATAGCCTCGTCGAGGTCAGCCGCGTATATGACCGATGCGACAGGACCGAATATCTCCTCCTTCGCGATCGTCATGTCTGGGCTCACGTCGACGAAGACGGTCGGGCCGAGGTAGAAACCGTTCGGATATCCTTCAACGGAGACTTCCCTGCCGTCGAGCACAAGTCTCGCCCCCTCGTCTATGCCCTTCTCGACGTAACTCCTGACCCTCTGTCTGGCAGCCTCCGTCACAAGCGGGCCCATCTCCGTTGACGGGGAGAGGCCGTGACCCACTCTCAGAGAGGATGCAGCCCTGACGAAGGACCGCACGAACTCCCTCCCCTGATCGCTATCGATAACCACGAGGTTGCTCCCAGCCAAGCATCTCTGGCCGCAGTTGCCGAAGAAAGATCCGATCGTCGCTGGCACTGCTACCTTCTGGTCTGCGTCAGGCATGACGACGATGTAGTTCTTAGCCCCGCCTTGGGCTATGCACCTCTTGCCGTGCTCGCCTGCAATCCGGTAGATGTTCTTGGCAGCGTTGGAGGAACCGACGAATGCGACCCCTACCGTGTCACGATGCCTCACCAGCTCCTCAGCCACCTCCCTCCCTCCGTGGATCAGGTTGACGACGCCAGGAGGAAGGCGGACTTCTTCGTGGAGTATCTCCATCACGCGGTTCATGGGGGCCGGCGTTATCTCGCTCGGCTTCAGGACGACGGTGTTCCCCAGGACGATGGCGTATGGGATGAACCAGAACGGTATCATGATCGGGAAGTTGAAGGGCGTTATGACAGCGAAGACGCCGAGCGGCTCCCTGAACGAGATCTCGTCTATCCCAGGCGATATCTCCTGAAGGGCCTCACCCTTCGCGAGCGTGTAAGCTGCGGCTATAGCGGCGTCGACGTTCTCTATCGCCCTCCTGAGGTCGCCCCTGCTCTCCTCGAGGGTCTTGCCGTGGTTCAAGGTGTTGATCTTGGCGAGCTCCTCGAAGTGCCTCTCCAGAGCCTCCTTCATCCTGAAGAGGTAACGGACCCTCTCGGTAAAGGGAAGCCTGCTCCAGCGGTCAAAGGCCCCCGACGCAGCCTCGACTGCCGCATCGACCTCATCCCTCGTGGCATAGGGGACTAGTGCTATCTCCTCCCCGCTGCCCGGATCGTAAACGGGCCTGAGGTTCTCGGACCTCGATTGCACCCAGTTACCGTCTATGTAGTACCTGAGCGTTGGCAAGGTCTTGGCCATCGACTCTCCATCGTTGGCACCGAGATTAAGGATGACGGCTCAACCAACTTTGATGAATTTGATGAAACGACTCTGATATAGTGCCTACGGGCTTAGATTCCAACTGAGCCGCATCCGACCCCTCTTCTGGAGATGACGGATCTCAGTGGATGTACTCGCGGATTCGCATCGTCAGACTCCTTGTCGTCCACACAGAAAGGAAAGACTGCCTGTGTGGTTTCGTCCTCCGTTTTCGACCTTTTTTTTGATGCTTTTAACCCCCTCGGCGTACCGCAACAAGAACTAATACTGCGGCCGCTAGAGAACGGGGTGGTGATCGGAATTGGCAACTGAAACGGCCAGGTTGTCCTTGGTCAAGCTGAGGGCCACGATGGTGGGCGTGTGGTTCGCGGTAGTGGGACTAGCGACGCTGATACTGACGGCCATCATGCTTTACCTCGGCCTCCCCTCCGCCTACATCTATCTGACCTTCGCGATGGTGGTGGCGATCAACGTCCTCCAGTGGCTCTTCGGGCCCTACATGATCAACGCGGTCTACCACGCCAGGCCCGCAGACCCTGTCAGCGAGGGGTGGCTCTACGAATCGGTGCGGGAGCTCGCGAGAAGGAGCGGACTGAGGAAGGAGCCGAAGGTGATGGTCGCTGAGATCGATCTGCCCAACGCCTTCGCCTACGGAAGCCCTCTGACCGGCCCGATGGTGGCTGTGACGCGGGGGATACTGCGGAGGATGCCTAGAGACGAGCTGGAGGCAGTGCTGGCCCATGAGGTGGGGCACCTCAAGCACAGGGACGTGATGGTGATGCTGATGATCAGCCTGATCCCCGCTGTGATCTACTACATCGGCTACACCCTTTACATCTCAGGCCTGTTCGGTGGAGGAAGGAGGAACGGTGCTGCCTACGGCGTCCTGATCGGCATAGCGCTGATGATCATCAGCTTCGTCTTCAACATCTTCGTCTTCCTGATGAGCAGGCTGAGGGAGTACTACGCTGACTCCCATGCGGCCCTGACCGTACCAGACGGTGCGAGGAAGCTCCAGAGGGCCCTCGTGAGGATCATGGCACTGAGCGGCAGGCTCCCTCCGTCGGAGAGGGTGAGGCACGAGACGCTGAAGATGTTCTTCATATCAGATCCTGAGGCCGCGATCGACCCCGCAATCGACCTGGACAGAGCGATAGAGAGCTTCAGGAGGATGAAGGTCAGCGCGCTTGCCGACCTCTTCAGCACCCACCCGCATCCAGCCAAGAGGATCAGGCACCTCGACAGGTTCGTGGCGCCCTACGCGGTCTACTGAGGTGACAGTCACGGAAATATACGAAGGCCTTCCGGATGGAGGGTGAGCGGCATGGGGTTTAGGGAGTTCGCGCGGTCGGTTGCGGTTCTGTTCAGGGTTGCAAGGAAGCCGACTTGGGAGGAGTACTCGGTGCTCGCCCGAATCGTCCTGATAGGGATCGCCGTTTTGGGTCTCATCTCGATGATCGTTAGGTTCGTCTTCTTGGCGGTGCTCGACTGACCGAGGAAGTTCTGCCGGCTCGGTCCGAGCTCGACGAGGGCCGGGTGGATTTTAAATCAGGGTTAGCGATGACATCACGGATGGGCAGGCTCTTCGCGCTCAGGACAACGGCCGGCTATGAGAGGAACGTGGCCAACATGATCGAAGGGAGGATACCGCAGGGCTCGAGGGACGTCCACGCGATACTGGTGCTTCCGACATTGAAGGGCTTCGTCTTCGTCGAGGGCAAGGACAGGGAGACGGTCGCCGAATTGGTGAGGGATCTGAGGCACGTCAAGTCCAAGGCGCCTGTCCAGGTCGACGTCTCGGAAGTCTCGAAGCATTTAGTGGAGAGGCCGCTGATAGACGTGATAACGGAGGGGATGACGGTCGAGGTGATCGCCGGGCCCTTCAAGGGCTTCACGGGTAAGGTGACGAGGGTCGACAAGATCAGGAAGGAGGTGACGCTGGAGCTCCTGGAGAGCGCCTATCCCTTCCCGATCTCGGTGCCGGTCAACCAGGTCAGGCCGATGGGGTGAGAACATGGACCTCCTCTCCCACTTGAACCTCAAGGAGGGGATGAGGGTGGTCCAGTTCGGGTTCGACGGTTCTGACGTGCCCCTGCGGGTCCTATCATCGATCAGAGGGAATGGCAGGTTGCTGATACTGCTGAACTCGGAGAGGAAGGCCGATGAGGCGCGGAGGGCCCTCACTGGCTGGGAAAACGTGGAGGTCGTCTACTCGCCCGTGATCGAGCACAACCCCTCGTTCGCGCCCTCGACCTTTGACGCTGCCCTCGTCCTGAACGCGCTCGGTGAGGTGCTGGGGAAAAGGGAGCTGCTGAACGAGGTTTACAGGTTGCTCAGGCCTGGAGGGAGGTGCGTCGTTTACCAGAAGTTAAGCCCGCTCGCAATAGGTCTCCGCAGAAGGCTCAGGAGGGTGCTCACAGAGAGGATGCCCTTCAGGGTGCTGGAGCTCAGGATCGGACTGCTGGAGGTCTTCGCGTCCCTAGAGAAGGCATGAGCGGTCTGGGCGTCCTCGAGGTCTACGCGTTGCTCGCTCTCTCTTTCGTTCTGATAGCGGCCGGCATCCTGCTCGTCCTTCTGGGCACCACAGCGTCGCAGAGCGAGGGAGCCGTCAGGTCCAAGGGCCTCGTGGTTCTGCTGCTCGGCCCGATACCGATCGTGCTGAGGGGGAGTGCGAGGATCGCCCTGCTGGCGTTCGTATTGGCTGCTGTGCTCCTTCTCCTCTTCTTTTTGCTCCTCCTCTGATTCGGTGACGAGCGGGATGAGGTCTTCCTTCCTGACCCTTTTGGGGGTTGCGATGGTCGCGTTGGGGTTAATCGCCCTGATGATCCTCCTAGGGAGCCTCGGCGGAGAGGTCAAGGGTTTCGGGATCATCCTGATAGGGCCGATACCGGTCATCGTATCGGACGGAGCCTCATTTCCGTTGGTGATGTTGCTAGCAGTCGCGCTTTTCCTCTTAGTCGTCTTCCTCGTCCTGAGGACAACTCTCCGCGGTCATCAACAGGATTAAATCAGACCGCAAAGGACGGTTGGTGTGAGCGCCGAGTCGGAGCTGGCAAAGGTGTTCGAGGCGCTGGCCCAACACGTCGATCAGAGATTGAGGGAGCTCAAGGAGAGGCTCGAGAGGAGGGCCGAGGAGCTGAAAAGGTCGGCCTTTCAGGGAAGCGAAAGGTAGGCGCCGAGCACGGCCATAAGGACAGCGTTCCGTGCGACGAGATCGAGTTTTGTGTGGATCCTTGCCTCCATCTCATCTATTATCCTCCTCGTTATCGAAATAGGGTCTAGCCCTTCCGATTTGAGCGCTCGGATTTTTTCGATCCACGTCTCAAGCAACCGCACCTCCTCCTCGCCGCCATCGTCGGGCGAGACGAAGGGCCCGTAGTGGGAGAGCAACAGTAGGCGCGGCCTGTGCTCGAAAATCTGCCTGACGCTCTTCACGGCCTCCTCGTAGCTGAACTGGGGCGGTGCAGTGTCGGGGATGGGCTCGGGATATCGAGGCCCTCTGCTGGCAAGGGCATCACCAACCACCACGTATCGGTGAGGCTCGATGAGCACGGAGATGTGATGGGGTGCGTGGCCCGGCGTCTCGAAGACCCTCAACGTTATGTCCGAGAGAACGACCTCGCCCTCTTCCTCGGCTGTCATCACCCTCTCCTCTGGAACAGCCCCCATCCCTCCCATCCTACGGAGCACCTCGTCACCGAAGATCGAGCGGGCCGAATCCAGCAGCTTCTCCGGCGAGATAAGGTGCCTCTGCCCTCTCCGGTGAACTAGCACCTTTGCCTTCGGGTACCTCTCGAGGACCTCCGCGACGGCCCCGCAGTGGTCGAGGTGGACGTGCGTCAGGACGACCCACCTCAACTCTTCAGCTCTCACACCTATGGCGTCAAGGGCCCTCAACAGCTGCTTGTAGGTGGACCTGTAGCCTACGTCGATCAGCGCTGCCCCTTTCTCCCCCCTGACCAAATAGGACGCTATAGCCCTCGGCAGGACATCCGGTGCCGTATCGATCATGAAGACCCCGCGGGCGATCCGGGTGAAGCTCATCCTTCCTTCCCGTTCCTTCGCTCCAACCTCCTCTTCAGCTCCACCCTCTCGCGCTCCTCCATCCTCCAGTACCGCCCCTCGTCGGGGAAGGCACCTTTCTTGACATCGGAGACGTAACGGCTGACCGCGTCGAGGACGACCGACCTAAGGTCCGCGTACTTCTTCGCAAAGGGAGGCGAGTTCTCGTAGAGTCCGAGGACGTCGTGGAGGACCAGAACCTGGCCGTCGCAGTGCGGCCCGGCACCCACACCTATTACTGGTATCTCGAGCGTCTGGGAGAGGTATTCTGCGACCTCAGCGGTGGTGAACTCCAGGACTATCGAGAAGGCACCCGCTTTCGCTACCTCTTCAGCATCGCGTATGACCCTCTCGGCGTCCTCCGCTGACTTACCTCTCAGACGGTAGCCGGTGCTCGAAGCGGCGGATTGGGGCGTCATTCCTACGTGGCCCATGACAGGGATCCCCGCCCTCACGATGGCCTTGATGACCTCGGCGTATTCCGCCCCACCCTCCAGCTTGACCGCGTCAACACCGCCCTCCTTCACCATCCGGCCCGCGTTGGTGACGGCCTGCTCCGTTGAGACCTGGTAGCTCATGAAGGGCATGTCGCCCACCACAAGGGCCCTCCTGACGGCGCTGCTGACGGCCCTGCAGAAGACGAGCATCTCCTCCATCCCGATGAACCGCGTGTCCCTCATCCCGAGGACCACCATCGCCGCCGAGTCGCCTACCAGGACGACGTCCACACCTGCCTCGTCGACCAGCCTCGCCGTCGGATAGTCATAAGCAGTTATCATGGCTATCTTTTCGCCCTTCGCCTTCCTCCTCACTATGTCCCTTGCTGTGAGCTTCTCGGCCATCCCTCGCACCTCAGTCGGAAAGCGGTTCCTCGTAGCCCGATAGCCTCGCGAGCCTGGCCGCGATGAGCGCCAACGATTCCCTGAGGTTCCGGTCGTTGTCGAAACCTCTCACGATCGCCTCGAGCTCCGACCTCGGCTTGCCTTTGAGGGCTGTTATCTCGTCTGTGAGAAGCGGTATGCACCTCGTCACGTTGTCGACGATCGTCACGGTCGCGGCCCTAGCGGTCCTCGAGAGCGGGTTGAGGTCCACAGCTATCACCTTCTTCCCCATCGCCACCAACTTCTCGGTCCTGTCGCCGTCCTCCAACATGACCAATACCGTGTCGGCCGAGTAGATGCCTCTCCGGCTCACGAAACGGCGTTCGCTCTCCAGTCCCGGAACCTCAGCCACGTCGTCCTCAGGTGTCAGGACCTCATCTGCTCCAAGCGACAGAAGATAATCCCTGATCCTCCTCACCCTCTCCACGGAACGGTAGAACAAATTGACCTCGAGAGGTGCGCCCAACGTCTTCGAGAGTCTGACGAGTTCCTCGCCGACCAAGGCTGCGGCGTTGCCGTTCACCGAGATCACGGGCCTCTCCGAGGTCAGGAGAAGTGCAGCTGCTGCGCGGATCGCTTTCCTCGCGACAAGTGTCGTCTCCTCGCCTAGAAGGTAATCGAGGGCCTCGCCCCTTCCGTGGGCCAGCAGCCCCTCAGGGACCACTATGCCCTTCGCTAGGCCCCTCACGATCCTCTCCCGCTCGATCAGCGAGCGATAGCGTGGATGGCTTCGAGGTATCTCGACCATTTCCCGTCACACACCCTGTGGACGTGGACCTCGCCGAAGACTGTGCGGAGATAAGAGTGGACGGCATGCAACTCCTCCTCCCTCACCACGGCGAAGAGGACGCGCTTCTTCACCGAGTATCCCAAAAGCATCTCGCGGACTGGCCTCATCCGGTCCTCGACGTCCTGCGTTAGGAAGCCTACACCCTTCGCGAACTCCCTCGCGTTCTCGAGGAAGCTCTCCAGCGTCGGGTCCCTGACGAAGCGCCTGAAGGCCTCGGTGCCGTGCTGCCGTATCCTGTCGGCATACCTCGTCAACATCTCGGTCGTCGACATGCTGCCCAGGACAGCTGTCACTACCGATATCCCCTGAGGGGTCTCGATCGCCTCGACCTCGCCGATTCCCGGTGCTCCCGGCTTGAGGCGCACGGCAAGTCCCCGTCCTGCGTGAAGGGCCAAGACGTCACCGAGCCCCGTCATAGCTCTGACCTCTGCGACGTGGGCCCTCCTGAATGCCGAGAGGAGATCGGGTTCAGCCTTCTGGAGTTCAGCCGCGATCGAGCAGGCTAGGGCCAGGGAGGCGCTCATCGCGTAACCCGCACCGATCGGGAGTTTCGATCTGACCTCAACCCGTGCCGTGTCTGGAAGCAGTTCGTGCAACACCTCGGACCGGAGTTCGTTGCCGTTCAACGAAAGGCCCCTCCGACCTGCCCGGTTGACCTCGAACTCGATCCCCGGCTCCAGAACTAGCCCAGCGCCGATCGAGCCCGTCTCCAGCGGGTCCCTTGACCACTTCGGCACGAAGAAACCGGTTATGTGGGACGGAATGCGAATCGGTTCATCAGTTCTCGCGTCCAACCCCACCGAGTATATAGTGGTACGTATTTAAGCGTTCAACCCTTAAATATCTTACGTAAGTTACGTAACAATCAACGCTCCAATCACCCTAAATCATACGGAACATGCACATGGATCTGTTGAAGCTCAGGGAACTGGGCGAGCGGGCGATTCTGGATTACCTGATTCCGAGGCTCTCGAGGGCAGGCGGCTATCTGGGACCCGGTGATGACGGCACAGACTACCTGCCGATGGGCAGGATCGTGGTCACGGGTGACATGCTGGTCGGAAGCACCGATGTGCCGGCTGGCGCGCCTCCGGAAAGCATCGGCTGGAAGGCCTTGACCGCGTCGATGAGCGACCTGGCAGCGAAGGGCGCTAGGCCGATCCTCGCACACGTCGAGATGGGCCTTCCGCCGGAGATGGAGTTCGAGGAGCTGAAGGCGATATGGAGGGGCATAGAGATGGCAAGGGACAGGTACTCAGTACTCGTTGTAGGAGGAGACACGAACGCTTCCAGGGAGCTCGTGCTCGGTGTCTTCGCTGTCGGAGAGGCCGAGAGGCCTGTACCTCGGGGCGGATCTAGACCCGGTGACCTGATAGGTGTGACTGGGGCCTTCGGTCGGGCTGCAGCAGGGCTCCACTCGATCCTGACGGGCGATACGGATCCGAAGTGGGAACCGCTGAGGAGGTCCTTCCTCTGGCCCGAAGCGCGGATCGAGGCCGGTCAGGTGGCTTCGAGGTACGCGACGGGGATGATCGATTCGAGCGACGGCCTCGCGAGATCGCTGTACGACATGTGCAGGCTCAGCGGCCTCGGCTACGTCATCGAGCGCTTGCCTATCGACGAGGAGGTGGAACGTTATGCGATCTCTCACGGCCTAGACCCCGAAAGGATCGTTCTAGGGGGCGGGGAGGAGTACGAGCTGATCATCACCTTCGACCCGGAGGACGAGCGGGCTTTGAGGGAGGAGCTCCAATCTGTCGGCTGTGGTCTACAGGTGATCGGAAGGGTGATCGCGAGGCGTGGCGTTTGGCGTTTGAGGGACGGCGAATTGACAGAAGTTCCGGAACTGGGCTGGGTCCACTTCACGACGTGACCTTGCGCTGAACTTAGGTCCTTGCAGCCTCTGCTTTGGCGAGGGTCTCCGACAGAATTCCGACGACCTCCGAGGCGCGGGCCCTCAACCTCCTCAAACCCTCAGACAGAACCTTGACGACGTCGTGCCCCTCCTTCACCCTCAGGACGAACCTCAGCCTCGGGAAAAGCGGGTGGATCACCGAGGTCCCCGCGTACTCGACCTCATCCATCTCGTTGAGGACCTCCTGAAGCGAGTCGAGGACGCTGAAGTCGAAACCTTCGACCTCCAGCACTAAGTGCAGCTGCGACCTCTCGACTACCGTTGCCTTCTTCGTCAACTCACGACCCCCTCAAGGCCCACGTCTCTAACGGGACGTTTTTAAGGAATTCAGGCCTCTGGTAATGGATCGAGATCTTCTTCCTGTAGGATCGACGGCACAGCCTGCACTCGAGGTGGTTCAGCTTAAGCGCCAAGGGCCTGCCGCAGACGTCGCAGAAACCTTGCACCAACCCCAGCTCCTTGCCCTCGACGGAGAGGGTGTAGATCCCGCTGAGCTCGTCGACGACCCTCGCCAGGTAGATGTCTCCTGGAACGTAGTCCAGACCCTGGCCCTTCCTGAGGAGGGCGCCGCTGTACGACGTGGTCAGCTTCGTACCTAGGATGGCCAAGATGTCAGACCAGATCACCTTCTCCTGGATCTCCCTCACGGTCGCCAACACCGTGTCTCCCACCGACGGCTTCCTCACGGCCCTCAGCGGCCTGACCGAGACGATGTGGTTCCTCCGGTCGAACTCCGCATAGCCTAAATGCGTCGCCACCAGGTGACCTGACTTCAGCGCCTTCACCCCTGTTCCGGGCAGGTACTCCTCGACCACGCCGAGTCGCTCCCCAGGCAGCACGAGTCGCCCGAACCTGATGCTCGCCATTCTGGATTTGAGCGGTGATGGAGGGTCATAAACTGGCCGGCTGCGGAGTCACGGATGAGGGATGGGTGCGACCGTGGGGAGGGGATACCTGATAGCTGTCGAGGGGATTGACGGAGCGGGCAAGACGGTCAACTCGAAGTGGCTGGTCAGAAGACTCAAGGAGGCAGGCTACAAGGTCGTGTACACCATGGAGCCGACGTACGGCGTGATCGGCGTGGCCCTCAGGGATCTGCAGGGCAGGGGGGCTTCGAGTCCTGAGATCGACGCGCTCCTGTTCGCCGCAGACAGACTGTACCATGTGAGGCACATCATAGAGCCGAGTCTGAAGAAGGGTTACGTCGTCGTCTCCGACCGGTACCTCTACTCTTCGATCGCCTACCAAGGGGCGATGACCGGCGACAGGAAGTGGGTCGAGCTGGTCAACAGGTACTGCGTTCCTCCAGACCTCGCGATCTACCTCGACGTCGATCCAAGCACAGGGCTCGGGAGGAAAAGGAAGGGGAAATGGTTCTGGAGGTGGCGTTCCGGTTTGAGGGCCTTCGAAGACCCGGCGTTGCTGGAAAAGGTAAGGGCCGTCTATCTCGAGCTCTGCGAGGAGGGGAAGTTGGTCAGGATACCTGCCGACAGGGAGCTGGGAGAGGTCAGGGCCGAGATCGCGAGGGTGATTTGGGAGAGGTTAGGGATCGACATCCGATCGGGTTGACGGCACATCTATATCGCGTGCCTTGAGACATTAAATGACGGGATTCTTTGGTCACTGCGAAGCCCCTGGTCGACAGGTTCGGGCGGGTCGCGAGGAAGCTCAGGATCTCCGTAACGGACCGCTGCAACTTCAGGTGCAACTTCTGCATGCCGAGGAACCCTGTCTGGCTCGACAGAAAGGAGCTCCTGACCTTCGACGAGATAGCGCGGCTTGCGAGGATCTTCGCAAGGATGGGCGTCACGAAGATTAGGCTCACTGGAGGCGAGCCTTTGGTGAGGAGGGGCGTCGAGGAGCTCGTCGCGATGCTGGCAAAGGTCGAGGGAATAGAAAGCGTCTCGATGACGACGAACGGTTACTTCCTCGAGGAGATGGCGGCGAAGCTGAAGGAGGCAGGGCTGAAGGGCGTGACCGTAAGCCTCCACAGCCTCAAGCCTGAGAGGTACGAGGAGATAATCGGAGTGAGGGGGGTCTTCGAGAAGGTCGTACGGGGCATCAGGAGGGCAATCGATGTAGGCCTATGGCCGGTGAAGGTGAACGTCGTTGTGACGAGGGGGTGCAACGACGACGAGATACTGGACTTCGCGGAGCTGGCAAGGAGGACGGGGATCAGCGTTCGCTTCATCGAGTACATGCCCTTCGACGGCGAGAGGCTTTGGAGGCCCGAGCTGGTCGTGAGCGGCGAGGAGATCCTGAGGGCAATCGAAGAGAAGTACGAGCTCGTGTCTCTAGAGAGGGAGCCCGGGTCGACGTCACTGAACTTCAGGTTCGCGGACGGAGCCCCCGGAACCATAGGCGTCATAACCTCGATCACCAGGCCCTTCTGCTCGGATTGCGACAGGGTCAGGCTGACGGCAGACGGAAAGCTGGTGCCCTGCCTATTCAGCAAGGTAGAGTACGACCTGAAGCCGCTGGTGAGGGGAGGGGTTTCCGACGAGGAGATCGAGGCCTTCATCCGCTCCGCCTTCTGGAACAAGTTCGAGGGCGTCGAGTCCCTTCTCAGGATGCAGAAGATCCCCTCCCACATCAGGGCGATGTACACGATAGGTGGATGAACGCATGTCAGGCGAAGGCGAGATACCGAAGATCAAGGTGCGTGACGTTATGATACCAGCGATCAACGTGATAGAGGCCGAGAGGACGGTCAGGGAGGCCTGCATCATGATGGACCGCCTCGGAGTAGGAAGCCTGCTGGTGGAGAGGGAGGGGAAGCTGGTCGGCATAGTCACGGAGCGGGACTTCGTCGTCAGGGTTCTCGCGACAGGGCTGGACCACACGAAGACGAAGGTGGGCGACGTGATGAGCTACCCTGTGATAGCGGTGAGCCCCGACTCGCCTATAGAGGAGGCTGTGGCGCTGATGTTGAGCCACGGCTTCAGGAGGCTTCCGGTGGTGGACCTGGAAGGCAAGCTTCTGGGGATGGTCACATTGAGCGAGGCGACGAAGGCGTTGCTGGCATACCAGAAGGCGGTCACTGAGGTGCTCGAGGTGCTGATAAAAGCGGTGAAGACAAAGGACGAAGTAGCAGCCAAATCTATGTACGGCTGAGCAGTCCCTTACCTTCTGACCTTGCTGAACCTCTGCTCGACGTCGTCCCAGTTCACCACGTTCCACCAGTTGTCGACGTAGCTCGCCCTGTCGTTCTTGTACTGAAGGTAGTACGCGTGCTCCCAGACGTCTATCGCGAGGAGAATCGGAAGCTCAGCGAGGTGCATCAGGTTCTGCTTCTCTATCTGCGTCAGCACAAGCCTGTCGACCTCCGGATCGTAGAGCAGGAGGGCCCATCCAACACCTTCGACGGTCTTAGCGGCGTCGCTGAAGAGCTTCTTGAAGTTCTCGAAGCTCCCGAACTCGGCGTTGATCTTGTCCGCTATCGCCCCTCCCGGCTTCCCTCCACCCTTTCCGGGAGGTGCCATGTTCGGCCAGAAGATCGAGTGGAGCTTGTGCCCGTCGAGGTTGAAGCTCAGGTCCCTCAGCACTGCCCTGACGTCGATCTGGATCTCGCCCTTCGCTGCCTTCTCTATCTTCTCGAGCGCTGCGTTGGCACCGTTGACGTAGGCCTGGTGGTGCTTGGTGTGGTGGAGCCTCATGATCTCCTCGATGATGTAGGGCTCCAGGGCGTTGTACGCATATGGAAGTTGTGGAAGCTCGTACCGCTTCACGCCGCGGTCATCACTCGGCAATCAATTAAGGATAACGAGCTTACTCATGCGGGAGATCCACCTTTGGACTTGATCCTCTCGTAAACCTCGTCGGAAAGCCTCGAGAAGGGCGGTGAGGGCTCACCTATCACGTGTTCTGGGTCGACGAGCCTCCCCTCGATGAGCGCCTTCACAGTCCACCTCTCGGGCGGTAGCCTGAAGGTTCTCCTGAGCGCCTCCGATGCCCTCGGCGTAAGGGGCTCCAGCAACACAGAGACCCCATAGGCGACCTGCGTCGAGACGTAAATCGTCCTCATCGCCGAGCCTTTATCGGTTTTGATCGCCTTCCACGGCTCCCTTGCGTTCAGGTAGACGTTCCCCTTCTTCGCCAGATCGAGGACCGAGTTGACAGAGCTCCTGAACCTGTTGCTGACGAGGCCGGCCTCGAACTCCTCCGCAGCCGTTCTGATCGATGCCAAAAGTTCCCGATCCTGTGCGTCAAGCTCTCCAGGATCAGGAACGGTTCCATTGAAGTTCCTGTGAAGGAACGTGAGGACCCTGTGGACGAAGTTCCCGATGATGTCGTTGAGCTCGTCGTTGATGACGTCCCTGAAGTGGGATGCGGTGAAGTTGGAGTCCGCCGTCTCGGGCCTTATCTTCACCAGGTAGAACCTCCAGTAATCGGGTCCGAGGATCTCGAGGGCCTCGTCGAGCCATATGCCGACGCCTGCGCTCTTGGAGAACTTCTTCCCCTCGAAAGTCAGGTACTCTGTCGCCAGGACGTTCCACGGAAGGACCAGGTCCTCGTCGTATGCCATCAGCAGAGCAGGCAGAATTATGGTGTGGAAGGGTATGTTGTCCTTGCCGATGAAGTAAACGCTCCTCGCCTCGCGGTCGTACCAGAACTCCTTCCATGCCTCCGGTTCCCCCCTCATCTCGGCCCACTCGATGCTCGCGGTGATGTAGCCGAGGACCGCCTCGAACCAGACGTAGATCGTCTTCTCCTCGGCTCCGGGGAAAGGTGCCGGTATGCCCCATTTGTTGTCCCTCGTGATCGACCTGGGCCTCAGCCCCTCGCCTATCCATCCCAAAGAGAAGTTCCTGACCGAGTCGGGGAAACGGTCGTTGGACGCGATCCAGGCCTTTATCCTGTCCTCAAAGGCAGGGAGGTCGAAGAACCAGTGATCGGTCGATTTCACGACCGGCTCTGCACCGCAGATCGCACACCTCGGCCCTTTCAGGTCCAGCGGGTCGAGAACCTTTCCGCACCTTTCACACTGGTCGCCTCGGGCCCTATCGTAACCGCAATATGGGCATGTACCTATAACGAAGCGGTCGGGCAGGAAGACCCTGTCCGCCTCGCAGTAGAGCTGTTCCACGCTCCGCCTGAAGACGTAGCCCTTACGGTATAACTCGAGGAAGAACCTCTGGACGAACTCGATGTGCGTCTTCGAGTGGGTCCTGGTGTAATTGTCGAAGGTGATCTCGAAACGGGCGAAGAGGTCCTTCACGACGGCGTGCATCCGGTCCGTCAGCTCCTCCGGCCTGACTCCCTCCTTGATCGCCTGGAGCTCGAGCGGCGTTCCGTGCTCGTCGGAGCCGCTGACGAATAGCACCCTGTCTCCCCTCGACCTCATGTAACGGGCGAAGACGTCGGCCGAGAGCTCACACCCTATCAGCGTGCCTAGGTGCGGCACCGCGTTGATGTAAGGCCATGCGCCGCAGACTATCCACTTCGCGAGGGCTCCTCACCCTTGACCGTGCTCTTTTTCGCTGGAATTTAAGCGATTGCAGATGTAACCGGTAGGACTTATCAATTTCATGCGTGGGTCAACGACTTGAAGGAACCTCATTGAAACGGACCAAAAAACCTTATCCGTTGGCGTTTAACAGTTAGATACGCATGAAGAAGTCAGTCCTGCTCGGAATTGTCGTGGTCGTCGTAGTGGTGGCAGCCGCAGCGGCCTTCCTGTTGGGGATGCAGCAGGCAGCTCCAGTCAGTGGGCCAGCACCGGAGCAGAAGGTCATCAAGGTTGGAGCTATTTGCGATCTGACAGGCGCCACTTCGGACGTCGGGAAGCCCTACTGCTTGGGAGTCCTCGACGCGATCGAATGGTTCGAGAAGAACAACCCGCTGCCCAATGGTTACAAGGTGGACCTGGCATGGGTCGATTACAGCTACAAGATCCCTGAGGCACAAGCCGCTTACAACAGGTTCAAGGCTTTGGGGGTCGTGGCGATCATAGGCTGGGGGACTGGAGACACGATAGCGCTGGCGCCGACAGTGGCCCAGGACAAGATCCCCTACATCTCGGCCTCCTACAGCGGTGAGCTGATGAAGAAGGAGACGCCGTACAACTTCTTCCCACAAACCGACTACTCGAGTCAGGGAAGGGCGATGGTCCAGTTCGTGGTGGAGAAGTGGAAGGAGATGCACGGAGGCAACCCGCCACGTCCGCCGAAGCTCGGCCTCGCATACCCGAACGTCCCCTACGGCACGACCCCGATACCTGCGATCAAGGACATGGCTAAGCAGCTCGGGGTGGAGCTCTGCCCTGACCAGATAGTCGAGCTGGCTGCTACAGATGCCACAGCGCAGATGCTGAAGCTCAAGGAGTGCGGAGCCGACTTCATCTGGGCAGGAGGTACGGCAGCGAGCAGCCTTGTAATCATGCGTGACGCGAAGAAGGTCGGCCTCAACGCTCCGGTCTTCGTTAACGTATGGGGTGGAAACGAGCAATACTTCAGGGCGAACCCCGATGCGACCGACGGCAACTACTACCTTACATCTGTTTTGGTCTACTATCCCGACATCGAGAATGGCAATACGCCCGGTGCTAAGATAATCAGGGAGTTCGCTAAAGCGAAAGGCAGAGCGCCCTACACCGACCTGAACGCTGCATACGTCAGGGGCTGGGCCAACGTCAACGTGCTCTACAAGGCTCTGAGGGAGGTCATCGAGAGGGGCTGGGAGATAAACGGCGAGAACATCTGGAAGGCCTTGACGAGCATAAGGGACTGGGACTTCAGCCCTCTGACGGGATTGACCGCCGAGAAGATTACCTTCACGCCGGAGGACAGGAGGCCGCAGATGACCGTGATGTTCTACAAAATCACGAAAGGTGAGCTGTCCTTGGAGAAGGTCATCAAACTCGAGCGGAAGGTAGAGTGGCTCGGATGGTAAGCCGTCACAAGTACCCAAACCATGTTTTTTCACTCTGATGTTTTTGGAGGTGTGATGTGATCCATGGCGCTCATCTCGGTTAACAACATAGAGACCGTCTACGACAAGTACGCCCTCGCCGTCAAGGGGGTCTCGATGGAGGTCGAGGAGGGAAGCATCGTCGGCATCGTCGGACCCAACGGCGCAGGAAAGAGCACAACTCTCAAGTCGATCTCCGGCATGATCAAGATAGAGAGGGGTGAGGTAAGGAGGGGAACCATAGAGTACATGGGGAAGAGGATAGAGAACGAGGACCCAGAGAAGCTCTCGAGGATGGGCATAGTCCACGTCCTCGAGGGAAGGAAGGTCTTCGCTGAGCTGACTGTGAAAGAGAACCTGATGACAGGGCTTCACCTGCGAGGCAAGTTCGTCCCGTCGCAGGAGGACTTCGACTTGGTGTTCCAGTACTTCCCGCGCCTGAAGGACGTGATGAACATAAGGGCTGGATACGTCAGCGGAGGCGAGCAGCAGATGGTCGTCATAGGCAGGGCCCTTATGATGAGGCCGAAGGTCCTCCTGCTCGACGAGCCGAGCTTAGGTCTTGCGCCGAAGGTGGTCACCACGATCTTCAAGACCGTTCAGGAGCTCCGCGACAACGAGAAGATAACGATCGTCGTGGCAGACCAGAACGTCAAATCCGTGATGTCGCTTGCGGATTACGTCTACGTCCTGGAGAACGGCCGCGTAGCCATGTCGGGCACTCCTGACGAGCTGGCCAAGAAGGAGGAGATGAAGGAGTTCTACCTGGGCACCTCGAGCTCTGGCGAGAGGTCTTTCCGGGTGATCAGGCACTGGAAGATCAGGAGGAGGTGGGTGTGATTGCAGGGCGCGTCGCTTGAGGTCCAGAACCTCTTCCTCGCGTTCGGCAAGGTCACGGCGGTCAACAACGTCTCGCTGAAGGTGAGGGCTGGGGAATTCGTCTCGATCATAGGCCCCAACGGAGCCGGCAAGACCTCGCTCCTGAACTGCATCAACGGCTTCTACAGGCCCCAGTCCGGCAAGATCCTCCTGGACGGAAGGGACGTGACCAAGGTTCCGATGCACGTCAGGGCCAGGATGGGCATCGCGAGGACCTTCCAGAACGTCCAGCTATACTTGCACGAGACGGTCCTTGAGAACGTCAGGGCCTCCTACGCGGCCTACGCCAGATATGACCCGATCTCGTTGCTGAAGAGCGTGTTATGGCTCGGGCCAGCTAGTAGGGAGGAGGAGAAGGTCTTCGAGAGCGCCGAGGAGGTAATCGACTACCTCGAGATGTGGGAGTACAGGAACAAGGTGGTCGCGCATCTGCCACTCGGCCTCAAGAAGAGGGTGGAGCTTGCAAGGGCCCTCGCCCTCAACCCCAAGCTCCTTCTGCTCGACGAGCCCATGTCCGGCCTCACCTTCGACGAGAAGTACGACATGGTGAGGTTCGTCCTGGACCTTAACGAGGAGAAGGGGATAACGGTGCTGCTGATAGAGCACGACCTGAAGGTGGTGATGGAGGTGGCTCCTAGGGTCGTGGTGATGCATCAGGGCACGGTGATAGCTGACGGCCCGCCCCTCGAGGTGGCTGCTGCCCCCAAGGTCATCGAGGCCTACATCGGAGGTGGTTGAGCGTGGAGGCGCAGATCGCCAGGAGGAAAGCTTCCAGGGTCGTTTCGGTCGTGAAAGGAGAGGGCGAACCCCCGGTCGTCGAGGAGTGGGAGACGGTCCCGAAGATCTTGAAGCTCAGGGCCGAGAAGAAGGGGAGCGCGGTTGCGATGAGGTGGAAGCGGCTCGGCGTCTGGCGCGAGTACACCTGGTCCGAGGTCTACACCATCGTGAGGAAGTATGCGATGGGGCTGAAGGCCCTAGGCGTGGGGCGTGGAACGGTGGTCGCGACCATAGGCGACAACAAGCCTCACCAGATATGGACGTGGCTCGCGGCGCAGTCGCTCGGAGGAATCGCAGCTCCCATCTACGCCGACTCGCTCCCCCATGAGATCGCCGCACAGATGCAGATCTTCAAGGCGTCGGTGATGATGGCGGAGGACCAGGAGCAGGTCGACAAGACGCTAATGGTCGCCGACAAGATGCCGTTCCTCAGGTACATCATCTACAGGGACCCGAAAGGGATGTTCAGGTACAGGGACCGAGAAAGCCCGAGGGTAATCTCGTTCGAGGAAGTAATCGAGATGGGGTCGAGGGAGGACTCGGAGGTCTTCGAGTCCGAGCTCGAGAAGGGGAGGTCCTCGGACCTAGCCATGCTGACCTCGACCTCAGGAACCACTGGCGTTCCCAAGAGGGCGGCGCTGACCCACAGGAACTTCATCAGCCAGGCAAGGGGGTTGGCGGCGATAGACGGCGCGCCGGAGGGGTCCGATTACTTCTCGTTCCTGCCGATGGCCTGGATCGGCGAGCAGATGATGAGCGTGGGCTCGGTCGTTAACGGATACGTGATCAACTTCCCCGAGGAACCTGAGACTATGAGGAGGGACTTCAGGGAGATAGGGCCTCAGATCCTCTTCACGTCGCCCAGGTGGTACGAGGCGTGGCACGCCGAGGTGGAGAGCGCGATCGAGGACACCACAGCCCTGAAGAGGTGGTTCTACAGGAAGGCGATGGAGGTGGCATTCAGGAGGCTCGAGAGGCCGGACGACGCATTCCTGAACTTCCTCTACCGCGTCCTATACTGGATAGTATACAGGTCGATACTGGACAAGCTCGGGCTGAAGAGGGTCATCAAAGCCTACACGGGAGGAGCGCCGATCAGCGCCGAGCACTTCCGGTACTTCAGGGCCCTCGGGCTGCCCCTGAAGCAGATATGGGGGATGACGGAGATGGTCGGGATCGTCTGCCTCCACAGGGAGGAGGATGTCGTCAAGAAGAAGAAGTACCACACAGTCGGCCGACCGATAGCAGGCATGGAGATCGGCATCACTGAGGAGGGCGAGATCGTCTGCAGGGGACCTATGGTGATGGTCGGGTACTACAACGAGCCCGTTAAGACGGCGCAGGTGATCGACGACGAAGGTTGGTTCCATACCGAGGACTTCGGCTACATCGACGAGGACGGAAACCTGGTCTACTACGACAGGATCGAGGACGTCATCACCATGCGGGACGGCCGCAGGGTGCCACCCATATTCATCGAGACGAAGCTGAAGTACAACCCGTACATCAAGGAGGCATGCGTTATTGGAGAGGGAAGGGACTGGCTCGCAGCTTTGATAGCCATAAGGTACGAGACGGTGAGCGAGTGGGCAGAGAAGAGGGGCGTCCCCTTCACAGGGTACCCCGATTTGTCCCAAAGACCTGAGGTTATGGAGTTGATCAGGGAGGGTGTG
>Ga0272447_1000389_pt1 | contig 34111 bp, 33 predicted proteins | sample YNPCB0133_FD_194589 | JGI IMG/M metagenome (GOLD analysis project Ga0272447, IMG submission 194589) | Hot spring microbial mat communities from Yellowstone National Park, WY, United States - YNP-CB-013-3 | ecosystem: Environmental > Aquatic > Thermal springs > Hot (42-90C) > Sediment | place... | reverse complement strand
CCAACGATGTTGGGATGGCCTTGGTGCATGACAAGGTAATGGCGTGATCCAGCTGACCCAGTTACAAAGGTAGGGGGCGTACTCGCTGGGGCCAGGTGTCAAGTTGGGTCAGGAGGGAGTGGAAATAGCTGTTGCCGTTGCGGGCGTCGAACGCTTGGGCTAGGAGTTGAGCCTGGTAGCGAAAATGCTGGGCAAGGGAGAGGTAATCACGTGGATCCAGGCCTTCAGGCAGCGGGAAATGGTCAGGCCAACGGAGTCGCAGCGGGGAAGAGGTCTGAGCCAGGCGTTGGCAGACGAAGCTCAGGACACGCTCAAAATCGAAGCGCCAGGCAGGACAGCGGCTAGCCGCGTAAATCGGCAAATAACGTTGCGTGAGACGAATGGCTGCCGGAAGATTGTCCGTGATCGTCAAAAAGAGAATGTGCAGCGCCGCTTCCTGCAAAAAATTGAGCTGGACTTTGATCAGGCGTAATCCTGCACGGTGGTAGCTTTTGGCCAGCTCCGGTGCGTTGTTTTCCAGAAGAGGTAATAGCAGCATGGCATAGGTACGTTGAGGCACTTCGGCACATTGCAATCGTTTTTCCAGGATGGGTTGGGCAGCAGCTTTTGCTTCGACAAAGTTGCCGGCTTCCAGATGCAGCCGCACTGCCGAGTCTTGTTCACAGGCGGTGCAATCGCTCATGGGATTGGATTCATGGCGTAACACCTGTTCGTGGTCCTGTTGCGCGGCGGCAATGTTGCCCATGTACAGATACACATTGCGTCGAGTCTGGTAAAACGGGTGCAGCCCGATCCCGGCGGCCACATAGCGTTGGTGCATATCCGCGAGCAATTGATCGATTTGTTCCCGCGGGATCGTCGGGAATTTCGGGGCGGCTGTGGCGATCCACTTGTATTTCCAGTACAAAGGGTCGGGGTCGAACCGCTGAGCGTCCTCATCCGCACGAGACACACACCAGGCAAAAGCCACCAGAGCGGTGTCGGGACAACCTCCGAACGTAGCGGCATCGATCAGGTACTGGCGGACTTCATATCCCAGGTCGGCGTCGTGATGAGCATCGGCAATTTGCACGGCTTCCTCCAGAAGCGCCACCTGGGCCGGTCCGTAATCCAGCTCCCCGGCGGCATCGCACAATGCGTAAACGCGTTGTACATACTCACCGGCCTTTTTCTTCCTGGCCATGACGGTCGGTCTCCTCGAAGGAGAGGCACGAGGGACAAGATGGAATCACTTCAATCAGGAGCATAGCAGATCGTCCAATAGATGCAGCAGACCCTGATTCAGCAATTGCCATTCTTGGGCGTTGAGCGGGTGGTGACCCAAGAGCAAGGCCTGGACGTAGAGGACCTCGATGAATCTCCGACAGCGTTGCGGGGATTGCAGGGACAGAAGGCGACGGATCAAGGGGTTGCGGAGGTTGAAGCAGAGGGTGCCTGCATGCACGATGTCACGCTGGGTCAGTCCCTCCAACACATCGGTCCAGAGTTTGCTGCTCAGAGCACGAGTGTGTTCCACCTGCCTTTGAAAACGTCCCTCCCGGCTGATGCTGTACAAAACAGGCAGGTCCTCGGGCTGGAACTTCTTGGCCTCCACACGACAGCGAAACGGACGAAGGATCTTTTCCGCTTGACGGAGGAAAGACTCGCATTGGGCTTGTTCATCTACCGTCAGCTCATCGAATTCCTGAGTGAGCGTATCGCTGTGGATCTCCTCCAGACTCAAATCCGGGAAGAGATCAGGAATACGGGTCAGCAAATCGAGATCATAGACATAGCCAGCATTGAGCAGGCACAGATTCTGAGCTGCGGCCACACTGGCGAGCTGACGGAACGTATCCACGTCGGGCACGTAGCGGACCACGGGATAGCTCTGCCGATACTCTCCAAAAGTCATGGTGCCTAACGAGGTTTCGAAAGGCAAATGATCGAGGATGATCGTGCAGAAGTCGTCATCCTCCGCGGCCAATGCCTTGAGAGCCCGGTGATGTAGTTGGATGAACTGCCTCAGTTTCTCCGGTTTCTGTTCGGCAAGTTGGACAAGGTAGCAACGGAGGCAATTGCCGATGAAGTTCCGGACCGCTGCCAACTGATCGTTTTCGACAAAAGACTCTCGGGAAGCCGTGGGGCGTAAGGTAGTGGTGTTCAGGATCACACGCACGAAAAACGCCCATTCCGGCAGAAGGTTGTCGGCGGTTTCGGAGAGAAACATGTTTTTCAAGTAGATGCGGTGCCCTTTGTGCCGGGCCGATTGAGGGGGTGTGAAGGGGAGAATATAGGCGACCCCGTCCACACCCTCCGCCTCGGAAGACAGAGGCACAGCGTCCAGGAACGAGACCCCGAACACTTCACGGCCATAGGCAAGCAAAGCCCGCTGTTGCTGCGCCTCTGTGGCGTAGCGTTGGCGCCAAGGGGGTGGATCACCGTTGAGAATTTCCTGCAGCCGTCCGCTCTGAAAATGGAGAGGCACTGGTAGTAAACCGCCGTAGTGCTTGACCAGACGACGCACTTCCTCGGGTGTAAACCAGCGTTCCCTATCCGGACGTGCGGTCAGCCAGACCTGGGTTCCAGATGGCAAGTCCCGTTCCAGCTCCCGCACGGTATAGGTTCCATCGGCCCGCGCCCGCCACTCCACCGCCGCTGCGGAAGCATCCCGAGCCGACCGCGTCAAGACCACGATCTCTTCACTGACCACGAAACAGGACAAAATCCCTATGCCGAACTGACCGAGAAAATCGGCCGGCTGACTCCAGTGGTCCGCGGTCTTCGAGCTGCGGCCGATGGTGGCGAGAAAGTGATGCACTTCCTCGGCGGTCAAGCCGATGCCGTTGTCCCGAAGGCTCAAGGTAGGCGGCCGGCCTGAGCCGTGACCGTGACATTCGATGACTATCTCTCCCTTCAGCTCCGGTTCGTACTTCTGACGTGCCGTGATCGCATCGATTGCATTTTGTAGCAACTCGCGAAGATAGACCTCAGGTCCACTGTACAGGTGCTCGGATAGCAAGTCGATGATCCCGCGCAAATGCACCTGAAACTTATGTTGAGGCATTGCTCCTCCCGGAATTCTTACCGCTGGGGTCGAACTCGCCTCACAGGCTTGTTTTCCACATACGTAGGAATTTTTCGACTTCCCTATTGTACCCTGGTGTTATGATCTACGCCAATGTCCGCAGCTGGAACAGGAAACCGGTCGAGTTTGCACCGACATCATGTTTCGGACCACCTGTTCCTTTTCCGGGTGTTCCTCTTTTGCTGTGGAACAATCAGCGAATAATGGAATTATGCCGGCCTCATTGGGTACTCCGGATGCCATCCGAGCGTTTATCACCTAAGGAGGTGTGATCCACAGAGAGAGAAACTGGTCACCTGGCTCGGGAGGGAGGAATCATGGCTCTTCTGGGATTGGGAGAGTTGAAATGGCGTATGCTCCGCCGGGTGTTGCGTAAAAAGCGCTTCCGTTATGAGGATGCTCGCAACATGAGTCGCAACGATCAGCGGCATTTCCAGTGGCTTCTGGAGAATGGTTTTTTCGAGGATCTGGGTGAGGGGTGGTACCGCATCACTGAGAAAGGTCGGTCGGCCGCAGAACTGGGTCAGTACGAGGTACCTTAGCCAAGATTGGGAGTGGGATCGTGAAAAAGAGCTCCTCCAGACAGAGGATGAGGGGCTGCATCCGGGTTGAAGTTACTCCCGATCCCTTTTCCAGGAAGCGGGTAAGGAGGGGTGTTCTGAAGTAGCAGATGCCTTTTCTCGAAGGGTTCCCCGGTACCGAGTGTGAGTATGGACTTTTTTGATCCCAGTACCGGGTGTGGCTGTAGATGTGCTTATTTGGGTATGACCTGTGGACTTATTTGATAAAGAGCATTTCGCGGTAGGTGGGCAAGGGCCAAAGTTCGTCGGCGACGAGCGTTTCGAGTTTATCCCCCCACTTGCGAAGCTCGGTCATCGTGGGCAAGACGGCATCACGAACATAGCGGGCATGGGCATAGGCGTCGCCTTCCGGATGATGGTGAACGGCTTTGTCCAAGGAAGCGATGGCAGCCTGGAAGTGGGAGATGGCCTCCGTCAGCTCACGCAGATGCTCGGCCTGCGCTGAAGGATCAATGCCAGCTGCTTTGACCGAAGAGACGGTTTGAGCCACGCGTCCTTGATACTCCAAGGCGGCCGGTAATATCATGGTGCGAGCCATCATCAGCATCATATTGGCTTCGATGGTGACTTCTTTGACGTATTTCTCGCTGAAAATGACGTAACGGCTCTGCAGCTCACGCTCGTTGAATACCTTATATTTGGTGAACAGTTCCACAGTATCTTTCCGAATGATCACCGGGATGGCATCCACGGTATTGCGAAGGTTGGGCAAGCCGCGACGCTCTGCTTCACGATGCCATTCTTCGGAGTAATTGTCGCCATTGAAGAGAACTTTCTTTGATTCCTTGATGATTCCCGGCAGCAATTCCTGAATTGCCTTGTGCAGCGGTTTGCCCGCTTTGACGGCCGCTTCGAGGTGAGTCGCGATGTAGTCCAAAGACTCTGCGACGATCGTGTTGAGCACCGTATTGGGTCCGGCGATGCTGAAGGAGCTGCCCACCGCGCGGAACTCGAATTTGTTTCCTGTGAAGGCGAAGGGGGACGTCCGGTTGCGATCCCCAGCATCGCGGGGGAGTTTGGGGAGCACACTCACTCCGATTTCCATATAGCCGCCCTGACGGGTTCCTTTGAGGTCAGCCCGTTCGAGTTGATCCATGACATCCTGGAGCTGTTCGCCGAGGAACACAGAGATGATGGCCGGTGGCGCTTCGTTGGCTCCCAGACGGTGATCATTGCCGGCACTGGCGACCGAGACACGGAGTAGCTCCGGATACCGCGCCACAGCCCGGATCACCGCCACACAGAAGACGAGAAATTGGGCATTCTCATGGGGGCTATCGCCGGGGTTGAGAAGGTTTTCCCCGGTGTCGGTGGCCATCGACCAGTTGTTGTGCTTACCGGAACCGTTGATTCCGGCAAAAGGCTTTTCATGGAGCAGACACACCAGCCCATAGCGATCGGCCGTCTGTCGCAGAATGTCCATGACCAGTTGATTGTGGTCGCAGGCAAGGTTGGCGTCCTCATAGGTAACAGCGATTTCGTATTGACTCGGCGCCACTTCATTGTGTCGGGTCTTGACCGGAACGCCGAGGCGGAAAAGCTGAGCTTCGCAATCGGCCATGCAGGCCAGGACACGTTCCGGGATGGTACCGAAATATTGATCTTCGAGTTCCTGACCCTTGGGAGGTTTGGCACCGAAGAGGGTGCGGCCGCAGTTGACCAGGTCCGGACGGGCATAGAAGAAGTGCTTGTCGATCAGAAAATATTCCTGTTCGGGTCCCACGGTAGTGAAGACTTTCTGGGCTTCCGTGTTTCCGAAGAGTCGCAGGATTCGCAAGGCATGCGTGGAGAGGGCTTCCATCGAGCGAAGCAGCGGGGTCTTTTTGTCCAAGGCTTCTCCCGTGAAGGAGACGAAGACGGTGGGAATGACCAGAGTGGCTCCGTTGGGAGCTTCCCGAATGTAAGCCGGCGAGGTGGGATCCCAGGCGGTGTAGCCCCGCGCTTCGAACGTGGCGCGTAGTCCGCCGCTGGGGAAGCTGGAGGCATCCGGCTCGCCCTTGACTAGTTCCTTGCCGCTGAATTCCGCGATGGCACGCCCGGTACCTGTGGGGGTGAGAAAACTATCGTGCTTTTCTGCTGTCAAACCGGTCATCGGTTGGAAGAGGTGGGTGAAGTGAGTCGCCCCGTGCTCGATCGCCCAATCCTTCATTGCTGCCGCGATCGTGTCCGCCATGGAGGGATCCAGGGGCACACCCTGGCGAATGGTACGCTGAAGGGCTTTGAACACCGGCTTGGGCAGACGAGCCCGTTGTTCTTCCTCATTGAAAACCAGCTCGCCGAAGAGTTCTTTCAGGTGGGTGGTCCGGAAATCGATACGGTTGAGCTGATATCGGGCGTTGGCGATAGCTATGATCGCCTGCTGTCGCAAACTGGCCATGAATGGATCTCCCCTTCTACACGAGAGCAGCGGAAAGGAAACAGGGATGGGACAATAAGCTACTATCCAACCCCCGCCGATGATGGGCTGCGGTTGGCCTAGTCGTGGAGAGGCTGTTGTGGTTATAAGAATGTTCGTATTCGCGGCAAGCGTGGTCCGGAAAAAAAGATGGATCGGGGCTGCGCTCGGGGCAAAACTCTTGCAGCAATAACCTGCAAGAAGGCTCTCAGTCCCATGAATCACTAAACCCGACCTGCCAGAGAATGGATAGCACCATGCGACGGATCGCCATTATCAATCAAAAAGGGGGCGTAGGTAAAACCACAACCACGGTCAATCTGGGAGCTGCCTTGGCTCGACGGGGACGGCGGGTGTGCGTGATCGACATGGATCCGCAAGCCCATGCGACGACCCACTTGGGTGTGGAACCGGACGGACAGCACCCTTCACTTTATCACGTGCTGGTCGGTCAGCAGCAGATCCAACAGGTGCGACGGACTATTGCCGAGAGATTGTGGCTGGTTCCTGCAGACCTCGACCTGGCCGCTGCCGAAGTGGAGTTGGCCGGCGTGGTCGGAAGGGAAGTCATTCTCCGTGAGGCGCTCCATAACGATGACACGCCGTTTGACTATCTGCTGATGGATTGTGGCCCCTCGTTGGGGGTGTTAACTCTCAATGCCCTGGCGGCTGCGGATGAGGTTCTTATACCCCTGCAACCGCACTTTTTAGCCTTGCACGGACTGTCGAAACTTCTGGAGACCACCGCTCTGGTGGCACGTCGCATCCACCCAGCCCTCAAGGTTACCGGTATCGTCATCTGCCTCTTCGATGCTTCCACCCGCCTGGCCCACGAAGTCGTCGCAGACCTCCAGGCATTTCTGGAGCGCTGCCGGGGGCAGTCCCTGCCGTGGTCCTCTGCACGCGTTTTCGCCACCAAGATCCGGCGCAACATCAAGCTGGCCGAGTGCCCCAGCCACGGACAGACGATTTTCACCTATGCTCCGAAAAGCCCCGGTGCTGCCGATTATGCCGCCTTGGCTGAAGAGCTGGATCAGGGGGTTACCATCGCACCTGTTGTGATCGGCCCATCGACGGCGGTGGCCCTGGAAAAACCAGAGGTTCCAAGCATGGGAATAGAGCAATCGAGGACGCAGTCGATGCCGGACACCACCGGTGGGATCATTTGGGGGCCTGTCCGCCTTTCCGAAGCGGCAGAAATGGTTCCTCACGGGCAAATGAGTGCAGAGAGATCTGCCCTCCCAGCCGAAGATGCAGCAGCTGTATTCGGGTCAGAAGAAACAGGGCCGATTGTGTGACCATCCTCCCGTCGCCTTCATCCACCAGTTCCACCTGACGACGATGAAGAAACAGCGAGGTCCGATTCGTCACCCGCTTGGGAACTTTCTCCTCGCAATTGCATAGAAATGGGGAACTCTCACATCACCTATAATAGTGTCATGATCCGTGTACGCATTGCTAATCCCTACGGCTGGCCTCTGGATTATTCCCGTCTCAAGGAGACCGCGAAAGCCGTTTTGCAGGGCGAGAAGATAGCCGCGGCTGCTCTCACGCTGGCTTTCGTCACCGACGAGCATATCCACCGCCTCAATCGCCAATTCCTTCAGCATGATGAGCCAACGGACGTCCTGACTTTCCCTTATTCCTCCCCGTCCGCTTCGCGATTGGAGGGGGAAGTGGTGATCAGCTACGAGACGGCTCAAAGGGAAGCCCAGGAGCGGGGACACTCGGTGGATGCCGAATTGGCCTTGTATGTCATTCACGGTTGCCTCCATCTGTGCGGCTTCGACGATACTACTACCTCAGCAGCAGCTACGATGCGGGACCGAGAACGACATTATCTGCTCCTGCTCGGTTGGCCCGATATTACCCACTCGAACACTCCAGACTCGCCATGATTCCCCAGATACAGCCTCAAGAACTGAAGCGTTTGCTCGATGGCGGTGTGCCTGTAGTGCTTCTGGATGTACGGGAACCCCAGGAGTACGCCTATTGTCATCTGCCGGGGAGTATCCTGATCCCATTGGGAGAGTTGCCCGCCCGGTGGGAGGAACTGAATGTCGGAGAGGAAATGGTGGTGGTGTATTGTCATCACGGCATTCGGAGTCTTAGTGGGGCTGCCATCCTGCTCCAGAAGGGTTTCCCCAATGTCGCTTCTTTGGCCGGCGGCATTGACCGTTGGGCAGTCCAGGTTGATCCCACCATGCCGCGGTATTGAAGCGAGAATCCCCGCAGCACCTGCACGGTGGAGCTGGGGAATGGGTACAGCATCCTTTTCTTCACTGAGGACCTTACACCTAGTTTTTAGCGTACCCAGTGTATCTTGTCCTTTAGCGTACGCCGTGCATCCACCGCTTGATGGTGGGTGATAGAGCCAGCAATATCCCCGCCGCAATCAGGGCGAATATGCCGACCATGTTGAACACCTCGAGAGATTTCTCGAGGCTTTCCACCCGACTGGAGCCCTCCGGAACAACCGTCAAGCGGGAAATCCATTTACCAGCCTGATGGGCAATGGCGGAGGAAAGGAACCAGAAGCCCATGCACAAACCCGCAATGCGGGTAGGCGCCAGTTTGGTCACGAGAGACAATCCCACAGGTGAAAGAGCCAATTCTCCCAGGGTGTGCAACAGGTACATGAGGATTAGAAACAGAGCCGGTACCAGAGCATCGACCGCAGCGGCTTTCCCGAGGTTGAGTATGAGGAACCCCGCGCCTAGCAGAGCCAAACCAATAGCAAATTTTATCGGTGCGGCCGGCTCCCAACCCCGTTGAGCCAGCCAGACCCACATAACCGAGAAAAATGGAGCAAAGATCATAATAAACAACGGATTGACCGCTTGGAAATTGCTCGTCGTCAATTGAATGCCCCACCCCAAGTTTTTGTTCACATTCTGCTGGGTGAAAATGTTGATTGCACTCCCTGCCAGCTCGAAGAAGCTCCAGAAGACGGTGGTGAAGAACAGCAGCAAAATGATCACCCACATCCGTTGCCGCTCCACCAGATCGTACTCCAGGGACAGTTTGATCATGTACGCAATGGACACCAGGCCGAGGGCCAGCAACATCATGTCCATCACTTCATTGCGGTAAATCAACAGCATAGCCAAGGGAATGGCCGCGAAGGTGCCTAGATAGACGACAGCACTACTAGTCTGATACGAGGGTTGAACGGGTCCGACACCGACGTTGGAGCCGTTCTGCGCTCCGCTGAGCGAGGCTTCTTGGGTGTCTGTCGCTGAAGCTGCACCGGAGGTCGTGACAGAACCCGGGGGTTCGGCATGGGGACCCAAATATCCACGAGCTGCGGTGTACCAGAAGATGATCAATCCCAGGCACATGCCCAAGCCAGCGGTCATAAAACCGTAACTCCAGCCTTCGATCTCCCCGATCGTACCGCACGTCAGGGGCGTCAAGAAGGCTCCGATATTGATTCCCATGTAAAAAATGGTGAAGGCGCTATCCCGTCGTGGATCTCCCTGCTCATAGTAACGGCCAATGAGACTGGAGATGTTCGGTTTGAAAAAGCCATTGCCCAGGACAAGTAATGCCAATCCCAAGTACATCAACCAAAGATTGCCGCTCCCATCGGTCGGGGTCGCCAGAACCGGGGTGCCGGTCAGGGCGGGCAGAGCGTGCACATCTACCTGGGGGATTTGCTGGTTTCCCGCACTCAAAGCCAGGGTGAATTGACCGCAAGCCATAAGGACTGCACCCCAGAAAATGGCTTTGCGAAAGCCTAAAATGCGATCGGCAAGAATGCCGCCGGCTAGTGGTGTCAGGTAAACCAAGGCCCCATACGCTGCATAAATGCCGTAGGCTGAATCTTTCGGAATGTTGAAGCCGCCCGTGATTGCCAAAGATGTCAGGTAAAGAATCAATAAGGCACGCATCCCGTAATAACTGAAACGCTCCCACAGCTCGACCATGAAGAGTAGAAACAATACCTTCGGATGCACCTTACGATTGGCGAGAATCACCAAGGCGACCCAAATACCGACGAGGGTCCATGCCGCCAGCATTATCAGGTACTCGTCCCGCATAACCAACTCCTTGCTGTCTGAGGTCTGGACCTTAAGATTGATTACCAAGAGTGGAAAAAATCCTACCGCAGAAAGGCTCGGCCGGGTAGCGAAAAATTGCTCAATCCTTCCCCTAAGTGTCGTTCTTGCAGCAAAACCTCGCCGTTGCCCTGACTTTTCACCCCGCTTCTCGTCTTGTTCCTTTATCATTGCCTCAAACAGGTCAGACGACGTTTTTTCCTCAGGTGGGTTGCCTGGAGCAGCAGGGCTGTTACCATCGACTGGAACACAACGGGTTGTCACCACGGAGAAGAAGGACAGCCCGGACAGTTGGGGTGACGGATGCGAACGAACCTGTGCTTCCCTGAGAGGAGTCAGAGTATGCGACGATCCGATCGAGATTGGACGCGGCGGGAGTTTCTTGTGATGTCAGGAGTTGGTATGACAACGGCAGGTGTAGCCTTGCCGACCTGGGCAGAACAGCCCCAGTCCAGACCGATAGCACCCCCCAAGGAGAAAGCCATGATCCCCATTGTGGATACCCATCAGCATCTCTGGGACCTGAGTAAGTTCCGCCTGGCCTGGCTTGATCCGAATACTGAGGCGGGGAAAATCCTGGGCCACAATTTCACCCCGAAAGAATACGAGGAAGCCACGCGGGGGTTGAATGTGGTGAAAGCGGTATATATGGAGGTCGATGTGGTGCCGGAGCAACAACAAGCGGAAGCGGATTATATTGTGGCTTTGTGCGAAAGTGGCAAAACTCCGACGTGTGCGGCGGTAGTCTCCGGACGTCCCGCCTCCGACAACTTCGCCACGTACGTGCGTCAGTTCAAGGATCACAAATATGTCAAGGGTTTACGCCAGGTGTTGCATGTCAAGGACACCCCAGCGGGGTATTGCTTGCAACCTGCTTTTATCCGTGGCATTCGACTTCTCGGAGAATTGGGTTTGAGTTTCGATCTCTGCATTCGCCCCGCGGAACTGCCAGACTTCGTCAAGCTGATTGATCAGTGCCCTCAGACTCGTTTCATCCTGGATCACTGCGGGAACGCCGACTTGAAGCATACCCGCGAGCAACGGGAGCAGTGGAAGAAGGATATGGCGGAGATCGCCAGGCGAAAGAACATTGTCTGCAAGGTCAGCGGCTTTCTCGCCTCGGCCCCGAAGCGGGGAGAATGGAAACTGGAGGATGTGGCGGACATCGTCCATCACACCCTCGACGTATTCGGGCCGGACCGTGTCATGTTCGGCGGAGATTGGCCCGTGTGTCTGCTCGGCGTGGAGAAATACGCCGACTGGGTCAACGCCCTCAAGGAAGTTATCCGGGACCGACCCGAGCAGGTGCAGCGGAAGCTCTTCCATGACAACGCGGTGAAGTTCTACGGGCTGTCGACATAAGGATCAGGGTTTGACAACCTCATGGCCTGTTGCGGGCGAACCTTATACCTGCAGCAGACGACGTCTCCCGCGAGTTCGTCTGCAGGGAAATGTTCGCCGGTATCCCCTCCCAACCAACTCCAGTGCAGGAGGATCAGGGAAGGGAGTTTTACCTCTACGTCCGTCAGGTTGGGTCAGGATATTGATACAAATCGTTGACGGAAGTCTCATTCCATTGCAGCGGGGCGGGGCTTTTCCCGGACGTTGTATTCAAGCTTCCAACGATGGGAGCCATCGCGGGAGTAAAGCCACAGTTCGAGTTGGCCCACCGGTGTCACATGACTGTGGAGATGCACAGGAACGATCTGCCCAGCGGCGGCGGCACCCTGGGGATCGAGGGTGGCACGGATGGGGGTCAGTTCCTCGATTTGACCTTCCCAATCTTCGACCAGAGTGCCGGGGGCATCATCCCGACGGGTAGTGGAACCGAGGAAGCGAAATTGAGCTTCGGTACCCACGCGCAGGCCTACTTCGTAACCCGGTATGTCAGCCTGGCTTCCTTCTTCCATACCAAACGGGGCGACACAGAGAGCTTTGATGGGGGGAGGAAAGCCGGGTACAGCGGGAAGATTGGCGGCAACCCCGATGTAGTAGGCCCGTGCAGTACCGCCGCGGATGCGAACTCCTCGGCCACGACGGACCAGGCCGTAGTAAGCCGCTCCCCGAGCGACCGCCAGATCGAAATCGGCACCGGGGAGTTCTCGGGGAGGCTCAATCCCTTCCTGTTCACTCCAACGGCTGAGTACCTCCCGCAGACGTTGACGCAGTAGCTCTGCTTTGAAAACCCCGCCGTTGAAGAGCAAAGCCGTAGGCAGGAGCCGACCCAGCCTCTTGTGCCCTTGGCCTTCTCGATGCTCACGCGGGGCCAGCGCCTCGCCGTGACGGTGCAAGAATTCGGCCAAATGGCGCGTAATGGCAGGGTCCGCGGCATAAGGCAGCCCCAGTTCTTCCAAGCCCACAGCACCTCCTGTTTGTGTCCTGGCATCGCTTGGACACAAGGGAAAGAAACCGTCGAGAATCACCTGTTCCACTAGAGAACGCGGCAATTCATAGGTGATGGTACCTCCCACGACAGCTCGTCCCTTACCAAGCAAGGTAACGGGAGCACTGCTCGACTGCGGGGAGGTCAGGAGCGTCTCTTTGGCAGCCCGGCAGGCGTGGATCAATTGAGTCAGTTGAACGGCATCCAATCTCAAGCCGCGTTCTCTTTGCAGGTGTTGGGCGACGTGATAAGCTAGGGTCAGGTCCATATTGTCGCCACCGAGCAGGAGATGCTCTCCGACTGCCAGGCGGGTCAGGACCAGGGAGCCATTTTCCTCACCGACTTGAATGAGGGTAAAGTCCGTGGTGCCACCGCCGACGTCTGCAATGAGGACCAGGTCGCCCACCTGCACCAATTCACGCCAGCTGTCACCGCAGTGATCAATCCAGGCATAGAAAGCGGCCTGCGGTTCCTCCAGAAGGGTAAGGTGTTCGAGGCCGGCTGACCGTGCCGCTTCGATGGTCAGGTCCCGGGCAGCAGCGTCAAAGGAAGCCGGAACGGTCAGGATGACATCCTGAAATTCCAACCGGTGGTCCGGAACATCGCGGCCGATCGTGTAGTTCCAAACTTCGACCAGATGACGGAGATAGCGGATGCTGGCTTCGACCGGCGAAACTTTCCGCACGTTGTCGGGAGCACGCAAGGGCAGAAAGGCGGCCCGCCGATCCACCTGGGGGTGGCATAACCAGGATTTGGCCGAAGCCACCAGACGCGTCGGTACTTGCGTCCCGAATTGCCGGGCAAATTCACCCACGCAATAGTCCCGTTGCCTATCCCAGGGCAGCTGCAATGCCCCGGCAGGTTGCTCGCCGGCTGCGGGTAAATACAGGAAAGAAGGGAGCAAGAGCCGCTCGGCCACTTCCCCGGCTGCCACGACTTGAGGAATCGGCAAGACCTGGACACGGGGTGATCCGCCAACTCCCGTATCAACATACGCCAAAGCGCAATTCGTTGTTCCCAGATCGATTCCGACGACGAAACGTGAAGCCATGGCTGCCTCCTGTAAGATGACCCTGGGAGAGGAGTTGTGGGGAATCCTGTGCATGGTTTTGTGCATGAAGGAATCCCCTCGGCCCATCTCCTCGGGTCCGACAACCGGTAAGCTGAGACCTGTTTGTGCCGGTTGCTCCCTAGGGGGTGAGAGTTTGCAACGTCGGTTTGTTGAGAATTGTACGCCTGCGATGGAACACCGATAGCCGAATTGGGTGAAATCAAATAGCTTGGTGACAAGGACCAGAAGATGCTTTTCGTTGAGAAGCCATGACCACCATCTCTGCTGCTGGAACTTCCACGTTATCGCTCGCTCGTCTGACGGGCGTAGGTATGATCGTCTTTGTGGCCAATGCCGCCTTGCTTGTGTTGCAACTTTCTGCGAGCCGACTTTTAGCACCCTTCGTGGGTTCCAGTCTGGAAACGTGGACGTCGATTATCGGGGTATTTCTCGCGGGTATTGCCTTAGGGAACGGCTGGGGTGGCCGATTGGCGGACCGTTTCCCCCAGCCACGGACCCTGATGCTGGTTCTGCTCATCAGTGCACTGACAGCCGCCTGGATGGCGGTGTTCCCCATGCTGCTGCAACTGAGCGGTCTCTACAAGGCGGTCCCGCTAGGCCCCCGGATACCGATCCTCGCCGTGTTACTATGTCTGCCGGCAGGATTTACCCTCAGTTTGCTGACACCGTTAGCCATCAAGCTGGGCTTGCCCGACGTTTCCAAAACAGGGCGAGTTGCCGGCCTCATCTTTGCCCTGAGCACCCTCGGTTGCCTGTTGGGGAATTATCTGACTGGCTTTTACCTGATGCGGTGGTTCACGATTAACACGCTCGTGTTGATGTCAGCAGTGTCCGTGTTGATTCTCGCGGGGTGGGTCAGCCTGGCTATGCGAGGAAATCCCGCGACTCGGGAGACCATAAGTACTCATCCATCATCCGGTGCAGCTTTTGCGGCGGGTGTGGACGATCATCAGACTGAAGCGGTCCCACAGTACGCAGCGGAAAGTGTCAACTCTTCAATCTCCTCATACCTGATCCGCGATATCCGCCTAGCATATCTGATCGTATTTATAGCAAGTTTTTGCGGTATGACCCTGGAGTTGACGGCCTCACGAGTATTGGCACTGGAACTGGGTGTGTCTCTGTTTACCTGGACCGGGATTATCGGTGTGATGCTGGCGGGAACGGCTCTGGGAAATCTCTGTGGCGGACTCCTGGCAGACTTCATGAACAAACCGAACCGGTTACGCAACCCCCGCTTCGCTTTGGCAGCTACCTTGATAGCTGGCGGAGCTGGTACCGTGGTGTTGTTTGTGATACGGTTCTTGGTGAATGAGTTTGGTCCATTTGCGGATTGGGAGCCGATGTATCAAGTTTTAGGCTGGACGTTCAGTCTGTTCTTCCTGCCGATGTTTATCTTGGGTATGGTGTCGCCCCAAGTGATCCGCCTGGCCATGCCCGACGTGACGCGAGCGGGCCGAGTTGCAGGTCGCATCTACGCCTGGAGCACAGGTGGAGCGATTGTCGGTACCTTTGCCACCGGGTATGTGCTGCTCTCTCAGTTGGGAGCTACAGCCACGCTCCTGGGTGTAGCCGCTACCCTGACCCTGACCAGTCTTCTGATCACGCGGATCTGGGAAAATAGCGTGCTTCTTTACTTGGCCAGCCTGGTCATCGGCGGTGTGACCGGAGGGGTCATCCTGAACTATCGCGGAGATAGCGATCCCTTCCTGATTGTCAAGAAGGAATCGAACTATTACACCATCCGCGTAACGGTGGATCGCACCTATTACGTCGACGAAGATGGAAACCGCTACTACCGACCCACAGGATTTTTGAATTTGTCCCTGGACATGCTCCTGCACTCGAGTGTGGACCCTGCCCATCCGGAAATACTGCATTACACTCATGAGTATGTTCAGATGGAGTTTGTTCAGGCGGCTCGGCTTCGCACACCCGAGCCCCATGTCCTGGTGATCGGTGGCGGAGGTTACACCTTCCCGCGGTATGTTATGGAAGTTATGCCGGAGGCCCGGATGGATGTGGTGGAGATCGACCCAATCGTCACCCAAGTGGCCCGCGAATATCTCGGTCTGAAAGACTATCCCAACATGCAGATCTACCACATGGATGGCCGGCAATACGTGGCCGAAAAAGCGGCGCCGGCAAGCTATGATGTCATCGTGCAGGATGCTGTCAACGATCTGTCCGTACCAGCGCATTTATTAACCCAAGAGTACAATGAAGCTGTCCACGCTGCCCTCAAGCCCCATGGGGTCTATCTTCTCACGGTGATCGATGCTGTGGAGTATGGGCAATTGTGGCGTGCTGCGATGCACACACTCCGCCGGACGTTTCGCCATGTCGAATTGCTGGGAGCTGATGAGATCAATATTCAGGATCGACAGGTGTTTGTCATCTATGCTTCAGACAAGCCGTTCGATCTACGAGAAATCCAAGAAGGTGTCGCAAACTATCAGCAACGTCATCTGTTGCCCTTATTCGAGAGAGCCCGTCCAGCTATGATCACGGCTATGCTTGGCGGAGGGGCTGCGACAGCGACAGCCTTGTGGACTCCGATGCCGATGCTGGCGATCACCAGCGAGCGGTTGTCTGTTGTTCCCACACGAATCCGGACCGTTCGGGCCGACCCTGAGATGATTCGTCCTTACCTGGAGATGGAGCCGATCATCGTTCTGACCGATCAATTCGCGCCGGTGGACAATCTCATGGCTGATGTTTACCGCTACCGTTCACGCCGACGCCCCTGAGATGCTCCGCCACCTGATCCGGTCTGCATTCCCCGAACGTGCCTGCTTGGACGGGGTCTTACCTTATCCAGTATCCTGTCCCCCGAGCCAGCCGTTGGCCTTCGTATCCAGCTTGGTGATTGCTCAGGGTCCGTTGACATCGCCCGTGAGGCAGCTTATAGATGCATCGGTTGGGGGAACCTGCTTTGCGATATGTACTGGATCTTCTCGGAAACACATGCCACCGGCACTATCAGCCAGGAAGTGCCAGCGGTGGCCAGATAGTAGGACTGGGAGTCTCTAGAAGATTGCGGAAACGGTTGAATACCGGGACCAAAGGAAGGGAAAGCACCCGGAGGGGAGAAGGATGAGCTTGACCGCTTAGCTGAGGGTGGTGTTTGAACAGGATGCCCGGAGGGGACGATATCATGACAGTTTCGGGCAAGAGCGGTGGTTGGGTGATCCCTGCGGAATGTGTCCGGATGATCCCAGAACCAGTCCGTGTGGGACCACCGCCACCAGAGGGTGCAGGGGCAGAACCGACTATCGTAGTACACCGCGAAAATGATATGGTGCGTGCGGTGGATATTACTTGCGTGTGTGGTCGAACGTATCGCATCTGGTGTGATGCAGAATCCCCACACATGACGTCGGGTTATCAGCCATCCTCGTCAACATGAGTGTCATCAGGTAAAGTCCGCAAGTGATGGATAGGATAGCAGAATTGATGAAAGGGGATCGTAGAGCGAGTTTGAGGAACAAACAGGATCAGGCTTGTTGTGGTGGTTGGATTATCGTGTCCAGGCATTAGGACGTCCCCTGGGAAGGCTGACTTTTACCGTGGATTCCAGGTAAACTCATTCAGGATGATGACCTGTGGGCGAACAGGGGGACGTAGGATGCGGGCGTGTGTCCGAGAGTTCGAGGCAGACAGATCAAGGAGTGCTGGGGTGCATCGAACGCTTAGGACCTGGTGGATTTTCTGGGTTCTGATGATGGGATGGATCGCAGGTTGTCGCCTGCCTCCGCGGGGGGAGCAACTGGATATGCCCGTACCTCTGCCGTATGAGAAGGCAGCGGGCAAATTTTACCAGCGTGGCGTCGATAATAACGGAGGGAGCATAGTCGCCCAAGCCGGTCTGTCGTCACGGGGAACAACCTCTCCGGAGGTGATAGCAGCCGGTGGGCCTTGGAATGCCAGAGGGGAGAACAAGTACCGTCCCGGTCCCCAGGTGCCTCCCCAACCCTTGCCACCGCCAAGTCCATGGACAGGAGGCGATCCCCACCAACGGAGCATGCCCACTGTCCTGGGAGAACGTTTGGAACTAGGACCTGCGGACAATCCACTCGAACGAGTAGTGGAGCTGACCCGTGAACTGGAGTCCCTATCCCTCTACAACCGTTCTCTTCAGGAACGGATCCAGCAATTGGAAGCGCAGCATCAGGTGAGGGAACAGGCCCTGGCGGAAGCCATGCGACAGGTTGAAACCGCGACCCAGGAAGTCACGCGCTCCCGCAATCAGATCGGGCAATTGCAGAACGAAGTGGCAATGTTACAAGCACAAATCCGACAAATGGAAAAGGAGGATGTTGAGCTGTTGCGGGCGGTGATCAGTGCCCTGGAGAAATTGTTGGGCGAACGGAGGGAACCATGAATCGTCGGGGCTTCTGCCTGAGCGTGCTCTGTGGTTCCCTATTGACGGGATGTCGGCAGTTGCTAACCAACGTATCTCGGCCTTTCCGGCCACCGCCACCTGGGCCCCCATCGTTCAGCTACTATCATTTGACGGGATGGACTTGGGAGTCTGTTCAACGGGTCGTGGTGCTACCCTTTTTGAATGAGACAGCGTTTTCCCGTGTGGATGAGGAAGTGCAGCAGAATTTGATGGGTGAATTGCAGCGTCTAGGACGGTTTGAAGTGGTGTCGGCGCCTGCCGATGATCGGGCGACACTATCGGCATCTGTGCGTCGAGGAGGGCGGTTTGACGAAGCTATCCTGCTCGATATTGCCCGCTGCAGTAGCGCTGATGTGGTCGTGCATGGGATAGTTAGCCAATATGCCCTTCATCCTCGTCCGCGGCTAGGACTGGTCTTACAAGCGGTGGCCCCCGAATTGGGGAAAGTCGTGGCCTCGGTCGATGGCCTATGGGATACGACGGATGCCACTTTGGCCGAACGCTGCCGCGCTTTCTATCGCCAACGGCCGCGTCCAGTGCCAGCCTTCATCCGTAACAATTTTGTTGTTCACGATTCTGTTTTCACGGAAGAGTTGGCCCTGGATTCACCCATGCTTTTCCAGCGATGGGTCTGCTGGGAGGCGGCGATCATCCTGCTCGGCTATCGGGTTCCAGGTGTCGCCTATGGGGTGCAGAACAAGCCTCTATCCACTGGGATTCCCCTGCTGCCTGATGACACTGCTCGGCCAATCCATACCCCTGCGGTATGGGTGGAGCGTCCTTACGGGGAATAAAGGCCGTCTTGATACTGGGAAGCCTTGGCCATTTATCGAGGCAGGGAAATCCATTTGGTCTTGCGATCTTTGGAGTCACTGGCTAAATCCAAATCCGGCAGGGACGACGGATCAACACGCGGAGCAAGGAGGCAGGTAATGGCAACCTCTGGGAGTTCGCACCATGTCCGTTGCTGCATCTGCTGCTCCATCCCAGGATGTCGCCCCTGGGGGGAAGAAGAGCCGCAAACTGCTTTTTGCAGGGGTTGGTGTCCTAGCCATCCTGGCAGGAGCTGCTTTGCCGCTCGTCGTGGATGTGTCGTCGTTGCTGGGTAAACCTAAGGAGGCAGATAAGGAGAAACCCCACGCGGAAACCAAGACGACCATCGTTCCGTTCGGGGATATGGTGGTGAATCTTGCGGACGAACGTGCCATGCGCTATCTGCGGGTCAAATTGGCCGTACTCGTTGATGCAAATAAGGAGAAGGAAGTCTCGGACTTGTTGGCGAAGAAGAAACCAGCTGTCAAAAGCAAGTTGATCAGTCATCTGGCTGGCAAAACGCTCAAAGATGTAAGTGGTACCATTGGGGTTAATCGCTTGCAGCGGGAAATTTTGGAGCGATTTGACGAAGTGCTTTACCCGGAAGGTCATAGTCCACTCCGTGCCATCTTGTTCGAGGAATATGTAGTGCAATGACATCACCCCAGCCATTCGACTTCCGCCAGCCACCTCCAGGGACGCTTGAGCGTCAATTCGGACAATGGTTGCAGCAGGCACTCCGGCGGATCGCTCAACAATCATCCCGTCTCTACCCGTTTTCCCTCACTTGGGAATTGGCACATGTGGAAACAGCTACGTTCGCCCGCTTGGCTGCTGTCATGCCTGATGATGTGCTCTGCTTCCCCCTGACCACGGATGATCCGGTGGATGGAAGCCTTTGGCTCGTGCTGCCACGCCCCGTCCTGATCACCTTTCTCATAGGACTTTTGGGGGAAGTACCGAATCAATGGCAGGATAGTCGAGAACCCACGGACTTGGAATCGGCCTTGATCGACTATATGCTTCGGGAATTGTTCCTGACCCCCTTGGAACACTCCTGGCCTGACACACCGTTATCCTTGACGGCCGGAACTGGTCAATCGCTTCGAGCAGTTTTGCGACGTCATGAAACCGTATCGACCCTTCGCGCCACGATCCATCTGACTGCTCCCTGGGGAAAACAGACACTCTGGTTGTGTGCTCCCCGTCAAGGACGTTGGGAGCAGCTTGGTACGCCGCAGCCAGTTGCAGGGCCGTCCCTTCCTCCGGCTGCGTGGCGTGCTCAGTTGGAATCGCTGGTGCACCATCTGCCTGTGGAACTAACCGTCGTTTTAGGACAGGTGGATACCACTATGCAGCGAATGGCAGAGTTGAAGGTGGGCGACGTTCTAGTATTACGCCAGTCGGTTCATCAACCGCTCCACACGTGGGTAGGAGGTGTGCCGAAATTCCTTGTCTGGCCTGGTCGGCGGGGGACGCGTACTGCTATCCTCATTGATGCTGTAAGCTCGGATTTCCCTCAGTCTTGAGCTAATGCTTATGGTGGACCCTCCAGCCTCAGCGACTTCGCCTCAGCAGGCGGTCGATGTACAACCGGCGGTTCTGGAACCGTTGGAAAAGCCCACGCCGCCGTCCGCGACGACCCCTTTGCCATTAGAGGCGCTCCGCGATGTTCCCATCACGATTACCGTCCAGTTGGGCCATGCTGTGCTACCGATTGGAGAATTGCTGAAATTAGGGCCCGGTACCGTGTTAGAACTTGAAGAGACGGTCGGCACACCGGTCGAACTGACTGTGCGTGGAATTCCCTTTGCACGCGGAGAAGTCGTCGTTGTCAACGATCACTTTGCGGTGCGCATCACTCACCTGCACGCCCCTGATTCGCCACGAGGGTTACCATGATATCCACCGTCCTCCTGGCTGATACCTCTTTTCGACTTGCAGACAGTTACACCCCACCGCATGCGCCTCCGCTTGACTTTCAGGGTCTATTCCTCCGCTTGATCATCTGGACGGTTTTCCTCATGGGCCTTTGCCTGACGACTTGGATGGTTGTCAAGTATAGACGTCGTCCGCGATCACTCACCGAAGAGAATACCCTTCGACTTCAGATGGTAGTTCCCCTCTCACGCATGGCCAGCTTATATTTTGTGCAAGTAGAAGAACAGACTGTGGCGGTAGCCACCGATTCTAGCGGACTACGCACGATGATCCTCCTCAGTCCGCTCTTTGCCGACTCCTTAGCGCATGCCACATCGGGCAGGCCGGAGGATGACCATTCCGCGCAACCTTCCGGGGTCTTGTCCTCCGTAAAGATAACGGCAGAGCCTCCTGGAACCTCGGAGCCGTGAGTTGCCCCCCCTTTGCCTGCATTACCAGCAGGTGGCCTAAGGCACGATTGCGATTCCCTTGCATCGAAAAGAGGGAGATGATAGATAGCGATTGTTCAGCGCTTGATCAATCCGGTTAACGGATCAAGTTGGCTAGTTCTTGCAATGTCTCATTAGCGGCGGTAATCGAGCGGGCATTGACCTGAAAGCCTCGCTGGGCAATGATCAAACGAGCAAACTCAGTGGCGATGTCCACATTAGAACCTTCCAGGGCCGAACCTTGCACGAGTCCTAGTCCACCAGTGCCGGCTGCTCCGATAACGGCTTCCCCCGAGGAAGGAGAAGCGGCATAGTAGTTGTTGCCGCTGCGGAGCAGGCCCGATTCGTTGTTGAAGCCGGCGATCGCCAGTTGAGCCAGCGGCTGGGTTCGTCCGTTACTGAATTGCCCGACTAGCTCCCCGTTTTGGTTGAAGGAAACACTGATCAATGTTCCCGAGGCAAAGCCATCCTGAGTGACTGCTGCCGCGGTAGAAGGGCCGCCAAATTGGGTCAATCCTGATGATGTGCCAGGTGTACCCAGGTTGAGCACGATATTCTGTGCCGCTGCTCCTGGGATGCCACTGATGTTGACCGTGAGAGTCGCCGGCGACACCAACAAACCTGCGGTATCGAAAACAATCGGAGTCGGAGGAATGGTCGCTGTGCCTCCCGTTACCGTCGCCGAGGCCTGGAATTGATTCACCGCGGTTTTCGTAAAGGTAATCGTGAGTGCACGGAGCGTACTTTGCGAATCGTAAATTTGGATTGCTGTCGATATGCTATCACCGACGTTGAGAGTGCTGCTGAGGTTCCCTTGGAGTACGACATTGGCCGTCGGTACGCCAGACAGGCCAGCGCCAAAGGGTACACGGATATCCAGAACACCTGGGGTTTGAAAGCCGGGTTGACCAGGCTGCGGCTCACCTACCGTACCGGTACGTTGTACGCGAAAGCCTGTGACAGGATCGACGAGGAAGCCAGCTGCGTCCACCGTGAACGAGCCAGCACGTGTGTAGAACGTGGATGTGCCATCCGTCACCACGAAAAAACCTTTCCCCTGAATCGCGGCGTCTAATGTTCGACCTGTCGGATTGATCGAGCCTTGCAGGAATACGCTATCTATAACGCCTATGGCAGAGCCGAATCCAAGTTGGCTCGGATTGGTTCCACCAAAAGTGCCTGACGGTGCCGAACCGGGATTGAGAGTTTGATAAAAGATATCCTTAAATAACGTGCGCTGGACCTTATATGCTGTGGTATTAAGATTTGCCAGATTATTACCCACAACATCCAAGGCACGCGAAAAAGTTAATAAACCTGTGGAACCTGTAAACAATGCTGTCAGAGCCATGATGTCATACTCCAGGGAAGCTTGAAGTTGGGACGTTTTTCGGATCCAACACCTTAGAAGACGGAACGAATCTGCTCTAAGGGGACTCGCTCCGTACCGATTAGGAGAATCACCTGCCCATTTTGTACATTGATACCGCTTACGGAACCAGTGCTTGGGGAACCGCCTGCTGGGGGTTCGTAGGTCACGGTACGGCCGATCAGACTTGCCCCGCCCATCAATTGTTGCAAACGCAGCATCTGCTCGAAGCTGACATTCAACGACTGGATGCCCTGCAAAGTGCTGAATGCAGTCAATTGGGATATGAATTGCTGGTCGGTTATAGGCTCTAAAGGATTCTGATTTTGCAATTGCGTGATGAGCAATTTCAAGAATTGCTCTTGAGTGATCGTATTGATAGCTGAAACGCTTGACATATTTAGATCCTCCTCCCTACACGCCAATGCTGATGCTGTATAGCATTATTATCTTGATTGGATCGATTATCGATCCTTTTTCTTTAGCGAATCATACAATGACATCGACACGATTCCGTTCTATGCTATCAACATCGTCGCTACTCCAGGGTTCTGGTGTGTTAGTAGCCGGCTCGTAGTTCGGTTGCTCATTCCACCATTGGGGAGGGGGTTCCGATGGTTGCCAGTATGACCAGCCGCTATCGGCTCGAGAACCCCGCGGGTCGGCAGCAATTGCCCATTGACCTGGATTCAACCCCAAAGTTTCCAGTCGTTGTCGTAGCTCTGGCATCTGATCCGCGAGCAATCGACGCACGCTCTCGTCGGATACGAATAATTGACCGTGAATTTGACCCTCTCTCAGACTCAAATGGATTTGCAAAGGCCCTAGTTCCGGTGGGTGAAGATGCAGCCGGAACACGGCTTGCCCTTCCTTGTTGAGTTGGTGAAGATGGAGTTGGATCGCTGTCACTGTCTCATCAGTCAACCCGTGGTCCGTTGTAATTTTTCCAGAAACAAGGGGACTGTTGATTGCGGTTGCGCTATCCGCAATAGGGATTCGTACTGAAGGCATGCCAGGGTTGGTCCATGCATTCACGAGTGTACTTACCTCTGGGTTTCCAGCAGGGGAATCAATGCCGAGGAGATCTCCATGGATAGGCTGATTTTGGGGTTGGGCTGTACCGGATGGGATGCCTAAGAGGTGAGGGGAGAGGTGCTGGAATTGTTGTAGATGCTGAAATTGCTGAACAAATTCGGAAGATTCTACTAAAGAGAGGGATGCCAGTTGTGCTCCCATTTCTGCCAAAGCGGCGATGCGGTTGCCAGCGGCACTGGGACGTTCTCCGATTTGCGTAGATGGCAGACCAACTTGAACTTCCACAGCGCCGATTGGTTCTGGTACTTCGATGAGCGGTTCGCCAGGCATAGTGACAGAAGGCAATAAATTGCTCACAACAGGAGCCAATGCCGGGATGAGGGGAGAAACTCGCCTCATGGCATCGGGGTTCGTAGACGACAGGACTTCTGGAACTATCTCGGTTCTGGCAGAGAACATAGGGGCTGCAACCGTAGCGAGAGGATTCGTTTCACTCCCCGCAGGCGTATTCATACCGTTGTCTGTCGATTCCCCCGAGGGTGATGCAGCCGCTGGGTTAGCAACGGAGCCTGTTTCATTGTCAGGGAGGGTGATTCTCGTGAACAGAGTCACAGAAGTCTGATCAACTGGAGCTCGACTCCCACTGCCTGTGGACAGGTCTGAAGGTGAATCCGTGGAATGAGGGCCCGCGGAAGGACTTAATACACCAGGAGCAAATATATTCAAAAGAAGGGTGAGTAACTCGATGGGGGCGGCATCTTTCACCGGGTCCTCGAGGGAGCGGGGGCGGGATTCACTGATAGGACGCACGGGGTTGGGATCAACCGCAAGTGGATCGACGGGAGTGGCGTTAGCTTCCAGAACGATACGAAAGGGAGAGACAACGGAAAAGGATAATCCTGGGGCAGGCAATATCTCGTTATCGGCGGTTCCGAAGCCGCGAATTTCAGTAACATTATTTGCTGCAACAACAAAGGGCATGACTCATCCTGAATGGGGTATGTTGGGTGCCATGGAGCTCAGCCCGTAAGTTTTCCCCAGCCGCTCCCGCCAGATCATCTCTGTTAGTTGGGGACCTCCGTAATTTCTAAGCCAATCTTCGCCACTGCGAATAGCATCCTCGATACACTCGATCAGCCCGATGGCTTCTTGTCGGATATCTTCCGGTAAACATCCGCCGTCACTCACCAATACATCCCGTAGTTCTTGTCCTGCCTCGATAACACTTTGTACCAACTCTGGAGCTGGCTGTCCGCGCTTCCACAGTTCCATCAACTGTCGAGTTCGCTCTGTGGCTTCTCGCAGACGTTGTCGCAACATTCCTTGCATGGCCACAAGGTTGGTCAAATTCATGGTCATGTGCCGTTGGCTTCTGGCTATAAGCTGATAATCTTTTGCCTCTTGCTATCTTAAACTGCGGTGTCTTTTATTTCTTTTTTTCTCTCAGGCGGTCCAAATACCCTTGGAACTCCTGAGTGGAGCGTAGAATGGACAGTTGCCAGATGGCACACTCCGCCAGAAAGTCATCTTCTCGGCTCTCTGCTACCTCCCGGTACACAGTTGCCGCTTCGCTGACACGCCCCGTCCGTCGCAGGCATGTTGCTATCATATATTTCGTGTAGGCACGGTCCTCACGACCCAGTGCCGATGTGTCGATCATCCGCAGGGTTCGTAGGGCCGCATCCACATCTCCATCTTTGAACAGATTGGTTGCGGAACGCAGTAAATCCAAAGGCTTGTCACCTTGTCCGATCTCAAACTTTCTCGTCGGAGTTTCATTCGCCTTAGGCCGCGGAAATGTCGGTGGACGTGACTCGATCCGCTGAAGTAACTCCTTCAACTCCTGTTGCAACCGACTCCGTTCAGAATAGAGGTTCCCTTTTCCACTTTCTGTGCTGCTACGTTGCTGGAGTAATGCATCAATCTCTGCCTTGAGTTTTTCCAATGACGCCTTGGCATCGTACCTTGTTTCCTGGGCCTTGATGGGCCACCAGACCAAAGCCGCTGCCATAATTCCTAAACTTAGGCTTCGAGGGAACAATCGTTGCACGGTTCGTCCTCACCTGCGTTCGGTCCACCTCATCTAGCTTTAGCAATCGCATTCGTCAACTCTCCTTTTCTAGTAAGGTAAAGTTGACGAATCGGCATTGCTACGACGCTGTAGTATAGCACAACATCGCGGCTGTTAGCTACCCTGCAAACAGACCGCCCGATCCATGCTCATGTACGCAACAAGTCCTCGGCAATTTGAGTCCAATTCACCTCATGAAACGAGTATAGCACGAGATTCTTGTAAACCTCCGGCGTCTCTGGAGGGATTCCGCCCGTGAGTTCAGCGCGAAGTTGCTGGGCTAGATGCTGAACAGCCAACTCTTCAGGGGACTTCGCAATCTCAGGAGACAATGAGGCGGCCCCTACGGCTTCCCGTGCCTTCTGAGCCTGGGTCTTCCAATAGCGATAACGCTTTTCATCGGATTGAATCCACATAATAATCGCTTTGGTGGCGGGACTTGTCTGGTCATTCGGGGTGTATTGGTGACGCCCGTTGTCCATCTGGAGTGTCTTCTCATCCGGAATTGTCCCGTATGTCGGAATAGTCATGGCTGCGCCACTTTGGACAGCATGCTTGCTCACCCCCGAAGGATCAATGAAATAGTTGGCCACGGATTGGCGTACCTTCTCATCTTGGGCTCCAATCCACATAACCAGAAAAAAAGCCATCATGGCGGTTACGAAATCTGCATATGCCACCTTCCATGAGCCACCAGACTTTCCAGCAGCCATTGCTAGTATCCCGATATTATCCAAAGAGTTCCTTCATCTCACTCTGGGTCGGACGGCAGTCGGTTCCGATTATGCGACGTGCGCGGACTACGACATCTTTAGGGCTGGAACCATCGTTGATAGCTACGATGGCTTCCGACAATGCACGGAAAAAGAGCAATTCCTGCTCACCTAATGCCTCCATTCTTGCACCCACGGGGGCAAAAAAACCGTAGGCCATCAATATACCCAGGAAGGTCCCCACAAGAGCGGCGCCTACCTTATAGCCGATAGTTTCGACAGGACCACCGATTGCTTGCATAGTAACAACGATTCCCAGCACTGCAGCAACAATGCCGAAGCCGGGTAACGAATCTGCCGTGCGTAACATAGTCATCACTGCTGCATGATGCTCTCGCTCAAGAACTTGGATTTCTTCCTCAAGCCATTTGCGTAATTGGTTCGATTCCACAGTACCATCGATAATCAACGATAGAGAGTCGCATAGAAAATGTCTTATATGGTGGTTATTATAGATCCTAGGATATTGCTGGAGGATTTCACTTTGGTCCGGATTTGTGACGTGAGAATCCAAGGCCAATAATCCGTTTTGGCGGACAAGACGAGCGAATGCGTACATGACCTGCAACATTTGAACGCATGTGGCTTTGCCATATGATGATCCCTTAAGGACCTGCAAAATCCCACGGATTAGGTCTTTCATGACCTTAGGCGGTGACATAATAATAAGTGCACCAAAAGCTGCTCCGCCTATGGTAATAAATTCGGATATATGGATCAATGCCCCAATTTTTCCACCCGCCATCGTAAAACCGACTACAACAGCGGAGAGAACTATAATGCCACCAATGATGACAACCACGATAGTCCCCGGATAAGATGGCCAGATCGGACCGGCTAGCTTCACCCTACCTACTGAATTATCGTAGATGGCGGTACCGATTTGCCAGATAAGTTAGGAGTTTTTGTATTCCCATAAAAATGATGAAATGGTAAACGGGTAGAAAACATGAGTAGTAGTGCTATGAGGTCCCTTTTTAGCGCTGTATTGCTATCGTTGATATCTATAAGTGTTAACTTATGTAATAACGAAGATCATGATATGCAAAAAATAGTAAATCAACTCATAAAAATAGTTGAGGATCCAAGTCAGCCGATGGATTCCCGGATAAAGGCGGCACAATTGCTAGGGAAACTGGGAGAACAAGCAAAAGAAACCATTCCCACTTTATTGGTAGTACTCCAACGTTTGCGAGGGAGAGAGTTGGAACCACTACAGGTGGCAATTGTTGACTCACTAGGACGAATGGGGTATGCAGCACGTATAGCATTACCCACCTTTGCAATCGCTACTGGACGTAGCATTGATATTGATCAGGCCATAACTCGAGCAACCGAAAGTATTCTCAACGCTACGGACCAGTATGACGTAGCCTCACTAACCAAGCAACTGGAATCCAAGGATCCAAGCCAGAGGCTTCGCGCTGTGGATGCCCTACGACGGATGGGAAGAACAGCAAAAGAGGCAATGCCAGCAGTAATGGCGTTACTAGATGATGAAGATTATATAGTAAGAAATGCTGCTATAGAGGCGTTGATGATGCAAATCAATGGGAATATACCAGAATCTGTGATACGAGCGATAGCTAAGGATCTAAATGAAACAGAACCAGGGAGGAGATTACTTGCTCTCTATAGACTTGGGAAAATTGGGCCTGCATCAGCTATTGTAATCAATGAAATCGATAAACTGAGAGATGATCCAGATGCAAGTATAAGACGCATTGCTCAAGAAGTTTTGAATAGAATTTTAGGTAAGACGAGATGATAAATTCAAGCTATGTAATCAAGAAAAGAATAACTGTAATAACGAGCAGTAATAGCCATGCTTGCCTGCAAGAGGTATTGTGATTCATTAAGTTTTACTATAGCCTCGGCATAATCAGTACTTTCCAAATTAGATTGAATAGATTTGTGTTCAAGTCGAAGGGCATCGAATCGTTCCTGGAGATCTCTTAGAACTGACAAGCGTGATGATACGATACCGGTATATTCAGATATTCGATCACGTGCAACCTCGATACTATGCATAGCATTTGTGATCGCATTGGTCCTTTGAGGGGAATTTGTGAGTAATGCATCACGCAGATCAATCAATGCCTGAAATATACTGTTACCACCAGATTGCTCTATTGTGCCACCAGCCAAGTAAAGCGGAATAGTCTGGGTATGTGTAATAATACCGGTGCTGTTATTAGTGGAACCCGTATAGACTATGCTGTTAATACGACCGTTGGTATTATATGATGCGATTGAAAACGGTCGTATATTCAATGAATCGCCTGAAAAAATATATGATCCATAGATGTCAGTATTGAATATATCTAGTACATTATGCAATAACATATCTACTTCCTCGCCCATAGATGCAAGAGTAGACTGGTCTAGAGTGGCGTCGATCCCGGAAGAGGCAATAAGATGAGCTTTTGTGAGCAGATTGTTGGCATTAGTTAATGCATTAACAATAGCGTTGAGTATATTTGATGAAAAAGATATATGCTCAATGGATGCAGATAAACGACTATAATTTATCCTATGATACAAAGACATATGAAACTTGGAAATATCATCAGATGGCTTGCTAATACTTATACCAGAAGCCACCGCCTTATTGTAGGCATGCAAGTTCGCAGAATGGCGTCTGATCTGAGAAGAAAGCTGATGGGCAACAATCTGTGAGGTAACTCGGGGAGTCATGATAATCCTCCACGACTAATCTAACATACCTAATAGTGTATCAAAAATATTATTAACGATTGAAATGTATTTAGATGATGATTGAAGCATCTTCTGGAATACTAAAATTTTAGTAAATTCTTCATTAGTATCTACACCTATGACCTCTTGTAATTTTGTATATACTTCATTATATATTGTATTCGTAAAATCATAGTCGTTGCGACTTGTATTAATAAATGAACCAATATTGGATAGTAAATCTTTTATACTATCTTCAATATTTTTACCTGTAAATATAGATTTATCCCGTATCTGAAGGAATCTCACCAGATTATCGGTATTTCCTGCTTCACCTGTCCTAGAGGAGGATAGTAGAAAAGGATTGTCGATGAATTGCTGCCTAAGACGAATCGTATCAGCGTTATATCCCTCAAATAACCCGTTTATGCCGAGCGCTGAAAGGATACCGGCAGTATCAGAATCTGATATAGGGCCAGAAGATGGGGGTACTGTGTCTCTACCTGCAAAGTCGAATCGAAATCCAGGCAGGCTATTTATTGTTATTAGTCCTGATTGTGAACTAACAGTGGATGCAATACCAGGTATTGATGATAAAAAATTACTAATATCTAATAAACTTTGTGTACTAGGATCAATGTTAATAGTATAGTTGGTTCTTGTATTATTACCAATGTCAGTTACACTAACTACTAAGTGGCCACTATATATATTATAAGGGAGATTTTGTGATGCTAAAGGCGCATTTATATCTGGAACTGGTATGGTCGACGAGACGGTAGTTAGCTCTCCTGATCGGCCAATACCAGTTGCATTTACATGATTAAAGCTTCTGATAAATTCAGAAGATATATTATTTAATAAATTGTGCAGTCGTGGCAAAAAATCATTGTATAAAAAGAGAAGAGCCCCTAACTTTCCATGTCTGGTATTTATGGTACCAAATGTGTTAGACAAGAAGATATTACTGCCAGTGTAACTAGCATCAATTTGATAATAGCTATCTCCTAGCACCAATGGGGAGCCTTCGGCAGTTAGTAAATTAACGCCATCTTTATAATCTATTAACTTTATATCTATTATTTCTGAAATATCCTTTATCTTAGAATCGATATTATCAGATATGAAAAAATCTGTAGATTTAGAATGTCGAAAGTTAAAGTCTGCTATATGTCTTAGATTTTCATTAACCTGATTGACATGCTTATCTATGATACCTCCTATATTATTTCGTAGGTTCAAAATATTCGTAGAAATATCATGAATAGATCTGACCGCAATATCAATAGACGATAATAAATCATGTATATTTGCCCTGTCAATAGAATACCTGGATATATTAGAATAAACATCATCTATCTTTTGTAGAATATCAGCGGTTGTTGCGTATGATTCGACTATTGGCATATATTGCAATATCGTTTCGTTAAATGATTTCTTATTAATATTATCATATAATTGATTCTGTAGAATATCATCTTGTATTCTTAATTTATGACTAAGTTTAACTCCGGACTCATATTCTGATGTGGTCAAAATAGGATCGATCCGATGGTATAAAGAAACATCAGCATTAGCAATATTGTGTCCGGAGGTGAGGATCGACTGGTTTGCAGCTCGTATACCGGATAATCCAATCAATAAGGGAGTAAACATGTTTTACTCGCGTACGGAGTTAATGTTAGTACTAGATGATAATAATATCTGCATGTAGCGCCCCCGCCTGCTTTAGCGCCTGGAAAATAGCAATAATATCTCGAGGAGTAACGCCTAGTGCGTTGAGTGCACGAGCCACATCGGCCACAGTGGTTGTGGGGGGGAGTGTAACGAACCGAGCTTGCTGCTCAACAGCACCAACTTGAGTACGCGGTAATATAGCTGTCTGTCCTGGGGCGAATGCACTAGGCTGGGATACGGCAGCCCGCTCACTAATTCCCAAATAAAGATTTCCATGAGAGATAGCTACTGGTGAAATAGTGACATGCTCTCCAGCTACTACTGTTCCGGTGCGCTCATTTATGACTATCTTAGCTGTAGTATCAGGCGATACAGAAATCTGTCCGATTTCAGATATGAAGCTGACTACATCTCTAATCCGATCCCGTGGAATATATATTTGAATAGTACCGGCATCTATAGGAACAGAACAGGTAGAGTACTTCGAGTTGATCGTATTGCATATATTTTTTACAGTTGTAAAATCTGGCGATTTTAATAATAATGTTATTTTACCATACTTAACAATATTACCTAATGCTTCCTTCTCTACCACGGCGCCCGATGGAATGCGACCAACGTTAAGATGGTTCTTCTGTATAGCTGCAGCCTGTCCTGTGATGGAAAATCCTCCAACAGATACAGGACCCTGAGCAACAGCATAAATTTCTCCGTCAGCGCCACGTAGCGGCGTAAAAATCAATGTGCCACCTTGTAAACTACGTGCATCATCTATTGCCGATACTGTAACATCTATTTTGCTACCTTTGCGTGCATATGGACTAAGCTCTGCTGTGACCATAACCGCAGAGATACTTGTCGATCTAATAACAGATTCTGCAGGTAATTGGCTAAAAATCTGTGTAGTCGTACCTAGTCTCTGTAGCATTTCAACTGCAACTTGCTGGGTAAAAGTACTTCTACTACCGGTTCCGTCTAAACCTACTACTAGACCAAAGCCAAATAACTGATTTGGATGTGCACCTGCAACATCCGTAATATCTTTTATTCGCACCTGCGCATACACATATTGGTAGGTCAGTACTGAAGTACATAAAACTAAGATGTATTTACTAGACTTTACCATGGCCATATTTTATATAACATTCTATTAATATAGTTAGGATTGCTGCTTCTTGTTGATGTCCCGCGGCCTAAGTAGTAAATTCTAAGATTAGCTATCTTATCTGTCGTTACAGTATTACCAGCACGGATGTCTGCCTGGCGCACTATTCCGATTAGGTAAATTATCCGTTCCTCGCCGGAAATAATCCTTTTCTTGTATCCTTCAATAACCAAGTTACCATTTGGTAGAATGTCAACCACGATAGCGGTTATTTTGTCTGTAAATGAACGATTAGTGGTATTTCCTGCGCTACCTCCAAATGCGTATTTAGAATCAGTAGCCACGATTTTTCCTGGAGTATTGGTGTTTCCTATAGTTACCTCTGCGTTAGCAGAGCTGCTCTTTTCTAAATTCCTTTTATCTTGCTCCTGGACTACTGTGGCTTCGTCGATAATGATTGTAATGATATCTCCTACTCTACGAGCATTATTATCCTGGAATAAAAATGCATACCTTGGATTGTGTCTATCCCATATAGAGTCGCAATTATATATAGTATTTGAATTAAGGATAATTATAGTAATAAATAACATCATAATCCTCATTCAATTATTGCAGTTTTTTCATCAACAATTTTTCCATATATAATCTTTTGTGATTCAATATTTCGAAATTTAATAATGTCCCCTACCTTCCCTCGCTCTATTGCCTCTGCAATCGTTTTCACCTCTAGATTATTGAATTTATATATCAACGTCAATTTTTGCCCCGGTACTATATATTTTATCCCTTGCAGCTTTGAATCTGTAAAATAAACCTTTATACTACTTGGTCCTAATATTACATATTCATAATGAGGATTATATAGCTTAAGCCTGAATAGTATCTGTTCCTTAGTTATATTTATTAATATTTGATCTGGTGAGAATTGTGCTATATCTATCTTCTTATCATACAGACTGCCATTTATAGTAGAAATATCATCTAAGTATACAATTTTATTTTTTACAAATGCATTATTATTAAGCCTAATTATAACGGTATTCTGCTGACCACTAGTGTACGTTAAGCTTAATGTAATAATAATTAGTTTTTCTACTATATAATTTTTCATCTTATTAATTCCGTGGTCGTTGCTAGCATGTTATCTGCTGTACGTATGGCACGCGTATTAAATTCGTATGCCCTTTGGGATGTTATCAGGTTGATCAGTTCGCTAACTATATCAACATTAGATCGCTCCAGGTAACCCTGACGAATAAAGCCTGCACCATTCTGTCCGGGTACTGATATTATCGGTGCTCCGGATGAAGCTGTTTCTGCAAAAAGGTTCCTTCCTTCCGCACTCAGACCAGCCGGATTCTGAAAGCGAACTAGGGTCAGTTGCCCTACAACAGTGGTAGTGTTAAGAGCACCAGCGTTTTGGACGGAAACAGTGCCATCCGATCCTATACTAATGGATACAGCTTGAGGGGGAATAGTAATTTGCGGCGATACAAGGAATCCATCACTTGTCACTAAGCTTCCTTGTGCATTAATGCGAAAAGAGCCATCCCTAGTATAACGTATTTCTCCGTTAGGAAGTAATACCTGAAAAAAACCATCGCCTTCGATAGCAACATCTAGAGGATTTTGTGTATTTAGCAATGCTCCAGGTGTGAATATTTTGGTAATTCCCGATACCCTCGTTCCACTTCCAATCTGTATGCCAATCGGAACTTGCAATCCTTGAGCAGCTGTGCCTCCTGGTGCTTGTTGGTTATAGTAGAGCAAATCCTGAAAGGATATTTCACCTCTCTTATATCCTATTGTATTTACATTAGCTATATTGTTTGCAGTGTTATCTAGGCTAATAGTCTGTGCATTCATACCAGTCGCACTCGTATATAACGCACGAATCATATTAAGCTACCTCGTAATATTCATCTAGGCTCTCGTATTAAGCTGTAACATATCTGAAATTGTCCGTAGTGATCGTAATGTGGCATCATAAAAGCGCATGCCCAAAATCAGACTAATCATCAATTCGTGAGGTTGTATATTCGATGACTCAGTATATCCATGCAGGATGCGAGGCTCTACATCTTGAATTCCATTTTCATCTTCAATTCTATACATGGTGGCACCTAATCTTCTAATTGCATTTTCATCTGTGACCCTAACTATGCGGAGTCGTCCGATTTCTTCGCCATCTGCTATTATAGTGCCGTTATCCAAAACAGTTATGTTGTTGGCATC
>Ga0272447_1000385_pt1 | contig 34291 bp, 28 predicted proteins | sample YNPCB0133_FD_194589 | JGI IMG/M metagenome (GOLD analysis project Ga0272447, IMG submission 194589) | Hot spring microbial mat communities from Yellowstone National Park, WY, United States - YNP-CB-013-3 | ecosystem: Environmental > Aquatic > Thermal springs > Hot (42-90C) > Sediment | place... | reverse complement strand
GCGAGAGGTAGTCTCCCAATTCCAACCCGTACACGAAGAAGTCTTTCTCGATGTTGTGCAGCCGCGGTGAGATGCCCAGGTCGGAGGTATACACCAAGGGGCGGATGTAGAAAGAGGTGGAAGGGCGATTTTTCCGGATCAGCTCCACAATGACCTGCTCGATCTTCTCGGCGGGCAGATCGAAGCAGAGCAGGCGAGCACTCTGACTCAGCCGTCGGCAGTGGCGATCGAGGCGAAACACCAGCACCTGATCTGGGTTTTGCGGATCGGGGATCCCGCGCAGGCCGCCGAAGGCTGCCGTCCCGTAGTGCAGAGCATGGGTGGCAATGGAGATCTTCGCCTCGGCAAAGGGGACGATCTGGCCCTGAAAGTAGGCGTAGGGCAGAAAATCGGGCATGGTCGGCACCTACTGCGGTGGGAAAAGATGTAAGAGTAGGAATATTATCACCGATGGAGGCAGCGCCGGCAGCACTCGGGAAGATATATGCACCGCAGGGTTTTTTAGCCAGTCCATTTCTGCGAGGGCTGCGGCGGCAAATAGCTTCTAATCTACGAGGGGCTGACGAACTACACCCTATGACGCAAGGAGCCCACTCCCCTTGCGAAGGCAACAATGCTCTTTTTGGCAAGGCTTCTTTCACCCCGAGGGTGGTAGGGTAAGAATGTGGTTACTCAAACAGTTGGAAATGAAGCTTTCAAAACCTTCTGTTGCTTCCTTGCTTTTGCTGGGCGTTTTGCCCCTCAGCAGCCCGATGCTAGGGGTAGGCGAAAGCACAGAGGCAGCTTTTGCTCAATCTCCTGCTCCAGCCGTCCGCATTGAAGAAGCGATTCAGATTGCTCGATCTGCTGTTCCCAATGCTGTGATCAAAGAAGTTGAGTTGGAGCGCGAAGATGGGCGCTTAGTTTGGGAAGTAAAATTCACCAACGATGTTGAAGTCAAGATCGACGCCACTAGCGGCGATGTTGTCGATATCGATGACTGCACGAACTGGGGTAAGCGTTGCCGGAAAAAGCGGTAGTTGCCACTGCTTGATGAATGCTTGATGAAAAAGTAGCAATCTTGAGAACTGCAAAAGCTGGGGATCCCGTTCATTTGGGCAGGGGGAAGGTGTTCGCATAATAGCCGCCCGATGGCTGAGGCCAGTTTAACTGCTGGCCAGGGGCAGGTGGTCGAGTCGGTCTGGGCTAAAATGCTCTCTATCCGTCTTGCTGCTCCCCCTGATGGACGACCCTCCTTTAGCCTCGGCCCCCAGCCCTGAGTTCTCTTGGGGAGAGGCGTCTCTCAGTCTCCTCTGGGTTATCGCCCTTCTCCTCATCAACGCTTTTTTTGTGGCGGTGGAGTTTTCCTTGGTGTCGGCGCGGCGCTCCCGCATGGTGCAGCTGGCCAGCGAAGGGAACCGCCAGGCGGGGATTGTGCAAAAGGCCCAGGAACAGTTGGAGTATGCCCTCTCCACCACCCAGTTGGGCATTACCCTAGCCAGCGTGCTGCTGGGCTGGATTGGGGCCACCCAGGTTGCGCCGACGCTGTTTTTGGCCTTGAGGCAGTTGGCTTGGCTTCAGAATGTGGATCCCGCCCTTATCCGGGGAGTGGCAGTGGTGGTGGTGTTTTCGCTGCTCACCTATTTCCAAATTGTGGTGGGAGAGCTGATCCCGAAAACTCTGGCCATTCTCTACTCGGAGCCGATTGCGCTGCAACTGGCCTGGCTTAACCGCTTGGTGAGCCGCTTTTTGCACCCTTTCGTGGAGCTGCTCCGGTTCTCCTCCCGCTGCTTGTTGCAGCTTTTTGGCGTCCGCATCCCGGAGGCCACTTCTTTTTACAGCACCATGACGGTGGAGGAGCTGCAACTGCTGATTGCCTCGTCGGTGGAGTCGGGCAACATCGAGGCGGAGGAGCGGGAGCTGTTGAGCAATATTTTCGAGTTCGGCGAGACGGTGGCCAGCGAGGTGATGATCCCGCGCACCAGCATCGATGCGGTGCCGGAGACGGCCACGGTGCAAGAGGTGCTGGCCGAGGTGGCCGAATCGGGGCATTCCCGTTACCCGGTCTATGGCGAGTCTTTGGATGACATCCGGGGGCTGATTCACGTCAAGGAGCTCATTGGCGAGCTGGCCAAGGGATCCCTGGATTTGCATAGCCCTATCACCCCCTTTATCCGCGAGGCCCACTTTGAGCCGGAGAACAAGCCGATTGCCGAACTGTTGCCGGAGATGCGGCAGCACCACTGGCCGATGGTGGTGGTGGTGGATGAGTTTGGCGGCACGGCGGGCCTGATTACCATTCAAGACTTGGTGGAGGAGATTGTCGGCAAGCTCTCCGATGGCCCGGATCTCAAGGCGAAGGAGCCGGATATTCAGGAGCTGGACGAAAATACCCTCCTCATCCAGGCCCAGTTGGACATTGAAGAGGTCAACGAGCGCTGCCACCTCAACTTGCCCCTCCACGAGGACTACCAGACCCTGGGGGGCTTTTTGATCTACCACCTGCAGAAGATCCCGCGCGTGGGGGAAAAGTTTACCTACCAAGACATGGAGTTCCAGGTGGTGCGCATGGAAGGGCCGCGGGTGGATCGGGTGAAGGTCGTCCGCCACCGCCGCAGCTCTCCCAACCCCCTGCCTTCCCTGCCCCCTGCTCAGACGGCGCAGCCGGGCACTTGAGGAGCTAGGTTTTGACGACCTTGAGGGTCTGCAGCCGCACATCTTCGGGGCCGTTGATAAAGCCGCCTGCCTCGTGCACCAACAGCAGATAGTCCACCGCTTCCTGGGTCACTTCTTCGCCGGGCACCAGGATTGGGATCCCAGGGGGGTAGGGGGAGATGATCTCGGCACAGATATGGCCCACAGCCTCCTGGAAGGGGATCCGCTCGATGGGGGCGAAGAAGGCCTGTCGCGGCGAGAGCCGTTGCGGCGGCAGGGGAGGGCGTTTTAACTGGGCCAGGCGCCGCAGTTTCTCGGCCAGCGCCAGCGAGGGCTGGGATCCCTGCGCCTGCTCCGACAAGGCGGCCACGCTCTCCACCAGCCGGTCAATATCCCGCTGGGTATTGCCCAGGCTAATAATGAAGACCACGTTGTGCAGGGTGGACATCTCCGGCTGCACGTGGAAGTGATCGTTGACCCAGTCATGGGCGTCGAAGCCAAAAAGGCCCAGCCCCGACACCGTCACCGTCAGGCGGGTGCGATCCAAATCGAAAAAGCCAGGCGTGGAGCCGATGCGCTCTGGGCCAAAACAGAAGATACCGGGGATGCGGTTGAGGCGGGCGCGGGCTTGATCCGCCAGGGTCAAGGTTTGGCCTAGCAGAACTTCCCCTTCCAGGGCCATCTGCCGCCGCGCCACATCCAGCGACATCATCAGCACGTAGTTGGGGCTGGTCGATTGCAGCAGTTGCAAGATGTTGCGCACCCGGTTGGGATCGATGCGGGATCCCTTGAGGTGCAGCATCGAGGCTTGCGTCATGCCGGAGATGACTTTATGGGTGGACTGCACCACCAGGTCGGCGCCGGCTTCCAAGGCGGAGAGGGGCAGTTCTGGATGAAAGCCCAAGTGGGGCCCGTGGGCCTCGTCCACCAGGAGGGGCAGGCCGTGGGCGTGGGCAATGGCCGCCAGGGCTTCTAGGTCGCAGCAAACCCCGTAGTAGGTGGGGTTGACCGCCAACACACCTTTGGCGTCGGGGTGCTCGGCCAGGGCCTGCTCCAGGCCGGCAGGAGTGATGCCGTGGGCAATGCCCAGCTCCGAGTCAAAATCCGGCTCAATGTAGACGGGCACGGCCCCAGAGAGGATCACGCCGGCAATGGCCGACTTGTGACAGTTGCGCGGCAGCAGAATCTTGTCCCCTGGGTCGCACACCGCCATCACCAGGGTTTCCACACCGCAGGTGGAGCCGTTCACCAAAAACCAACTGCGATCGGCCCCGTAGGCCGCTGCCGCCAGCTCTTGCGCTTCCCGGATCACGCCGTCGGGATCGTGGAGGTTGTCCACCTCCGGCAACTCGGTGAGATCGGCCCGGAAGACGTTTTCTCCCAAAAACTCCCGCAAGTCGGCGGCGATCCCGCGTCCCTGCTTATGGCCTGGCGTGTGAAAGGGAGCCTTGTCCAAGCTGCAATAGTGGCGGATGGCCTCAAAAAGAGGGGCCCGCTCTTGGGCTTTGCGGTCCAGCAGGCGCAGACGACGGGACGCTTTGGACAGATGCGACAGAACCATGGACCACTCCCCAACACACCAGCGTCCAGCCATTATCCATCCCCAGCCTAGCCAAGTCCACCCTCAAGGTCGCCTCAGGAAGTGTCTTTCCTGCTAGCCTGGGTTTCAGGTTGCCTTTTCTTCCTGTATGTTTGAAAAACTGCCTCTTCCCCTGAGCACGCTCGTGTTGCTGGCCGGCGTTGCCGCCACGGCTTGGGGCTTTGCCTACTACAACGATCCCACCCTCAATCTCATTGGCCTGTTTGCCGGGATCCCCTTGCTGTTGGGAGGGATAACCATGAAGGTAGTGGAACTCAAGCCGGTACCTGCCCTGGCCGCCCCTTCTCTCGAGGTGATCCAAGCCCGCGCTCAGCAGGCCACGGAAATTCAAAAACAAGTCCGCGCCGACATCACCAAATATAGCTATGGGGCTAATGCCCACCTGGAAGATGCCCTGGAGTTTCTGGGTCTGCGCGGCCCTCTGGAAGCAGATCTGCCCAAGGTGAGAGGGTACAGAGAAGAACTGCGGGATGGCCGGTACACCTTAGTGCTTCTGTTCGATTCTCCCAAGGTTCCCTTTCAACAATGGCAGGAAAGCTACCAGAAAAAAATGCAAGGCTTCTTTGGCCGCGACGTGGAGGTGCAACTGGAGCAGCCCCAAGAAAATCAGGTGGAATTGGCGCTTGTTGCCCGAGGTGGATCCCAGGCCACCTGAGCAAGACGGCGGGGCTTAGGTCCTTTGATTTCACAGTTTTGTTCTTAAGATTAGAACGACTCACACAGGTGTGTTCAGAACTGAAACACTAGAGGAAGGAGACTTGGGGATCCCTATTTTTTGAATGGTAAAAAGTTAGCAGGATTCCTCTCTGAGCGACACGAAAACAGCGCCAGCAATGACGCTAAGCTCTCGTCCTCAAGCTGGTTGCCAGTCGCTTGCCAAAAGCTTCTACAACCCACCTCATGCAATCCAAGGGATCCCTGGCAGCAGTTGTCACCAGTTGGTCTCGTAGGGTTTTGGTTCCAAGATAAGCAGTTGGTCAAGAAACTTAACATCTAGGTCAACTCATCTTAACTCAATAAAGACTCCCCGAGCCATCGGGTTAACTTTTGTGGGTCTCAGCAGCCCAATCCTGAATAATCCAGGTACGCAAGATCTGGATTTCCTCAGGGCTCAAGTGGCCCAAGCGATCGGTGCCGGTGCCGTTGCGGCGAATATAGGCCAATTCGGGAGATCCGCTGCGTCCAATAAAAGAGCCGGGAAATTCTCCTTGGGGATCACTCACGGGGGGTCTCGGCGTCGGCATGGCTCCTGTCCCAAGCTCCAACAAGGAACCGGGGGCGTCGGCCTCTTTTCCTTCCCCATTCAAGGGGATCCCTGCCGCCCGCTGAATAACAGCATGGCGAGCCAACCAGCGCGGTTTCAGCAACTCGCTATTTTCTGATCCGGGCGTTACGTAACGCATCACCGCGGCATAGCTATCCAAAGGGCTGCGCCGCATCCGACCGGCCCGCTGATGACAACCCACACAGCTAGCATCCAGTAGGGGCTGAATATCTCGCTGGTAGGTGTATTGAGGCTCGGTGCGGAAGGTCAACTCTATGGGATTTTGTAAATCGAGCTCTTTGGCAGCAGGTAAGAACACTCTGTAATCAGTGCTGTAGCTGAGTGGCTGTAAAGGCTGTACAATTAGCTTGTTGCCCTGGATATCAAAGGCTACTTCCAAAGGAGGCTGGATCCCAAAAGCCAAACTCGTTATTCCTGTCGGAAGCTCTCGGTCGAAACGCAGGCGAATGCTTTGACCAACTGGGATCCCTCTTTGGCCATTGGAAGGATTGCTAGAGACCAATGCGACTCCACCTTGAGGAAGAGGAGTAAATTCTACCTGAGCTTTTCGGGCCGGCACTCTTGGTTGTAAAAGAGTCAACGCATTGGGATAGAAAGTGGCATATCGTTCCAGTTGGGTTGGCAATGGGTTTTGCTGCCAAACACTGCGAGGCATTCGCACTGTGAATAGGGGCACCTGTTGTTCGCCGGCTTGCCCCCGTACTTCTAAAGTAAGCTGCTCCGCTTGCGGCTGTGCCTGAAATTGTTGTGCCAAGGTCTGCCAAACCAAAGAGCGCGATTGCTCGACAAGCTGTGAATAGCTCTGCCCCTGCACCCGTAGAGAGAGATGGTAGGTTTGCGGCCAGCCCACCTCACCCAAAGCTAGCACCCAGGCCAGCCCGAAGGCGAGCAACAGGGATCCCAGCTTTAGCCAAAGTCGGCGGCAAGAGTTCGATATCAGCATTAAGCAGCAACGTATCTTAGGTTTTAGCAGTTTCTATGAGTGTCTTCCATCTTTGACAAAGCAACTGATTTGGGAAAATGACAGTCATTGGTGGGGCACTCTTCTAGTCCTCTAGAATAGTTGGGGTAATCAAGACAGCAACTTCACTTCTAGTGTTCGTCGTGTTTTGCCTACGAAAGAGAGAGCCTAGCAGAGGGATCTCAGCAAGAAGTGGAACTTTATCAACAGACACTCGATCCTCCTCTTGTATCAATCCTGCTAAAAATAGTGTTTCCCTGTCTTTAAGTCTGGTTTGCAAAGAGCCAACAGAACGCTGATTGAGTAAGCTAATTACGGTTCCGTCTGCTAAAGTAATTTGGCTACCAATAGATGAAACCTGGGGAAGAAGATTCAACGTAACGTAGCCATTGTCATCAATCCTGACGTTTTGAATAATTAAGTTGACTCCTGCGTTTCCTTTTTCAAAAACGACTGTTGACGTACCCGTTGCAGGGTCTGTTACCAACCTCCTATTGGTGATAACTTCTTGACCAACTACAATAGCCGCACCCGTGTTGTTAGCGACGACCACTTTTGGGTCAGCCAGTATCTTGGCTGTTCCTGAAGCAATAGCTGCATCTATGCGGGCCGCAAGAGATTGCTGGAGTCGGTTTAAGGTGTTGAACACAAGTGAGCCTCCAGTTCCTACGGAAGGAACTACGCCAACGTCAGGAACCGAAGACCCTGCGGGCTGGTTGAGGGGAGTTCCACCAAAGTTGGTATTATCTCCAGAGCCCAGTGCAAAGTTTCCGGAAGCACCGCCTAATGCAACTCCTAGATTAGAGTTATTATCGAGGTTAATCTCAATAAACCTAGCACTAACTAAGACCTGACGACTTCTAAGATCAATTTGGGCAAGGTAGGCTGCAATCACATCATGCTGGGCAGGTGTGGCAACAATAGTTAGTGAGTTCGTTCTTGGATCTGCTTGAATGGCTGACTCTTGAGCGAGAGGGATATTCGATGCTTCCAGAATAGCTAAAATTCTACTTCTGATTTCACTTGGAGTGATACTTAGTTGTCTGGCATTGATTTCGACTGTTGCTTGCCCGCCTCCGGCCCCAGCAGCAGTAAGGTTAAAAGTCTGTTCTGTCTCTTCAATTCTCAATTGATTAAGTCTATATGTTTTGACGATCCGCTGGCCGACTCCAGGGAGTGTAGTACCAATAAAAACTGTTTGCCCTACACGGGTTGCTTGCAGTTCCTTCAGGCGCAAGATAAAGTTAAATGTCTCTTGCAAAGGTGAGTCAGCTACATCCAAGGAAATCGTTAAGTCTGGAGGAACATCATTAAGGACTACATTTAGTCCAGCTCGACGCACCAAGAGACTCAACACGTCACCTACGGGAGCATCCCTCAGGGTTAAGGTGATCTTGGCATTTGAGCCCAAGTCAACTGGAGGGGGAGCAGGAATGATGCTGCCGACTGCAAGATCCCCTGCCGGAGGAGCTACTGCTCGACCCTGGAACGGAGAAGTGCTGAGATCAACAGATCCCGGTGGCAGTTGGGGTTGGTTAAGCTGGCCCACGGAGGGCACCTGAGAAATGACCGGCCTAGGAGAAGCTGGCTGAGGAGTAGGAGCTGTCTGAGCTGGCGGGGAAGAGGGAGGGGTTTGGGCAAGCGGCTGAGGATTAGGGGCTGTCCCCTGGGGAGAAGGAGGGTTTTGAGCAGCCGGAGGGGAGGCAGGAGCTGGCGGCGGGGCCACGGGCTGGGGTCGAGCCGGCGAGGCCGGTTGATTGGGCGCTACTTGGCTAGGCGATGCCGCTACAGGAGCCGGTGGAGCAGAGGGCAAGCCCTCAAACTCGAAGACCAACTGCGTTGGGCTGCGCTGGGCCAGCAAGCCCTGGGGAGCTGCCGCAACGCCGGCAATTTCTATCCGCACGCTGTCATTGCCCATTTGCTTGGCCTCGATGAAGCGCACTCCCGGCAGGGGAGACTCCTGACGATAGCGACCTTGACCTCCATCCAGTTGGGCATTGGTGATATCCCCAATCCAAGATTGGCCCTGCTGGGTAAAGAACACCTGTGGACGGGCGCCCCCCGTGGTTTGGATCTCCAGTCTCATGCGGTTGCCGTGGGGCACCAGGCGGATATCGGTAATGCGGCTGAGGCTTTGTGGATTGGCGGAGGTCAACTGCTGGGCGGCGGCTTCATCGAGCTGGCTTTCCACAGCCAACAGGGGCAGTGAAAGGATCAAGCTCAATGCACATCCCCAGGCGACTCGACGGTTCATCATCCTCACACCTCACTCCGTTAGCCAAGCGTGTTTCTGCTTTACTTCAGCACGGGTTCACCCAGTGCTTCCCTAATCAAAGCCGAAATTTTCGGCTTTGCCACTACCTGCAGCCGCTTTAGGGGAAATTTTTCGATAGGCAACACTATCTGTGCTTTTCCCCAATGGTTCCCATTTCCCGCCCGTCCCCTCCAATCCCAGTAGCGAGTCTCTTCAGGTGGGATCCCGTGGGGAAGCGACACTCAAACGCAGTGTATAGATTGGCTACAGATTGGCCTTGCCAAGCCGGGCTACTGGCTGGGTGTTGGCTGTCCTCCCTCAGGAGGTGTTTGCCCTTCAGGTGCAGGAGCAGTGCCGAGAGGAACGCCTTTGTTGTAGTAGTAAGCAACCAGATCGAAAGCGGCGTCTAGGTTCTCTGTGCCTTGGCCAGGGTTGAGAGAGATGTTGCTCACCCGGAACAGAGCGCGAAAACGCTCGATGTCTCTCATGAGGTTGATGATGTCGGTGTAGGGACCCCGCAGGGTGACGCGGGTTGTCTGCAGTTGGATGGCTGGGGCGATGATGGCAGGCACTTCTGGGTTGTTCGAGGAAGCTGGCGTCAGAGGGGAAGGGCTGAAACTGAGCAACTGAGCATTGGGTTGTCCCCGCACCAGTCGGTTGAGATCGATCAGTTGCGTGTCGGCATTCTCGGGGGTGGCGAGCAAGGCGCTGATCTGTTGCTGCTGCACGCGAGCCCTCTCGATTTGGTTGGGCAGATCCTGTAAGCCGGCAATCTGGCCCTGTACCTCCTGCAACTGGCTGGTTTTTTGGGCTACCTCTCTTTCTAAGGCTTGCACCTCTCTAATCAGAGGACGGAGTTGGGTGAAGGCCAAAAAGCTCGCCGCGCCCAGGCCCAGGATCCCGATCAACAGGCCAATGCGAATAGGGGTCAGCTCGACCCCCAACAATACCGGCGGCCCTGCCGGAGGTGCCACCAGTTGTTCGTCGTGAAAACTTTCCACCGAGCCGGTCATCAGTTCCCCTCCACTTGACGCAAAATGCGGATCTTTTCCACCAAGCCTATCGCTCCCCGCTGCTCCAGCTCGCGGGTCAACTCCGGGTCGGGATCCCCTATGGTTCGAATAGTAACCGTTAGGCCGTAGGTGACGCTGGGTTCAGTTTCAGGGGTGCCCTCCACTCGAGAGGCACTGTTGAGAACGGCACTGGTTACGAAGTTGGAATCCAGCAGAGTGAGCAAAAAGTCGTTCACCAAGGGAAAATCCAGCGCCCCGCCTTGGATGTTCACAGTATCGCCAGAGGCGCTGATGTTGGTTATCCATACCCCTTGCCCAGGGATCCTGCGCCGCAGTTCTTCTAGAATGGCCGACCAGGGCTGGACGGATCCGAGAAAAGAGCGAAACCCTTCCGTCTGGGTGCGAATGGTTTGCAGTTCTTGGCTGAGGCCCTGGAGTCGGGTCAACTCGGCATTGGCTGTGCTGAGTTCACCGTCGAGGCGGGTTCGCTCTGCCCTCAGAGTATTCCGCTGACGGGAAAAGCTGTCTTGGAAATACAAGAAAGCCCCCATGGCCACAGCAGCCACGGCAACCCCCAGACCAATGGCCAAAGCCCAGCTCTCAGCTCCGGCGGCAGTTTCCGGGCCAGCCACCACTCCCCCTGTCTGAACTGTGGTGGGAACCTCCGGTCTTTCTTTCAGAAAGTTGATCTCTGGTGTGTACATCTCACCGCCTCGCTCATGGTTGGGTATTGCGCTTAGGGGATCCTCTTGGGCGGATCCCGAAGACTACTTGCTGGCTTCCCGCATGGCCAGCCCCAGGGCCACTCCCATCGCCGGTCGCTCCTCCAAGGGCACCTCGATTGAATCCGGTATCAGGATGCTGCCGAAGGGATCCGCTAACTCTACGGCCAGGCTCAGCGACTGCGACAAGAAACCATCCATTTGGCCAATAGCCGCCCCCGGCCCAGCCAACAATACCTTCACCACAGGGGAGTTACTCTCTGCGCTGGTAAAGAAATCAATGGAGCGCCTCAGCTCGTCCGCCAAATCGGAAACGACCCGCGCCACGGCTGCCACGCCCGGGTTACTGGGAACCGGTTGCTCTCCCGTGGCCAAAACATCGGCGGGGTTGATCAAGGGTAACCTTAGAGTTCGCAACAGGTCGCCGGTGCGGCTAACCGGCAAATTCAGGGCCTGGGCTAGCACCTGCCGCATGTGAATGGTGCCGATGTTGACGGTGCGGGTAAACTGCGGGATGCCGTTGACCAAGATGCTGATCTCGCTGCTGTCGTAGCCGATGGAGCTGAGCAACACCGCCTCTTGGGGGCTGTACTGGATGAGTTGGTCACGGATGGTGCGAATGAGGGAGAAGCTGGCCAGCTCCACACAGCGCGCCTTCAAGTTGGCCGCCTGCAGCACGGCCAGGTAATTGTCCACCACCTCTTTGGGGATGGCTGCTAGCAGCACCTCGATGCGCTCAATGCCATCCTGGGAAAGGTCTAGGCCCAGGGGCTGGTAGTCCACATCCGCCTGATCCCGGGGGTAGGGGATGTAGAGCTCCGCCTCCTGTTCTAGAACCACCCGCCGCAACTCATCGGCAGGCAGGTCAGCAGGCAGGCGAATGAGACGGACGATCGCCTCTCGCACCGGCACCGCGGTCGCCACTGGCAAGCTGGTGGGCACCTTGTATTCGTTTAGTAAGTTGGCCAATGTCAAGCCAACTGTGCTCGGATCAAGAATGCGCCCCTCGATCACTGCCCCCTCTGGCATTTCCACGCTGTGGTAGTGAACCAGACGATAGCGACCATTGCCCTGCTTCTTGACTTGGGCAACAGCAAGGCGCTCGGGATTGATATCTACCCCAAGCATGGTTTGAGTTTTGGAGCCACCAAGAAAGCCGAACACGCCCTGCCCTCTGCGCCACTGCTAGACGCATACTACCCAATTTGTCTGGGGGTTACCACCATTTGCAGTTGACTGCTGGCAAAGATTTGTGCTAGCTGACCCTCCCCTGCCAGGGATCCCAACCCGTTCCAAGCAAGCGAGGCTTGCCTGTAGCTACACCCTAGATGGGAAAGGCAGAACTTGCGGCTAGAATCGTAGTCTGTATCTATATATATGGACACTGGGCTGACCCTATCGCCCCTCTTTGAAATGCTGAGAACTTGTGAATTCGACCTGGCCATTCCGGCCCCAGGCCGGCTATACCGCGGCAGCGGCATCCTCGAGGCTGTCCCCCTGACAGCTCTGGGATCCCGCGTGTTGGTGATCGGGGGGGAGCGCTCCCTGGCCGTGGCCGAGCTGCCCCTGAAGCGCAATCTGGGGCGGGATCCCGCCGTTCAGGTTTACTGGAGCACCTATGGTGTCGACTGCAGCGAGTCGGAGCTGGCTCGCCTACAGGCCCTGGCCACGGCAGAGTCCGTAACCGGCATTGTAGGGGTGGGGGGCGGCAAGGCCCTAGACACGGCCAAGTTGGTGGCCCATCGCTTGGGGATCCCGGTGGCGACGGTGCCCACCTCCGCCGCCACCTGTGCCGCCTGGAGCGCCCTGTCCAACATCTACTCTGACACAGGTGCCTTTCAGCGGGATGTGGCTTTGGATCGGGCACCTGCCGCTTTGATTCTGGACTATGAGCTCATCCTGCAGGCCCCGGCGCGCACCCTGGTGGCCGGGATTGGAGATGCCTTGGCCAAGTGGTACGAGTCTTCTGTCAGCAGCGGCGCCTCGGAAGATGCCCTGGTGATCGGAGCTGTGCAGCAGGCCCGCGTTTTGCGGGATTTGCTCTTGCAACAATCGGTGGCGGCCCTGCGGGAGCCGGGTGGCACGGCTTGGAAGCAGGTGGTGGATGCCTGCATTTGCCTGGCGGGGATCGTCGGCGGCATGGGAGGGGCCAAGTGTCGCACCGTGGCCGCCCACGCCGTTCACAACGGCCTAACCCATTTGCCGGGACACCGGGCCACCCTGCACGGGGAGAAAGTGGCCTTTGGCATTTTGGCCCAGCTCCGCCTAGAGGAGATCCTGCAGGGAAGCCAGTTGGCGCTGGCCGCCCGCACCCAGTTGCTGGCGTTCTACCGCCAGGTGGGGCTGCCCCTCAACTTGCGGGATCTCCACCTCGACCACCTGGGATCCGCCGAGCTGCTGCAAGCAGCCCAGGTGGCCTGCCAGCCAGGCTCCGATATCCACCACCTGCCCTTCCCCGTCAGCCCGGAAGCCCTGCTGGTGGCTCTTACCACCACCGACCTGACCAGCTCCAGCCCCGCCTTGCTGCGGCTTTAGGCCCGCCAGCCTCTGCCACCTTAAACTTTGCCGGTACGGGCCTGAGTTTTCCTCACCCGCCGCCGCGCCTCGCCGTAGGCCCCGGAGGTGGCGCCTGCCAAGATCAGGGCTCCGCCCAGCCAGGTCCACCCATCTGGGAGCTCGGCAAATGCCCAGAAACCGATTAGACTGGCCCAGAGCAAGCGGGAAAAATCCAGAGGCAGCAGCATCGTCACCTCAGCCAGCTTGTAGGCTTGGGTGAGGGCCACCTGGCCCAGGCTGCCCAACAGCCCCATCGCTGCCATCCACAGCCACTGCTCCGGCGAAGGCCAGGTCCAAACCCAAACAGCAGCCAAGAAGGAAAGGGGGGTCTGCAACAGGCCCATGTAGGCCGTGATCGTGAGGCTGGACTCGGTGCGGGCGAGGATCTTGAGCACGATGATCACCCAGCCAAAAAGCGCCGCCGCCGCTAAGGCTAGCCCCGTTCCCAAAGAGAATTCGCGAAAGCCCGGCCTCAGCATCACCAAAGTCCCGACAACTCCTAAGCCCAAACCCAGCCAGCGGGAGGGGCGCATCTGTTCGCCCAATACCCAGACCGCCATCATGCCGGCAAACAAAAGCTGGACAAAGCTCAGCGCCGTGGCCTCTGCCAAAGGCAAGAGGCTGGCCGCCCAGAAGGAAAGCAGCATCCCCACCGTGCTGATTGCCGAGCGCAGGAGGTAGAAGCTCATCTTGGCGGTGCGCAGCGAGTGGATCCCTGCTCGCAAAAGCAGCGGTACCAGGGCAAGAAACCCGAATAGGTTGCGCAAAAACACAATCTCAAAAGGGTGCAGGGCAGGCGTGTTGAGGCGGATGATCGCCCCCAGGCAGGCAAAGCAGAAGGTGGCCAGCAGCTTCAGGGCAACCCCTTGCCAAGCCCTCTGGTTTCTCCGCTCGGCAAGGTGATCCACCTGGTGGCGATACCCCGTCCCCAAAGTCACAGCTCACACCCAAATGGTTTAGGCACAGAGTTTTCAGCCTCGGGCTCTCAGCTTAACCAGGCTCCTAGGGATCCGGCTGCGCTTCTGGGCACTCCCTGCCGTCCACTGGCCCATCTGATCGGCGGGGCGGGGATCCCTGGGAGCTATGGCCATCTCAAATAGCCATGAACAAGTTGTTCCCTCGCTCCACAGCTCCCCTCTCCCAGAGGGAGAGGGGCTGGGGGTGAGGGGAGAGACGGGCTGGAAGGTCTAGGTCTTCTTCAGGATCTGTCGGAGGTAGGCAATCACTGTCTCTGGCTTGAGGTGGGCCATGCAGGGGTGGCCTTCCACCAGGCAGGCTTCGTTTTTGAACTTGTTTTCTGCGCAGATCCGGCATTTATAGGAAGTCTGGGTAACGTAAACATGGGGCAGGCGTGGAGCCCACAGCCGCACGGGGCTAGCTCCATCGCCATCGGCGTCGTTGCCAAACAGGGCAATGGTGGGGCAGCCCACGGCCGCCGCAATGTGCATCGGCCCCGCGTCCACGGAAATACAAACCCGCGCCCGCTTCAGGGCCCCGGCCAACTCGAGGAGGCCGGTCTTGCCCCGCAGGTCGATCATCCCCGTCTGGATCAGGAGTTGGTCTTCGCCGTCGCCGTGGTAGAGGGATCGCTGTAGCTCGGGGGCGCTGCCAATGAGCCCCACCTGCAAGCCCTGCCCCTGGCACCATTCGATCACCTGGCGCCAGTACTGCAAGGGCCACATCTTGGCACGGCGGGTGGTGGTGATGTGCACCAAGACTTCCGGTACTGCAAAGTCGGGATCCCGGCTGGGCAGCTCCAGGCGGAAAAAGTCGGTCTCTACGTAAGCCAGGCGGCAGAAGATCTCGGCGATGTAGTTGCTAGTGAGGATATCTTTGTAGCGCTGCAAAAACGCCAGGCTGTTCCAGTCGTCGTCCTGGAGCATGCGCTGCACCGGGTCGGAGCCGGGATCCAACTTGCGGCGAAAATCCAGGGTCAAGCCGGCCCCGGCAATGTACCGGGGTCGCAGGGCCGTCACCGCCACCAGGTTGAGCTCGCTGAACTCGTCGCAGTTGATGGCCAGATCGTAGGGCCCGGCCTGGGCCACCCGATCCCGCACTGCCGCCGTCAGGGCCTCGAGGTAATCGGGGCGGCGGCTGTAGAGGGGGAAGCTGAAGTCGATATAGGGACAGTGGAGCTCAAAGTCGCGGGTGGTCTCGCTGCCGAAAAAATCCAGGACACAGCCGGGGTATTTCTCCTTGAGGCCGCGCAAGAGGGGGACGGTGACCACGAAGTTGCCCACCTTGCTGGAAGAAAATACCGCTAGGTGGGGCCGTTCCCGCAGAGGCTGGTTGGCAAACCGTTGCATAGGGTTGGGATCCCCAAAAAAAGCCGTTTGCGTCGGCGGTGCGGAGCACGTTTGCTAGGCTAGCATCCCCAGATCCCCTTCGCGGCCAGCGCCGGGATCCCTGGGCCAGACTTTAAGGCCGGCTGGCTTGGCTGCCATCCCAGATGACCACCACGGCAAAGCGATCCAGAAAGCCGCTGCTGGCGTTCATCTGGCGCAGGTTGAAGGCGTCTTCGGCGGAGATCACCAGGTCGTAACCCAGCGTGCGCATGGCGCGAAGGCGGTGGGGCCGTTCTCCAATCCGGTTGACCAGCGAGCGGGCCTGCTCTTCCGAGGTGGTGTAGGCGGCGGTGCCCTCGCTGCCCACAAAGGCGGCGTTGAGGTCTTGGCCAAGGTTGATAGGCGGGTAAACTGGGTTGCCGTCGGGATCCAAAAGGCGCATCGACTGGCTGGGCAAAAAGTCCAGGCCCCGCGCATCGACAATTAACCCAGTTACCTGGGGCTCTCGTCGCCGGGATCCCGCCTCTAGGCCAGTTCCACCCCCTGGGCCCATCCCTGAGCCAGGGCTGGAGCCGCGCACCCCGCTCTGGCCGCTGCCGGGCCCGATCACGTCTCCCTGTCCAGAGCCAGAGCCGCCGCCGGGGCTGGTGCCCAACTGCCGCAACAAGTCCAGATCGAAAATCGGCCCTTCCGACCCTGCGTCCTCGACAGGAAACGCCGACTCTACGTTTTCTACCTGGTCGGGAGTGACCGGACGCCAAGGCGTTTCTTCCGGGAGGGGTTGTTTCTCAACCGCTGGGGCAGGGGATCCCCCCTGGAGGCGGTAGAGGGGAGGAAACAGGGTTTGCGCTTCAACAGCTTCCCCCGGCCAGACCAGGATCCCCAGCGCTGCCCAGATCGCTCGCATCCCTGCACCGTGAGTCCTATCTTTCCACCACCTCATGCCCACACCTCTTGGCCTGATAACCTGCGGCTCACCCTTCCCCCATGCTACCCAGGCAAGGCCGGTGCGGCAGGGGATCCCGCGCAGTCCTCTTTTGGACTGGAGAGCAGCGGCTGATGCTTGGCCGCCCATCCGCCGGCAAGGGCGGGCCGCAAGCCCATTTTGGGGATCCCTGACTCGAGATGGCGGGGAAAACGAGGCTTTGATCCCCAGCGATCCCCAAGCTCTTGACCAATAGGCAAAAATACGTGAACATAAGTTCATCATTCCTTTGATCCCCGTTGATCCCGACCTATGGTCATCAGCGGTTGGAAAACGCCAAGCAGGCTGTTACCCCAGTGGGCCAGGGGTTGCCCTTAGCCACAAGCTGGGATCGGCCTTTGGGTTAGCCAGTGGAGTGTGCGCACAAGCCCGATCTGTTGAGGACAGGAGACCCCGACCATGCCACAAGAGCGGATCCCGTTGGAAGAGATGACCATCCGGCAGTTGCGAGAAGAAGCTGCCCGCTACCAGATCCCCAAGTACAGCCGCATGACCAAGGATCAGCTCATCCAGGCTGTCCGGGAGGCCCAGGCCAAAGCTGGCCGCCCCGCCGATACAATGCCGGAGCCGAGCGGCCAAGAAGCGGTGACTGGCACCAAGTTTGTCGGCCCAGGGCGTAGCAATCCCGATCTGGTCGATGTGGACAAGCCGCTGGGGGATTTGCCGGATGGCTATGGCGAAAGCCGCATCGTTTTGCTGCCGCGGGATCCCCAGTGGGCCTACGCCTATTGGGATGTGCCCAACGAGGCCAAAGAAAGCAAGCGCCGCGAGGGAGGGCAGCAGTTGGCGCTGCGCCTCTACGACGTAACCGATATCGATTTCGAACGCCAGCCGGCCCACAGCATGCAGGAGTACCCCTGTGACGAGCTGGCCCGCGAGTGGTACTTGCCGATCCCGGTGAGCGACCGCTCCTATTTGGTGGAGATCGGCTACCGGACCGCAGATGGCCGCTGGCTGATGTTGGCCCGCTCGGCGGCGGTGATGGTGCCGCCGGTCTTCCCCTCCGACTGGTTTGAAGAGCACTTCCTGACGGTGCCCTTTGACATGCCCCTCCAGGGCCGCACCCTCTACCAGCTCACCGAGCCCTACAAGCGCAGCGCCACCGGCATGGGCGTGGTGGCCTACAAAGGCGACGAGCCGCAGCGGCAGAGGACGGCGGATCCCTTCCTGGAGATGGTGGGCGGCTTCGAGGCGATGCGGGTGGCGGGATCCCTGTTTGGCAGCCACCAGATGGGCAGCCGTCAACTGGTGCCCGAGCAGGCCATCAGCTCGTTTATTATCCCGTCGGGCGTGGGCATGATGGGAATGGCTATGGCCATGGCCGAAGTGCCTGCTGCTCCCTGGATGGCTTCCGGGTCGGGACTAGGGCTGTTCTCCGGCGCTTCCGAAGTCCTGCCGCGGCGCTCCCGCAAGTTCTGGCTGGTGGCCGATGCCGAGCTGATTGTCTATGGGGCCACGGAGCCCGATGCCACCGTCACCATCGGCGGGCGCAAGATCCAGCTCAACCCCGATGGCACCTTCCGCTTCCACATGGCTTTCCCGGATGGCAACATCGACTTCCCCATCTTTGCTGTGGCTGCCGACGGCGAGCAAAACCGGGAGATCCACATGACCTTCGACCGCCGCACCCTCTCCCGCCGCACCAACACCAAGGAAGAGGCTATCGAAGAACTGTTGCCCTAGAGGGCTTGCTCTTGCTTGCTCACCCCCCTAGCTCTAGGGGGGCTTTTTACTGGTCGCTCCAAGGATCCCTGCCGGCAACTGGAGGCTTGCCGGCTTCTAGGAGAACAGGCTAGACTGGAAAAACGGCGCGGGGTAGAGCAGCCTGGTAGCTCGTCGGGCTCATAACCCGAAGGTCACTGGTTCAAATCCAGTCCCCGCTATAGGAACTCAACATCTGCAGGCATTGGGAGAGCTTCTCTAAGTTGTCTTGAGCCGAAGCTAGGAAGACGGTGCATGGATCCGCGGGAAATCGAGGCGTTGATACAGGCTGCCCTGCCCGGAGCCAAGGTGCAGGTAGAAGATACAGTTGGCGATGGCAACCATTTTCAGGCTGTCGTCGTAGCTGAGCAATTCCAAGGCCTCCCCCTCATCAAACAGCACCGGCTGGTGAACGAGGCCTTGAAGCCCTACCTTCAGGATGGCCGTCTCCACGCCCTAGCCCTCCGTACCTTTACCCCTAGCCAGTGGGAGCAGCTTCGGAGAGCAGCCCCCGGCTCAGCTTGAGCGGGCTTGCACTAGCCAAAGCTAATACGGAGCAGAGAAAAATCATCCTCAAGATCGGCCTTGCCGCGGAAAGACTGAATGTGCTGCAGAACGTGATCGAGGCCAACGCAGGCATGCTTGCTTAGGAAGGACTTCCAGTTCTCTATCCCCCAGATCCCTTCCGAGCTGGACACTTCGTAAACCCCGTCGCTGAACACGTAGAGACAACTGTTGGCCGGGATCCGGACTTCGTCCCTAGCAAAGTCCTGATCGGGCAAAATGCCAATGGGCAAATTGGGGGTCTTCAGCTCTAGGGGGATGGGGTCTGATTGCGCAACCAACAGAGCGGGGGGGTGGCCAGCGCTGGCAAAAGAAAGCAAGCGAGATCCCGGCTGATAGACCCCATACCAAAGGGTGAAGTACATTTCATGGTGGGATCCCATTGGGAAGGATTGGTTGAGGGCGCGCAACACCGCATCCGGCTGCCGCAGGTCTGTATCGGGCAGGCTCTGGGAACGCAACTGGTTCATCACCGACACCGACAACAACGCGGATCCCACCCCGTGCCCTGACACATCTAGCAGGTAGATGGCCAGGTGATCCTCGTCTAGCCAGTGGTAGTTAAACGAATCCCCCCCCAGCTCCTGGGAGGGCAAAAAGCACCACTCAATCGCTATTTGGTGAGGTGGGAAGTCGGCCGGCTTGGGCAAAAGCGAACGCACATAGCTGGCTGCTTCGGCCAACTCCGCCCGCAGTCGGGCCGTTTGCTGCTGCAGGTCATAGCTGAGCTGGTGCAAGCGCAGCCCAGCCCGCACCCGCGCCCGCAATTCATTGGGATCGATGGGCTTGCTGAGGAACTCATCTGCCCCGGCATCCAGGCCCTGGATGCGGTCTTCGACTTCGGTGCGAGCGGTAAGCAAAATAAAGAAGGTGGTGGAAAACTTGGGATCCGCCTTGATGCGCCGGCAGACCTCCAGCCCATCCATATCCGGCATCATCCAGTCACAGATAATCAGCCCCGGGGTTAGGAGATGAGCTTTCTCCAGCCCTTCCAAGCCACCGCTGGCCATCTCGACGGTGTAGCCCTGCCGCTCCAGGGATCGCTTCAACACCAGCCGAATCGTGGGATCGTCGTCCACAATCAAAATGGCCGTCATGACCACTGCACCTCAATCCCGAATCAACCCGAATTAAAACGCAACTCTAGCCCGTACTGGTAGGTAGACCGTTTATCCTAGCCCAGGAGTTGCGGCAGAAAAACCGGCTTGGAGGGCGGTTAGCGGAAAAGCCTCAGCAACCTCATCCCCCAGAGCTAAAGTTGCGTATCCCTTAGTGGATCCCTAAAACCGTGGTTGCACGCTACCCAAAAGCTGACCGTTTCAAGATACTGGTGGGAATAGATAACAGCGGGGGGGTTTTTGGGCAGATTCTGCTTTAGAGACTTCCATTGGACAAAGAGATACGGATCACATCTTATCCATCCTTTGCCGGTCTAGAGTGAACTTTGAGGTTAAACGGCCTTGGCTGCATGAGCGCGTCTCCTCTACCGTTATCTCCTCCGTCCGTTCGGGATTCGCAGGCGGCTTCAGCCGCGGCACCCCGCCAAGCTCCCAGGGGAGAAATCCGGCTGGAGGATCTGGACGAGAAGCAATTGCTGGCCGGCCTGTCGTCGGTGGTGCTCAACCCGGCAGCTTGGAGTTGCTTTAGCATCAGTGAAACCAGCCGCTTGCTACGCCCCCTGCAAATTTGCCCCGACTTGACCGGAACTCCCGTTCTCTCCCCAGGCGCCACTGCTGAAGTTGTCTATAAGTTCCTGCTGAGCGACGGTCGGATTGGAACCATGAAGGGGCTGATCTCGATCGAAGACTTTCGCAGCAAGCGGCTGCATTCTATTTACGAGGAACTGCGTATTGAAAAAATCATACCGGTTTTTAACGAAGCGGTTGTCGAGCAGATCATCGATCAGTTGAAGCCGATTTTTGCCCGCGACCTGGACGAGCTGCTTTGGCAAGAAAGTTTTTACTTCACCCCTCAAGATCTACGCCAGCCGGAGTTCTTGTTGCGCGGCCTGCGGCCCGAGGCGATCCCACGCCGCTTTCGGCCGCACCTGCAAAGGGTGTACTCCCACATCATAGGGGTGTGTCGCAGCTTGCCCAACATCGCTTTCCAACTGTGTCTGCGGGCCTACCTGGAGTACAACGAGGTCAAAAACAAGCATCTGTTGGCAATTCTGCTCAGCAAGTATTTTTACACGCTCTATCGCATCGGTGGACTGGACGGTTGGAAAAGTCGGGATCCGGTGGAAGTGGGATCCCTCTACTCTTCCAATCGACGGGCTCGGCTGCAGGCTCTTTCTCACCTGCTGACGCTGGACAACGACAGCGACGAACCGCTGGCAAGCCTTGGGGATCCAGGGCCGCGCGGCAGCTATTTCAGTGGAGAGGGGGAGCCTGCTGCTGGCGAGGTGCCGAGCGCAGAAGAGATCGAAAAGCTGCGGCAAGATGTGGAGGCAGCGCGCAGCCAGGCCGCCGAGGCCCAGCAGCTGGTAGCCCAATATCAAGAAGAGAAAAAACAAGAGCTGCTCAACCGCCTGCAGGATCCCAATAAGTTTCTCCTTTTCAGCCTCCATCAATTTTTCGACACTCTCCTCACATCCCTGCCGGTGGAGGTGAAAAGCGAGTACGGAGCCGTCTGGGTGCCCCGCACTTCCCACTTGGACGAAAAAGAGCGGGACAAGCTGACCGAACATTTGCACCAGATTACCAGCGAGGCCTATTTGCTGAGCATCCCCTTTGCCGAGGCGACGATCATTGGCTATTGGCGGGTTTTGGCCGATTCGTTCTACAACCAATGGGTTTTGAATCAGTACAAGCAGTTGCAAAGCTACGGAGTGGATCTAGAGCAGCAGGGCATCCAAATCCTGGAGCGCGAACGATTTTTAGATGAAGTGCAACTGCGCTTTGCTGGCCGCCACCGCGAGATCGTGACTCAAAATGTGGAGAAGATCAGCCAAATTGTGGTAGACAGCCTGGCCAAGCGGGTGGCCCTCAACACCAGCCAACAGAGCTTTCAAGCCATGCGAGCCAAATTGGCCACCGTTTTGGATATGGAGATCTCCCGCAAGGACATGGCGCAGGTACGGCGGCTGATCGACTACTTCACGGATGTGTTTTTGGGCAAGCGGGAGGAGCTGCGCTCGCCCTATCCGGTGGGCACCATCTTGCAAGTAAGGGCAGCCATCGAGCTGCGTCCCCCCGACAGTCGCACCCGCATTGGCCTGGAAATCCTAAACCAGATCTACCGCGAGTACATGCCTGTGCTGCAGCAAGAGTAGGGGCAGGGATCCCAGGGGCTGGCAAGTTTTGGGCACAATGGGGACTGGTGTGCTTTTAGGGTTGGAGACGGCAAGTTCCCATGCGCTACCGCCAGCTTGGCCACAGTCCTCTGCAGGTTTCGGAGATCTGCCTCGGCACCATGACGTTTGGTGAGCAGAATACCCAGACTGAGGCTTGGGAACAGCTCGATTACGCAGTAGAACACGGGATCAACTTCGTCGATACGGCTGAGATGTACCCGGTGCCGGCGCGGGCGGAAACCCAGGGAGCCACAGAACGCTACATCGGCGAGTGGCTGCAGCACCAGCCGCGGGAGCGCCTTGTCATCGCCACCAAGATCACCGGCCCGGGGCGGCCCTGGCACTGGATCCGCGGCGGGTCTCTCTCGATTAGCCGCAACAACCTCAAACAGGCGGTGGCCGGCAGCCTCAAGCGCCTGAAAACCGACTACATCGACCTCTACCAAATCCACTGGCCGGATCGCTATGTGCCCCTGTTTGGGGGCGTGGCCTACGATCCCTCTCAAGAGCGGCCCACGGTTCCCATTGCCGAGCAACTGCAGGGTCTGGCGGAACTGGTGCAGGAGGGCCTGGTGCGCTACATCGGCCTGAGCAACGAAACCCCTTGGGGAGTCTGCGAGTTCTGCCACGTGGCCGAGCAGTTGGGCTTGCCCAGGGTAGTCTCGATTCAAAACGCCTATAGCCTCCTCAACCGCACCTTTGAGATGGGGCTGGCGGAGGTCTGTCGCCACGAACAGGTAGGGCTGCTGGCCTACAGCCCCCTGGCCTTTGGGCTGCTGACGGGCAAATACCTGGGGGGCGCCAAGCCGCCGGGATCCCGTTTGGCCCTGTTCGAGGGCTTTGGCCAGCGCTACCGCAAGCCCAATGTGGAAGAGGCCGTGGCTGCCTACGTGCGCATTGCCCGCCAGCACGGCCTGACCCCTGCCCAGTTGGCTTTGGCCTTTGTGCGCAGCCGTTGGTTTGTCACCAGCACCATCATCGGGGCCACCAACCTGGCCCAGCTCAAGGAAAACCTCAGTTGCCTCGAGGTGGAGCTGTCGCCTGCGATCCTGGCAGAAATTGAGGCGGTGCACCAGCGCTACCCCAATCCCGCCCCGTGAAACTTCGGAAACCGATAGAACTTTTCAGGAGATTTTTTCGTCTAGGGTTACGGAGTGGGTAACTCCATCCGGCTCTTCTTCGATTGTTGATTGTTTGGGCCGATGTCTTTTCTTAGAGCCTTTCTAGCAGGTAGCGAGGAGTTGTAGGGGATGCGTGAGTTTTCTCTTTGGCAAAGTTGGAAGGCGGCAGCCGTGATAGCGAGCTGGGGCAGTTTGTTGCTGGTTGCGGATCCCGTTTGGGCGCAACTTTCCGATATCAGCACCTACTGGGGCGCCCAGTACATCGCCGGGCTCAATGAGCGGCAGATCATCGGCGGCTTCCCAGACGGCACCTTTCGCCCCAACGAGTCGATTACGCGGGCCCAGTTTGCTGTTATCGTCACCAAAGCTTTTGGGCTAGATACCAACGTCCCTGTGCGCCCCTTTGCCGATCCCATTCCCAGTTGGGCAGCTCCCTCCATCGGCGCGGCGGCAGCAGCGGGGTTGGTTTCCGGCTTTCCCGACGGCACCTTCCGTCCCAACGATGTCCTCACCCGCGCCCAGGCCATCACCGTTCTGACCCGCGCCGCCACCAACGGCAGGCTCCTCGAGGATCCCGGTCAAATTGAAGCCATTCTGTCCGGCTTTACCGATGCCAATTTGGTTCCCAATTTTGCCCGCGCCCCCATCGCGACAGCAGTTCAAGAAGGTCTGTTGGTGCTCTACCCTGATCCCACCCGACTGAATGCCCAGGCGGTGGCCACGCGGGGGGAAGTGGCGGCTCTCACCTACCAAGCGCTGGCCAAGGTGGGCCGGGTGCCCAGCCTAGACCCGCCTGTGGGAGCTGCCATCCCCGGGCCAGGGATCCGCACCGAGCTTCTGGCTCAGGTCCCCCCCACGCCTGAGCCCCTGGCCACGCCGGATATCCCCGTGGAGCCGCTGGTGGAAACGCTGCCCGCCGCCCCAGAGGTGAGGACTTTCTTTGCCCGCGAGGAGCTGGGATCCGTCAAGCCGGGAGATACCTTGACGGTGTATTTGCTGGGATCGCCAGGGGCGCAGGCGTCTTTCTCCATTCCCGGCATTGCCTACAACCTGCCCCTGCAGGAAACCCGCCCCGGCCAATACGAGGGCAGCTACACCTTCCGCAGCCAAGACCGGGCCTCGGAAGCGCCAGTATTTGCCCGTCTGGAGCGGAATGGGCTGGTGACCCTGGTGCGATTGCCGGACAAAACCATCAGCATCGGTCGGGTGACCGACACCACCTTCCCCACCATCAGCGACCTGGCGCCGCCCAACGGAGCGGTGACCGACAACCCGCGCCCATCCATCTCCGCTCGCTTTCAAGATGACCAGGGAATCGACCTCAATAGCTTTACCCTGCTGGTGAACAACCTGGACGTTACCGCCCAAGCTCAGCTCAGCCGCACCGGCTTCGCCTACACCCCAGCCGAGCCGCTGCCCACCGATCGACCGACCTTGATTGCCGTCCAAATTGCCGATACCAGCGGCAACACCGCCATCCAGCAGTGGTCTTTCCAGGTGCAGGCCGCCCAGCCCACACCCACTCCAACGCCCACCCCTACTCCAACACCCACACCCACTCCAACACCCACGCCGACTCCCACACCCACGCCCACACCGGAAGCGACTCCGACCGCAACAGCAACGCCTACCCCCACCCCAGAGCCTGTAGTGGAGCCTTTGCCTTCTCCCTCTCCCAGCCCTTCTTAGGCAAGAGGGATCCCATGAACAGGCTTTAGTGGTGTTTTAAAGGCCAATGGGTTGCCCCTAGATACTACATCTAGTGGGCACGAGCTGGTCAGGATGCTAAGCTACTGCCAGTTGTGACTGGACGGGATCCATGAGCTCAGCGTTGCAGCCGTTTTTGCCGTCGTGGCAAAGGGTTGGCTTTGGGTGGCTGGTGAGTGGGGTGTTGTGGGCTGCGGCGGTCGCTCCCATCACTGCCCAGCAGTTCGAGTTCACGCCCCAAGCCCCTCAGCCAAATCCCGTCCCTACCCTGCCTCTGCTCAGCAACCCGCCCGGCTCCACGGCTCCGCAAGCCCTGCCGCCTGTGCCTCAGGTGCCGCAAATGCCCCTCACGGGGGATCCCCTCCCCCCACCGGGGGATCCGAGCCCGGCCCCAATTCCGGTGGTGCCCGTTCAAGCGGCCCCAGGTGGACCAGCTCCGCCAGGCGAAGCCTACTCCTATCAACGGCGGCCCGACCTCAGCCCAGGGGGGAACCTGGCTGGGGCCGCGCGGGGCGAGCTGCCTGCCGGCACCCGTATTCCTCTTACGGTCTACCGACCCATCACCTTCCAGCCCTACCAGGCCATCAGCGCCAACCTGGAAGTCTCCGAGCCAGTGCTGGATCGCTTTGGCCAGGTGGTGATCCCGCCAGGGAGTGTGGTGTGGGGCACCTTTGAGCCGGTTTACAGGCCCAGGGATCCCCTCAGTCGTGGCGAAGACAATGCCGACCTGCGGAAACAGATCCTCGGCAACCGCTTTGTGGCCAACCGCCTCACCATCGGCCCTTCTACCTATCTCATTAGAGGCCAGTCTGCACTGCTCCCGGTTGGGTTGGATCGCAACGCCGATGTGGGCACCACCGTCGCCCGTGGGGCGGGCTATGGGGCGGCGGGCGGGTTGGCCTTGGGGGTGCTCACAGGGGGATGGGGCTTTTTGCCCATCCTGGCCGGCGGCCTGGCGGGTGCTGCTGCAGGTAGTACCAACATCGACCGGGTGGTGACGCTGCAGCCCAACACCCTGGTGGAACTGGAACTGAGCGAGAGCCTGATCATCCAATAGCCTTGACAAGAAGCGAGCAGGAGCGGGTCGGTAGAGTAGAGAAGATCCCCCCAAGTTTGCTCCATGGCCCTTTGGATCTACGTCGTGCCCCCCCTGGCCGGGCTGGTGATCGGCTATTTCACCAACGACATCGCCATCAAGATGCTCTTCCGGCCCTACCGGGCCTATCGGATTTTCGGCTGGCGCATCCCCTTCACGCCCGGCCTGATCCCGCAGAACCAGCCCCGCCTGGCCAAGCAGATTGCCAAGACCATCATGGGATCCCTGCTCACGCCAGAGGAGCTGCACAATCTGGCCCGCAAGCTGCTGCGAACTGAGCGCATGCAGGCAGGGATCCGCTGGCTGCTGGGGGTGGCGCTGGATCGGCTGCAAAACCCCGAGCAACAGCAGCAAACCGCTCAGGTGCTGGCGCGCATCTTGGCCGATCTGTTCAACGAGTCGTTGCCCCGCCTGGTGAAGGTGCTCGCCCGCCAGGAGACTTTTTTGGAGGGGCCGATTAACCAACTGTTCGACCAGGTGCTGCTAGAGCTGCGCCTCAACGCCGAGCAAGCCCGGCAGCTTTCGGAGTGGATCCTGAAGCAGGCGCTGCCCCCCAAGGTGTTGCGGCAGAACCTGGTGGATTTTCTCACCGATCGCAACATCGAAGCTTTGGATGAAGAATTTCGCGAGCGGGCCACCGGCTCCTACTGGCTGGTGGCCAACTTGTTTGGCCTCAAAAACGCCCTGCTGCGCCTGCGCACCTATTGCCTGGAGGAGCCGGAAGGGGCAGAGGCCATCTTGGAAGATCTGCTCAAAGACATCAACGCCCCCCGCCGCCTGACCGAGATCCTGCAGAACCTCTCCCTGCAAAACCTGCCGGTTTCCGCCGTACGTCAGTTGCGCCGTGCCCTGCGCGATGGGATCCAAGATTACCTGCGCAGCCAAGGGCCAGAGGTTATCAAGGGGCTGGGGGAGAGCATCGATTGGGAAAAAGTGGCCAGCCTGGTGTTGGGTCGCCTGCGCAACTCCAAGGCGCTGATCGCCTCCATCGATCAGATCAGCGCCGACCTGGCTTTGATCCTGGAGCGCTACCTAGAGCGGGATCTGGAATCGCTGATGATGCAGGTGATCCCCGTGTTGAACTTAGATCAGGTGATTGCCGACAAAGTCAACGCCACCTCCCCTGCTGAGCTGGAGCAGGCCATTCAGCAAATTGTGCGCCAGGAACTGCAGGCCATCGTCAACTTGGGGGGGCTGTTGGGTTTTTTGGTGGGCTGCGTGCAGGTGCTGTTTTTGCTGAGGTGACGGCCCCCTTCCCCAGAAAACGGGAGCTTGGATTGCGGCTTTTGCTTCAGTTATGATATTGGAATGCGGTTAACAATTCTCCACACTTCCGATCTCCACGCCAACCTGCATCCCTGGAACTACTTTGCCGGGATCCCTGCAGAACATGGCTTGGCCAAGCTGGCCACCCTGATCAAGCGTGTGCGAGCAGCCAGCGAGGATCCAGTGTTGCTCATCGACAGCGGCGACACGATCCAGGGATCCCCCTTGGGCACCTACTATGCCCAGGTGGAGCGGGTCTCCCCCCATCCCATGGCCCACGCCCTCAACGCCCTCGGCTACGACGCCTTTACCCCCGGCAACCACGACTTTAACTTTGGGCTGCAGGTGCTGCAGGATTTCACCGCCGATCTCCGCTGTCCCACCCTGTGCGCCAATATTCTCCGCCACAACGGGGATCCGCTGTTTCGCCCTTACCTCATCCGAGAAGAGGCCGGGATCCGCGTCGGCCTGCTGGGGCTGACCACCCCCCGCATCGACACCTGGGAGCGGCCCGACTACATTGCGGGGCTGCGCTTTGCCCCCCTGCTGGAAACTGCCCAGCACTACCTGTCGCTGCTACGGCCCCAGGTGGACGTGTTGGTGCTGATCCTGCACAGCGGTTCCAGCCAACTGCCTCCCCTGCACAGCCCTGAGGGCTGGCGCAGCCCGGATCGCCGCGGCTGGGCCAGCAACAAAAGCTTGGTGGGGGAAAACGAGCTGCTGGCCCTGGCCGAGCTCGAGGGCATCGACGTCATCCTCTCCGGCCACACCCATCAGACCATTGCCGGCCTGGGGGGGGCCAAGGCCCTGGTGGTGCAGCCCGGCTACTGGGGCAGCCACCTTTCCCACGTGTCTTTGGAGCTGGAGCGCCACGGCGGACGCTGGCAAGTTGTCGGGAAAACTGCCCAGTTGCTGGCTGCGGAAGGGATCCCTGCCGATCCCGAACTCCTGGCCCTGACAGAGCCCTACCACCAGGCCACCTTGCGCTACATCCGCCAGCCCATTGGGCAGGCCCGTTGTGCCTATCGCGGCGGGCTGGCAGCCCGTTTTGGGGCCAACCCCCTAGCAGAGCTGCTCCATCAGGCCCAACTGCAGGCGGTACGGGAGGCCGGCCTTTCGGCGGAGCTCTCCCTGGTCAACATCTGCAGCAGTGCCGGCCTGGCAGCGGGCCCCATCTTTCTGCAAGACGCCTACAGCCTCACCGTTTACGACAACACCCTCTGCGTCTTGGAGATCACCGGCGACATCTTGCGACGCGCCCTCGAGCAGACCGCTGGCTATTTTCGCCAGTTGGATCCCGAGCATCTCCCGGCAGATCCCGCCTCTGTCGTCGCCCCCGAAGCCCGCGGCTACACCTTCGACCTCTACCACGGCATCGACTACTGCTTCGATCTCACCCGCCCTGTAGGCGAGCGCTTGGTGACCCTACAATTTCGCGGCCAGCCGGTGCAGCCGGATCAGACCTTTCGCCTGGCCATCAACCACTACCGCGCCGGCGGTGGGGGGGGCTACAGTATGTTCCAAGAAGCCCAAACCCTCTGGATCTCCGCCGACAGCATCCGCGACTTTCTCGCCCGCCACATTCACACCCATTCCCCCATCCAGCCCATCTACCGCCACAACTGGCACCTCATTCCCAACTTGGCCGAGATCTACTTTCCCCAGAGCTTGGGCCAGCTCCAGGACAGCCTGCTGGTAGGCTAGAACAACTAGGGATCTCAACTGGCTGGCAGAGGAGTCGGTAGAATACGATCAGCACAGAGCCCAGTTTGGCTGATTGCGACGCTGGTTTTGAGACTGCCAAACTGTCGGCACCCGACGTTACTGCTCCTTAATCACGCTTGTCGACATAACCCATGACTGCTGAAGAAAAGCAACCGATGCCCACAGAAGATGCCTATCCTGAACTCCAGGAAGAGGAAATCGACGTAGAAGCAGAGCTGGAGAAGCTGATTTTGGAAGACCGTGAAGCGGAAGCCAGCACCTCCTCTGGCGAAGCCAGCGCTGAGGCTTCTCAGGATCTCAGCGAAACCTTAAAGCAGCTCCAGCAGGAGTTGGAAATAACGCGCCAGCAACTGAAAGAGAAGGAAGAGTCCTACATCCGCCTCTATGCCGATTTTGAGAACTACCGACGGCGTACCCAGCGGGAAAAAGAGGAGTTCAGCCAAAAAGAACGGCAGAAATTTGTGCTGGAGATCCTGCCTGTGGTGGATAGCTTTGAGCGGGCGCAGCAGCAGTTAAAGCTGGAGACCGACCGCGAGCGGGAGGTGCACAACAGCTACCAAAGCGTCTATCGCTTGCTGGTGGAATGCTTGAAAAAGATGGGCGTATCCCGCATGAAATCGGTAGGCCAGCCCTTCGATCCTAACCTGCACGAGGCCATAGCCCGCCAGCCCAGCAGCGAGTACCCCGAAGATGTGGTGGCCGTCGAATATCAACCGGGCTACAAGCTGGGGGACTTGGTGATTCGCCACGCCATGGTGGCTGTCTCGTCGGGCAGCCCAACCTCTGAACCGTCTCCCTCAGACCCAGCCACCCCCAAACCCGAGCCGGAAAGCACGCCTGCCTCTCCCCAAAACCCCCAACATTCGTGACGTACTCCCGCACTCATGCTGACGCATAGAGTGCGGGCTTCCCAGTGACTCCTGCCCAATAGCAGGACATTTCCTGAGCTTGAAGAACGGGACGCCCCACCGCTCTGGATTTGATGACCCTCGCCGAGCTGTGATCCCTGCCAATCCTCAACCCACAGTGCGGACAATCGTGCCACCGCTCATGCAGCTTTTTGGGCACATCTCGACCACACCCCGAGCACCCTTGACTGCTGCCGCGGGGATCCCCTGCAATCGTCAACAGCCCAGCTCTTTCAGCCTTGGCTGCCAAAATTTGCAGGAACTCACCCCACCCAGCATCATCAACAGATTTGGCTAGTCTGCTTCTAGCCAGACCCCTAATAGTAAGCGCCTCATGAGCAATGTGCTTCCCCTTACTTAACAACTTCTTTGCCATCTTGTAGTGAAAATCTTTGCGCTGGTTGGCTACTTTGTAAAACCGTCGGGCAAAGGGCGGTGTTGGACCAGCTTGACCGGCCCAATCTTGGGCAGATGGATAAACTGCCCTCGAATGCAGTCCTGCTTCATCTGAGGGAAGGTGAAGGAGCGATACCGCCCAACACCCTTAAACCTGGGCCTGCCTGCCCGCTTGCCGTTACAGTCACCTTTTAGCCATCGGTCAAACGCTCTTTGCACTCGTTCTACACAGTCTTGGAGCACCTGGGAATGAATCGCTTGGTATTCGGGGAAGAGAGCCTTTGTGTTTACCAAGTCTCGTTTCTGGGAGTAGAAGGTGGGCTTGTCTTTCAACTCAGGCAGATGACAGACCGTCAAGGAGCAGGCATGGATATTGCAGCGATTTTGCTCCCACCCGTTGAACCGTTCTGCCAGGCGATAGTTATACTGCCTACGTAGCAGCTCCAGCCATTGCTCCATTAGAGCTATCTGGCTAGTGGTAGGACGCAAGCGGTACTGGTAAGCGGTTCTCATGATGAATGCATTGTACCTGTTGAACGCTCCCGCCTCTCATCCCGACTCTGGCCGGCCCGCCCCCCTACATCCCCCCGTATACGGGGGGACTGGGGGACTGGGGGGCTGGGATATAGGGGGGTACAGAGCGGGGCTTCCAGGACTACGTCCCGCTAGCGCGAACGGCGGATTAGCTAAAACCACTATACTGATAGGCTCTTGAAGGTTTCAGGAAAAGCCATGAAAGCCGTGCGCCTGGCGGTGATCGACTATGATGCCGGCAACCTGCATTCAGCTTGCAAAGGGCTGGAGCGGGCCGGGGCCGAGGTGCAGCTAGTCACAGAGCCGGCTGGGCTAGCGGCTTTTGATGGCCTTGTCCTGCCCGGCGATGGGGCCTTTGACCCAGCCATGCAGCAGTTGCGGGCGCGCGGCTTTGGGGAGGCAATCCGACAAGCCATCGAGCGGCAGCAGCCTTTCTTGGGCATTTGTATTGGTTTGCAAGTTTTGTTCGAAGACAGCGAAGAGGGGACAGAGCCGGGGCTGGGCATCGTGCCGGGGCGGGTGCAGCGCTTTCGACCGGAGCCGGGCCTGCGCATCCCCCACATGGGCTGGAACCAGTTGCACCTTACCCAGCCCGACTCTCCCCTTTGGGCAGGGATCCCCGAGCAAAGCTGGGTTTACTTTGTCCACTCCTACCACGCGGTGCCCAAGGATCCAAGCTGGGTGGTCGCCACCACCCAGCACGGCAGCCAAACCTGTGTGGCCGCCATTGCCCGCGGCACCTTGTTTGCCACCCAATTTCACCCCGAAAAGTCCGGCCCTGTAGGCTTGAAGATATTGCAAAACTTTGTCGAGTTTGTTGCCCGTCGCTTGCCTGCTGCCGGCGCCTAGCGTTTCATGAACTACTGGCTGATGAAATCGGAGCCCAGCGTCTACAGCATCTGGGATCTGCAGCGGGACGGCCAAACCCTTTGGGACGGCGTGCGCAACTACCAAGCCCGCAACTACTTGAAGGCCATGCAGGTTGGGGATCGCGCCTTTTTCTACCACTCCAACGCCGACCCCCCCGGCATAGCCGGCCTGATGGAGATCGTGGAGACTCAGGTGGTGGATCCCAGCCAGTTTGATCCCACCAGCCCCTACTACGATCCCAAGTCAACCCCTGCAGCGCCCCGCTGGCAGACAGTGCGGGTGCAATTTGTTGCCGCCTTTGGGCGCTTGATCCCTTTGGCCCAGTTAAGGGCCACTTTTACCCCTGCGGAGTTAGAAGTGGTGCGGCGAGGCACGCGACTGTCGGTGATGCCTGTTCCCCAGGCTGTGGCAGAACGGCTGCTGGCCTTGGCAGCCGTTCCCCTCTAGGGTTTCCCCTGGCTGCGATCCCGGCCAAGCCTGCTTGCCCTAGGCCATTTTTGCTTTCAAAAGCCAAAGGCTGAGAGGCCCCAGCGCTGCAAGCTCTCGAAAGCGGCGTAGGCCGTTAAATCCGGCTGCAGGGGCGTAATCGACACATACCCCTCGGCAACCGCCCGCACATCGGAACAGGGATCCACCTCCTCTTCCACCACCTCTCCTGCCAGCCAGTAGTAGGCCTTGCCGCGGGGATCTACCCGTTTCTCGTAGAGATCCGTGTACTTGCGCCAGGCCAGGCGGGCCAAGACCATGCCGCGTATTTCAGCCAACCCTAGCGGGGGGACATTGACGTTCAACAGCATCGGCTTCTCTAAAGGCTTCAGGCTCAGCTTCTCCAGCAGCATCAGCACCACCTGGGCCGCCGGCTGAAAATCCTGGTGGGTAAAGCTGGCCAGGCTCACGGCTAGGCTGGGGATCCCTTCCAGCAGCCCTTCCATGGCTGCCGAGACGGTGCCGGAATAGAGCACATCAGTGCCCAGATTGGCTCCCTGGTTGATGCCGGCAATGACCCAGTCAGGGGGCTGCTGCAGCAGACCGTCCAGGCCCAACTTGACGCAGTCCGAGGGCGTGCCCGAACAGGCCCAAGCTTGCACCTCTGGCGGAAACCCCTCCCGCACCGGATCCACTCGCAGCGGCTTGTGCAACGTCAAGGCGTGGCCGGTAGCCGAGCGCTCCCGATCCGGACAGACCACCGTGATCTGATGTCCACCCACCTGAGCCAGCGCAGCGGCCAGACATCGCACCCCCGCCGCCTGGATGCCATCGTCGTTGCTGATAAGGATATTCATCGCAGCCACCCCACACCTGTACTCAGACATCCACCAGTCTGGCCCCATTCTGCGCCATCCCCTAGCTGGCTGAGTTCGGCGACAAGCTCTGAAAATTTACGGCTTCTTGAGGTTATTATTGGACGTAGCCTTTTGAACAATATCAGTAGAAACCCGATGTCGCCCCATAGGGTTCAGTGCCATTATGAAGCTAAGGTAAAGTAAGCCTGTAGGTTCTCTCCTCTTTGTTTTGCCCCCTTGCGGTTTCCCCATCCTCTCACGACTCCGTTCCGCGGACGCGAAGGCGAAAGCGTTGTGTTGCAACAGTAGCCAGGTAAAGCTGGGGAGTCTGTAAAACCCATCAGGTTGCTCGAGCGACAGGAAGTTGATCCCATGACACTTGTTTCCATCACATCGGCAGCAGAGGCTCAGGAATGGCGGGAACTCCGCCAGTGGGCCGAAGAGCACTACCGCTCTCGTACGTTTCCTAAAGATGTGCGCATTCCAACTCGTCCGGGATTGGTGTACATCCCCCAAGAGGGCGTGGTGCGCCTGGTCAGCCAAACGCCGGAGCGGCGGGAGGTTTTTGTCGGGTTTATCACGCCCGGGGTGCCCTTTGAGCTGAGCAACCCGGAGCGCTTTGAGCTAAAAGCCTGCACCCATGTCGATCGCACGACGGTGATGTGGTTTTACTGGCAGGATTTGGAGCAGTGGCCCTATCTGCGCCAGAAAATTCAAGAAAGCTTCCGCCAGCAACTGCAACGCAAGTTGCTCTGGCTGGGCAACTTGGGCCAGCGTCGGGCCATCGACCGCCTGAAGGGCTTTTTGACCTTGTTAATCGACGAGTATGGGCAGCCCTGTGAGCAGGGGATGTACCTCCCCTGGCCCCTCACCCACGCCCAGATCGGGGATGCCATTGGTGCCACCCGCGTGACGGTTACTCGCCTGCTGGGATCCCTGCGCTCGAAGGGGTTTGTGCAGGTGCTGGATCAAAACTTAATCTGCATCCCCAACGGGGTGAAGCTGCAGCCGACGCCAAAAAAGGCGGCCAGCGCCTGACCCTGCGATTTCAGTGCAATTTCAAAGTGCTCTGGTAAGCCGATGGGCCTACAGCTCCACTGTCGTGTTTGGGGAGAAGGGATCCCTTCGCTGCCCATCCTGCTGCTCCACGGCCATCCCGGCAATGCCGACTGCATGGAAGTCTTTGCCGAGGCGGTGGCGGGGATGCACCCCTGTGTGGCGCCGGATCTGCGCGGCTACGGGCGTTCGCAGGTGCGGGATCCCTTTGAGATGTCGGCCCACCTGGAGGATTTGCAGGAGCTGCTGGATCGCCTGGGCTGGCGGGAGTGCCTGCTGCTGGGCTGGTCTTTGGGCGGGATCCTAGCCCTAGAGTTGGCTTTGCGCCTACCCCAGCGGGTCAAAGGTTTGATCCTAGTAGCCAGCGCTGCCTGTCCCCGCAGCAACCATCCCCCTACCGATTTTTGGGATCAGCTCAACACCGGCATTGCTTCGCTGCTCAACTGGCTTTGGCCCGGCTGGAGTTGGAACATC